>ERZ779880.1534-NODE-1534-length-20125-cov-3.372795_pt1 | contig 20125 bp, 12 predicted proteins | sample MGYA00511555_ERZ779880 | MGnify/ENA primary metagenome ERZ779880 (study PRJEB29588, sample SAMEA2145815) | human gut metagenome | biome: human gut; feature: human-associated habitat; material: faeces | place: Denmark | collected 2008/2010 ...
CGTTTCGCGGGAGATTTTCGCGTAAACGCGTCCTGGACCTGGCGGCCCGGTAAAAAACAGTTAACCAAAGCGGTTTCATTAGATGATGATGATATTAACGCATTTCATGAGTTAAATAATCTAGGCGTCATACTGGATTTACGCGTCGTAGCGTCAGATCCCTCAATCAATATTATCTACAAAATAAACGAACAGTTAATCGCAAATTAAATAATAGCGCCTGTGTACATATGCTTTAACAGGCAGGGATGACGACACTTAAAAGGTGACAAATCATGGAAATAAGTACCCTACAAATCATTGCTATATTTCTTTTTTCCTGTATTGCCGGAATGGGCAGCGTGCTGGATGAATTTCAGACTCATCGCCCGTTAATTGCCTGTACGGTGATTGGTTTAATTCTCGGTGATTTAAAAACCGGAATAATACTCGGTGGTACGCTGGAATTGATAGCTCTCGGCTGGATGAACGTCGGCGCGGCGCAATCTCCGGATTCTGCACTCGCCAGCATAATCTCCGCCATTCTGGTTATCGTTGGTCAGCAAAGCATCGCCACCGGAATCGCCATCGCGTTGCCTGTGGCTGCGGCAGGCCAGGTGCTGACGGTGTTTGCCCGTACCATCACCGTAGTGTTCCAGCACGCGGCGGATAAAGCAGCGGAAGAAGCACGGTTTCGCACTCTCGATATTCTGCATGTCTCCGCGCTTGGCGTGCAGGCGCTGCGCGTCGCCATTCCGGCACTGATTGTCTCGCTGTTCGTCAGCGCCGATATGGTGAGCAATATGTTAAACGCCATTCCCGAATTTGTGACCCGAGGTCTGCAAATTGCTGGCGGTTTTATCGTGGTAGTCGGTTACGCCATGGTGCTACGTATGATGGGCGTGAAATATTTGATGCCTTTCTTTTTCCTCGGTTTCCTCGCAGGTGGCTACCTCGATCTCAGTCTGCTGGCGTTCGGTGGCGTCGGCGTGATCATGGCCCTGGTCTACATCCAGCTAAATCCACAGTGGCGTAAAGCTGAACCTCAACTCCTGGCCCCCGCTTCCACCGCCCTTGACCAACTTGACGATTAACGGAGCCATCATGGAACAGAGAAAAATTACACGCGGCGATCTGGTGAGCATGTTTCTGCGCTCCAACCTGCAACAGGCGTCCTTTAACTTTGAACGTATTCACGGGCTGGGTTTTTGCTACGACATGATCCCCGCCATCAAGCGACTTTACCCAGTAAAAGAGGATCAGGTTGCGGCGCTCAGGCGACACCTGGTGTTCTTTAATACCACGCCAGCCGTATGTGGCCCGGTCATCGGCGTCACTGCCGCCATGGAAGAGGCGCGGGCCAACGGCGCGGAAATTGATGACGGCACCATTAACGGCATCAAAGTCGGTCTGATGGGACCATTGGCAGGGGTTGGCGATCCACTGGTCTGGGGAACGCTGCGCCCGATTACCGCCGCGCTCGGCGCATCGCTGGCGCTGTCTGGCAACATTCTCGGCCCGCTGCTGTTCTTCTTTATTTTCAACGCGGTGCGTCTGGCGATGAAGTGGTATGGCCTACAGCTCGGCTTTCGCAAAGGGGTGAATATCGTCAGCGATATGGGCGGGAATGTGCTGCAAAAACTCACCGAAGGCGCGTCGATTCTCGGACTGTTTGTGATGGGCGTGCTGGTCACCAAATGGACGTCAATCAACGTACCGTTGGTGGTTTCACAAACGCATGCCGCCGATGGCTCCACCGTCACCATGACCGTGCAGAACATTCTCGATCAACTTTGCCCTGGTTTGCTGGCGCTCGGTCTGACGCTACTGATGGTTCGTCTGCTCAACAAAAAAATTAACCCGGTATGGCTGATTTTCGCCCTGTTTGGCTTAGGGATTATCGGCAATGCGCTGGGCTTCCTGTCCTGATTCTTCGCCCCGGCACGACTGCCGGGGCCATCGTTCAACATGAGGTGGTTTATGAAAACAACAGCTCTGCGTCTTTATGGTAAACGTGATTTACGCCTGGAAACCTTTGACCTTCCTGAAATGCAGGAGGATGAAATCCTCGCGACGGTGGTCACTGACAGCCTGTGCCTCTCTTCCTGGAAAGAGGCCAATCTGGGTGAAAACCATAAAAAAGTACCCGACGATGTGGCGACCAACCCAATCATCATCGGCCACGAGTTTTGCGGCGATATTCTGGCCGTGGGTAAAAAGTGGCAGCACAAATTCCAGCCGGGTCAGCGTTATGTGATTCAGGCCAACCTGCAACTCCCCGACCGCCCGGACTGCCCCGGCTACTCCTTCCCGTGGGTAGGCGGCGAGGCCACGCATGTGGTTATTCCCAACGAGGTCATGGAACAAGATTGCCTGCTGGCATACGACGGCGAAACCTATTTTGAAGGCTCGCTGGTTGAACCGCTTTCCTGCGTGATTGGCGCGTTCAACGCCAACTATCATCTTCAGGAAGGTAGTTATAACCACACGATGGGGATTCGCCCGCAAGGGCGCATGCTGATCCTCGGCGGCACCGGACCAATGGGACTGTTGGCGATTGATTATGCGCTACATGGACCCGTTAACCCGTCGCTGCTCGTCATTACCGATACCGACAACGATAAATTGAGTTATGCGCGCAAGCACTATCCATCAGAACCGCAAACACTGATTCATTATCTCAATGCCGCCGATGCAGCATTTGATACGCTAATGGCGCTGAGTGGCGGTCACGGCTTCGATGATATTTTCGTCTTTGTGCCTAATGAAGGACTGGTGACTCTCGCCTCTTCCTTGCTGGCGACAGATGGTTGCCTGAATTTCTTCGCCGGACCGCAGGATAAACATTTCAGCGCGCCAATTAATTTCTACGATGTGCATTATGCATTTACCCACTACGTGGGCACGTCAGGCGGCAATACCGACGACATGCGCGCAGCGGTCAAATTGATTGAAGAGAAAAAAGTGCAGGCCGCAAAAGTGGTAACACATATTCTTGGGCTGAATGCCGCGGGCGAAACCACGCTTGAATTGCCTGCCGTCGGCGGCGGCAAAAAGCTGGTGTATACCGGGAAATACCTGCCGCTGACGTCACTCACGCAGATTCAGGATCAAGCACTGGCGGCGATTCTGGCGCGTCATCAGGGGATCTGGTCCGGTGAGGCGGAGCAATATCTGCTCACTCATGCAGAGGCAATTTCCCATGATTAATCGCGCTACTTAACTCTGCATGTCGCTGGCTGGTCACCGCGGCAACTTCGCGACCTGATGTGCGGCTGATTGCTGAAGCGGCCCAATGTGCACGAGAAGGATAAAAAAACATCAGCGCCTTAAGGGGCGCTCAAATTGGTGGCAAAGTACACATTGTTTATGCCGGATGCGGAATAAAGCCTTATTCGGCCTACATAATCTCGAAAATTCAATATATTGCAGTTATCTGGTAGGCCTGGTAAGCGTAGCGCATCAGGCAATGCTGTGTTTGTCATCAGTCTCAGCGCCCGGTGCAATACGTGACATCGTGAGCCATGTCAGTAAGTGGTTAAATTCGCAGTGGTAGCATGCCTTCCGTGATTTCTTACTAACCGGAGAAGTAATGGAACTGCTTTTATTGAGTAACTCGACGCTGCCGGGTAAAGCCTGGCTGGAACATGCACTGCCGCTGATTGCTGAACAGTTGCAGGGTCGCCGCTCAGCGGTGTTTATCCCTTTCGCTGGCGTAACGCAGACCTGGGATGATTACACAGCGAAAACGGCTGCGGTTCTCGCTCCGCTGGGTGTTTCTGTCACCGGTATTCATAGCGTTGTCGATCCCGTTGCCGCGATTGAAAATGCGGAAATTGTGATTGTCGGCGGCGGGAATACTTTCCAGTTGCTGAAACAGTGCCGCGAGCGCGGGCTGCTGGCTCCAATTACTGACGTGGTTAAACGTGGCGCGCTGTATATTGGCTGGGGCGCAGGCGCTAACCTTGCTTGCCCAACCATTCGTACCACCAACGATATGCCGATTGTCGATCCGCAAGGTTTCGATGCGCTAAATCTGTTCCCGTTGCAAATCAACCCGCACTTCACCAACGCGCTGCCGGAAGGCCATAAAGGTGAAACCCGTGAGCAGCGTATTCGCGAACTGCTGGTCGTCGCGCCAGAACTGACGATTATTGGTCTACCGGAAGGTAACTGGATCACAGTGAGTAAAGGTCACGCAACGCTGGGTGGCCCGAATACCACCTATGTGTTTAAGGCCGGTGAAGAAGCGGTTCCGCTGGAAGCTGGTCACCGTTTTTAAGTGAATTGCCGGATGCATGATCCGGCATCTTGTTCATAGTGCCTGATGCGACGCTTGACGCGTCTTATCAGGCCTACAGGATTCACAATATTAATACTCGTCCCGTCCCTCATCTTCATCAGGCTGTTCCAGCACACTGTAAGCCACCGAACAAAACAGCGAGTTCAGACGCTGCATATCTCCCAGTAAGCCTAAATGTAGCGAACTGGTTTCAATGCTTTGCACGTTTTGCTGATGCAGGCGATCGACGTGGGCGTGGGAATAGCGGCGATTAAGAATGCGAAAGCGATGCTTGCTGCGGCGCAAACGACGAGCGCTGGTGACATCGCCAGAGAAGAACACCGACATTGCCAGCTTTAAATTACTGAGCAATTGCTCATAGAGCGCATCCAGTTCCTTCAAGCCATCAAGCGAAAATGCTCGCCTTGCAGCCAGCGATTTGTCGGCAATTTCACTACTCATGCGCTCGACGATATCGGAGGCCTGTTCAAGGTTGAGCGACATTTCGATGATCTCCGCCCAGCGGCGCGACTCTTCTTCTGCCAGTTCCTCTTTTGGCATCCGCGCCAGATACAGCTTAATGGCGGTATAGAGAACGTTGATATCATCTGCCAGCTTACGCAGCTCTTTCTCCTGCCTTGGCTCGCCGTGCATCACTTTATTCAGCCCTTCCATCATCTGTTCCATGGCGTCGCCAATGCGCAGGGTTTCGCGCGCGGCGTTCGCCAGAGCAAGCGTGGGCGTATCCAGCGCGCTGACATCCAGATGTTTAGGCCGTAGCTGGGTATCCAGTTCCGGTTCATCGCGAATAATCGTTTTGCAAAACCGTGCCATCGGGTCAACAAATGGCAGCATGGCCAGGCAACGTACAAGGTTGTAGAAGACGTGGAAATAGATCACCAGTTCCGCTTTTGGCAATGACAACTTCCCCATTGTCTCTGCCAGCAAATGGACAAACGGCAGGATAATCAGGCTACCCACCAGCTTAAACAGCAGACTACCCAGCGCGACACGGCGGGCTGCGGCATTGGCGGCACTGTTGTTGAGCATCGCCAGCAGGCCGGAACCGAGGTTAGCACCAATCACCAGACAGAGCGCCACGGGGAAGGAGATAATGCCTGCGGCGGTCAGAGTCGCGGTCAGCAGTACAGCAGCAAGGCTGGAGTAGCTGATAATGGCGAACATCGCGCCAATCAGCGCATCCAGCAGAATATCGCCGGTCAGCGAGGCAAAGATCACCTGAACGCCGTTTGCCTGGGTGATCGGCGTTACGGCCTGCACAATCAACTCCAGCGCCAGCAAAATCAGCCCAAGACCAATACCGACGCGGCCCAGTTGCCCGGCGCGTGACTGTTTGCGTCCGAGGAAAAAAATCACGCCGATAAAAATAAGTAACGGTGACAGCCAGGATAAGTCGAAGGTGAGAATACGCGCCATTAGCGCCGTCCCGACATCTGCCCCCAGCACAATGACCAGAGCCGGTGCGAGGGCTACCAGATCCTGAGCGACGAACGAGGTCACCAGCATGGTGGTGGCATTACTGCTCTGTACCAGTGCGGTAACGCCGATCCCCGCGCAAAAGGCGAGCGGCTTTTTTTCGACGCTCCGGCTAAGGACAGTACGCAAACGCGCGCCGAAGACGCGCATTACGCCGGTTCGAACAATATGAGTCCCCCAGACCAGCAGGGCGACGGCAGAAAGCAGGTTAAGCAGCGTTAACACGAGTTCAGGTTCTCCTTATCGTTATATGTTCCTGAAGCAATTGAATGACCAAAGGACCGGAAACACGCTGACTGGCATCTTTACTGTGCCTTTTGACATTCGTTTTTCCGGCTAAGATTATTCCAGCCTGTTTCCAGTATAAGTGTTTCATATTAATAAAGAGACAGGGCACTCATTGAGCGCCCTGTTTGTTGTAAGGAAAAGTGACAGATTTGTGAATCAGTCCGCGTCATACCCCAGATTCGGTGCCAGCCAGCGCTCAACATCGGAGACGCTCATACCTTTACGGCGGGCATAGTCTTCAACCTGATCGCGCTGAATTTGCGCCACCGCGTAGTACTTGCTGTCCGGGTGGCTGAAATACCAACCCGAAACCGATGCACCGGGCCACATGGCGAAAGATTCTGTGAGTTTCATGCCGGTATGTTTTTCCACTTCCAGCAGCTCCCAGATGGTGGCTTTTTCCGTATGTTCCGGGCAGGCCGGGTAGCCCGGTGCCGGACGGATGCCCTGGTAGTTTTCGCGGATCAGTTCTTCGTTGCTGAGGTTCTCGTTCGGCGCATAGCCCCAGTAGACTTTACGCACACGCTCATGGAGATACTCCGCAAAGGCTTCGGCTAAACGGTCGGCAAGCGCTTTCACCATGATTTTGTTGTAATCATCGTGCTGCGCTTCAAAGGCATCAGCCAGTGCGTCCTCTTCCAGCCCGCCAGTCACGGCAAATGCGCCGATGTAATCTGCTTTACCAGAAAGCTTCGGCGCAACGAAGTCAGCGAGACAGTAGTTAGCGAATCCCGTTTTTTCGGTCTGTTGACGCAGATGGTGGCTGACGTTGATCACATGGGTGCGCGTTTCGTCACGGTAGATTTCAATGTCATCGCCCACACGGTTTGCCGGGAACAGGCCCACCACGCCACGCGGATTCAGCGTTTTCTCGGCGCTTAATTTATCCAGCATGTCGTTGGCGTCTTTAAACAGCCGCTGCGCCTCAACGCCCACCACTTCATCTTCCAGAATGCGCGGATACTTCCCGGCCAGCGACCAGGTCATAAAGAACGGTGTCCAGTCGATGTAATTACGCAGAGTTTCGATGCTGGCTTCAACTTCCTGCACGCCGAGACGGTGCGCCACCGGCGGCGTATAAGCCTGCCAGTCAAAAGCGAAGTCGTTATCGCGCGCCGCTTCCAGCGTGACCGGTGGTGTGCGTGGTTTCTTGCGCCCGTGCTGAATACGTACGGTTTCGTACTCCTTGCGGGTACGAGCGACAAAATCATCGCGCTGAGTATCGGAAAGCAGCGCCGCCACCACACCAACGGTGCGCGAGGCATTCTGCACATACACCGTCGGGCCGCTGTAGTTCTGCTCGATTTTCACCGCCGTGTGCGCTTTTGAGGTCGTCGCGCCACCGATCAGTAACGGAATGGTGAAGCCCTGACGCTCCATCTCTTTCGCCACGTTAACCATCTCGTCCAGCGACGGCGTGATAAGCCCCGAAAGTCCAATCAGATCAGCATTCACTTCTTTAGCGGTACGGAGAATTTTTTCCGCAGGCACCATAACGCCGAGATCGACAATTTCGTAGTTGTTACATTGCAGCACCACACCAACGATATTTTTACCGATGTCGTGGACGTCGCCCTTCACGGTGGCGATCACCATCTTGCCGTTGGTTTTGCCCTGCTCTTTGCTGGCTTCAATAAACGGTTCGAGGTAGGCCACTGCCTGCTTCATCACACGCGCCGATTTGACCACCTGTGGCAGGAACATTTTCCCTTCGCCGAACAGATCGCCGACCACGTTCATGCCGTCCATTAGCGGGCCTTCAATCACTTCAATCGGGCGCGTAGCCTGCTGGCGGGCTTCTTCGGTATCCTGCTCGATAAACTCAGTAATGCCTTTGACCAGCGAGTATTCCAGACGTTTATTCACTTCCCACGAGCGCCACTCCGCCTGCTGGGCGTTAGCGGTGTCGTCGGTTTTGCTGCCGCGATATTTCTCGGCAAGCTCCAGTAAACGCTCAGTGCCATCATCGCGACGATTAAGAATCACATCTTCCACCGCGTCGCGCAGTTCAGCGGGCAGGTCGTCGTAAATCGCCAGTTGCCCGGCGTTGACGATCCCCATATCCATGCCATTGCGAATAGCGTAGTAGAGGAACACCGCGTGAATGGCTTCGCGCACCGGATCGTTGCCACGGAATGAGAAAGAAACGTTAGATACGCCGCCGGAAATCAGCGCGTGCGGCAGTTCGCGTTTGATGTCTTCGCAGGCGCCGATAAAGTCCTGCGCATAGTTGTTGTGCTCTTCAATGCCGGTGGCGACCGCGAAGATGTTCGGGTCGAAGATGATATCTTCTGGCGGGAAGCCAACCTCTTCGGTGAGGATTTTGTACGCCCGACGGCAAATCTCAATTTTCCGTGCGCGGGTATCGGCCTGCCCCTGTTCGTCAAAGGCCATTACCACCACCGCTGCACCGTAACGACGCAACAGTTTCGCATGATGGATAAAGGCGTCGACGCCCTCTTTCATTGAGATAGAGTTAACAATGCCTTTGCCCTGAATACACTTCAGCCCCTTTTCGATGACCTCCCATTTTGAGGAGTCGATCATAATCGGCACGCGAGCGATATCCGGTTCACCGGCAATCAGATTGAGAAAACGCACCATCGCCGCTTCGGCATCGAGCATCCCTTCATCCATGTTGATATCGATAATCTGCGCGCCGTTTTCCACCTGCTGACGCGCTACATCCAGCGCCTCGCTGTATTTCTCTTCTTTGATCAGGCGCTTGAACTTAGCGGAACCGGTGACGTTGGTGCGTTCACCCACGTTCACAAACAGGCTATCGTCGCCAATGTTCAGCGGCTCCAGGCCGGACAAACGGCAGGCTACGGGAATTTCAGGCAGTTTGCGCGGCGCTAATCCTTCTACTGCACGACTCATCGCTGCAATATGTTGTGGCGTGGTGCCACAGCAGCCGCCGACGATATTGAGAAAACCCGCTTGCGCCCATTCACGTATCTGTTTTGCCATCGTGTCGGCGTCGAGATCGTACTCACCAAAGGCGTTGGGTAGCCCGGCGTTCGGGTGCGCGGTGACGTAGCATTCCGCAATCCGTGATAGTTCCTGCACGTACTGGCGCAGTTCATCTGGCCCCAGCGCGCAGTTGAGGCCAAAAGTCAGGGCTTCGGCATGGCGCAGGGAGTTGTAAAATGCTTCGGTGGTCTGTCCGGAGAGCGTGCGCCCGGAGGCGTCGGTGATGGTGCCGGAGATCATAATCGGCAGCTCAACGCCTAACGCTTCGAACTCCGTTTTCACCGCAAAGACCGCCGCTTTGGCGTTAAGGGTGTCGAAAACGGTTTCAATCAGGATCAGATCCGCACCACCTTCCACCAGCGCTTTGGTGGATTCGCGATAGGCCGCCACCAGCTGGTCAAAAGTGATGTTGCGGAATGCCGGATCGTTCACGTCCGGAGAAATGGACGCCGTGCGGTTGGTTGGGCCGAGAACGCCGGCAACGTAGCGCGGTTTCTCCGGCGTGCGCGCGGTCCACTCGTCAGCACAGGCGCGCGCCAGTTTCGCCGCCGCAAAGTTGATTTCCGCCGACAGGGATTCCATCTGGTAATCCGCCATCGCAATGGTCGTGGAGTTGAAGGTGTTGGTTTCGATGATATCCGCGCCCGCTTCAAAGTAGGCGTTGTGGATAGCGGCGATCACTTCCGGTTTGCTTAGCACCAGCAGATCGTTATTGCCTTTGAGGTCGCATGGCCAGTCGGCAAAGCGTTCACCACGAAAATCGGCTTCGTTCAGTCGATAGCTCTGGATCATGGTGCCCATACCGCCGTCCAGCACCAGAATACGTTCATTTAACTGCGCACGCAGTTGTTCCACTTTGCTGCTCACACTTGCTCCCGACACGCTCAACCCAGATTTAATAAAAATTCAACAAACCATACTGGCATAAACGCATCTGTGGTAAAAGCGACCACCACGCAACATGAGATTTGTTCAACATTAACTCATCGGATCAGTTCAGCAACTATTGCATTAGCTAACAATAAAAATGAAAATGATTTCCACGATACAGAAAAAGGAGACTGTCATGGTCGCACCCATTCCCGCGAAACGCGGCAGAAAACCCGCCGTTGCCACCGCACCAGCGACTGGACAGGTTCAGTCTTTAACGCGTGGCCTGAAATTACTGGAGTGGATTGCCGAATCCAATGGCAGTGTGGCACTCACGGAGCTGGCGCAACAAGCCGGGTTACCCAATTCCACGACCCACCGCCTGCTAACCACGATGCAACAGCAGGGTTTCGTGCGTCAGGTTGGCGAACTGGGACACTGGGCAATCGGCGCACATGCCTTTATGGTCGGCAGCAGCTTTCTCCAGAGCCGTAATTTGTTAGCAATTGTTCACCCTATCCTGCGCAATCTAATGGAAGAGTCTGGCGAAACGGTCAATATGGCGGTGCTTGATCAAAGCGATCACGAAGCGATTATTATCGACCAGGTACAGTGTACGCATCTGATGCGAATGTCCGCGCCTATCGGCGGTAAATTGCCGATGCACGCTTCCGGTGCGGGTAAAGCCTTTTTAGCCCAACTGAGCGAAGAACAGGTGACGAAGCTGCTGCACCGCAAAGGGTTACATGCCTATACCCACGCAACGCTGGTGTCTCCTGTGCATTTAAAAGAAGATCTCGCCCAAACGCGCAAACGGGGTTATTCATTTGACGATGAGGAACATGCGCTGGGGCTACGTTGCCTTGCAGCGTGTATTTTCGATGAGCACCGTGAACCGTTTGCCGCAATTTCTATTTCCGGACCGATTTCACGTATTACCGATGACCGCGTGACCGAGTTTGGCGCGATGGTGATTAAAGCGGCGAAGGAAGTGACGCTGGCGTACGGTGGAATGCGCTGACTTTTTCTGGCGGGCAGAGGCAATATTCTGCCCGTCATACCTGAGTGGTAATAGAATAAGGGTGTCTGTTAATCGCATTGACGTCAAAATAACTTATTGTCATACACTTCATACACTTTTATTAACTCAGCATTATTTTTAAACATCAAACCACTTAATTATTAACAAAATCGCAAGATCTCATTCCACCGAAACTTTTACGGCTGCATTATGAGATTGAGCGATTTATGATATTTCTTTAGTTGTAATCATATTAAATTTTTTCACTGTTCTGATAGTTAAAATTCAAGACATCAATAAACAATGAGATATTTAAATGATTACTCATATTCCTCGTAGTTCTTTCTCTGCAAATATTAATAATACAGCCCAGACAAATGAACACCAAACCCTGAGTGAATTGTTTTATAAAGAACTCGAGGATAAATTTTCTGGCAAGGAGCTGGCGACACCTCTATTAAAAAGCTTCTCAGAGAACTGTAGACACAATGGTCGCCATATCTTTAGTAACAAGGATTTTGTCATTAAGTTTTCCATATCTGTCTTACAAGCTGATAAGAAAGAAATTACGATAATTAATAAAAATGAAAACACGACACTCACTCAAACCATTGCTCCAATATTTGAAGAATACCTAATGGAAATTTTACCTCAACGCTCAGACGCTCTTGATAAAAAAGAATTAAATCTAAACTCAGATAGAAAAGAAAAAGAATTCCCAAGAGTTAAGCTTAATGGTCAATGTTATTTTCCGGGGCGCCCCCAAAACCGTATAGTATGCCGACACATTGCTGCACAATATATTAATGATATTTATCAGAATGTTGACTACAAACCCCATCAAGATGATTACTCTTCAGCTGAAAAATTTCTCACTCACTTCAACAAAAAATGCAAAAACCAGACTTTGGCGTTGATTTCCAGCCGTCCTGAGGGGCGTTGCGTTGCTGCCTGCGGTGATTTCGGGCTAGTTATGAAGGCATATTTTGACAAGATGGAATCAAATGACCTCAGTGTTATGGCTGCCATATTATTGGTAGATAACCATGCTTTGACGGTCCGGCTAAGAATAAAGAACACAACTGAAGGATGTATCCATTACGTGGTTTCGGTTTATGATCCTAATGTAACTAACGATAAAATAAGAATCATGAGCGAAAGTAAAGAGGATATTAAACACTATTCACTGATGGATTTTATGAATGTAGATTATAGCCTCCTGAAATGGTCAAATGATCATGTTATTAACCAATCTGTTGCAATAATTCCAGCACTTCCAAAAGAACAGCTATTGATGCTAAAAGGAACTGTGGATGAAATAACCCCTCCATTATCACCTGCAACGATGAATTTGCTAATGGCAATTGGTCAGAATCACCAACTTAAGCAACTGATGATTCAACTCCAGAAAATGCCAGAACTACATAGAACAGAAATGTTGACTGCCTATAATAGTATTAACCTCCCCGGTTTATATTTGGCTATAAATTATGGTAATGCGGATATCGTTGAGACTATTTTTAATTCATTGTCAGAGCCAGGATATGAAGGATTACTCTCGAAAAAAAATCTCATGCATATTCTGGAGGCAAAAGATAAAAATGGTTTTTCTGGATTATTTTTAGCGATATCACGTAAGGATAAAAATGTTGTAACCTCGATTCTGAACGCCTTACCTAAACTGGCCGCAACACATCATTTAGATAACGAACAAGTGTATAAATTCCTGAGTGCCAAAAATAGTACGTCCAGCCATGTTTTATACCATGTTATGGCGAATGGTGATGCCGACATGCTGAAAATTGTTTTGGACGCGTTATCTTTGTTAATTCGCACATGTCATTTGACTAAAGAACAGGTACTCGATCTCCTGAAGGCAAAGGATTTTTATGGTTGCCCAGGACTATACCTGGCGATGCAAAATGGACATAGCGATATCGTGAAAGTTATTCTTGAAGCATTGCCCAGCCTGGCCCAGGAAATTAACATTTCAGCTTCCGATATTGTAGATCTTCTGACCGCTAAAAGTCTTGCGCGCGACACGGGTTTGTTTATGGCCATGCAGCGCGGACATATGAACGTTATTAATACTATTTTTAACGCATTACCCACTCTGTTTAATACGTTTAAATTCGATAAAAAAAATATGAAGCCCCTCCTCCTGGCAAATAATTCTAATGAATACCCAGGTTTGTTTTCAGCGATACAGCATAAACAGCAAAACGTTGTAGAGATGGTTTATCTTGCTTTATCTGACCATGCACGCCTGTTTGGATTTACCGCTGAAGATATTATGGATTTTTGGCAACACAAAGCGCCACAAAAATACTCTGCCTTTGAGTTGGCTTGTGAATTGGGTCACCGGGTTATTGCTGAATTAATCTTTAATACATTAAATAAGATGGCTGAAAGCTTTGGCTTTACGGATAACCCTCGATACATTGCGGAGAAAAATTATATGGAAGCTTTACTCAAAAAAGCATCTCCCCATACCGTACGCTAAATCTTTGCCTGCGCCGATACGCATAAACATCTTCCACATGCCCTTCACGTATGCGGTTTTGTAGTGCGCGCCAGTAATCAGCGCGGAACAGGTCGGCGTGCATCTCTTCAAACAGCGGACCAATACGCGGGTCGGCGCATAGCCAATGGCGAAACTCTTCCGGGAAAACATCGCCCGGCGAGACGCTGTACCACGGTTCGCTGGCAAGTTCGTCTTCCGGGTAGCGCGGCGGCGGGATATCGCGGAAATTCACTTCCGTCATGTAGCAAATTTCATCGTAATCATAAAAAACCACACGCCCGTGACGGGTGACACCGAAGTTTTTAAACAGCATGTCGCCCGGGAAAATGTTAGCAGCGGCAAGCTGGCGAATGGCATTGCCGTACTCTTCAATGGCGTCGCGCAGCTGCTGACCTTCCACTTGTTCCAGCCAGATATTGAGCGGCACCATCCGCCGCTCAATATAAAGATGGCGAATCACAATTTGTTCGCCGAGATCGGTGATTTTTTCCGCTGCTTCCTGGAGCAGTAATTCCATTAATGCCGGGGAAATATGCCGCTTCTCCAGCACAAAGTTTTCAAACTCCTGGGTGTCCGCCATTCGGCCCACGCGATCGTGCTCTTTCACCAGTTGATAGCAGGCACGAACGTGAGCGGCAGACATCTCTTTCTGCGGCGCGAACTTGTCTTTGATGACTTTAAATACACGGTCAAAGCCCGGCAGCGTGAACACCAACATCACCATGCCACGAATACCCGGCGCTTCAATGAACTGCTCATTACAGCCCTGTAGATAAACGAGATATTCGCGGTAGCTTTCGGTTTTGGCGTGCTTCTGGCAGCCGATAGCCATATACAATTCAGCAGTGGTTTTACCTGGCAGAATTTCCCGTAACCACTCGACCAGCGCTGCGGGCAGCGGCGCATAAACCATAAAATAAGAACGCGCAAAGCCAAAAACAATGCTCGCTTCGGCGGTCGTCGTCAGACAGGTATCAATAAACAGTTCGCCGTCATCCGTCTGGTGGATCGGCAATAAAAATGGCAATGTGCCGGAAGGCGTTATTAGTTTGCCCACCAGCCAGGCGGCTTTATTACGGTAAAACAGTTCGTTCGCCACCTGTAAATGACTTTTGGAGAGGTTTTCTGGCCCCAACGTTTCCGTCAGATGGCGAATAATGTAATGGATGTCACGGCTTTTATTCTGCCAGCGCAGACGCAACGGCAGGTCGCTGATAACGCGCATCAGCAGAGATTCCCAGCCGTGATCGGGGTGAAAGTCTTTCGCCAGCGGGCGGGGAATGGTACGAAAGCGGCGCTCTGGCTGGGAGCTAAAGATAAAAAGCCGCTCGGGAGTAAGCGAGCGGTGGTCAAATAACCGACAGTACACGGAGTTAAAAAAGCTCTCCGCAATCTCGAAGCGCGGGTAATCCGGCAACAGCCGGGTGTAATGCTCTTTGACGCGCAGTAAAAATTCCGCGTCCGTGCTTTGGCCGTTGGTAATGCAGCGCAGTTGCTCCACGACCAGACCAACGTGATGATCGTAAAGATGGATACGGTTTTTCATCGCCTGCTGGACAGCATGCCAGTCGGCTTGTTCGAAACGCTGCTGCGCCCCGGAAGTCACTTCGAGGAATCGACCATACTGAGCGTCGAAGCCTTGCAAAATGGTTTGAGCAATCAGTAATTCCAGGCCACGCGGCATTTAGCGCCCTCATCAGGAGCAGAGAATTGCCGGATGCGGCGTAAACGCCTTATCCAGCCTACGTTCGGCAACGGTTGTAGGCATGATAAGACGCGCAAGCGTCGCATCAGGCATCGTGCACCGATTGCCGGATGCGGCGTATATGCCTTATCCGGCCTACAGTCAGCAACGTTTGTAGGTTGCTTAGAACTGCGATTCTTCGGTGGAGCCAGTCAGCGCGGTAACCGACGACGTGCCGCCCTGAATAATGGTCGTCACTTTATCGAAGTAACCTGTACCCACTTCCTGCTGGTGAGATACGAAGGTGTAGCCATCTTTCGCGGCGGCGAATTCCGGCTGCTGCACTTTCTCAACATAGTGCTTCATACCCTCGCCCTGGGCATAGGCGTTTGCCAGATCAAACATGTTGAACCACATGCTGTGGATACCTGCCAGGGTGATGAACTGGAACTTGTAGCCCATATCCGACAGCTGCTGCTGGAAGCTGGCAATAGTGTTGTCGTCGAGGTTTTTCTGCCAGTTGAACGACGGCGAGCAGTTATAAGCCAGCAGTTTGCCCGGATATTTCGCGTGGATAGCTTCCGCAAAGCGACGCGCCAGTTCCAGATCCGGCGTGGAGGTTTCACACCATACCAGGTCAGCATATGGCGCATACGCCAGGCCACGGCTGATCGCTTGCTCAATGCCCGCATGAGTACGGAAGAAGCCTTCACTGGTACGCTCGCCGGTAATAAATTCGCTGTCATACGGGTCGCAATCGGAGGTGATCAGATCCGCCGCATCAGCATCGGTACGTGCAACCAGCAGGGTTGGAACGCCCGTCACGTCAGCTGCCAGACGCGCCGCGACCAGTTTCTGAATAGCTTCCTGAGTTGGCACCAAAACTTTGCCGCCCATGTGACCGCATTTCTTCACTGACGCCAGCTGATCTTCGAAGTGAACTGCCGCTGCACCGGCTTCAATCATCGCTTTCATCAGTTCAAAGGCATTCAGGACACCGCCAAAACCGGCTTCCGCGTCGGCAACGATCGGCAGGAAGTAATCGACATAGCGCGGATCGCCCGGCTCAATGCCCGCGGACCATTGGATCTGATCCGCACGGCGGAAAGTGTTGTTGATCCGCTCCACCACAGCTGGCACCGAGTTTGCCGGATAGAGCGACTGATCCGGATACATGCTGGCCGCCAGGTTAGCGTCCGCCGCTACCTGCCATCCCGACAGATAGACCGCTTCAATACCCGCTTTCGCCTGTTGCAGCGCCTGACCGCCAGTCAGTGCACCGAGGCTGTTGATGTAGCCTTTTTTCGACTCGCCATGCAGCAGACGCCACATTTTCGCCGCGCCCAGTTGCGCCAGCGTGCATTCAGGATTGACTGAACCGCGTAATTTCACCACATCTTCCGCGCTGTATGGGCGAGTAATTCCTTCCCAACGCGGTTGAGTCCACTCTTTCTGTAATTCTTCAATTTGTTGTGTACGGGTTTTCATGTGCAGATGCTCCATAGTTATGTGGTGGTTTACGCTAACAGGCGGTAGCCTGGCAGGGTCAGGAAATCAATTAACTCATCGGAAGTGGTGATCTGTTCCATCAAGCGTGCGGCATCGTCAAAACGCCCCTGGGAGAAACGTTCTTCGCCCAGTTCGCTGGCAATGACTTTCATCTCTTCGCCCAGCATCTGGCGGAACAAGGCTTTAGTTACCGGTTTGCCATTGCTCAACGTTTTTTGATGATGGATCCACTGCCAGATTGAGGTACGGGAAATTTCAGCCGTCGCCGCATCTTCCATCAGGCCATAAATCGGCACGCAGCCGTTGCCGGAGATCCATGCTTCGATGTACTGCACAGCCACGCGAATGTTGGCGCGCATACCTTCTTCGGTGCGTTCACCATCACAAGGTGCCAGCAGCTGATCGGCAGTAATCGGCGCGTCTTGTTCGCGCATCACTTCAAGCTGATTTTTACGGGAGCCGAGAATGTCGTTGAATACCGCCATTGCCGTGTCCGCAAGGCCTGGGTGAGCGATCCATGTGCCATCGTGACCGTTATTGGCTTCCAGCGATTTATCCGCTTTTACTTTGTTGAGCACCTGGTTATTGTGCTCTTCATCTTTGCTCGGAATAAACGCCGCCATGCCGCCCATCGCAAAAGCACCGCGTTTATGGCAGGTTTTAATCAACAGGCGTGAGTAAGCATTCAGGAATGGTTTATCCATCGTTACTGCCTGTCTGTCTGGCAGGACGCGATCGGGATAGTTTTTCAACGTTTTGATATAGCTGAAGATGTAATCCCAACGACCGCAGTTCAGACCAACAATATGGTCACGCAGCGCGTGAAGGATTTCATCCATCTGGAACACGGCGGGCAGCGTTTCAATCAGCAACGTCGCCTTGATGGTGCCGCGCGGCAGATTAAAGCGATCTTCTGCATAGCTGAAGACTTCGCTCCACCAGGCCGCTTCCTGCCAGGACTGGGTTTTCGGCAGATAGAAATAGGGACCACTGCCCTTTGCCAACAGTGCCTGATAGTTGTGGAAGAAATAGAGCGCAAAATCAAACAGGCTGCCGGGGATTGCCTCACCACGCCAGGTGACATGTTTTTCCGGCAAGTGCAGACCGCGTACCCGACAAATCAAAACCGCTGGATTGGGCTTGAGCTGGTAAATTTTGCCTGCTTCATTGGTGTAACTGATGGTGCCGTTAACCGCATCACGCAGGTTAATTTGCCCGTCGATCACTTTGTTCCAGTCTGGTGCCAGTGAATCTTCGAAATCGGCCATAAAGACTTTCACATTGGCGTTGAGCGCGTTGATCACCATCTTGCGCTCTACGGATCCGGTAATCTCTACGCGGCGATCTTCTAAGTCCGCAGGAATCCCGCGAATTTTCCAGTCAGCATCACGAATGGAAGCTGTTTCCGAAATAAAATCAGGCAACGTTCCGTTATCAATATCTTGCTGCTGCTGAATGCGCGCTGCCAGAAGTTTATTGCGTTGTGGCGTAAAATGCGTCACCAGCTCAGTCAGAAATTCTACCGCTTCGGCAGTAAGAATTTGCTTCTCCTGCTCGCCATACGGCCTTATGAAAGCCAGTTCATCGGTTGTTGTTGCCTGTTCAGTCATCGTGCAGCTCCTCGTCATGGATCCGAAAACTTCCCCACTGTGAACGAAGGATCGTTGTGCGCTTTTCGTTCAGCACAACTAAGACTACTCATTTAAAAATCAAAATCAAAAACAATTTCCATTTTAATTAAAAATACTTGATAACTTATTGATAACAATATGAATAAAATTTATTCACCTACTGAGGTGTGTTTCGGAAATAAAAAAGGCACCCGAAGGTGCCTGAGGTAAGGTGCTGAATCGCTTAACGATCGACTATCACAGAAGATTAATCCAGCGTTGGATTCATGTGCCGTAGATCGTATGGCGTGATCTGGTAGACGTAATAGTTGAGCCAGTTGGTAAACAGCAAATTACCGTGACTACGCCAGCTCGCTCGCGGTTTGTTTTGCGGATCATTGTGCGGGAAATAGTTATACGGTACATCCGGGTCCAGTCCGGCTTCCACATCGCGGAAATATTCCTGCGCCAGCGTTTGCGCATCATATTCGGGATGGCCCGTCACAAAGGCAATGCGCTTATCTTTACTGGCAAACAGATATGCATCCCCTTCTTCCGTCTCTGCCAGAATTTCCAGATCGGTGTAATCACGAATCAACGCTGCCGGAAAGTCAGCATAGCGCGAATGCGGTGCCAAGAATGAATCATCAAAGCCACGCGTCAGAAGCGCATGAGGATGGAGAATATGATGCTCGTAAACGCCAGAGAGTTTGTCGGTGCGAGTTTGCTTAGGAATGCCGTAGAGGATATTGAGCGCTGCCTGTACCGCCCAGCAGACAAACAGCGTCGAGGTGACGTGATCTTTCGACCACTCCAGCACCTGTTTGATCTGCGGCCAGTAAGCGACATCATTAAACTCCACCAGGCCCAGCGGCGCACCGGTTACAATCAGACCGTCAAAGTTCTGTTCCTGAATATCTTCAAAGTTACAGTAGAAGTTGTTCAGATGCTCTGCGGGCGTGTTACGCGATTCACGGGAATCGATGCGCAACAGCTGAATATCGACCTGCAAAGGTGAGTTTGAAAGCAGGCGCAGAAACTGATTTTCAGTTTCAATCTTCTTCGGCATCAGGTTAAGGATCAGAACCTTAAGTGGACGAATTTCCTGACCAGACGCACGAGAAGTTGTCATCACAAAGACGTTTTCTTCACGCAAGAAATTGACGGCGGGTAGCTCGTCCGGCACACGAATCGGCATAACCTGATTACCTCACTACATACGCTTATACGTTTAGACATCCAGATAGCTGAAGATAACCAGAAAATTTGCCAATGTCGAGCCTGCATGTTGAAGGTGAGAAAGTTTCAAGGAAAAGACTACGTTAGAATATAAGAATGACTAAAAGGAGAGAAAATGGTTATTAGTATTCGCCGCTCACGGCATGAGGAAGGGGAGGAACTCGTTGCGATTTGGTGTCGATCTGTCGATGCCACCCACGATTTTTTATCAGCAGAGTATCGGGCCGAGCTGGAAGAGCTGGTTCGTTCCTTTCTGCCGGAAGCACCGTTGTGGGTCGCGGTTAATGAACGGGATCAGCCGGTTGGGTTTATGTTGTTAAGTGGGCAGCATATGGATGCGCTGTTTATCGATCCTGATGTGCGCGGCTGCGGCGTGGGCCGGATGCTGGTGAAGCATGCGCTCTCAATGGCCCCGGAACTGACAACCAATGTTAATGAGCAAAATGAGCAGGCGGTTGGGTTCTATAAGAAGGTGGGTTTTAAGGTTACGGGACGCTCTGAGGTGGACGATTTGGGGAAACCGTATCCGTTGCTGGATCTGGCGTATGTGGGGGAATAAGCTGCCCCCTATCGTGCCTGCGTAAGCTGGATAAAACGCGCCAGCGTCGCATCCGGCATTTTTTTGCACCAACGCAAAAAGGCCATCCGT
>ERZ779880.1548-NODE-1548-length-19958-cov-5.624228_pt1 | contig 19958 bp, 6 predicted proteins | sample MGYA00511555_ERZ779880 | MGnify/ENA primary metagenome ERZ779880 (study PRJEB29588, sample SAMEA2145815) | human gut metagenome | biome: human gut; feature: human-associated habitat; material: faeces | place: Denmark | collected 2008/2010 ...
TTAAAAATAATGTTATTTTGTTATACTTTAAATAAGAAAGTTTTACTTATTGAATTTTCTTTCTTTTTATTAAAGGAGTGCTCATGCAACGAGTAAAAAAAGCTATTATTCCAGCTGCTGGTCTTGGAACCCGTTTTTTACCAGCTACAAAATCAATGCCGAAAGAAATGCTTCCGATTGTTGATACACCGACGATTCAATTTATAGTTGAAGAGGCGGTTAAGTCTGGGATTGAAGAAATTTTAATTATTACTAATTCTAATAAACACTCGATGGAAAATTATTTCGATACGAATTATGAATTAGAAATGAGATTAAAAGAAAGCGGGAAAAATGATCTTGTTGACCTTATTAAACAGGTAGCTTCTTTAGCTAATATTTATTATGTTAGACAAAAAGAACCTAAGGGATTAGGACATGCTATATCTTGTGCTCGTTCTTTTGTCAACAATGAACCTTTTGCTATATTGTTGGGGGATGATATGGTTACCAGTGAAGGAAAGCCTGCTTTACTTCAATTAGTTGATGCTTATAATAGTAAAAATTGTTCTATTTTAGGAGTACAAGAGGTTCCACATACTGACGTTAATAAATATGGTATTGTTACACCTTCACGCGATGTTGCTGATGGTAAGAAAATATTTAAAGTTGTCGATATCAATGAAAAACCAGATATTGATAAAGCTGAAAGCGATTATGCTGTTTTAGGACGCTATATTTTAACACCGGAAATTTTTGAAATTTTAGGAAAAACTGCTCCTGGTAAAAACGGGGAAATTCAACTTACTGATGCTATCAAAGAATTGATGGTTCATAAACCTGTTTATGCTTGTGATTTCGAAGGAACAAGATATGATGTAGGTGATAAGTTTGGATATGTTAGAGCTACTATCGATTATGCTTTAAAAAGACCAGATATGAGCGCTAAGGTTAAAAATTATATAAAAGAATTAGCAAAAACTTTTTAAAATGTTATTTTTATTTACAAATTAAAAAAAACAAGGGGTATAATATTATTGGATTTTGGAGGAAATATGAAAGAAATCAAGAAATCATTCTTGTCGGTTGATGGTAATACTGCAGCCGCATTAGCTAGCTACACATTTACAGAAGTAGCTGCTATTTATCCTATTACACCGTCATCTCCTATGGCGGAACTTGTTGACGTTTATTCTTCTCAAGGAAAGAAAAACGCTTTTGGAAATTGTGTTAAAGTTGTTGAATTACAAAGTGAAGGTGGTGCCTCTGGTGCTGTTCATGGTGCATTGCAAGCAGGAAGCTTAGCAACTACTTATACAGCCAGCCAAGGTTTACTCCTTATGATTCCAAATATTTACAAATGGGTTGGTGAATGCATTCCAGCAGTAGTTCATGTTGCTGCTCGTTCTTTAGCAAGCCGTTCACTTTCTATTTTTGGTGACCATCAAGATATTTATGCTTGTCGTCAGACTGGTGCTGCTATGCTTTGCTCACACTCAGTTCAAGAAATTGCTGATTTATCACCTATGGCTCATTTATTAGCAATAAATTCTTCTTCACCTGTTATCGACTTCTTTGATGGTTTCCGTACATCACATGAAATTCAAAATGTTGAATTTGTCGATGATGAAAATTGGAAGGAACTTCTCGATTTAGAAAAAGTTGAAGAATTCCGTAAGAGAGCTTTAAATCCTCATGGTCACGCTGTCACTCGTGGTGGCGCTGAAAATGATGATATCTGCTTCCAAGGTCGTGAAGCTCAAAATGTTCACGAAGCAAATATTGTTACTGAAGCTGAAAAATTATTCAAACAAGTCAGTGAATTAACAGGTAGAACTTATGCTCCATTTGTTTATTATGGCGCAAAAGATGCAACTAAGGTTATCATTGCTATGGGTTCTGTTACAGAAACAGCTCATGAAGTAATTGATGATTTAATGGCTAAAGGTGAAAAAGTCGGTATGGTTAAAGTTCATTTATATCGTCCTTTCTCTGCCAAACATTTAATTGCTGCTATTCCTTCTACTGTTACAAAGATTGCAGTTTTAGATAGAACTAAAGAACCAGGTTCTTTAGGCGAACCTTTATATTTGGATGTCGTTGCTGCCCTTGAACAAGAAAATCGTCATGTTGATGTTCTTGTTGGTGGTCGTTATGGTATTTCTAGTAAAGATACTCAACCTAACCAAATCAAAGCAGTTTATGATTTTCTTGATAGTGAAAAACCATTTACTGGATTTACAATTGGTATCAATGATGATGTAACTCATTTATCTTTACCAGTTGATTCTGAATATCATGTAAATAATACTTACACATCTTGCTTATTCTATGGTTTAGGCAGTGATGGTACAGTTTCTGCAAATAAGTCTTCCATTAAGATTATTGGTGATGCAACTCATCAATATGCTCAAGCTTATTTTGCTTATGACTCTAGAAAAGCTGGTGGTGTTACAAGAAGTCACCTCCGTTTTGGTAAAGATCCTATTCGTTCAACATATTATATTGAACATGCAGATTTCATCTCCTGTTCTATGGATTCTTATATCTTGAAATATAATATGGTTAAGAATTTGAAGAAGGGTGGTACTTTCTTATTAAATACTGATATGACAGATGAAGAACTTATTCATTCAATGCCAAACCGCATGAAGAAATTATTAGCTTTAAAGAATGCTAAGTTCTATGTTATTGATGCTAATAAGATTGCTGCTGAAATCGGTATGGGTCGTCATACCAATACTACTTTACAAGCTTCATTCTTCTTCTTGAATCAAAATATCATGCCATATTCTGAAGCTCAAGAATGGATGAAGAAATTTGCCAAGAAGTCTTATTCTAAAAAAGGTGATGACGTTGTTCAAATGAACTACAAAGCCATCGATGCCGGTGCTGAAGGTCTTCGTGAAGTTAAAGTTGATCCAAGTTGGGCAGATTTAACAGTAAATGCTGTCAAAGAATCTACTGGTGATGATTACTTCGATTCTTATGTTGATGTTGTCGGTTCACTTGATGGTTATGATTTACCAGTCAGTAAATTCACTGAATATGAATTGCTTGATGGTACAATGCAAAACAATATTACATTTAAAGAAAAAAGAGCAACAGCTGACAGAGTTCCATTATGGCACAAAGAAAATTGTATTCAATGTAATCAATGTGCATTTGTCTGTCCACATGCTACAATTCGTCCATTTGTTTTAAATGATGAACAAATTGCTAAACTCCCTGAAGATGAACGTGAAGATGTTTTAAATTTGATGGGTGGTCCTAATACAAAAGGTCTTAAATTCCGTATTCAAGTCAGTCCAATGAACTGCGTTGGTTGTGGTATCTGCTTTGTTCAATGCCCAGGTAAAGGCGGAAAGAAAGCCTTGGAAATGGTTGAAGCTAAGACTCAATATCACCACGAAAAAGCTGCTGATATTCTCTATAAAGAAACTGAATCTAGAACAGATTTATTTCCATTAAATACAGTTAAGGGTGCTGCTTTCTTACCAGCTTATCAAGAAGTTTCTGGCGCTTGTGCTGGTTGTGGTGAAACTCCATATTATCGTTTGGTTTCACAATTATTTGGAAAAGATATGTTAGTTGCTAATGCAACTGGTTGTTCTTCTATTTATAATGGTTCAACTCCACTTACTCCATTTGTCACCGATAAAAATGGTGAAGGTGTTGCTTGGGCTAACTCTTTATTCGAAGATAATGCTGAATTTGGTTTCGGTATGAGAGTTGCTGTTGACTTCCGCTTAACTCAAATTGTTGAAATTCTTGAAGCTAATAAAGCTGAATGCGAAGAAGAACTTGTTTCCTTAATCAATGACTATGAAGAACATATCAAAGATAGAAAACATGTTAGAACAATACTTCCTGCATTGATTTCTGCTATTGAAAATTCTAAATGTGAAGGCATCAAGAAAGTTCTTGAATTCAAGAAAGACTTACTTGATAAATCTGTTTGGATTGTTGGTGGTGATGGTTGGGCTTATGATATTGGTTATGGTGGTCTTGATCATGTTCTCGCCAATGAAGAAGATGTCAATGTTATGGTTCTTGATACTGAAGTATATTCAAATACTGGTGGTCAAGCTTCTAAATCTACACAAACAGGTGCTATTGCTAAGTTTGCTGCTTCTGGTAAAAAGACAGCTAAAAAGAATCTCGCTTTAATGGCTATGGCTTATGGTCATGTCTATGTTGCTCAAGTTTCTTTAGGCGCTAACCCAATGCAAGCTTTGAAGGCTTTCCAAGAAGCTGAAAGCTACAATGGTCCATCTCTTATCATCTGCTATTCTCCTTGCCAAGAACATGGTATTAAAGGTGGCTTATCCAATGCTCAAATCATTGAAAAGAAAGCTGTCGAATGTGGTTATTTCCCAATCTTCCGTTATGATCCACGCCGTGAAGAAAAAGGTGAAAATCCATTACAAATGGATTGCAAAGAACCTAACTTTGATTTATTCCGTGACTTCGTTATGGAACAAACAAGATTCTCTCAACTTCCAAAGGTCAATCCAGATCACGCTGAAGAATTGCTTGCTAAATCACAAAAATATGCTGAAAAGCGTTATCATACCATTTTAAAAATGGGTAATTAATTAAGTTAGTACTATAAAAAAGAAAAAGTTGAACAATTATTTGTTCAACTTTTTTTATGGAAAAAATTTTGTTTGTAAAGGGCTTTCATTTTGATTTTTGTTGACAAACAATAAAAAAATTATGATAATAATTTTAATTGTTATACATTTAAGAAAGGAGATATTTTTTTAACAAGGACATTATATTTATATAGAAAGGCTTTTATGCAAAAAAAAATAACTTTTGGTGTTTTATTTTTAGCTTTTTCAGCTATTTTATTTACATCTTGTAATAATCAAACAACTAATTCTTCAAGTTCTTCATCAAGTTCTTCTTCTAGTATTTCTACTTCACTTCCTTCTTCCAGCAGTTCGAGTTCTTCTATCCCAAGTTCTTCTTCGATCAAGAACGAGATTTCTATTTCGGTTTCTGGACCTAAGGCTGTTAGATACGGCAATACGATAGAATTAACCGTTAATGTTACTGGTACTGAGAACAAAACGGTTATTTGGAAAAAATCTTCTGATTTAATTTCTATCAGCAATAATATTGTTTCTGTCACTCGTCAAGTTGAAGAAGACACTGAAGTAACTATAACTGTTCAACCAGTTGCTGATCTTTCAAAAGAATATTCTTTTGTTATCACTGTTTTAGCCCCTGAACCTGATCCTGTTTTAACTCAAGATATGTTAGATGTATTAAAGACTGATAGAATTGAATTTAATGGTACTACTACAATTGATCTTTACTCTATAGCTTCAGATAAATATTACAGTTCAACAATTGTCGAAAGCTATACAAACATGAAGGATAATTTCTGGTCAGCTGCTTATGCAAATTCTACAACTGGTAAAACAGAATATTTAATTTATGAGAACTATCAAGGCAATGCTTGCCAAGTAGGGTTATCTTTGATGAATGAAGAGAGCTATACTCCGATAACCGATGATAATGGGTTACCAGTAAAATGGGAAGATGCTAATTTGTATAATCCTTTAACTTCTTTATCTGTTGAAAATTTTACTTACAATAAAGAAAGTGGATTATTTGACTACAATGGAACAAATGAAAAATTATTAAGTCAATTATCTTCTAGTTGTACTCCTTATGAATTTGATGCTGTTAAATTTTCTTTAAGAGTTGAATATAATCAAATCACTTCTATTGTTCTTGTAACTGGTGAAGATTATCGTGTTCAAACAGGATATAAAGCTATTCAAACATTGGAGGCTTATTTCAATACAGGAGATCTTGTTAAATATCCTTATATAAATAAATATACTTTAGAAGAAGAACATAAAACTTTACAGAATGCTCTTGAAAAAATGAAGAGTTTGGAAAGTTATACAACAACAGTTCAAATTTTAACTTCTTTAGCAACTTCTTCCGCTGTTACTTATAGCGGCTATCAAGAAACTATTACTAAAGATGCTATGTATTATCAAGATTTGATTTTTGATAATCAAGGTAATGTAACGGGTCTATCTGATACCGGTACTTATGGTTATAAAAAGATAAATGATAATTTATATAATTCTTTTGGAAGTGATGCTAATAACAAGCATTATGCAACTAGAGAATTTGTTGGAAGCATTGATGATGCTAAACCATCATTTGCTTTCTCCCCAGCTATTTTCAATCCTGGATATAAGTATTATCAAGATTCTAAAACTACAGTATATTTTTCTTACGATGCTATGAGTAAAGTTGCTGAAACTTTCTATAAGGCTCCAGGAAATGAACTTTGCTTATATGGAATGTTTGCAACAAGAGGATATACTTCTAGCACTTCTTCCTTTACTCCTTATGTTGTAATTAATGATGAAGGATATATAACTCAATCATATTTCTATAGTGATTTAGGTCTTATTAAAGGCTTATTTGTTATCAATTATGGCAATTTTAATACTGCTTCTATTCCTGATGATTGTGATTTAAGTTTTGATAATCGCGTTGCTCCAACTAGTTGGAAAGATGTTACAACACTTTATTATCCTGATGAAGGAGAATCAGGTGTTGAATATCCGACTGATGAGATTATGACCACATATTTAGGAGATGAAAATGCTAGTTCAATAGTCCCTTATTTCCCTGAAGCTTTAGGCGATTGCTATGGTCTTAGTTCGACAAGTATTTATCAATTACCAAATTCTAATCGTGCTGTTAAAGCTATTCAAGTTTACTTAGACGTTCCACTTGATTCAAATTATAGTATTGATTCTTCTCTTCTTGCTTTAAAGCTTTATTTCATTGAAAAAGGCTTTGTCAATGATGGAAAAGGCGGATATACCAAAGATGGATATACTTTGGTTCCAGTCGACAGTGATTTGGACTTATTCGTATATATTTATAAAAACCCAACCAACAATTAATTTATCGGAGATATTAAATGAAAAAAATCACAAAATTATTATTAATCCCTGCACTCTTAGGTATTACTTTAGCTAGCTGCAATAATAACAATTCTTCTAGTTCTTCATCAAGTTCTTCTTCTAGTTCTACTCATTCTTCCTCTTCAGTCACTTCTTCCTCTTCTTCATCATCTTCTACTTCTTCTACACCTTCTATTAAAGTCAGCATAACTTTAACTGCTGAAAAAACAGTTATCGATACTGGATCTGAGGATAAAGTTATAACTGTTGTTGCCGAAGTTACTACTTCTGGCACAGATGATAAATCTTTGCTCTGGACTACAAATAGTGATCTTATCACTGTTGAAAATGGTGTTGTTACCTATGTTGGTACTACTGAATTAGTTTTTGATCAATTTGTCAGTGTCACTGCTACTTCTTTAGCTGATACCAATGTATTTGCTTCAATTACTATCACTTTAAAGGCTCCGACAAAACAAGGTCAAGTTGGTGAGTTAACTTCACAGATGATCGAAGAAATTGGTAATTCTTCCATTACAGTAAATGGTGAATTAGTTGATTTTTATAAAGATTTCACTTTAGATAAAACCACTAATAACACTTATTACATGGTTACAAAAATGGAAGAAAATGCTTGGGCAGGCGAATATTGGATCAGAAAAAATAATAAAGATGGCGCCCACCAAGTCAATACTTATAAAAAAGGGGTTGTCGATGGTTTAACTGATGAAGAAGGTAATACCGGACATGCATTAGATAAAATTTATATTAATAAAGATAATGTTGCTACAAGAGAATCAGATATGAATACATTTGGTTCTTATAATTTATGGGAACAAAATCATCTTTGGAATCACTTAGGAAATTTAGATATTAATAAGTTTACTTATAATTCTAAAACAGGTGCTTATGATTATTATATCGATCCAACTGATATGGATAATTTATATTTACCAACATATTTAAGCTATAGTTTAACTCCACTTTTATCAGATACACTTTTGGAAATCAGCTTATATGTTGAAGATGGTCATGTAACAAGATTAACTGGCTCAACAGAAGTTTTGTATTATGGCTCAACAGATGGTACAGCTGAAACTGCTTCTGCTGCTAGTTGGACAACAATTGATTTAACCTTTGCTGATATTGGTACAACAGTTGTTACTGATCCTACACCATATGCTGCAACGAAATATACAGAAGTTTTAGCTAAGGCTCTTGAACAAATGAAGGGTATCACCAACTATACATTTGATTCTGTTGATACTTCGACATATTTTGCTTCTTCTAGCGAAAACAGTTATGATCAATCAAGAAATTCTTTGAAGAAAAAAGTCCTTCCAACTTCTTCCGCTACTGGTCCTGCTGGTCTTCATGGTCAAGTAACAGAAGATGCTGTGTTACTCAGAAGAAGCACTTATTATTCTGGTGGTTATTTTGATAATCCATATGGTTTATCTTATACAGGATATAAGCAAAATGATGATAATACTTATGATGAATTTGAATATAGCGCATCAAGTAAAGGCCTTGTAGGCAAGAAAAAATATGAAGGAAATATTTCTTCCAAACTTCCTGGATTTAACTTTGCTCCAGAAGTATTCGGTTTCCCTACAGTTACTGAAAATGAATTTGAAAGTACTTATACTTTCACTCTTCGTGATTCTGTTATCAATGCTGCAGTAGCTAAAGAAATTTCAAGCTATAGCAATGCCTCTAGCGCTAGCCAAGATGTTGAAACACAACTTTCTATCACTGTTGATTCTGAAGGAAATCTTTTAAATACTGTTTATCCTTATAACATCAGTGGAAATTATATTGGCTATGTTAAAACAACATATTCAGAAATTGGCACAACTAAATTAGATGAAGATTTATTTGATAACTATTCTCCGCGTGTTTTACCAGAAACATGGGATGAAGTAAGTGCTCGTTATGAAACCGCTTATGGTACTGGCTATACTACAGGAACAGTAGCTGATGCTTTAAATTATTTCTATGGTGCTGATAGTTCGAAGTTCCCTACCCCAAGTCAATTCCGTTCAGCTTTTGGGGATTCAATGTCTGTTTCTAGAGATTTAGATTACACAAAAGATGGTGTTGGATGTTTCTCATTTAATATTACAGCTTCTGAAGATTTGTTAAATGGTGTTCGCCGTTTAACCGATGATAATTTCAATTATCTCATGGATAAATTTGCTGAAGCTAGTGGATATGTTAAATTAACAGATTCAAAACACACACAAACTTCTAATAGCAATAATCGCAATGTTACATTTATGGATAAAGATAGCAAGATTATGATTCGTTTCAATAATATTGGATTTAAGACAATATATGTATATTGCTATCTTCCAGGAACTTGGGAGATTGCCTAAGTTATATTTTTAGGAAATGGCTTTAGCCATTTCCTTTCTAATAAAACAGAAAGGAAAAAATTATGAGAAAAAAAATAAATAAGAAGAAACTTGTTTTACTTTCTTTGCCAATTGTTACGGCTACTTTAGCTCTTGCTTCTTGTAATAATAAGCAACCATCATCTTCTTCCACCTCTTCATCTTCTTCTACTTCTAAACCTTCCACCTCTTCTTCAAGCTCCTCTTCCACTTCTTCTTCAGTTTTACCTGATGTTGAAAGTGTTGTAATTACAGGAAGTGGTGAAAATATTGTCTCTCGTAAGCAAAGTTTACAATTAACAGCTACTGTTGTTGGTAGTACTGAAGATAAATCTGTTACTTGGACTTCTTCTAGCGATAAAGTTTTAGTTTCTGCTGATGGCTTAGTTGAAGTCAAAGATGTTCAATTTGCAGATTCAGTAGCAGTTATTACTGCAACAAGTAATGCTGATTCTTCTAAAAAAGCTGAACTTTCCATCACTATTAAAGCATCAGAAATTGTCATTGGAAAAACTGATACTTCTGTAGAGATTAAAGATAGAGAAGTAGCAGATTTTGATTTTAAGACCTTGTTTAGTTTAACAGTAGATGGCGATAGTTTCCCTGTAACTGATGATATGCTTGATTATAGCGATGTCCAAGAAAAAGAAGGATATTACACTGTTTTATGCTCTTATGGTGGACAAAATGCTTTTTTAACTATTCATGTTTCTAAAACAGTCTATGCTGTTACAAGCTCTGTTGAAAATGTCACTTTAAAAGTTAAAGAAGTTGCTGATTATAATTTTAAAGATTTATTTGTCGTTTCTATCGATGGTGAAAAAACTGATATTTCTGATGAAATGGTAACAAGTGATGTTAAATCTGAAGTCGGAACATATTCTTACACAGTAACTCTTGGTGACACAAGCAAGACTATTGTAGTTGAAGTTATTGAAGATCATGTAATTGATGTTGTTAATAGCTATAAAACTAAAACTATTACTTTGAGTGAAGTTGAAAATTTTGATGCGACAGAATTATTTAGCTTGACAGTTGATGGCGTAGCTAAAAAAGTTACAGCTAATATGATTGATGTTTCTGGTTTAAAAGCTGAAGAAGGAAAATATCTTGTTACTTTAACTTATAAAGAAGATTCTACAGTCGTTACTTCTTCTGTTGAGGTTGTAGTAGTCGCAGATCATGAATTGGCCTTAAGTGGAAAAAATGTAACTATTTATCCAAATTTTGAAAGACTTGATGTAACATCATTATTCTCTTTGAAAATTGATGGCGTTGAACATAATGAATTGATTTCTCTTTTAGATATAACTGGTTCAATTGATTATTCTCGCTTAGGTGAAAATACACTTACTTTAAATTATGGTGGAAAAACTGCAACTGCTGTTGTTACTATTGCTACCGGAGCTCATCTTGAAGTTACAAAAAGTGATGTCATCATCATTAAAAAAGGAACTTCAATGGATGAATATTCATTTAATAATGATGTAATTTTAATTTCTAATGGTCAACGTTTTGTTGTTGCAAATCGTTATATTGATACTTCAAAGGTTGATTTCTCTGCTGCAGGTAGTTATGAAGTTGTAGTCAAAGTTCCTTATACTCAAGGAAGCACTACTGAAGATGTTACTTTGGTTTTGACTTATGTTGTCCGTCAAAATATTTTTGATATCCGTATCAATCAAGAAGTTATTGATGGTACTAAAGATTTAAGCGATAATGATATTTTAAGTGCTATTACTGTTACAGTTAATAATATTAAACAAAGCTTATATACCGATAAAGATCAAGTCACAAATAATTTGACTACCTATGTTGAAATTGATAAATCAAAAGTTGATTTTTCAAAATCAGGAATATATCCTGTTACCTTAAAAGTATATATTGATGGTAAAGACAGCGAGAATCCAACTGAAGTTTTACTTAGTATCAATGTTGTTTCAAATGTTACTCTTTCTGTTGATAATAGCGCTAAAAACTATGTCTTTGAAGGAGATGTCTTTGATCCAACAACTTTGTTTACAATTAAAGAAGGAGAAGAAAGTGTTGTTGTTACCCGCGATATGATCGAAGGTAAGGTCGATGTTTTCACTCCTGGTTGTTATACTTTAAAGCTTATTTATAAAGGCGAACAAATTGAAAAGAATGTGTTTGTAGTTTCAAAAGATTTCCTTGGAACTTATAAGACTAATATGCGTGGTACAACTACTACAGATACATCTGGTGATGATGAAGATGAAGCTGCATCAACTACCACAACAATTAATAGAACATTTGTTTTTGATGGAAATGCAAGCGATGACGTGACTTCTATTTCTGCTGTTGATGAAAATACTCTATTGATCAGATACTTATCTAATGATTTCTATTTCACACAAGAAAATGGTATTGCTGTTCTTCTTCCAGTCAATAGATTGAATATGAAGTTCAATGAAAACAATAGACAATATATCTTTGCCAAAACGGATGTTTATACACTCCTTGGAAAATTGACATTCAACACATCTTCTGAGTATGTCGTTGATAATTCTTCTCCTTGTACATCAATCGATGTTTTAGTTTTAAGAAATGCAGCTGGAGAAAAAGTTTATTATGGTTTAGTTACTGAACTTGCTGAACATACTTCTGCCGATTTCTATTATAGACATTCTTTCGGCAAGGTAACATTCTCTGAAGACTTCGACTTGTCTGTCGGATCTAAAGGAACTGTTAAAGTCAATGATTACAGCATGTATGTTGTGATGAATGATGCGGTTACCGGTAAAAGAACTGATAAAGAAACTACAACTAAAAAATATACTGGAACTTATCAAGGAACAGTAGATAATAAACAAGCTAGCTTAGAAATTACAGCTTCTAATGGTGTATCTTTATATGTTGATGGAAAAGAAGTTGCTGATCTTTCTATAAGTAATATTAATTCTTTAAAATTTGGCGGTTATGATTATGTAAATGATAAGCTATTCATCTATGATACTAACAATTATGAATTTGCTTATAAGATTAATTTAAATACTGCTGATAATACATTTACAGTCGATGAAAAAGATGGATATCAAGGATTATTTGTCAAAGATAATTTGAAGGTATTCCTAGATGGATATGGAACAGGTATTGTAAAAGCTTCCTCTTCTTATGCAGATGCAGTAAATATTAATTATGTTTATAAATCTGGTTTGATTGAAGTAACTTATGTCAATGTCCGTCCTTCATTTAAATATGGTTCTAGAATGAGCTTATTCATGGATTCATATAAAAATAGTGTTGTTATTGCTGATTCTGATTATTTACCATATGTAAAAATGGAACTTGAATCTCAATATGTCAGCCAAGGCGCTAAAGTTTCAATAAGCGATTATGAAATCAATATGCTTCCAGTTAAAGAAGATGCTATTGATGAATTGATCTCTAAGTTTACTATCACAACAGCTGAAGGTACAGTTAAAAATGTCGATGATTATCTTGATTACTCTTTGGTTGATTTCACAAAGGCAGGTTTCTATCTTGTCAGCTTGACAATGGATATCAATGGAAATCCAGTTGTTAAGTATTATACTTTTGAAGTATTAGCACCACTTTATGAGAACAATCCAGTTGTTGGTGAATATATCAATGCTTCAAGTTCTAGCTATACTCTTAGTATTGATAAATTTGGTACAGCTACTTTTAAATATAGTTCGAGTTCATATACCGGAAAAGTTAATATCAATGCTGATTATACTTTTGAAACTGTTTTAACAAAAGTTGGTGGAACAGCTACTGTTACTGTTTCAGGAAGCATGACAGTTGAAGGTGCTTTAGTTATTAAATTATCTGGTGATAAATCACACGATCAAAGATTGTACTTAGATCAAAATGCTGTAACTACAGGAAATAGTCGTACAACTATTATTAAATCCTTTACAAGAAATGGTGTTACAACATACATTTATTGCACATCAGAAACTGATTTAGGTGAAATTGCGGAAGTTAAATTCTTAAATGATAAAACTACATTAGAAAAAGGTGCAATTCTTGAAGTTACTTCTGCTAACCATCATGCTATTGCTAGAGTTGAAAATCTAGGTAATAACTATAGCGGTTTAACTCTTGCTGGAGATGAAAGAGGTTCATATTCTAATGGTAATGATAGTTTGACATTGGATGGTTTCGGCTTAACATCTTCAACAAGAGGTGTTGCTACTCTCGGTAGTACTTCTTATGATTATTATGTTTCTACAACTGGTTCTAACCTTATTGTTTTATGCAATAGTGGTACTTCAACTGTCAGTGGATATGTTGTTATTGATAAAGAAGCAAATACTTATACTTCTTTAGAAAAGAAATTTGAAAGTCTCGCATATGGTAAGGTTTCTTATTCTAGTGTTGATACCAGTACAACCAGCGATCATTATTTAAGTATTGATGAATATGGTGTTGGTACCTATTACTATGGCAGCAATAAATATGTCGGAAATATAACATCTGTTGATGCTTTAGGAAATATGGTCTTTGAAGGAAGATATGTTTCTTATAGCATTAAAAAGACAATTACTGTTACTTTGACTAAATTAGGAGATTACATCTATCAAACTTCAGTTGTTACTGTGAGTGGAACATCTACCTCTTCTCCAGTTACAAGCTATATCATTCCAACATCTGCTAAGCGTGAAAGTTATTTAGGATATGAAAATGCTAATTATTTAACTCATTATGTTTTAAATGATAAAGATATTTTTTTGTTCTTTAAGACTTCATCTGCTTCTCCATTAGCTTGTAAAGTTACATTATTAAATGATCTTCTTTATACTGAAAAAGGCGCTTTGATCAAAGTTACAAACTTAGATGAAAGTGAAGTATATATCAGTAAAGCGATGATTACTAAATCAACTTCTAATACAAGAATAGGTTATTTGCCAGCAAGTGCTTTGGCTGGAACTTATACTTGTGGTGATACTACATTTACAATTGATGGATTTGCTAGTATCAAAGCGAATACAACAGGTGTAATTACCATGAATGATGTTGTTGGAACTTATGAGATGATAACTGAAAAAGTAATTAGAGCTACAGTTGGTGAAAATACATATGTTTATACATTGGAAAGCAATAATGTTGCTACTGCTGTTTCTGATACAAGTTATCAAGGAATGCTTCTTGGAACCTTCTCTTGGTTATCAAGCAGTAGTGCTGTTCATGCCTTCACTGTTGATAAATATGGAATTATCAAATGTGAAATAGGTTCTACCACTTATATCGGTATGTTGCCAAGTGGATATTCTGAGGGTGAATTAACTGTTACATTAACTGAAGTTGGTAGTGCTTATGGTTCTACAAAGAAACTCGTTGTTGATATATTAAGCGATGATATTTTGACTATCAATGAAGGCTCTAGTTCCTACTTTTATATCAAAGAAGGAACAACTGGAAAGCTTTATGCTAATGTTTCTTCTTCTAGTACTATCATTTATGAAGTTACAAAAGGCTCGGATAAATTCTACTTATATGCTCCAAGTGATGGAAAAGTAACTTCTGCTATCTCTACTCTTGTCAAGCAAAGTGATTCTAAAGTTGAATTAGGTGAAGTTGGAGCTATATTTGCGATAAATTATGGAAATGAATCTTTAGTTTTTAAATTAGCTTCTGCTGGAAAACTTGTTGTTGCTAATATGGATGAAAGAAAGACTTTGACAAATTCTGAAGGCAAAACATTGTTTGTTGATGGCTTTACAACTAGTGAAACTTCTCGTGGAAATGCAACATTAGATGGTGAAAGTTATACTTATTACTTCAATCCTTTCTATGAAAATGTCATCACATTATATGAAGGAAATGATCCAACATATTATGTTTCTGTTAATGGTGATAAATATGAATTGATCGGTGCTACAATTGATCAAGAAAAATTTGCTGCTGGAACATATTATTCAGCTAATTCCACTTCTACAACAAATGTTATTGTTATCAATGAATATGGCTTTGGTAAACTCAATGGTGCTACAGGTCGCTTTGTTGTCGACCCTGATGATGCAACTGGTTCAACATTGATCTTTACTGGTAAAACAAATGTCAATTATTCATTTAAAACAACAAAGATTACTATAGTTGCTGATGGTGTATATGCCCTTTCTGGTGAAAATAAAGGATATTACTATAATGGTACAGAAGCTGTTATGGCTGGTAAGAGTTGGAAAGATTTGGTCTTTAAGATTACAACTTATAAAGGCGAAGTAGTCTATGTTCTTTCTAAATCAAATAGCTATAATCCAACTGATTTAATCGGTGTTGTCACTGTTACTGGTGACTTTAATGTTGTCGGTGGTATCTTTACTGTTAAAGTTGGTGAAGGACAAACATTAAGTGATGGCAAAGCGACAAGCTTTACTGCTAAATTTAATCGTTCTCATGGTTATGATGGTTATGTTTTAGGCGATGGTTATGATGGAACTTATACTAATGGTTCATCTTCGATTATCTTAAATGGCTTTGGTGGTGCAAATGTCAATGGTAAAGAAGGAACATATGTTATAAGTGGTACAACTTTAACTATTACTATCGATAGTACTGAATATGTTTATACCATCGATAAAGAAAATAAAACCTATGAAGATGAAGAAATAGAAGAAGGCGATGTCCTTGCTGGTAAAACCTATGTCGGTGAGTATAACGCTGTTGATTGGGATACTTATGATGAGTTGCCTGCGACAGTAACCTTAGCTTTTGATGGCAAAGGCAATGTTAAAATGACATTTGTTTGTCCAACTTATGAAGGAAACTATCATCCAGAATATCTTGGCACTGGCACTTATGTAATCGATAACAATGAAATTACTATTAAAAGTGGAACAGCTACAATTGTTCTTTCGATGAATTCAGATGGAACTCTCTCTTGTTCTGAAGCTACTTATGAAGATGAGTATGCCTTCGGTAATTTTGCAAGAGGAGAAGTAGATTTCGAATTGCAATAATAAAAATTAGAGGATGAATAGAAACCGAAGTCAGGTTTCCATCCTCTTTTTTGATGTTATAAATTCTTATACATAGTATTTATAAAAACAGATAAACTAAGGGAAAGTATGATAAAATGTAGGATGCTGGAGGTGAAGGATGAACGATAAAATAATAATTAAAGGTGCTAGGGTTAATAACTTAAAAAATGTAAGCTTGACAATCCCAAAGGACAAACTTGTTGTATTTACTGGAGTTTCTGGTTCAGGAAAATCCACTTTAGCTTTTGATACAATTTACGCTGAAGGTCAAAGAAGATATGTAGAATCTTTATCTTCCTATGCTCGTATGTTTTTAGGAAATACAGAAAAACCTGATGTTGATTCTATCGATGGTTTATCACCTTCTATTGCTATCGATCAAAAAACTGTTTCAAATAATCCGCGTTCTACTGTTGGTACTGTAACAGAAATTTATGATTATCTCCGTCTTTTGTATGCTAGAATTGGTGTAGCATATTGTCCTACTCATCATCTTCCTATCAAAGGACTTTCTTTGAGTCAAATGGCGAATAAAGTTTTATCTTTTCCTAAAGGAACTTCTATTTATATTATGGCTCCTATCATCCGCAATGAAAAAGGTACTCATTTTGATACCTTAAAAAAATATATTGACTTGGGCTTAAGAAGAATAAAAATTGATAAAAATACGATTCAAAAATATACTGTTCCTCCACTTCTAGAAAAAAATCAAAAACACACTATTTCTATTGCTATCGACCATATTATTTTAGGCGATGATGAAGAAAAAGAAGAATTGAGCAGAATTAATGATTCTTTAAGAGTTGCTTTAAATAATGCTAATGGTTATGTAGAAATTGTTCCTGAAAATGAAAAAGGAATACTTTTAAGTGAACATCAAAGCTGCCCAGAGTGCGGATTTACTACTCCAACTTTAGAGCCTCGTTTATTCTCATTTAACAATCCTTTAGGATGTTGTAGTGAGTGCAATGGCTTAGGTGTTAAAATCGAAGCTGATCCTGATTTAATTATTCCTGATCCTTCTTTATCAATAAATGATGGTGCTATTCCTTTCATTTATAAGAAAAATGATTCAGCAATGGAAGTGGCTGACTTTGATATACTTTGTGAAAAGTATGGCATCGATAAGGATGTTCCAGTAAATCAGTTAACTTCAAAACAGATAAATGCCATTTTATATGGACCTGAAGAAGATATAGATTATTTCTTTAAAACAAAAACAGGATCATCTTTGCATCGTGTTATCAATGAAGGTGTAAAAACAAAAATAGATAGATTATATTTGAGCACAAATTTAACATGGATGAAAAAATATTACCATGGATTTATGTCTGAAAAAACATGTACAAAATGTCATGGAGCGAGATTAAATGAACAGGTTTTAGCTGTTAGAATTGGTGGATTAAATATTGATGAAATATGCCATTTGTCATTTAGAAAAATGTTGGATTTTTTAAACAATTTAAGTTTGACACCTAATGAACAAAAAATATCTGAATTAGTTATTAAAGAGATAAAAAATCGTTTGAATTTCCTTATTAATGTCGGACTTGATTATTTGACATTAGCTCGTTCTGCTTCGACATTATCTGGTGGTGAAGCGCAAAGAATACGTTTGGCTACACAAATTGGTAGCAAATTATCTGGAGTATTATATGTACTAGATGAACCTTCAATAGGTCTTCATCAAAGGGATAATGATCGTTTGATTCAAACATTAAAAGATATGCGAGATTTAGGCAATTCAATGCTTGTAGTTGAGCATGATGAAGATACTATTAGAGCAGCTGACTTTATAGTAGATGTTGGTCCTAATGCTGGTGATCAAGGTGGAGAAATCGTTGGAACTGGGTCAGTGCAAGACATTATCAATTCACCAAGATCAATATCTGGCCTTTATTTATCAGGAAAAGAAAAAATAGAAATACCAGACATTAGAAGACCAGGATATCAAAAGATGACTATTGTCAATGCAAGATGTCATAATTTAAAAAATGTTACTGTTTCTATTCCTACTGGAGCTTTTACTTGTGTTACCGGCGTTTCTGGATCTGGTAAATCTTCTTTAATAACTGAAGTTTTATATAAAAAAGTTCGACAAGAATTAGGCCTTTCAGTTTCTGATATCGGCGAATGTGATGAAGTTAAAGGACTTAAACACATAGATAAAGTAATTAATATTTCTCAAGATCCTATTGGACAAAACTCACGAAGCAATCCGGCAACATATATTAAAGTTTTTGATGATATCAGAACTTTATTCGCTTCGACACGTGAAGCAAAAATGCATGGATTTGATTCTTCATATTTTTCTTTTAATTTAAATAAAGGTCGTTGCGAAGCTTGTCAAGGTGAAGGTGTTAAACGTATTTCAATGTCTTTTTTACCTGATGTTTATGTTGAATGTGAAGTTTGCCATGGAAAGCGTTATAGCGAAGATGTATTGGAAGTTACATATAAAGATAAAAATATCTTTGATGTTTTGGACATGAGAGTTGATGAGGCCTTATCGTTTTTCTCTAATATCCCTAGCATAGCTAAAAAATTACAAACTTTGCATAATGTTGGATTAGGGTATATTAAACTTGGACAAAGTAGTACTACACTTTCTGGCGGTGAAGCTCAAAGAATTAAGCTTGCCTATGAACTTCAAAGATCAGCTACAGGAAATACTTTGTATATTATGGATGAACCGACAACAGGATTGCATATTGATGATATTAAAAAGTTGATGAATGTTATTCAACAAATCGTCAATGCGGGAAATACAGTTGTTGTAATAGAACACAACCTTGATCTTATTAAGTGTGCTGACTATATTGTTGATTTGGGGCCTGAAGGTGGTGAAAATGGTGGACAAGTTGTTGCTACTGGCACCCCTGAAGAAGTGGCTGAAAATCCAAATTCTTACACAGGACAATATTTAAAAAAGATGTTGGCTAGAAATTAAATAATCGCTATAAAAAAATACCCAGTGGAATAAACATTTGATAAAATGCTTATTCACTGGGTTTTATTATGTTACTATTTTGATAGTAAAGTTTTATATTTTTCTACTTTCATGACAGCAAAAGTAAATTATTTGATTTTGTTTTGCGAGATTTTGCAATACTTTTTTTGCAATTTGCAAGTTATCTTTATCAAGATAGACAAAAGGATCATCGAGAATAATTGATGGTTTCTCTTTTTTATACATGTTGTCAATTAAGGCGAATCTTAAAGAAACTTCAAGAATTGATAAAAGACCTTGAGATAAATGTTGATAACTTTTTAATTCACCTTGGATATCAAATGATATATTCAAATTGAAATCCATTGAAGTTCCCTTCTTTAAAATTGAATCAAAATCTTGAATATAGGTAGTATATGAAGAGTATATAGGAGTAATGAAACGATTTTTTAAATTGTTTTCTGCAGTTGTAAAAAAGAATATTGTTTTTTCAATTATCTCAATACGATGTTTGATATTTTGAATTTTATTATGGGTATCTTGAATTGTATTTTTAATATCTGGAAGAGTTAGTAATTCATTTTCGTTTTCTGTGATTGCTTTTTCTAAATTTTTAATTTTCAATAAAATAGCATCTTTTTCCAAGTCTAATTTTTCAATAGATATTTCACTTTTTTGAGGCTTTTCTAATAGTTTATTTTTTTCTTTATAAGTT
>ERZ779880.1553-NODE-1553-length-19895-cov-7.913458_pt1 | contig 19895 bp, 18 predicted proteins | sample MGYA00511555_ERZ779880 | MGnify/ENA primary metagenome ERZ779880 (study PRJEB29588, sample SAMEA2145815) | human gut metagenome | biome: human gut; feature: human-associated habitat; material: faeces | place: Denmark | collected 2008/2010 ...
TGCCTCGAAGCGATGAGGTACTTTTTTGTCAAGATACTCACTATGGAGCGTTTACGAAAAAGCCATTGAATTCCAACCTGGAATTGAGTTGAATAACCTTATGCTGCATTCTGATCAGGGAAGCCAGTATACTTCCAAAGAGTTCACGGAATTTTGCGAAAAACTTGGGATAACCCAAAGCATGAGTAAAGCAGGATATCCATATGATAATGCTCCAATGGAAAGATATTTCAACACACTAAAAAGTGATTTGATCTATCAGCATTATTATCACACAGAAGAGGAACTCTACACAGCAGTCGAAGAATTTGCGTATGTACAATACAATCACGTACGTCCGCATTCTTACAATAATTACAAAACGCCTTATGAGGCACGGTATGGGGGATAAATGTCCCCCATGGGAAAAAGTTAGGTCATAATGTTACAAAAATGCTTGACCAGAACATCTGGCTGACCAAAACTCTGTTCCATCCGGTCGAATTTGTTTTATATCTTCAAAGCACTTGTATTCTTTTGCTTTTAATTCTTTCACTATGAATACCTCCCATCTTCGTATGTATCCAAGACTGCACATAGTAATCTATATTCTAGCACCAATATATTCTTATTCCGATTAACTTCTGATTTATCTGACAAGCGTCATATACAAATAACATCCCCCTGCAGAGATTACATTGCTCAAACTATGCATTATCATCGGATAGATAACGCTCTTTGTTTTTATAAATGTAATACCATAAATAATTCCAAGAACAAATGCATAGCAAACCTGAAACACTGGTACAGAGAACGTGAAAATATTAATATGTGCCAGACCGAATAGTATCGCAGCACTGATAACAGCTATCATATAATCTTTCTTACTGTCAGATTTTAGAACATATAAAAGCAATGTTATAGGTAATGATCTAAAAAGAATTTCTTCCGATGGTCCTGAAAGAAATAATTGGAACCCTAATGTTCCTATGATATTGACGGGATTCAATTCATAGTCATATATACTTATTGTATGAGTGAAGCTGCCGACAATATAAACAATAAGGTAATACAAGCCCAACACGATGCTGAAAACCATAGTATACTTTATGCCCTTGGCATCATATTTGGAGAAAAGTTTGAATCCTTCGATATTTTTGATTTTATATAACAAAAATATCGCTACCAATCCACATAATGCCTGAACTATATGATGGATTGACACCTGTGCAAATAAATTGTCTCGGTCTAATAAAGAACAATCAAATAATCCCGCAATATACCAGCCTATACGACTAAACAAGAACTGTATCGCAAACAATGCAACGAATAGCACTACTGCTATTAAGTACTTCTTTTTGCTTGTAGAATTCGTTTCACTTGTCACTTTAAAAACCTCCTTTGCCTGTCAGCGAATTATTAGGGACAAGAATCGAGAATGAAAACAATGCCGATAATATTAATATTGCAGAACAACTATCCAGAATAAATGAGCAGCTTACAATCAAAAATCGTCGCTCACATCGTATTTGGGAAATCATTGGTGTTATATTGCTTATTCTTGCTATTGCCGTTATTCTTCCCAAATGGAATGAAAATTGGCATGACTTGGAACAGAATATTTACCACTTTTTCAGCAATTAATGCGGAATCAGATTTTGTGTTTGCGATTATCATAGCGATTATGATTGGTGCATTTTTCTTTCTACATCTCTGATTCCTGGTGTCAGGTGCACATGAACATATTTATTCATACTTTGTTCATATCTAGTTCATTTGCGCCTGAGACCTCGAGTCTCACATATCTGCCTCATATACAGATATCTTTACATCATCGTTGCTTTTTAACTCCGGTATGTCCTTCTGCTTCTTTAGATATGTATCAAAAAACTCCAGATGACATTTGCAGAGATTCTCATGTAGCACATCAGCATCAAGTTTTCCAACCAATAACTTTATTGGCAGTATATACTTTATTACATCGGCAAATCCGATATGTGTCATATCTCTGAATAAAACTTTATAAACCGGCTCAGTATGACGGATATAAACCCTATTCACGACATTTTCATTATTTTTGCAGCTAACCTGCATAAACGGCCTTCTCAGTATATCATTTGTATAATCCCCGAACAGTCCACCATCAAGATTAATACCGCAGACAAAGTCTTCATTTCTCGCGCAAAGTGCATATGCGGTATCTCCCCCCATCGAATGTCCGGATACACCAACGCCCTTTGTAAAGTCAATCATATCTGACAGTTCTTTCTTTGCGTATTCAAGGGCTGCCTCGTTATCCTTTATCCACTCCGGAAGTCTCTCCATCAAAAATTTACAATACTTTCTCTGTGCCTCATCAAACTTTTGCGCCAGTTCTTCATCACTTCCTTTTAACCTCACCAGTTTAAGCATTGTAATGATTCCACCAATCATAGGCTTATACATTTTCTTTTTTATGGTTTTGTCGAAAAAAAGAACGGTTCCGTCATCAAACTCACTACATACAGCCTCATGGGAATGATCCACAGATATTACAACGTATCCGTTAGAAGCAAGTTCTGTACAAAGACAGGAATTTCCTTCTCTATACGAATTATAGGCATGATTAAACATAATCAGTGGGAACTTTTTTCCCGGTATCCTATTTGCATTTAAATAACATTCTGTCAGATTAGACTCCGGATTCTTTCTAAAGTCAGGCACCACCTTAAAAGTATCCTTTAAGCCTTTCAGCATATTATCCGATAATGCCACCGCTTTCGTAAGTCCCTTTACGCTTTCCCTAAGCACCGGATAATAAACCCTTGCCGCCACGCTTCGCATGCCTCCCTGACGCATAATTTCTTTCCTATCGTTTTTGACTGTGTACGTAAATGTTCCGACTGCATATTCCCCTGTCGGTTTGGGTAATCCCATTTTTCGCATGATTGAATGCTCCTTTTCAATTTCTTGTATGCTTTTCTCAGGTGTCGGTAAATCTTCCGGCATAGCACCGCCTATTTTTCTATAGCACTGCGAACTTCTCTTAATTTTTCCTCTCTATATCCCATTTGGGCAATAACTCGCTATCTTTAATTTGATAAACTTGAATTTACCGTTTGCAATATTTGTCCCATTCTTCCATAAGAAAGTCAAAGATATCATTCAATCTCTCGATTATATTTTCATTTACTGGAATTGTTTTATCAAGAAATTGCATACCTATTTCCCCCATGAAATCCACACAATAAATCAAGCAGTAGAATATAAACGCTTTGTACTCTATCGTGTTTGGACGAATCTCATCTAATAGATAATCAATATATTTAGTATCCAAATCCATATTGAGTAATGAAACCCTCGTCAATGCAACAAAGGTAAGCATATCACCAAATCCCATCCAATCAATATCTATTATCCCAGATACATTACCCTCATAAATCAATAAGTTTTTTGTACTGATATCATCCAAATACGGTGCTATCGGAACCTTATCCAAATATTCCTGTATTTCTTGTTGTAATTTCTTTATGATATATATTTTGTTAAAGTCAAAATAGTTCTTTCTTTTTATTCTCTTTTCAGCACGATTCAGCATTTTGTCAACAAAGCAGTTCCATGTCCATTCCATATCCGCATGGATATCAAGCCTTAAAACCTTTCGCTGTATCTTAACTACTTCCTTGGCAATTTGCTTTTTCTCGCTATCATTCAATTTACAATAGACATTACCAATATCATCTCCACGGATATAAGAGAGAATCAGATAGGAATAGTCTTTGTATTTTCCCTCTGACAAGACAATCGGTATCGGTATTTCACATACAGACAACCTATTAAGCCAATAAACAGTATCTTTATAGGCATTTTCATCTTTACTGCATCTGAGAACAAACTTTTCGTTTGCAGTGGAGACAATAAAAACATAGTTCGCAATACCAACACTGCAGCGTTCTATTTGAACAACACTTCTTTTTGTGTTGTTTTCAAATATTGCGATTGCATCTTTGTAATCCATTGAGCATTTGTCCTCCCCTCTATAGACTGACGAAAAAATTCCGATTTCAATATATCTTTACTTCTATCTCTGTATATTTTCCAACTATTATTTTTTGCCGATTCGTCCTAAAACTTATTAATCGCCTCCGACTCATCGTCACTTTTCATAATCTCCAGAATCTTCACATAATACCCCACCTTCTCTTTAACCTGTACAAAGATGCGGTCATCTTTTTTATGTCCAAGAAGTGCTTTTCCGAGTGGCGATTCGATACTGATCATATTTTTCAGCGCATTGCTTCGAATCGTTGTAACAATCTTATATTCTTCTTCACAGTCTTCGTCTTCCATGTAGACACGGACACGGTCATTCAATCCCACTTCCTCCGATGATGCTTCATCCTCCACGATCTGCGCTGTCTTGATCATTTTCTCCAGATAACGGATCCGGCTTTCATTTTCATTTTTAAACTTCTTTGCAGCTTTGTATTCAAAATTTTCGCTGAGATCCCCATGGGCTCTGGCTTCCTTTACGTCTTCCAGTGCCTCTTTACGCACCACCAGTTTGCGGTGTTCGATTTCTTTCTCCATCTTTTCAATATCTTTTTTTGTCAGTCTGTCATACATTTTCTTTCCCTCCATGTTCAATCTCTAATCCTGATACACAATTCCAAAATAGTCCAGATAAACCTTAAATCTATCCTGTGCAGTCAAACATGTATCCATCAGATATGCTTGATCATTTTTCCACTCTTTTAATCCACGATAATAAAATTCTTTCATGTCATCTTCAATAATAAAAGGTGTGATTCCATTCCGAAGACATTCTTTGAACATAATTAATCTGCCAACACGTCCGTTTCCATCTTGAAAAGGATGTATTCTTTCAAATGCATAATGAAATTCTATAATTTCTTCGAATGTTTTTTTTGTGTCTATATTATAATTTTTTAACAATTGTTTGATTTCTTTTTCTACATCATCCGGCTTCGTCGTCGGCATTCCGCCAACTTCGTTTTCAAATCTTTTGTAATCACCAACTGCAAACCAAGACTTTCTGCTATCCGAGGTACCTGATTTTAATACAGCATGAAGCTGTTTAATAAATGATTCACTTAACTTGTAATTTGCTTGTTCTATTATTAAATCAATACACTTAAAATGATTTGCGGTCTCTACAATATCATCAACATTAACCGCCTCATTCTGCATTCCAATCGTATTCGTTTCAAATATATATCTTGTCTGATCATGGGTAAGACGGCTTCCTTCCATATGATTTGAATTATAGGTTAATTCTATCTGTATTTTATGATATATCCCCCCCGGAACTCCGGACTCTTTTTCCATTACTAAACGCGAAAGCAGATTCTTAGTTATTTTTTCTGTTCGTTTCTTTCTCTGAGGCTTAACTGCATCTTCGGGTATTTTCCAATTCCTTCCATTCAAAACTGCACCGGATATTCTTCCATTGGCGCAATAATTTCTCACACTTCTTTCGGATATATTCCATTTTCCGGCAGTTTCTTTAACATTGATATAATTCATACAAACCTCCCCACTTTCATTCATCGGAATAATTATACCATTATCGGCAATATATCTCAACAATATTTAAATATTTTTGAATTATTTTTGCCAATCATTTGCCAAAATGTCCTTTTTGCTTTATACTTATATCATATAACGCATCAGGAGGTTCCCATGAAAAAAGGAGTTTACACAGCCACCAAAAAAGATGGAACATTGTATTACCGCAGTTCCATCACATTTCAAAATAAACATATTAGTTTAGGAAGTTTTTCCAGTGAAGATCAGGCTGCGACTGCCTATCTGGAAGCGGAAAAACTTGTCCGTACGCATGTCCTCACATTGGATCGCTTTGAGGAAAACTGTACCCTCTCTTTTGCCAAATGGGTGTGCCTGCTGAATTTTCGCGACAATGGGATGTATATAAAAACTCCTGTCTATCTGAATAATAATTATTTTTTTTATTATTTTTCACCAAACGATTACTATATTTTTGATATTGACGATCTGTTTTATTATTCCACACATTCAATCATGCGGCGCGGAGGCCATCTTTTTGTGAGTGATTATGGGATGCAGGTCAATATTCTCAGCCGTTATGGTATTAAAAATTATGCGGTAGCCGGACGCGACTTTCATTTTGTCAATGGAAATACCCGCGATTTCCGCTATGAAAATATTGAGATCATCAACCGTTACCACGGTGTATTTTATAAATGTTTTAAAGGGAAAATGGTCTATGAAACACGAATCCATGTCAATGGAGAATTTATCGTCGGGCGTTATCCCACTGAGATTGAAGCTGCGGTGGCTTACAATAAAGCCGCTTCCACTTTGTTGAAAAAAGGGTATGAAAGAAATTATCCGGTCAATTATCTGGAAACTCTGTATGGAGATGAGTACAAAAATCTGTTTAAGACATTAACTATCTCAAAAACGATCAGAGAACTCCCAGAATGTACAAAGCCACATAACTAACCAAAACAACTCCGTTGATCACGACGCCAAATGTCGGTGTTGTCTTGTAAATTTCTTCCTCTTTGAAGCAGCGAAATGCCAGTACAAAGCCGACGATGGAAATGATCAGATTGAGAAATCCCAGATATCCATACGAAATTCCCGCCTGCCCTTTTACATGACTTGAACCGATAAAAAGAGCACACATCATAATAAAAGAGGCTGCTGCGATCAAGGATGATACAATTCCTCTTTTGGGATGTTTTTTATCTGTAAACTGTATTTTTCTTCGCTTTCCAATCCGAATTTTCATCTTTCTCTGCCTTTCTTTTTTCTCACTACGCGCACTATTTTTCTGCAAAAACAGAACATGATACAGCCTAAAGTCACTCCGATCGTATTTAAAAACAGATCGTCTACATCAAAGGTTCCCACCTTCGTCACTAGCTGAACGGTCTCCACTGCCAGACTAAACAAAAATCCGGTAAGTACCACCCTCACGAACGACCATTTTTTCAGACTTGGAACAAAAAATCCAAATGGCATAAATACGACAACATTTCCGACAATATTGATCAGAAAATATTCCATTCCAACGACCTCCCGGTACTTAATATACCGGGAAATCTCATGGAATAATTTCAAATTGTATTGATATTCTGTATAATGAACCGTCCGTCCATATTCTTCACTGAAGAACAGAAAATATATCAATAAGATCATATAACCGGCAAATGCCAGTGACAATATATTGTCCAGTAGTTTTCTCACGACGATACCTCCCTGCAAGACAGTTCTGCCCGTATCGCCAGATGACATTACTGTCTGATTTTTACATCAATTGCTTCTAATTTCTTCAAAATCTTATCCATAACCGTAGTAACATCTTTGTCTTCCAAAGTACGATCTGCAGCACGGAAACGGATTGAGTATGCCAATGATTTTTCATCGGCGGAAAGCTGCTCGCCTTCGTACACGTCAAACAGTTTTACGCTTTCCAATGTCTTTCCGGCATTTTTGCGGATAATTTCTTCTACCTGTCCAGCAAGAACGTTCTTTTTCATAACAAGAGAAATATCTCGTGTGACAGCTGGGAACTTCGCTACACCTTTGTATTTAATGTCAAAACTTGACAATTCTGTTAACATTTCCACATCCAGTACCGCTACATAAACTTTTGTTCCAATATTGTAATTTTCTGCTACTTCCGGATGAATCTCACCAAGGAAACCGATGGTCTGTCCATCTACCATGATATCTGCCTTACGTCCCGGATGAAGATAAGGTCTGTCGTCCTCCGGTGTGTAAGTGATCAGCTTGCGGATTCCCAATTTATCAAGTACGGCCTCGATCACACCTTTGAGATCGAAGAAATCACCTTTTCCATACATTCCCAGCGTCAGCTGCATTCTCTCATCCGGCAGCTCCGTAAGCGGAAGTGCTTTTGGAAGATAGACATTGGCAAGTTCATACAGACGCACATCTTTGTTACGGTGATTGTAATTTGTTGCCAGTGATGTCAGCATTCCGTTTAAGGACAGCGTACGCATGATACTGTAATCTTCTCCCAGCGGATTGGAAATTACGATTGCCTCTCTTGCCTTGCTTCCTTCCGGAACCAGCAATTTATCAAATACTTTCGGGCTTTCAAAAGAATATGTCATTCCCTCGGAAAATCCTGCCTGTTCAATCACATTTCTTGCAATATTTTCAATTTCCATCTGTTCGGAAAGTCTGCCGGCCGTTGCCTCACCGCTTGGCAGTGTCGCAGGGATCTTATCGTAACCGTAAAATCTTGCCACTTCTTCTGCCAGATCTGCCAGACAATGGATATCCTGTCTCCATGTCGGTACATGTACCATTTTTTTCTCACGGTCAACCGGAAGATCGATTGTTTCAAAATACGTTACCATCTGGTCTTCACTGATGTCAGTTCCCAAAAGCCGGTTGATGCGGTCAACATCATATGCTACCTCTTCCGGCTCTTTTACGTTTGGATAAACATCAACAGCACCGCCCACAACGGTTCCTGCGCCAAGTTCTTCGATCAGCTGGCAGGCACGATTGATTGCTTCATACGTATTGTTTGGATCCAGTCCTTTTTCAAATTTGGCCTGCGCATCGGTACGCATACCGAGTTTTTTACCGGAAAGACGGATATTGGTTCCATCAAAGCAGGCAGCTTCGAAAAGCATCGTCTTTACGTTGTCTGTAATCATGGAATTTTCTCCCCCCATGATACCGGCGATACCTACTGCTTTTTCGCCGTCACAGATCATCAGCATGCTGTCATCCAAGATACGTTCCTGTCCGTCAAGAGTCGTAAATGCTTCTCCGTTTTTGGCATTTCGAACGATGATCTTATGATCTGCGATCGTATCTAAATCATATGCATGCATTGGCTGTGCATATTCCTCCATCACGTAGTTTGTGATATCGACGATATTATTGATCGGACGGATTCCGCATGCAGCAAGTCTTCTCTGCATCCACTCCGGCGATGGTGCAAGTTTGATGTCTTTTACCACGCGCGCTACATAACGAGAGCAAAGTTCCTTATTTTCAATTTCTACGGAAATGTAATCCTTTACATTTTCATCATTTCCGGTTTCTGTCACAACCGGTGGGCAGAATGGCTTGCCAAATGTCGCAGCTGCCTCTCTGGCGATACCGAGTACACCAAAGCAGTCCACACGGTTTGAGGTTACTTCGTATTCAAAGTTGGCATCACGAAGTCCCAAAAGTGCGATGGCATCGCTTCCAACCGGAGCGTCTTTATATTCTTCGTTGTCGCTCAGAATGTAAATTCCATTGTCCGGCGCGTCCGGATAATAGTCTTTGGAAGAGCCAAGTTCTTCGATGGAACACATCATTCCATTGGATTCTACGCCACGAAGTTTTCCTTTTTTAATCTTGATTCCGCCCGGTGTCTTACTTCCGTCGTGACCACCGGCTACACGTCCGCCATCCAGTACAACAGGAACTTTCTGTCCCTCTTTGACATTGGAAGCACCGGTAACGATCTGCGTCGTCGTACCGGTTTCATCGATTGCCACCTGACAGATTACCAATTTATCCGCATCCGGGTGTTTTTCGATTTTCTCGATACGGCCAACAATTATTTTATCCAAATCTGCGTCAAATTTTTCATAACCTTCCACTTTTGTACCGGAAAGTGTCATTGCATCCATATATTCTTTTTCCGTACAATCCAGTTCCGGAACATATGCTTTTACCCATGATAAAGGTGTATTCATTGTTTTTCCCTCATTTCTTCATTTATACTTTGATACAACTTCCTTGTGCAGGCACAGGAAGCGTGCACACTTTGACAGCCTGAAAATCAGAACTGTTCCAGAAAACGTTTATCATTCTCATACAATAAGCGCATGTCGTCGATCTCATATTTCAATAATGCAATTCGCTCCAAACCGACACCAAACGCAAAACCTACGTACTCATCCGGGTCGATGTTGCTCATTTCCAACACATGTGGATGTACCATTCCACAGCCTAAGATCTCGATCCAGCCTTCTCCCTTACAGAAACGGCAGCCCTTTCCGCCGCATTTGAAACAAGTTACGTCCATCTCGGCGCTTGGCTCTGTAAATGGGAAATGGTGAGGGCGGAATTTTACTTTTGTTTCCTCGCCGAAAAGTTGTTTGGCAAATTCTGCCAATGTTCCCTTTAAGTCTGCAAATGTTACATTTTTATCGATCACCAATCCCTCAATCTGATGGAAGGATGGAGAATGTGTCGCATCGACTTCATCGGAACGGAATACTCGTCCCGGTGCGATCATGCGGATTGGCAATTTTCCTTTTTCCATCTCATGAACCTGTACGGAAGATGTCTGTGTACGAAGCAGGATTTTGTCATTGATATAAAAAGTATCCTGTTCGTCTTTTGCCGGGTGATTTGCCGGAATATTCAATGCCTCAAAGTTATAATAATCATATTCTACTTCCGGACCGGATACAACTTCGTAGCCAAGTCCGACAAAGATTTTTTCTACTTCTTCCAAAGCGATCGTATTTGGATGGCGATGTCCCAATTCCGGTTTATTTCCCGGCAATGTTACATCGATTACTTCGGCTTTCATTTTTTCTTCACGGAGTGCTTTTGCAAATGCTGTCTTTTTCTCCTCTAAACGTTCCTCAATCTGCTTTCTTGCCTCATTTACCAGCTGACCTACTTTGGGTCTGTCTTCCGGGGCAACCTCTTTCATGGATTTGAGAACACTTGTCAACTCTCCTTTCTTTCCAAGAAATGCCACTCGAATGTCATTCAATTTGTCCAATTCTTTGGAATCCTCAATCTGAGAGAGCGCATTTTTCATAATGCTGTCCAATTTTTCTTTCATGGTTTCTCTTTCCTTTCTGACTAAATATAAAATAGAGCCCATCCCTTGTCGGTATGTTCTCCATACTTCCAAGGGACGGACTCTTGATCTTCCGCGGTACCACCCTGGTTCCCATCCTGCCGGACAGGCTCTCATTGATCTGCTTAACGCGCAGCAACGTCATTTCCTACTGGAAACCTCTTTCAGAAATAAAACTCCGGTGTGAAATTCAATTGCATCCCGAACCTGACAAAACTTCCAGCCGCTGATCTTGTCTCTCTGAAGGAAAAAATGCAATCTCCGGGGAAATCCCCTGCACCATCATCGTCGATATGTTCATTTGGTTTCATGATAGCACAAGGACGGGGGTAGTGTCAAGGGGCAAAATCCACCTTCCACCATTTCTTATGCACATCCGGACAATACTGCTGCCGCTTTGCCGCACGCAGTGCCACGTAGCAGCCGCATCGTCCGCACATGCCGCCCCGCATGAAGCTGCAAGTGTCGCAGAGCATAAGGCGACGTTCGTATTCCTCGTCGCTTACCCTTTCTTCTTCGGGAATGCGCTCGATATATTCTTCCAATTTAAGTAATTCTTTGTCGAACATTTCCTTTGTCCACTGACACCTTCTGCAAAATTTCATGCCGGTCTCCTTATGTTAATTTATGCCAAAGTTACTTTTACGATACTCATTGCCGGCATCTCGACAGACAAGATTCCGTCGTTCAGCGATGCCCCGTCAAATGCTGCAAGCTGTACATTATCCGGATTTTCAAAGTCGTTATGATCGTCCATCTTTCCTGTGAGAATCGTGGCTTCGCAGTTGTTATAACTGCCAAGAATCTGTGCGCTCACAGTGAGACTTTCTGTCAAATGCGGATTGGCAATCGTGATTGTCATTTTTCCTTCTTCATTTACGGAAGCACTCGAAGATACCACCGGAATGTCAAATCCCTCGCAGGTCACTTTCGGGCAGTCAAGGTAGCAGTCAACCAGCTGTGCTTCCTGATGATCTTTGTACATCTCATAGACATAATAGGTCGGCGTTTTTACCATCTTATCGCCTTCGGTCAGGATCACGGACTGGAGAACATTGACAACCTGTGCAATATTTGCCATGGAAATACGGTCACAATGGCGGTTGAAAATGTTCAGATTCAACGCAGCCACCATCGCATCACGCATGGTATTCTGCTGATACAAAAATCCCGGATTGGTTCCTTCTTCGACATCGTACCACGTTCCCCATTCGTCTACGATCAATTTTACTTTATGCTCCGGATCGTATTTGCTCATAATATCCAAATGGCGTTCGATCATCGGCTCGATACGAAGTGTCGCTTCGATTGTCTCATAATATCTCTTTTCATCAAAACCAAGTGCATGGCCTTTTTCCTCCCAGCTTCCCGGAACGGTATAATAGTGCATACTGATTGCATCGGCAAACTGGTCTTTGATCAGGCTCATCACTTTATCTGTCCAGTCAAAGTCATCCGCATTTGGTCCACAGCAGATCTTATACAATTTGTTGTCTCCGTAATTGCGGCAGTATGTCTGGTAACGGCGGTACATATTTCCATAAAATTCCGGTGTCATGTTGCCGCCGCAGCCCCAGTTTTCGTTTCCTACGCCAAAATATTTTACTTTCCACGGTTCTTTTCTTCCATTTTCCTCACGCAGTTTTGCCATCGGAGATTCCCCGTCAAAGGTCATATACTCGATCCATTCTGACATTTCGCGAACGGTTCCGCTTCCCACATTTCCGTTAATATATGGTTCACAGCCAAGCTGGTCACAAAGTTCAAAAAATTCATGCGTACCAAAGCTGTTATCCTCGACAACACCGCCCCAATGTGTATTGATCATACGTTTTCTCGTCTCTTTTGGTCCAATTCCGTCCATCCAGTGGTACTCATCGGCAAAACAGCCGCCCGGCCAGCGAAGCACCGGAATTTTAATATTTTTCAATGCTTCTACTACATCATTTCTCATTCCGTTGGTATTTGGAATCTCAGAATCTTTGCCCACAAAAATTCCTTCATAAATACATCTTCCCAAATGCTCTGAAAAATGTCCGTAAATCTCTTTGTTAATTTTTCCCAATGTGCGGTTGCTGTTGATTACTCCATTTGTCTTAGCCATTTTACTCTCTCCATTTCTTTTTGTTCTGCCTCCGGCAAACTCTTTTTACTCTTTTGTCATCATACAAAAAATCCACTCCGACGGGAATGGATTTTTTTGTGCTATGCATGTATTATTTTGTCACAATGGTATATTCCATCGCAACCTCCTAGTGATACATTTCATGCTCAACCGGCTCACACCACTCGTTGGAAGTCTCCATCGCCCGTCGCTTTAACAGAATTCCCTTTTCCGTAAGAGTAATCTTTTTATTTCCACGGATAAAAAGAGACGTGCCGAGTTCTTCTTCCAGCGCCGCCAGCTGTCTCGACAAAGTTGGCTGCGTGATATGAAGAAGTTCCGCTGCCTTCGTAATATTTTGTTCCCGTGCCGTCACAAGAAAATAGCGAAGCACTCTGATTTCCATATTTTACCACTCCTTTGCATTAATACGTTTTATTTACTAAAAAATAAAACATCTCCGGATCGTTTTCTCTTACTTGTTTCAGTTGTTTCGTGTCAGGGTCATAACAAAGATAATAATCGTCAGCCTCACCCCGTATATAGATTTTATTATTGACCTCGCTGAAATCATACGCCCAAAGCATATTCTCGTCGTTCTCCTGTTCAAATTTCTTCAATGCCTCTGTGAACTCTTTCTCATAACAAAGCTGTTTGTCCTTTCCCTCCAAAGAATAAGAATATACATCCGTCGAATATCCATTCGTCGACTCTCCATCAATCATTTCACCTGTTGTAAACACATACAACCGGTCTTTCCGGATACACATTTCATAAACATCCTCCTTTTTGTTAACTTTCACCAAACACTCCTTTTTATTATGTTTCAGATCATAGGTCCAAATCTTTGTACCCCGTACATAAATTACCTGTTTTCTCTTTTCATCACCAATGATAACTCCATAACACATCGGATCCATAATATGAAGTTGATCGGAACCCATCTTGTAATAGGAAAAAGCATACTTTGCCTTTCCGCTTTTTGTGGTATAATAAGCGTTGCTGTCAAAAATAAAATAGTTACCTACCTTGGTCACTAAATTCATATCTGTTTTCGGAATGCCTTTTACCTTTACAAACGTTTTCTTTTTTCGGTCATATACATGAATCTGCGACATCTCATCCGTAAATATAATATATTTTTTACCACCATACATACCACCATCATACCCAAGTTTCATCTTAACTATTTTCTCTGCCTTTTCCATCTGTGGGACAGAACTGCCATCTACTAACACCAGCGGAACGGTGTATAAATATTCACCTTCTTTTCCGGAAACATCAAATAGCAATTCCTCATTGCTCGCATACAACAAATACCAGTATTTCGTATCACATAAATTATTTGTAAAAATATGACGTACAAACTTTCCATCCAATGTATATTCTTCCAGAGAACAATTACATTTATCTTCTTCTGATATTTGAACAAAAACATTGTAATCATTTGCATAGTTATAGTTCTGATTGGCATTTGTCAGTGGTTTTTCGAGCGGATATTCCCGCGTTTTCCGCAGTCTTCCCTCTCCCTCCTGCACCAGTTTTCCTGTCTGTGTATCACAGCATAAAAGGGCTCCCTTCTCATTTACATTTATTTCCAATTCAACCTTGCCATCTTCATACGCTATTTCCCGGATCAAATCCATTCCCGCCTCCGGTTTTTCCGAAAGTACATTCCGGATCTGCTCTTCCGTCACAAGAACAGACTTTTTTCCATTTTTGCAGTCATATTGATATACGTCATAACATAAACCGCTTTTTTCCCTTTTTACAGCTGTAAAAAATAATTTGTCTTCCCCTGCCTGATACAGCATATACTCCTGATTCTTTATAATTTCCTGCACTTTTTTTGTCTCATAATTATAATGATATACCGCACTTTCTCTTCGCTGTGTGGCAGAAAACACAAAAGAATCGTTGTTATTTTGATATATAATATCACCATCTTCTAATGGTACATTGTTATATTCAATTTTGGAAAATTTCTTACTTCTTCGATCATACTCTGCCATCTTATCACCGAAGTCATATTGAAATAAAATACACTCCTTTGTCGACGCAATATACTCGAAATCATTAAACCTGCTGTCCAAATAATTTTCAAATACCAATTGTTTTTTATCTACCGCAATTTCTTCTTTGCCGTCTTTCCGGATAACCGGCACAGAATACACATTTATTTGGTCCGACTTCTCGGAAAACAATATTTCATTTTCTGATACATCTAAAAACGTAATCATCTCTGTACCAAACTTCTTCTCCGGAATTTTCTGAAGCACGTTCCCCTGATAATCACATTGCACAAGCCACTCCTGCCATTCGGCATCCTCCTCATCGTCACCATCACCGTCCGGCAATTCCTCTGTCCGATAGACACAATGACTGGTCGCCCACGTATACTCACATTCTATTTCCGTCTGCGCAGCATCTGCTTTTTCCTGTTTCTCCTCTTTTTGTTCTGTCTTATTTATGTTTCCCTGACAGCCTGTTAAAAGCAGACAGAGTGTCATAAAAATTAAGATTGTTATTTTCTTCATTTTGTACTCCTCTTTTCCATATCTTTCTATTCATCACGATCCCACTCATCTACCGAAGCTCCATCCCTGCATAACAAAAAATATAACATCTCAGGATCGCTTTTTCTTACTTTTTTCAGTTGTTTCGTGGCAGGGTCATAGCAAAGATATATGAGATACTCGTCATCTTGCCAGGAATGTATGCAGATTTTATTATTTACCACGTCGACAGAATCAATCACCAGTTCCAGATCATTCTGCTGTTCAAATTTCTTCAATGTCTCTGTGAGCTCTTTCTCATAGTGGAGCTGTTTTTCTTTCCCCGTCAGGGAATAAGAATATACTTCATCCTTTTCACCTGTAAACACGAACAACCGATCTTTCCGGATACACATTTCAGAAACATAATCCTTTTTGTTCCATTTGACCAAACGTTTCTTTTTATCCTGTTTCAGATCATAGGTCCAAATCCCCTTACGCAGTGCATAAATCACCTGTTTCCTCTTTTTATCACCAATGGCAGCTGCCGATGTATAGCACGCCGGATCCATAATATGTATCTGATCCGAACCAATCTTATAATAGGAAAACGCATACTTTTCTTTTCCTTTTTCCTTATAAGGCTTGCTGCTAAGAATAAAATATTTCCCCACAAGACCACTTAAATACATATTGGTTTCCGGAATGCCTTTTATCTTTACAAACGTTTTCTTTTTCCGGTCATATACATGGATCTGATACATACCATCCTGGTAGACAATATAATCGCTGTCTGCATACACATCCCCTTGTCGGGGCTCCTCAAGTTCTTTATTACATTTACATATTTTCTCTGCCTTTTCCATCTGCGGAAAAGAGCTGCCATCTGCCAGCATCAGCGGAACCGTATATAAATAATTCCCCAGATCATAATCTTCCACATAAAATATCAATTCCTGATTGTTTGCATACAGCAGTTTCCATGTTTGATTCGTGCAATGAAAATTATTGGTGAAAATATGACGCACAAATGTTCCATCTAATGTATACTCATCCAAAACATAATTCATATCGTTTTCCAGTCTTTGAACAAATACATTGTAATCATTTGCATTCGTATAATTTTTATCGGCATTTGTCAGCGGTTTTTCCTGCAGATATTCCTGCGTCTTCTGTAATTTTCCTTCTCCCTCCTGCACCAGTTTTCCGGTTTTTGTATCACAAGCTAAAAGGACGCATTTCCCTTTTACATTGATTGCCAATTTCAATGTTCCATCTTCATATCCTATTTCCCGGATCAGATCCATTCCCTCCTCCGGTTTTTCGGAAAGTGCATTCCGAATCTGCTCTTCCGTCACAAGAACGGACTTTTCTCCGCTTTTACAATCAAATTGATAGACATCATAACATAAGCCGCTTTTTTCCCCTTTTACAGCCGTATAAAACAATTTATCATCCCCACCCTGATATATACTTCTCTCATCTTTTGTAATTTCCTGCATTTTCTTGGTTACAAAGTTATAATAATATACCGCCGTTTCATCCCCGAGAAAACCATAAAGCACAACAAAATCTTTGTTATTTTCATATAGGATACTACCAACTTCCAATGGCTTATTTTTGTATTTAATCCTTGTAAATTTATTCTTTTTGCGATCATACTCTGCCATCTCGCCTTCCCAATTTAATAATATATACTCCTTGGTATCCGTAATATACTTACAATCCATCCAGAAATCCGCAAATTCTAAAAACAACTGCTGAATTTTCTCTATGGCAATTTCCTCTCTGTCCCCCTTCCGGATAACCGGCACAGAATATACCTTTACCAGATCACTGGAGTCGTATGTAGAGAAAATCAACACTTCATTTTCAGATACGTTCATAAAATGAATCCCCTGTGTATCTGTTAATCCCAAACTCTCCGCTGAGATTTTCTGAATCACTTTCCCTTTATAATCACTCTGTACAAGGCATTCCTGACATATATCCTCTTCGTCTTCTCCATCAGCGCCATCCGACAATTCCATTTCCTCTGTCCGATAAGTACAATGACTGGTCGCCCACTTATACTCGCATTCGATTTCTTCCTGTGCAGTATCTGTTGTTTCCTGTTTTTCCTCTTTTTGTTCTGTCTTATTTACGTTTCCCTGACAGCCTGTTAAAAGCAGACAGAGTGTCATGAAAATTGCGATGAATTTTTTTCTCATTCGGCGTTCCTCTTTTCCATTTTTTTACATATAGATCACTTACTATTTTTTATATAACGATAAAACATCTCCGGATCATTTTTTTCTTCTTTTTTCAACTGCTTGGTGACAAGATCATAACAAAAATACGTATCTTCCTCAATTTCCTCTCCCTCAGCACTCCATAAGCCCGCATAAATTCCTATTTTATCTTCCACCACTCTGACGGTTTCAATATCTATTTCCAGCTGACTCTCCTGCTCATATTTTTTTACTGCTTTTGTAAACTCCTCTTCATAATGAAGTTTGCCTTTCTCATCGAGCGAACAGGAATACAGGCTCTGATTGCCACTTGTGAGCATAAACAGCTGATCCTTCCAAATAAACATTTCAGAAATGCTGTCGTGTTTGTTCCATTTTGCCAGACGTTCCTTTTTATTCTTTTTCAGATCATAGGTCCAAATCCCTCTATCCGTAGTATAAATCACCTGATTTCTCTTTTCATCTCCAATTTTAACCGCCGTATCCGCTGCCCAATTTGCGATACAGATTCGGACATCCCCCCTCCGGTCATACAAGAATTCTCCTTCTTTTCCGTCAATCGTGCTGTCAAATACAAAGCAGTTCCCCACACGACTGAGTAAATACACATTTCGTTCCGGAATTCCTTTTTTCTTAACAAACTCTTTGTTTTTGCGATCGTATACACAGTAACAATTTGAAACCGTGTTGTACACAAGATAATTTTCATCCGCATACAGATTGCTCTCATACACCGAAATATTCGCATCACATATTTTCTCTGCCTTTTCCGGCTGTGGAAAGGAATTTCCATTTTTCAACACCAGCGGAACCGTATATGTCTGTTCCCCATCACCAAAAATTAATTCCTGATTATTCGCATAATACAACATCCACGGTTTCGCGCAATGGAAATTATTGGTAAAAATATGACGTACGAATTTTCCGTCCAACGTATACTCATCCACCGAATAATTCGTATCATTTTCTATTGTCTGAATAAATACATTATGGTCATTTGCATTGGTATATTTTTTATCGGCATTTGTCAGCGGTTTTTCCAGCAGATATTCCTGCGCTTTCTGTATTTTTCCTTCTCCCTCCTGCACCGGTTCTCCGGTTTGCGTATCACAGTTTAAAAGAACGCCTTTTCCTTTTACATTGATTTCCAGTTTTAATTTCCCATCTTCAAATTCCATTTCCCGGATCAGATCCATTCCCTCCTCCGGTTTTTCGGTAAGGGCATTGCGAATCTGCTCTTCCGTCAAAAAGACAGACTTTTCCCCCGTTTTACAATCATATTGATATACATCATAACATAAACTGCCATTTTCCTCTTTAACAGCCGTATAAAACAATTTATCTTCCCCGCCCTGATACAGCATACTTCTCTCGTCTTTTATAATTTCCCGCACTTTCTTTGTCTCACAGCTGTAATGATACGCCGCACTTTTTCTCCCCTGTACAGCAAAAAACAAAAAAGAATCCATATTATTTTCATATAAAATATGACTGTATTTCAACGGTTTATTCTCATATTTTATCTGTGTTAATTTGTTATTTTTGCGATCATATTCCTCCAGCTTATTATCAAAGTTAATCAAAATACATTCCTTCGTATCCGCGACATACTCCGGCGTAAAATCTGAATCCGCTTCAAATAGTAATTGCTTTTTCTCCACAGCAATTTCCTCGCTGCCATCCTTCCAAATAACCGGCACCGAATATATATGTGCCTTTGATTCATCACCTGCGTAGGTATTCCAGCAAATTAATACTTCCTTTTCAGATACGTGTAAAAAAGTAATATCTACCCCATCCGTTATCCCCAACTGATCTGCTGGAATTCTCTGAAGCTCCTTCCCCTGATAATCACTCTGTACAAGACATTCCTGTGCAAAAACCTCATACTCTTCATCGCTGTTTTCCGGTACGTGAACCTGTGAACTTGTCTCAATACGGTAGGTACAATGACTGGTCGCCCACGTATACTCGCATTCTGGCGCCTTTGTATTTTCTGCCGTTTCCTGTCTATTCTCTTTTTGTTCTGTCTCTTTCACATTTCCCTGACAGCCTGTTAAAAACAGACAGATTGTCATGAAAATTGCAATCCATTTTTTTCTCATTTTGTGCTCCTCTTTTCGCTTCCCTTCTAAAATCAAGTATACCATCCTGCTTTTTACTTGTCAATTTGTGTAAATTCTTTAGATAGCGTAAATTGTTTTTCGGAAAAATGTAAGCAGACCAGCCCTTTGATAATT
>ERZ779880.1557-NODE-1557-length-19873-cov-17.777778_pt1 | contig 19873 bp, 19 predicted proteins | sample MGYA00511555_ERZ779880 | MGnify/ENA primary metagenome ERZ779880 (study PRJEB29588, sample SAMEA2145815) | human gut metagenome | biome: human gut; feature: human-associated habitat; material: faeces | place: Denmark | collected 2008/2010 ...
GCCCAAGCCGCATCAAAGGAAAATGGTTCGGATTTGGATTGCTTTACTGCACCAAAAGGGGTTAAGTTCTTATAGGACTTAACCCTTTTTTGTTTTTATTGTCGCTTTTTCCTGATCATTATGTTATCATTATGGTACTCTGAAGATGGGTGGTGGACAGCGTGAATCCAGACTCAAAGGCAGCTAAAAGGCCTTTTGCGGAAAAACATTCAAAGTTAAATTTCTTGTTCGGTTTGCTATTGCTATTGTTTCTTATTGTCACATTTGGTTTCGCAGTATATATCATTGTAAAATGCATTGCTACTGGCGTGACCGCTGCTGCAAATTGGTTAGCCTCCCTCGCTTCAAAACTTGACGCGGTTGTTATAGTGGCTTTAATTACTGGTTGTGTTTCCATTGTTGGTGTTTTGATAAGCTCAATTGTTGCAAAGCGCATTGAATATAAGCGAAGCCGGCAAGAATATCTTGCTAAAAAGCGTGAAGAACCCTATGGCCAGTTTGTTGATATGGTTTATAAAATTCAGCAGAACACTAAAAAAGGCGGTAGTTATACAGAAGCACAGATGTTGGAAGATTTGTCACAGTTTTCAAAACAAATCACCCTTTGGGGTTCTTCAAGGGTAGTAAATAAATGGGTGAAATTTCGTGAAAACGGTACAAATCCAGAATTAGCCCAAAAGAATCTCTTGTTATTAGAAGATATTATGAATGAAATGAGAAAGGATTTGGGTTTAAGAAAAACAAAAAAAGGAAATCTTCTTGCTTTCTTTGTCAACGATATTAAGAAGGCTATTAAATCAATGAAATAGCTTTCAATTGGGATAAATACCTCTTGCCAACTACCAGCAAACCGTTGATATTACTGCGTTTTTCAAAAAGTTCTGTATCACCACTCGCACCACATCAACAAAATCCGAACTTTTTTCCAATAGGAGAAGGGTTCGGATTTTTTGTATTCTTTGGAAAACAGAACGAATCCCTTGATTCCATCGAAAAACGTCCTAGACCTTATCATAAGAAAGCACGACAGACCACTGTAAGAGTGCCGTAAGGCGGAAAGGACACAAACATGAAGTACGATGAAAGAGCTTGCAAATTCAACATGGACACCGGCTGCGTGGAACTGCTGCTCCGGGATGGAAGAAAAATATCCATCGACTGCACCGGGGTCGAGGATGCGCTGGATGTGACCATGACACAGCGGGCAGAACTGGACTACCTCATCTACAATGACCCGCTAGGCTATGCAGATTTGATTCTGAACGGTGATCCAGAGGAATACTTGAAAAACGCATCCGGGAGCCACGGGCTGGAAATCTAACAAACGCCGGACATCACCATTTTTGAGCTGGTGTTGTCCAGCATTTTTTTGGAGACCATCCCAATAGTTGCGTAAACCTCCGGAGAGGTGTAAATTTGAACCGACCCATAAAAAGTAGACAATAGACAAAAAGCCTCCCCGTGTAGGGTAATAGAACTACACGAGGAGGTTTTGCTATGTCCGGAAAATACGTAAATCGCTATGCCTCGCACGCCTCCCGGAGAGCAGGCAGCAGCTCATCCAGCCGCCCGTCCAGTCCGAAGGACTTCTCTTTGATATTGTCCGCAATGTAGATCTCCCCCAGATTGATGGTCACATAAGTGGCATTTGGCTCGCCGGCCACCAGGCGCATCTTCCATGAATTTTATATATCTTCAAAAGATTTTGAGCAATAGTAGAATCTTTTGAAGAATACTAGTCTCATCTCATTCTTACTGCTTCAAATAGGCCAGCAGGGCTTCCGCCGATGCCTTGGCCCCGCCCAGGCTCCGCATATCCTCGCTGAAGGCGTGGGCCGTCTCCTTATAAGAAGGTTCGGTCAGCAGCTTTACGATAGCTGCTTTCAGTCCCTCGCTGGTGATGGCTTTTTTATCCAGAAAGGCGCAGCCAAGGCCTAGCTTTTTGATTTGGCGGGCGGTGATGGCCTGCTCCTCCATCTGGGGGATGGCAATCATGGGCACGCCATAGTAAATGGCCTCGCCGGTGCCGCCCATGCCAGCGTGGGTGATGAACACCGACGCCTGGGACAGGATATCCAGCTGGGGCACCATCTGACCGACTTCCACGTTGGCGGGGATGTCCTTCAGGCTGGCGGGGTCGATGGAGCCGAGCGCGGCAAAGACGTTGATGTCCAGGTCCCGCACTGCGTCAAACAGGATGGGGTAATACTCGGGCCAGTTGTTGAAGGCAGTGCCAAGGGAGGAATACAGCAGCGGCTTGCCGTTGTCGGGGGCTTTCCAGCGGCCGAAGGCGGTCCGCTTGCCGATTTGTACCCCGGTGAACACGAAACTGTCATCGAAAGTCTCGTAATTGGGAACCAACTTTTTCTGCATCATGACCAGGTTGAAGTCCCCGTGGCCGTCGAAGATCTCCTTGACGGTCAGCAGGCGGCAGCCATATTTTTCGGCATAGGTCTGGGCCAACTGCGCCGCGGCCTTGCGCAGAGGGTGGTCCGGCGGGCAGTTCTCGAATCCGGCGGCTACCGAGTAGCTGTCGTTGGAGGGGTAGCTGGTGTAGAGCATGACGTTGGCAACCTTGAGGTTGTCCGCCGCGATTGTGCCGGCAATGCCCGCAAAGTCGTGGACGACAGCGTCGGGTTTGTCGTTTTTCAGGGTGTCCAGCACAGTGTCGATGTAGGCTCCTGCCTCGTTTAAGAACAGGAAGGGCACCGCGGCGGCCACTCCGCCGTCATCCTCTTTTTTTTCGCCGGCCTCATTATGCTTGTCGTTTTCCGCCATCCAGGAGGGTACGGCGACGAACTTTGCCCCGGTGGGCTCGATGATAGTGCGGAAGGCTTCGGTGGTGAAATAAGTCACCCGGACGCCTTTCTTCACCAGTTCGGTGACGAGGGCCAGGGTAGGATTGATGTGCCCGAAGGCGCCCAGCGATACGAATGCGATATGCATACAAAAACTCCTTTCAAACAACAAAACAGCCATGCAGGCAGCGCAGGACGTTGCCCGCACGGCTGCGGGGAAAATAGGTGATAGCTTATTCTGTCAGGCCGTTGTTGGTGATCACTTTTTGATACCAGTAGAAACTGTCCTTTTTCACCCGGGCGCACTGCTTGGGATCGGTCTCGGTGCGGTCCACGTAGACTAAGCCGTATCGTTTGGCAAAGCCCTGGTGGCTGGATACCACGTCTACAAAGCTCCAGGGGCAATAGCCGAACACCGGCAGTCCTTCGTCAATCATGATGGCCAGCTGTTCGATGTGCTCTTTGAGGTACTCGATGCGGTAGGGATCATGGATCTGGCCGTCCGGGCCTAGTGTTTCGCTATAGGCCATGCCGTTTTCGGTGACGATCATGGGCAGACGGTAGCGATTATAGACCTTGCGCATCCCAATATGCAGGCCCATCGGGTCGATGCCCTTGTCCATCCACTCGGTTTTGCGCAGGTGGGGATTATCACAGATGTCGAAGGCGTCCGACACCCAGAAGGGCGGCTGGTCGTAGTTGACGGGACCCTCCTTGGCTTTGGCGCAAATGCTGAAATAATAGTTGATGCCGATGAAGTCGGGGGTCGAGGCTTTCAGCACGGCTGCATCTTCGGGCAGCGTCTGGGGGTAAAGTCCATGACTCTTTAAGTAGCTGGCCACATAGGGCGGATATTCGCCCCGGACACTCAGGTCGAGCAGGTAGAACTCCATCAGTTCTTCGGCGTTCTCGGCAGCCAGAACATCCTCGCTGCGACTGGACTGGGGATAGACCACCTGGATAGCACACACCGGGCCGATTTGGGCTTCCGGGTCAATCTGCCGCAGCAGCGAAATAGCCCGGTGCTCGGCCAGCGAGACATGATAGCTCATCTGGTAGATGTTCTGCAGGTTCTTCTGCTTGTCCTGCTCAAAGTTGCCGTTCATGATGCCGGCGGCGGTGGCGATGAGCTGTTCGTTCACTGTGACCCACCGCTTGACGCGGCCCTTGAAGTGGGTAAAGCAGACCTCGGCATATTTCAGATAGGCGTCGATCATCTTGCGGTCGAGCCAGCCGCCGAAGGCGTCCACCAGCGCCTGCGGACACTCGAAGTGATAGAGAGTAACGAGCGGTTCAATCCCTTTTTCCAACAGATAGTCGATGAGCCTGTCGTAAAAGGCCAGCCCCTCGGGGTTGGGGGTGCAGGTGGCATCCGGCATGATGCGGCTCCAGGCAAAGCCCATCCGGTAGACCTTCAGGCCCAGCTCGGCCATCAGATCCACGTCCTCTTTCCAGTGGTGGTAATGGTCTGCGGCCACTTTGTTGTCGGCGATGCCGGGGCGGCGTGCCCCCAGATCGGTGGTGGCAACGCCTTTGCCGCCTTCGTTGTAACCGCCCTCTACCTGAAAGGCGCTGGTAGACGCGCCCCAGAGGAAATTGGTGGGGAAAATCATTTGTTTCGTCAAGTCGATAACACCAGCCTTTTTGATTTTATGGTATCACGCAGTCAAACGCTCTCCAAATCTTTTTGGGAAAAGCCAAACAGATAAGTCAGAACAGCTGCCACGATCAGAGAAGCAAAGGAGGCTACCACGCCAACCACAATGTTGGCATTGGTACCACCCACATAGCCCAGCAGAGACAGGAAGTTGGGGGAGGTCATTGCATATCCCTTGAGGTCGAATATGCCGGCGATGGCGCCGCCCACAAAGCCGCCAACGGCCATCGTTACAAAGCAACGAGTAAAGCGGAAGCAGATGCCATACAGAGTGGGTTCGGTGACGCCGCCCAGAATGCCAGAAGCGAAGGCTGCAAAGGAGGTGCTGCGGTCATCCTTATTTTTCAGGCGGAGCGCTGCGCCCAGAGCCACACCGAAGCATGCCCAAGTCGCAAAGTTGCCCGCATTCATGGGGCCGCTGATGATGCCGGTCTCGAAGAAATCGGCCATCATGGGCATCATCAGAGCCAGGTGCATACCGCTCATAACCAGGAACTCCCACAGAGCGGCGATGACAGCCACGCCGAACCAGCCGGTGGTCATGCCAAACCAGGCAAGACCGCCGCTGATGGCATTACCCACAATGGTACCCAGAGGTGCCAGCAGGCAGAGGATAAAGGGCATGGAAATAATCAGGCTGAAGAACGGGGTAAAAACGCTCGTCAGCAGGTCGGGCATGAACTTTTTGACAAGTTTATAAATCAGGCAGAACAGGGGCACCGACAGCATAACAGGCAGAACAGTCTGGGCGTAATTGGTCACGGTAGCAGGGATGCCAAAGACCGTGAACGTTTGACCGTTGGTGGCAAAAGCCGCGAAATCGGGCACCATTAGAACACTGCCGATGAAAGAACCCAGCATACCGTTGACACCCAGCTGTTTGGCGGCATTGTAACCCACCAGAATAGGCATAAAGTAAAACGCCGCATCGTACAAGAAATCAAACAGGATATATAAGTTGCTCTCCAGGGTGTACAGTCCCAACAAGTCGGGGCCAAAGATAGAGTTGACAGCACGGAACAAGCCTCCGGCCAGCAGCACCGGGATCATGGGGGTCATACAGCCTGCCAGATAGCCCATGATATTCTTACCCACCTGCTTGGGGGTCAGCTTCCGTTTGGTGATGGCGGCATCCTGGACGGCAGCAGCATCATCCTTGACGGCGGCGCTGGCGCTGATGCCTGTCAGCTTGCACAGTTCCTCATACACTTTCGGAACATTGGTGCCGATCACGATCTGGTACTGCTGGCCGCCGCGCACAACACCCAGCACACCGGAAATCTTTTTCACCTCATCGTCTTTGGGGAGGCTGTCGTCTTTCAGATACAGACGCAGGCGTGTCATGCAATGGGTGGCATCCTTGAGATTGGCCGCTCCACCTACCGCCGCCAGAACCTGCTCGGCGATCTTTTTATTGTCTGTCATACTGATTCCTCCTATTTTAAGTCAAATCATCGTAAGTGACGAGCTGAACATCCTGCTCCGCCAGCCAGGCGCGTACCTCGGGCCGGCAGAGCATAGAAGTTTCTCGTAAACGGGTGGTCGTCATGCTGGAATGGTCCAGCAGATAGGCATCGATATAACCCGGATGGAAGACCATCAAGTCACACCCGCCCTCGTGAGCATTTGCCACCGCATCCTGTACGCCAGTAAAGGGGTCGGTCTCGTATGCCTTAAAATCTCTAGGCATATAGGCGTACACTTTGGTGTGGCGGAAGGTTACTGCCTCGCCGGGACGGCCCATCGCAAAGTAGGGCAGGCCGTGCCGCTGGGCAACGATTTCCAATCCCTGAAAGAAATTGGCGCTGGCCACTGCGTGTCCCTCAAAATAGCTCGGTTCGCGACCGGTCAAGGCTTTGAACTGGCGATACTGGGCTTCGATCTCCTCGATCGCCTCGTCCAGCACCACAAAGTCACGGCCTTCTTTGGCGGCCTCTCGGTAGGCGCGGCTGGGTTTGAACTCTCCTTCCGGCGTACAGAGACTGGGGATGCGAGCGGGGTCAGTCAATGGCCGGCCCACACAAATGTTGGTGTGCTGCCCTAGACAAAGCTGGCGGCCATACAGCAGCCCCAGTCCGTGGACAGCTGCGGGCATATTGGTCATCACCCCCACTGAGCGCACCAGTCCGGCTGCTACCGCCGCCGCAATGCCGCAGTTGATGCCTTCAGAGTAGCCAAGGTCATCAGCACGGATGAGTAATCGTTTCATGGTTTTGTCCTCTACAAAGAAAAAGTTACAGTTTTTGCTTTTGGTTCTTGCTTCATTTGTTTCAATACCAAGGTTTTCACGACTGGCCAGTCCGATTTCCTCTTTGCACTAAAATTATAACATGATTGGAACTCGATTTGGTTGCAAATATAAGTGCGCCATTTCAGATTGGTAGCGCATGTTTCAATTTCTGAAAAGCGAAAAACTTTTTTATCGTTTTTTGTGCGCTTTGACAAAATAAAAAGGCCGCAGGGCGGTTAACCCTCGCGGCCTTGCTGTATTTTTTGCTATGCTTTACTGGAACGCTTTATCGTATGCCTGCATATAGCCCATGACGATCAGGTCGTTGGCCATGAGGGCTGCATATTTGCCCACGTCGTTGCGGTTGGTGGCGCCGCATTGCAGGATGAAATCGGCGGTGTTCAAATAGGGGCTGGCAAGGTTCTGGGTGATGACCAGAACCTTGCAGCCGCTGGAAATGATTGCGTTACAGATGTCCGGGTAACGAGTCGGGTAGCTGCCGCCCACGCTGCAAATGATGGCAAAGTCGTTTTCAGTCAGGCTGCGGGCGCACTCCAGCTGAGCGGCATAATCCATGAACAGCTCGACATAGCGGCCCATAATCATCATTTTACTTTGGAAGTAGTGGCCGATGTCCCACAAAAAGTGGTGGGAGAAATAGGCCGCCTTGCCGCAGCCGTGCAACACCCGCACAATGTCGGGGATGACTTCGGCGTTTTCAGGCGTGATGGTAGCATAGATGTTGCTGATCAGCGTGTCGCGATAGGAACCGATGGCCATTTCCTGATTGTTGTGCAGCATGGTGTAGAACTGTCGGGAATAGTCGGTCCTCATGGTGAAGTCCTGCTCCAGCCAGGCCTGGAACGCTTTGAAACTGTCCATTCCCAGAAAGCGGCAAAACCGTGAGATGGACGCCTTGGAGGTATAGCACAGGTTCGCGATCTGGCCGAGAGTCATCCCTTTGAGCTGGGGGTAATGCTTGAGCAGAGTCACTGCGATATCATAGTTTGCGTCCCGTTCGGGTGTGGTGCTCACAAAACTGAGCAGCCTGTCTGCCAGAGACCCCATCATTCTTGCTTCGCTCATCGCTGCTGCCTCCCCTCGCTTTCTCAAAGTGTTTTTATTGTATCATATTTGACAGCGAAATGTCAAAGAAGCGTATTGTTTTGAAAGAAAGTCATACCAAAAATAACGGCGGGCAGCCGAACATCTGCCTTTGGTGTACAAGAACAGGTAGTGTTCAAAAAGAACACCACCAGACGGCACTCAAAAGCCTTGCAATAGGACACAAAATATGGTATACATTATACGAAATGTAATGTGGTTACATCCATCCCCATACAGAGCGAATGGAGGCCCTCCTATGACCGCTGTAATCTACGCCCGCTATTCCAGCGACAATCAGCGCGAAGAATCCGTCGAAGGCCAAATCCGGGAATGCACGGCGTATGCCGAAAAGAATGGCATTATGCAGATTTGATTCTAAACGGCGAGCCGGAAGAATATTTGAAAAATACGGCTGGGAGCCGTGGGTTAGAAGATTAAGGACAAAATAAAAAACAGGGTGCGCCTTGCGGACGCACCCTGCCAAAATCCACATACGACAGCGATATGTACAACAGGGCGTTCCCCGTCGGGAACGCTCTGTTTCTCTTTGCTGGGGGCATGATAAGCCTGCTCTGCCTGCCAAGGCAAGCTCGCGTTTGCGCAGCAACAAAAGCCCCAGTGGGGCTTTTGAGCGACCGAACGGTCTTGCGTTAGCAAGATGGAGGGGCCTCCGCCCCGACAAGTGACCGTTGGCCTTCCTCGCTGCTGTTCCAGCAGGCAAGGATCGCCGGGTAGAATGCCCGCGCCAGACGGTCAATGACTTCATCGGGATAAGGGGAAGTGTTGGTGGACTTTTTCTTTTTGTTCAAACGCACGCTCCTTTGGACATCGGTAAACAGCATACCATGTGCCTGTTGTTATGCTGTCTGGTCTTTAACATCTGCGAGTGCGGCTTCCAGAGAGGTAAGGTGGTCCTTATGCTTGTGAATGATCTCCAGAATCACATCACGCTGCACATTATCGGGCATAAGCTGTAAAAAGAAGCATGGACGCCCCCGAAAAGGAGAGCGTCCATGCTTCTTGCTGTATCCGAATGGAGGAGATTGCGAAATCAGTGATTGTCCGGGCAGACGATTTCCAGCATCTGATCGAAAACCTCTTCCATCTGCCGCACCAGTGTGAACTGGGTGCGGGCGCGGTCGAGGTTGTGATCCGGGCGAGCAATATGGAAATAATGGTCGCCCTCCAGATAGTCAGTCAGAAAACGGATGCCGCATTCCAGTGTCATGAGCCTTGCACCCCATGCAAGGCTCTTTTTTTCTGCCATGCTCATGGATGCCCCGGCAGTGGAGAGATACCCTTTGGCGAACACTTCGTACAGATGCAGGTCAAAATGGACTTTGCTCTGGTCAGGTTCGTCCTCAGCGCAGTCGTTGGCACCGGTGCGGATGGAATCGCCGAAGTCGTAGGCCGAAAGTCCCGGCATCACGGTGTCGAGGTCAATGACACAGATGCCTTTTCCGGTAGCGGCATCGATGAGGACATTGTTGATCTTGGTGTCATTGTGGGTGACGCGCAGAGGAATTTCGCCAGCTGCCAGCTGATCCAGCAGGACATGGCAGTCCTGCTCCCTCGCATGGATAAATTCGATTTCCGACGTGATATTTTTTGCCCGGCCCAGTGCATCGGCGGCGAGGGCTTTTTCAAAATTGGCATAGCGGTTGGGCGTGTCGTGGAAGCGGGCGATGGTTTCGTGGAGGGTGGAGGCCGGGTAATCCTCCAGCTGGTTCTGGAATTTGCCCAGTGTCTCGGCCACGGTGCGGAAGTCGGTTTCGCTGCCGACCTGCTGCAAACAGATGGTATCTTCTACAAAGTCGTAGGCACGCCATGCGCCGCCGTCTGCATCCAGATAGCAAGTCGACCCCGACAAAGTTGGGATGACATTCAGCGTTTCCCGTGCTGGGTCGCCGCCCTCGGCAAGAATTTTCGCCCGCAGATGCCGGGTCACGCCGCAGACATTCTCCATCAGGCCCACCGGGTTAGTAAAGGTATCTGTGTTGATGCGCTGCAAAATAAAGCGTTTGGAATGATCTTCCCGCCAGACCACAAAGGTGTCGTTGATATGCCCCTCACCATAGTGGTGAGCATCGCAGAGCACAGGCCCGCCAAAATCAAAGGCATTTGCAGCAGACTGGAGCAGAGAAAGGGTAACGGATTTCATCATAAATTCCTCGTTTTCGTTATACTTCATGCCGTTTTGACGGGGCAGGGCGTTGTCCCTGCCGCACCTGACGGCGGTATTCATTGGGGGTCAAGCCTTCCGCCTTGCGGAAGCATTGGGAAAAATAGCTGGGAGAAGAAAAGCCCATCAACTCGCTGATCTGCGCCAGACTGTAACCGGTGTTGCCCAGCATATATTTGCTTTCCTCAATGCGGCGGCGGTTCAGATAGGTGATCGGAGAGATGCCATACTCTTTTTGGAAGGTATGGGCCAGATAGTATTTGTTGATGTGGGCGATTTCAGCAAGGTTATCCAGCGAGATATCTTCGCGGTAGTTGCTGTCCAGATACCGCTTGATCTCCACACACTCCCGGCTGTCGGAGCGGGGCGTTTCCTCTACCTGCAAAGAAAGCGTAGTACACCGCACCAGCCAGATGAGCAGCACTTCCAGCAGATCCTGACAGACCGTTTCGCAGCCGTCCAGACTGCGGTCAGCTTCGGCCAGCAACATGTGCAGCAGCGTCACCATCCGCTCCCGATTTTCCCGGCAGTTGAATATGGCGTAGGAAGAATCTGATTTTCCAAATAAGATCTCGATGCCAGCAACGCCCAATACAATGTATTCCAGCGGTGAAGCATTCAGGCTCAACTCGGTATGCTCTACCTGCGGATTGACGATAATCATATCATCCGGTTTGACCGGATAAAGCTGACCGCTTAAATAAAACTGACCTTCTCCGCTCAGACAGTAGAACAGCTCTGTGCAGGAATGGGTGTGGGCAGTGCTGTTCCAATCGCCGCCAAATTTGCTTTTGCTGATGTACAGCAGCCGGAAGGATTCCCGTGGAGCGGGAGCATGGCGGATATCAAATCGCTCGGTACTCATAAATGGCTCCTTTTGAGGCAAAACGCAAAAACTATAAAAATAAAAGCAAGATACTAAAAATGCAAGTCTAAAAACGATGCGTTTTTTCGTGCGTTTTTTCTCATTATAGAGGCAATGAAGAAAAAATGCAAGCCCTGATTTTTGGATGGGTTCAATACTTTTGCCTTCGATGACGTGCAAAAATGTGTCAAATTAGTTACAGATTGGGAAATGTTCCAAAACAATCCGACCAATTTTAGTGCTTTTGCTGAAAGAAATTTCCGAAAAGCAATATTTCTAAAAAACGAAACAACAAAGACCTTGTTACAAACCGTGAAAACCTCTATATTGGAACCAGAAAAAACCACAGCCCTCTCGGACGAAGCCTGTTTGCCCCGGCTGTGTTTTGAACGGAACTTTATGATGGAGGATACACTATGAAACGCATTTCTCGTCGCAATTTTCTGAAAGTGGCTGGCGTGGGTGCCGCTGCACTGGGCCTGGCCGCCTGTGGTGGTGCTGCCAGCTCCACCGCGTCCAGCACGGCATCTTCTGCCGCTACTTCTTCCGCAGTGGCTGCGGACGTCACCATCAAGGTTGCTGCCATCGAGACCGGCTACGGCGCTGAGATGTGGAAAAAGGTCACCGAGGCCTTTACCGCACAGACCGGCATCAAGGTGGACCTGACCACCGACAAAAAGCTGGAGGACGTCATCGGCCCCTCCATGCAGGGCGGCGACTACCCCGACGTGGTCCATCTGGCCACCGGCCGTGAAGCTGCCCTGACCGAGCAGTTCATCAAGGGCAACCTGATCGCCGACATCACCGATGTGCTGAGCATGACCGTGCCCGGCGAGAGCAAGAAGGTGAGCGAGAAGATCGCCGGCGGCTTTACCGACACCTCCCTGACCAACCCCTACGGCGACGGCAAAACCTATCTGGCTCCCATGTTCTACAGCCCCTGCGGCCTGTTCTACAACGCCGGTTTCCTGAAGGAAAAGGGCTGGGACGTGCCCAAGACCTGGGACGAGATGTGGGCACTGGGCGACAAGGCTGCCGCTGAGGGCACCTACCTGTTCACCTACCCCACCACCGGCTACTTCGACGCATTCTTCTACGCACTGATGTACGCCGCAGGTGGCCCCGACTTCTTCAACAAGGCTACCCACTACGAAGAAGGCATCTGGGACACCCCCGAAGCAAAGACCTGCTTTGATATCGTGGCAAAGCTGGCTTCCTACACCAACCCCATCACCCCCGCACAGGCCAACGATCAGGACTTTACCCAGAACCAGCAGCTGGTGCTGGACAACAAGGCCCTGTTCATGCCCAACGGCACCTGGATCGTGGGCGAGATGGCCGAAGCACCCCGTGCAGACGGCTTTGAGTGGGGCATGACCGCTCTGCCCGCTGTCAAGGCCGGCGGCGACAGCTACAGCTACACCTGGTTCGAGCAGGCATGGATCCCGGCGGGTGCTGAGCATCTGGATGCAGCCAAGCAGTTCGTGGCTTACCTGTACAGCGACGAAGCCTGCAAGCTGTTCGCCGAGAGCGGCGCGATCCAGCCTGTGCTGGGCATTGCCGATGATCTGGACGGCGACAACAAGATGTTCTACTCCATCTATGATAACGGCGCAAAGGCAGCTATGGGCAACTTTGCAGCCTTCAGCGCCATCCCCGGCGTGGAAGTGCGCACCGTGTTCTTCGACCCTGTCAACTCTCTGGTGTCCGGCAGCATGACCGAGCAGCAGTGGATCGATGGCATCAAGTCCGCCAGCGACCAGATGCGCGCCAACATCATCGAGTAATTAAGCCCTGCCCAGCGGGGGCGGTTTTTACCGCCTCCGCTTTTTTGGGCTGTACAGTACCATCAAGAAAGGAGCGGTCAATCCCCTATGAGAACGGATAAAAGCCGCAAACGGTTCGTATTCCTCTGTGTGGCACCGGCTACCATCCTGTTTTTCCTCTTTATGATCCTGCCCACCCTCAACGTGTTCCGCATGAGTTTGTATGAGCGGGGTGCCTATTCTCCCAACGAGACCTTTGTGGGGCTCAAAAACTTCCAGCATCTGCTGAAAGATACCCAGTTCATCCGCTCGATGCAGAATATGATCCTGCTCGTGGTGGTGGTCACCATCGTCACCTTTGCGTTTGCACTGGTGTTTGCAGCCATCCTGACCCGCGAAAAGATCAAAGGCCAGAACTTTTTCCGCATCATCTTCTACATCCCCAACATCCTGTCGGTGGTCGTCATCTCCGGCATCTTCTCTGCCATCTATAAGCCGGAAAACGGCATGCTGAACAGCATCATCGGCCTGTTCCGCAACATGAGCGACCCCATCCTGTGGAAGGGCGAAAAACTGGTCATCCCCTCCATCATCATTGCCATGGTGTGGCAGGCCATCGGCTACTACATGGTCATGTACATGGCCTCCATGTCTGCCGTGCCCATCAGCCTGTACGAGAGCGCCAATCTGGACGGTGCCGGGCGGCTGACCCAGTTCTTCCAGATCACCATCCCCCTCATCTGGACGAATATCCGCACCACCCTCACCTTCTTTATCATCTCCACCATCAACATGGCCTTCCTCTTCGTCAAGGCCATGACCAGCGGCGGGCCCAACGGCGCATCGGATGTGGCGCTGAGCTATATGTACAGCCAGAAAGACGCTGGCCTGTATGGTTACAGTATGGCCATCGGCGTGGTCATCTTCCTGTTCTCGTTTGCCCTGTCCGCCTGTGTCAACAAGGTCACCAACCGCGATACGCTGGAATTTTAAGGAGGGAAGAAGATGCAGAATACCACCGAAAAATCTTCCCGCTCTGCGGAAGGTCTGTACAAGTTTTTCATCTATTTTGTGCTGGTTCTGCTGGCCGTTACCATCATCGTGCCGGTGGCATGGGTGTTCATGGCCTCCATCAAGCAGAATGCAGAGTTCTACGGCAACCCCTGGGCACTGCCCGCCGGGTTCTACTGGCAGAACTTCGTCAACGCATGGAACGGCGCGAAAATGGGCGAATATATGCTCAATTCGGTCATCGTCACCGCGCTGGCGCTGGCGCTGCTGCTGGTCGTTGCCCTGCCCGCCGCCTACTGCCTGTCCCGCTTTCACTTCAAGGGGTGCAAGGTGCTGAACACCCTGTTCATGGCGGGCCTGTTCATCAACGTGAACTACATCGTGGTGCCCATCTTTTTGATGCTGCGGGACGGCGATGTGTGGCTGAAAAGCCATTTCGGCAGCGGCTTTCTGCTGAACAATCTGGTGGTGCTGGCGGTGGTGTACGCCGCCACCGCGCTGCCCTTTACCATCTACCTGCTGTCGGGCTACTTTGCCACCCTGCCCCACGATTTTGAGGAGGCCGCCTACATCGACGGTGCAAGCTACTTTTCCACCATGACCCGCATCATCTTCCCCATGGCAAAGCCCTCCATCATCACCATTATCCTGTTCAACTTCCTGTCCTTCTGGAACGAGTATATCATCTCCATGACCCTGATGAGCTCCACCAAGGCACCCCGCACCCTGCCGGTAGGTCTTTTGAACCTGATGCAGGCGCAGCAGAGCGCCGCCCAGTACGGTACCATGTACGCAGGCCTTGTGCTGGTGATGCTGCCCACCCTGATTTTGTACATCTGCGTGCAGCGGCAGCTGACGCAGGGCATGACCGTGGGCGGCCTGAAAGGTTAAGGTGACAGACGATGAAAGCATATTGGAAAAACCATCCCGCCCTGCGCATGATCCTGATGCTGGTGCTGTTCGTACTGGCACTGGTGCTGGTGGTGTCCGGCTGGAAAATGACCGGACAGCTGGCAGGGCTTGGCATCATGCTGGTGGGCGTAGCGCTGCTGCTGGCAGTGCTGGCCATCTACAATGCGACCTATCAGGATTGAGGATAAGAGAGAGGTAAAGGAGAATCCCTATGGATGAAACAAGAAAGTCCGGGCGCGTGACCATTCCCACAGACTTGGACGTTGTGCCCGAAACGCTGGAGATCTTAAAAAAGTGGGGTGCTGATGCCATCCGCGACTGCGACGGCACCGACTTCCCGCAGCAGCTCAAGGATGCGGACGCCAAGATCTACTCCACCTACTACACCACCCGCAAGGACAACGCATGGGCAAAGGCAAACCCGGACGAGGTACAGCAGTGCTACATCATGACCGGCTTTTACACCGCCCCCGGCGACACCGTGACCATCCCGCTGATGAAGGGCATCAGCCCGGAGCTGATGCAGGTGAACACCAACGACGACATCACCCGCTGGTGGGAGGTCATGGATCGAACCACCGGTCAGCCCGTGCCGCCGGAGCAGTGGAGCTACGCCGACGGCAGTGTGACCGTACAGGCCGTACCGTTCCATGAGTATACCGTCAGTTTTCTGGCTTACCTCATCTGGGACCCGGTGCATATGTACAACGCTACCACCAACGGCTGGACGAATTTTGAGCACCAGATCACCTTTGACGTGCGTCAGCCCAAGACCCACAAGTATTCCATGGAGCGCCTGCGCAAGTTCATTGCAGAGCACCCCTATGTTAACGTCATCCGCTACACCACCTTCTTCCACCAGTTCACCCTGATCTTCGACGAGCTGAAGCGGGAGAAGTTCGTGGACTGGTATGGATACTCTGCTTCGGTCAGCCCTTATATCCTCAACCAGTTTGAGCAGGAAGTGGGCTACAAGTTCCGCCCGGAGTACATCATCGATCAGGGCTACTATAACAACCAGTACCGGGTGCCCAGCAAGGAATTCCGGGATTTTCAGGCCTTCCAGCGCCGCGAGGTGGCAAAGCTTGCCAAGGAGATGGTGGACATCACCCACGCGTGCGGGTGCGAAGCCATGATGTTCCTCGGCGATCACTGGATCGGCACCGAACCTTTCATGCCGGAGTTCAAGACCATCGGACTGGATGCCGTAGTGGGCAGCGTGGGCAACGGCTCCACCCTGCGCCTGATCTCTGACATTGAGGGCGTGAAGTACACCGAGGGCCGTTTCCTGCCGTACTTCTTCCCCGACACCTTCCACGAGGGCGGCGACCCGGTGCGGGAAGCCAAGGAGAACTGGGTTACAGCCCGCCGCGCTATCCTGCGCAAGCCCATCGACCGCATCGGCTATGGCGGCTATCTGAAACTGGCCTTGCAGTTCCCGGAGTTCGTGGACTACGTGGAGAGCGTCTGCAACGAGTTCCGCGAACTGTACGAGAACATCAAGGGCACCACACCCTACTGTGTCAAGCGAGTGGCCGTGCTGAACTGTTGGGGTAAAATGCGGGCTTGGGGCTGTCACATGGTGCATCACGCCCTCTATTACAAGCAGAACTATAGCTATGCCGGTGTCATTGAGATGCTGTCCGGTGCGCCCTTTGATGTGAAGTTTATCAGCTTTGAGGATATCAAGAACGACCCGCATCTGCTGGATTCGTTGGATGTCATTATCAATGTCGGCGATGCCGACACCGCACACACCGGCGGCATCTGGTGGGAAGACCCGGAGATCTCCTCCGCTATCCGCAAGTTCGTCTGGAACGGCGGCGGCTTTATCGGCGTGGGTGAGCCTTCCGGTCACCCGTATCAGGGCCACATTCTCCAGCTTGCCAGCGTGCTGGGCGTGGAGGAAGAAAACGGCTTCACCCTGAACTACGACAAATACAACTGGGAGGAGCACCCCGACCACTTTATCTTGCAGGACGCCGACCAACCCGTGGACTTTGGCGAGGGCAAAAAGAACATCTACGCCCTTGAAGGCACCGAAGTGCTGGTGCAGCGAAACAAAGAAGTGCAGATGGCGGCACACGACTTCGGCAAGGGTCGTGCCGTGTACATCAGCGGTGTGCCTTACAGTTTTGCCAACAGCCGCACCCTTTACCGCGCTATCCTGTGGAGCGCCCACAGTGAGGAAGAGCTGCATACATGGTTCAGCTCCAACTACAACGTGGAGGTGCACGCCTACGTCAAAAACGGCAAGTACTGCGTGGTGAACAACACCTACGAGCCGCAGGATACCACCGTTTACACCACAGACGGCAGCAGCTTTGCTCTGCATCTGGATGCCAACGAGATCAAGTGGTATGAGATCTAAGTTCTCCTTTTCATAAACGAACACAACGGGCAGCTCTGTTACCAGAGCCGCCCGTTGTGTTTGCTGTATCTGCCGATAACTCAACCTGTGTCAATCGAACGCTGCAATGGAGATGGCTGGAAACGCAGAAATTCAGTAATGCGAGCGTAATAGACCTGCAGAAAAAAGAAACTGCCCGTGCGAGTATGCGTAAGATGGTGAAACACTTGCTGAAAAAATTTAAGTGTCGACAATTTCCCGTATAACTTCCAAGACCGGCTTCAGCCGCTACCCTTTGGTGGTACAAAGGTGCAGTTCTACATACCCAGTCTGGAGGACCTGGTGATTGCAAAGCTGTGCTCTTTCCGGGACACCGACAAGGCAGACGTAGAGAGCGAGGCTGTGCGGAATTCGTTGGATTGGGATTTGCTGGAACACCTTGCAACGGATGAAGATGAGTTGAGAGCCAGTATCTTGAACGACTGGCGATATCGGGATTTTTATATCCGCTATCAGGCGTATGTGGAGAGGTGGAGACCATGCGAAAGCTGACATTTGAAGGTTTCTTGAAGCAGTATGTGGCAGAGCTTTCCGGGATTCAGACGGTAAGTGTCCATAAGCTGGCAGATCGTATGGCTGAAAATGTCCAGAATCAGGAAAACACCACGATTCCGCTGCTGGAAAAGCAACTGCGAGAGGTCAACAAAAAGTTGGACAACCTGATGAAAGCCATCGAGGACGGCTTGTACACCCGGACAACGAAAGAGCGTCTGGAAGCGCTGGAAATTCAGAAAGATGAGCTGACTGAAAAAATTGCAGATGAAAAGTTGAAAAAGCCCAGCTTCAACGAAGATTTCATTCGGTTCTGGTTGCTGAAATTTAGAAAATTCGATATATCGCAGAAAAGCAGCGGAAAGCGCTGATTGAAATTTTTGTGAATGCCATTTTCCTGTACGATGACAGGATGCTGATCACATTCAACTACAAGGATGGCACCCAAACCGTCCGTTTTGAGGACACTTTGACCGCCGATTGCGGAGAAAAAAGTTTGCGTTTGCGAAGCAACGAAAGCCCCAGTGGGGCTTTTGAGCAACAGAACGGTCTTGCGCAAGCAAGATGGAGGGGCCGTGCCCCGACAAGTTCGGATTTGTCCAGCTCTGCTGGACCAAACAAAAATGATCCGAACTTGTTTCCGATAGGAGATGGGTTCGGATCATTTGTTTTTCATTGATTTCATCTGGGTTTGACCACAACGCCCGCCTACAACGAACAAAGCCCCGCCCTGCGCCGCACTGGGAATGTGTGCGATGCAGGGCGGGGCTTGCTGCTTGTTAAGTTTCCGGTTCCGCCTTGGCGGCGTCGAGGAAGGCTTTGATCTTGTCGATCTGGATCTGTGCCACGGCGCGGCCGGTCTCGTAGACGCGGCGGAGCTGATCGGGGTCACGCTCCATGGCACCGATCTCCAGCGGGATGGGCGGGCGGATGACGTAATCGGCACCGGCCTGTTCCAGCATGGAGATGTAGCTCAGCGTCTCGTTGTAGCGCTCGTGGCGGTCGGCCACGGCCTCCACAAAGGCCGGATAGCGCAGATACCGCGCCCGGATGGCGGGCAGCAGAGGGTTCTTCTTCTTGACGAAGCTCTTGGGCTGGGTCAGGATGATGAGGTTGCGCTTGTAGCCGATGGATTCGAAAAAGCGGATGGGGATGGAGTCGGCGACGCCGCCGTCCAGCAGGCCGTAATGGCCGATCTGGACGATCTTGGCGGCCAGCGGCATGGAAGCCGATGCCTCCATCCAGCGGACATCCTCGGCGTCACCCTTGCGGCATTTGTGGTAAATGGGTTCGCCGGTCTTCACGTCCGTGCAGACGACGAAGAAATCCATGGGCGAGGCCGCAAAGGCCGTTTCGTCGAACGGGTCCAGCTTTTCGGGGACATCGTGATAGCAGAACTGTTCGCTGTACAGATTGCCGGTGCGCAGCAGATTCTTGAAGCTGGCATAGCGCCGGTCGTTGCAGTACTGGGTGTTGTAGCGGATGGTGCGGCCGATCTGATGCGACTTGTAATTGCAGCCGAACACGGCACCGGCCGACACGCCGATGGCGCCGTCTACCGTGATGTCATGTTCCATCAGCACATCCAGAACGCCTGCGGTGAACATACCCCGCATCGCGCCGCCTTCCAAGACCAATCCTGTTTTCATATGGTGTTGCTCCTTCTTGTCCTTCGTATCCCACAGTGCGGGAGGCTCTCCACAACCTCCGCAGCTCCTCGGCCTCATATTCCGAGGATTACCTTCAGTATACTCGAATTTTTGGAGAAAACAAGAGAGAAATTGCCCAAAAGACCTTGAAATCCGGTAGGGGAATCCGGTATACTAGGTGAAATCGAAATGCTGTATCAAAAGCTTGGAGGAAGAGACTGAAATGAAACTGCTGGAAGATCGGATTCGCAAGGACGGCATCGTGCGCGAGGGCAACGTGCTGAAGGTGGACAGCTTCATCAACCACCAGATGGACATCCCGCTGTTCCGCGAGATGGCAAAAGAGTGGAAGCGCCTGTTTGCAGGCAAGCCCATCAACAAAGTGCTGACCATTGAAGCCAGCGGCATCGGCATTGCAGCAGTGGTCGCCAGCGAGTTCAATGTGCCGGTGGTCTTTGCCAAAAAGTCCATGAGCATCAATCTGGACTACAACAATTACGAGACCAGGATCCAGTCCTTCACCCACAAAAAGATCTATAACGTCATCGTCTCCAAAAAGTTCCTCACCCCGGAAGACCATGTCCTCATCATCGACGATTTCCTGGCCAACGGCTGCGCCCTGATGGGCCTGCTGGAACTGGCCAATGAGGCCGGGGCCACCGTCGAGGGCATCGGCATCGCCGTCGAGAAGGGCTTCCAGCAGGGCGGCGAGCTGATCCGCAGCAAGGGCATCCAGCTGGAGAGCCTCGCCATCGTCGATGCCATGGACAGCGCCACCGGCGAGATCACCTTCC
>ERZ779880.1561-NODE-1561-length-19788-cov-3.002585_pt1 | contig 19788 bp, 15 predicted proteins | sample MGYA00511555_ERZ779880 | MGnify/ENA primary metagenome ERZ779880 (study PRJEB29588, sample SAMEA2145815) | human gut metagenome | biome: human gut; feature: human-associated habitat; material: faeces | place: Denmark | collected 2008/2010 ...
CCCGATCCGCAGGAGAAGGAAATCCGCCGCCGCTTTTTAAAAATGCGCCGCCTCTCGCGCAGCATCTGGTTTTCTAAAAGCCAATATAGCAGGATGCAGGCAGAGTTGTTTTACAGGCAGGCAAAGTTGATGGCGGATTTTGAGGATGATTATAGGGAGGAAGAGCCCTTCTCTATGTATTTTCCCGATTACCAATCCATGGGCTATGAACAGCTGCGTACCTATTTTACCTGGCGTACCAATGTCCGCAAGGGGGTTATCCGGAAAACATCCTTTTCCTATGTGTTTGTCTATCTTTATGAGCTGCTGAATAACGTTGGCGTAGCGGATTGCCGGGACGGGCTCTCTAAGCTTCTGGCGCTTTGGGAGGCCTATCGGGCGTTTGAGCCGAAGCTTGACCGCTATCTGGCGGAATGGGTGAAGGATTATTTTATTGTCAATGCTTTTTCCTGTTCCTTTGCTGCTCTCGTGCGGGAGCATCCGCTTTTGCAGGACTTTTATCAGCCGGAGGAAGCAACCGGTTATTTTGAGCGCTATGCGCCGTTTTCGGCCTATCCGTTTCAAAAATCCATCTTCTGGTCGGCGGAAACGGAGCCTGTTCTCCGCTCCTGCTTCCAGCAGGTGATGGAAGCGGTGGAATCGCTGATGCAGGCCTTTGGCCTTACATTTGCCGAGCTTGTTTTTGCCGGGCGGAAGGGGAATTTGTGGAAGCCTTACCGCAAGGCTTTATACCACCCCGATTTTGCGGGGATAGAGCCGGGCAAAACCGTGCGCATTTCCGACACAGAGCTTTACTGTTTTCACGGTGAATGCTGGACAGCCTCAAAAAATCGGGTGTGCCGGGAAAACGGCAGGCAGATGATCGGCTATATGCTCAAGCGGATTGAGCAGTTTTATCGGAAGGCTACCGACTTTCGGTATCAGATCAAGGCTGATCAGGGCAAAATAGATCTCTCGGAGCTGACACGCTTGCCAGATGGCGGGGCGAGCTTTTTTCACTGCATCGATGAAGCGATACGGGCCCACTATCAAGCCTCGAAGCGCAAAACGGTCACCGTGGATCCGCAGAAGCTCGCGCAGATTCGGGAGCGGGCCCAGATCACGCAGGAAAAACTGCTGGTGAACCCGGAAGCTGAGCAGAAAGCGCAGGCGGTAGGCGATAACTCGCGGCCAGACGAAAACGCTTTGTTAAAAGAAGGAGAGGCCGATCCTTCTCCTGCCGCCGAACCCGGTTCACAGGAGCTTCACACTAGCCTGCCCATGCAAGCGGAAGGCAGCGCGTGGGATCATTTTGCCGCCTCATTGGATGCAGCCGAGAGGGAGGCGCTTTGCAGGGCCCTGCGCGGCGCATCTGTGGCCGAGCTTTCCGCATATGCGAAAAGCCGCCGAATCATGCTGGAGGTGCTGGTAGACGGCATCAATGAAAAGGCTGTTGACACGGTGGAGGATACGATAATAGACTGCACAGATGTTTTGGAAGTATTTGAGGAATATAAAGACGAATTGGAGAGAGTGATGTTCAGTGAAACAGACGAATCCGCCCAAGCGGATCACCAGCACGGTTCTCAACGCGCTTAAGGGCGGCGTTGTGCCGCGGGTGGGGCTCGAATATATCACAGTGGGCCGCGACCGGGAAATCGACGCGCTGCTTCGGGATATCGATATCATAGCGGATGGCGGCGCGGCCTTTCGCTTTATCGTCGGCAAATACGGCAGTGGTAAAAGCTTCCTGCTGCAAACCATCCGCAATTATGCCACGGAGCGAGGCTTTGTGGTGGTGGATGCCGACCTGTCGCCTGAGCGGCGCTTCGTCGGCGCCAAGGGGCAAGGGCTTGCCACCTTCAAAGAATTAATGAAAAATATGTCCACCAAAACCAAGCCGGATGGCGGCGCGCTGCCGCTGATTCTGGAGCGCTGGATTTCCGGCATCCAATCCGCAGTTGCCGCTGAAGATGGTGTTTTGCCCGGCGACCCCGCTTTTGACCGGCTGGTCGAACAGAAAGTTTATCAGGTAACCGGCAATCTGCAAGGCATGGTTAACGGTTTTGAATTCGCAAAGGCTGTTTTGCTGTATTATGAAGCCTATCTCAGTGGCGATGATTCGCTTAAATCAAACGTGCTTAAATGGTTCCGGGGCGAATACCCTACCAAAACCGAAGCGAAGCGCGAGCTGAATATCAATTTTATTGTCACGGATGATACCTGGTATGATTTTCTAAAAATTTTTGCCGAATTCATGGTTTATGCGGGCTACCGGGGCATGCTCGTGCTCATCGACGAGCTGGTGAATCTCTTTAAAATTCCACATTCAGCCACCCGCCAGAGCAACTATGAAAAAATTCTTACCATATATAACGACGTTTTGCAGGGCAAGGCGCAGCACATCGGCTTTTTGATCGGCGGAACCCCGCAGTGCATAGAGGATAAGTATAAGGGCGTGTTCAGCTATGAGGCGCTGCGCTCCCGGTTGTCGGAGGGCCGGTTCGCGTCCGACACGGTCAAGGATATGCTGTCGCCAATTATCCGGCTGAAGATGCTTACCTATGAAGAAATGTATGTGCTCATCGAGAAGCTCGTGCAGATGCACGGCCAGCTCTTCTCTTATGAACCCAAGCTCACGCAGGAGGAGCTGGTGGCGTTTTTAAGCGCAGAGTATAATCGCGTGGGCGCGGATACGCACATCACGCCGCGGGAGATTATCCGAGATTTTATCGAATTTCTTAATATTCTATACCAAAACCCCTCCAGCACCGCGCAGGAAATCCTCGGAAGCAGCAGCTTTGTGCTGGCTGATGCAGCGCAGGAGGAGGAACCGTTTTTGGAGTTTGATTTATAAATAGAGGAGGGCATGGCGTGGGGGATATGTTTCACCGGCTTGCGCCGTATATTCAGGATTATATCTATGCGAGCAATTGGACGGAGCTGCGGGAGATCCAGGTGGCTGCCTGTCATGCCGTTTTCGATACGGATGAGAACCTCCTGCTCTCCTCCGGCACGGCTTCCGGCAAAACGGAGGCGGCCTTTTTGCCGGTGTTGACGGAGCTGTATCACCATCCCTCTAGCTCGGTGGGGGTTTTGTATATCAGCCCGCTGAAAGCGCTGATTAATGATCAGTTCAAGCGGCTGGATGATCTGCTGGCGGAATCCAATCTACCTGTTTGCAAATGGCATGGGGACGCCTCTCAAGCGGAGAAGAATCGGCTTTTGAAGCATCCGGAGGGAATTTTGCAGATTACACCCGAATCGCTGGAATCCCTGCTCATCCATAAGCGCGGCGCATGTGTCAAGCTGTTTTACGACCTGCGCTTTGTCATCATTGATGAGGTGCACTATTTTATGCGCGATGTGCGCGGCGTGCAGGTGCTGTGCCTTTTGGAACGGTTGCAAAGGCTTGCGGGCGTTGTGCCGCGGCGGATTGGGCTTTCTGCCACGCTGGGCGATCTGACCGTTGCGCAAAGCTGGCTCAATTCCGGCACCGGCCGCAGTTGTGCGGCTCCGGTATGCGGTGCGGAAAAGCAGAAGATCCGGCTGTTGGTGCAGCGCTTCCAGAGGGCGGATCAAACCACGCCGGATGGCGCGCTGGATGCGGGCGAGGCCGCGCACTATGAATACCTCTACCGCATGACGCTGGACCGGAAAACCATCCTCTTCACCAATTCACGGGAGGAGACGGAGCTTGTCATGGCGCATTTGCGGCAGCTTGCGCTGAAGAATAAAACACCCGATGTTTACCGAGTGCATCATGGGAATATTTCTGCCGTCCTGCGCGAGCAGGCGGAGGATGAAATGAAATCCGCGCAGGAGAAGCTCGTCACGGGGGCGACGGTCACGCTGGAGCTCGGTATTGATATTGGCTCTCTGGATCAGGTTGTGCAGGTCGGCACGCCCGCAACGGTTTCAAGTTTTGCGCAGCGATTGGGCCGCTGCGGCCGGCGTGGCCAGATTCCACAGATTTTGTTCACTTTCATGGACGATGTGCACACTACTGCGGCGGATCAGTTGGGGCCGATCAATTGGAGCTTTTTGCGCATGATCGCCATCATCGAATTGTATACAAAGCAAAAGTGGGTGGAGCCCCTCACGCCGGGCCGGTATCCGTATTCAATGCTTTATCATCAAACGATGAGCTATCTATTATCCGCGGGCGAGGCCACGGCGCGGGAGCTGATGGGTGCTGTCCTGCGTTTATCCTGTTTTCAAGAGATCCCACAGGAGGATTACCGCATCCTGCTCCGGCATTTGCTTTTGATCGGCCATCTGCAAAAGATGGAGAGCGGCGGGCTCATCATCGGCCGTGCAGGGGAGAAGGTGGTCAGCGATTATCATTTCCTCGCGGTGTTCCAAGTGCCCGAGTATTATCTGGTGAAGGATGAAAACCGCTCAATCGGCACGGTGGATAAAATCTACCCGCAGGGCACGCGTTTTGCCCTTGCTGGGCGAACGTGGGAAACGCTGGAGGTGAACCAGAAGGCCAAGGTGTTATTTGTCAAGCTGGTGCCGGGTATCTCGACTGTGGATTGGGATGTGGACTTCACTGCGGATTTGCATACCACGCTGGTTCAGAAGATGAAGTATATTTTACTGTGCGGGGAGCAGTATGCCTATTTGAGCGATTCCTGTCGGGAGAGGCTGGAGGAAATTCGCTATTTGGCGCGAAATTCCGGCATTCTGAATCACGTCGTTACGCAGCTATCCGAAAATAAGTATGCAATTTTCCCTTGGGTTGGCACACGGCAGCTCTTTACCCTGCATTTTATGCTCCTAGAGCGCGGCTTCAAGAGTAAAATTCTATGGCGGACCTGCGTTTATCTAGAGGTGACCTTTAGTGGGAAAGTGCCGAATGCGAGAGCGCGGATCGAAAGCGCTCTGCGGGAGATTGCAGTGGAATCGGATGATCTCAGCGGCCTGCCGTTGCCGGAAAAAGTGCAGATCGAGCATAAATATAATGCGTATATCCCCATTGAGCTGCTGCGTAAGGAGTTTATCTTCGATTTTTTGGAGCCGGATGGGCTGCGGAAGGAACTCTCTCAGTATTTTGGCGTTACTCCTATTTGAAGGAAGGCTGATGGCGAAAGGCAGAGAAAAGAATCGCTTACGGATACGGGCGCGTTGCATCATGCACGAATATACGCATCAGGCTGCCGGAGGATTACGGCAACTTCTGCTTTGCCAAAGCGCTGCCCGTGTCAAACTTTCGTTTCAGCTTTTCGAGCGCTTTTTTTTCAATGCGAGATACATCGCGCCGCGCCTGTTGTAAACGATTATTCCTGAAAATAACCCTGTAACTGCCTGAAACGAAATTTAATAATGATATTTTTCTCTTGGGTCAATTCCACCCGTTCAATGAGGCTGACAAGCAGCTCCCGGTTAGCCGTCGCGGTATCAAGGAAACGACGCACCAGCTCTTTCGCCAGCTCGGCTTGCCTGGCAGGGGAGAAGTCCGGCTTTTCCCTCTCCCTGAGGCGCTGTTCCAGCGCGGCGCGTTCCTCCCTGATACGCCGGTAAATACGGTCAAAATCCTGCTCGGTCAGCAGGCCGGAGAGTTTATCGAGATACATTCTGTCCAGATGGGCGGTTAAGGCGTCCAGCTTTGCTTTCAGGCTGGCAAGCTCCGCTGCTTTTTCTGCGTATTCTTTCCTTTTTACAAGCTCCTGCTCCGCGATGGGGAGCAGCTGCTCCGGGTTCAGATACGCCTGGCACACCTCCCGCACCTTGGCGATCACCGCATCGGTCACGGTTTTCTCCTTGATGGAGTGGCAGGTGCAAACGCCTGCCTTTGTAAACCGCTGATAGGTACGGCAGATAAAGAAAAGCCGATCTTCGCCACGCGCGTTTTTGCGGTTGATTACAGCCAGCGGATAGCCGCACTCATGGCAGAAGATCAGGCCCTTCAGCGGAAAATCGTAGGTGCGGGAACGGGTCGCTTTGCGGCTGCTGATCAGAAGCTGCACCTTTTTAAAGGTTTCCGGGCTGATCATTGGCTCATGTGTCCCTGCTACGATCACCCAATCCTGCGGATCTTGCCGGACACACCTCTTGGATTTATAGCTGAGCTTCCGGCTGCGGCCCTGCACCATGTTGCCGATATAGGTCTCGTTTTGGAGCATGTCGGAAATGCGCTCGCTGCTCCACAGGCCGGAATAAGGGCCGGGATGAGAAACGGCAATCCCCGCATAAGCGGCTGGCGTGGGAACGCCCTCTCCATTGAGCCTCACCGCGATTTGACGGCAGGACATCCCCTCCAGCGCCATCTGAAAAATCCGGCGTACGATGGGAGCCGCTTCCTCATCGATGATGATCTTGTTTTTCTCGGTGGGATGCAGCTTGTAGCCGTATACCGCTTTGCCGCCGATGAATAATCCCTTGCGCTGCTTGTCGTGTTTGACGCTGGAAATCTTCTTGGAGATATCCTTGGCGTACATGTCGTTCATAATGGCACGGAAGGGGGTAATATCGTTCGCGGTGGAATCCACGCCCGTATCGACGCCGTCCAGCAGGGAGAGATAGCGCACCCGGTGCTCCGGGAAATACCGCTCCATATAGTGCCCTGTCATGATGTAATCGCGCCCCAGGCGGGAGAGGTCTTTTGTAATGACCATGTTTACCTTTTTCGCCTCAATGTCGGCAATGAGCCGCTGAAAAGCGGGGCGGTCGAAATTGGTGCCGCTCCAGCCGTCGTCGATGTAAGTATCGTATACGTCAAGGCGCTGCTGGCTGGCGAATTCGGTGAGCATGGAAAGCTGGTTTGCAACGCTCTCCGATTGCCCCTCCCTGTCATCCTCTTTGGATAGCCGGATGTATAGCCCAACACGATAGTCCATTGGCTTGCTTATTTCTAAATACATATCGTACCTCCAGAAATAAGCGGTTGTTTGTTGATGTCAGACATGGGAACGTGCCTCTTCGTCAAGGCAGTATTGCAGAAACAACAGAAAGGATTGCCGGATGATCTGTTCCGGCTCTTCACCGGAATCGGAAAAAATACATTGGATGTTAACAGGAGCTTGCTCTTTTACGTTGCTCATCCATCACGCCACCATTCTAAAAAATTGGAATGGTAAAACGTATGTAAGAGCGCTTGTACGGTATGTATCTAGCGTATCGATCACGGTTCGGCCCTCACAGAACTCAAATTTGGCAACGCCCATGAATAAATCCATCAGTGTCAAAAAAATCTTCATGATGATGACAAAAAACGGAGAAGATGCTGTTGCCAACCGTATTCAACAGCGCTTTTTTTGTATGTCTGAAGTTGGTATGGGTGATTTCATAGTCAAGGATTCTTTTTCGCTGAATGTTTAAACGGCTCCCCGCGTCACGGTAATTGTATACCTGCCTATAGCAAGTGCGTTAGCGGTCAAACGATCGATGATATAGATTTTAATTTTAGGTAACTTATATCGTTACTGGAAGATTTTCTGATAGACTTCCTGAAATATAGGATGCAAATATTCCCGTTTCCATTTGATATCCAGTTTTCGCACATGATTGAAGATTCGCAATAGTGTTTTCCCAATGGGCCGAACGCAATCGAGAGGGAAACAATATGCAAACCGGCGCAAACAACATAGCTGCTCCACGTTCCGATTAAAATAGCTGGTAGCCATAAAATAAATCAAAAACCAAAGAATATACAGCATAAAATCTTTCCTAAAAGACGCTTTTGAAGGGAAGAATCTGATAATGTGTTTGGAAGAACCATTCGATTAAAGATTTGGAGCAACAGTTCATTTAATAGTAAACCGTTTTTATCATAGAAAAGCTCCGTTTCTGGCTTCATACGATCGACCATTTGTTAAATGAAGATAGTACAGCCTGTTTAAATAATGGATTTATATTACAAGAATTAAAAATAAACACAAAGAGCCAGTGGCCTATAAATTCCACTAGCTTTTTGCTTATACTCTCTATCATTTTTAGTTTTGTTAGTAGTTTGTTACCCTTCTTTGATCTGTTTAGCATTTGTGTTTTGCTCTTCGATATTTTTGTCCCATAATGCACTGAAATAGACGGAAAAATCAGAACTGGAAACGCCATTCGACAACGTCCCGTGAAGCATTCATAATAGCTCCATCTATCAAAAAGAAGCGGAGGAATGATGAATGCTGCAACTTGAAAAAACGATTGGTGATTATTTAGAATACTGCGAATACCAAAAAAATTTGAGCCCTCATACGCTGAAAGCGTATCGGATTGATTTATCACAGTTCCTTCAATTTATGCGGGGAACAGATGGAGAGCTGAATAAAAGCAATTTATCCCGCTACTACGTCCATCTCCATAAAGCATATAAGCCGAAGTCAGTAAAACGAAAGATTGCTTGCCTGAAAGCCTTTTGCGGATGGTTGGAATATGAAGAGATCATCGAACAGAACCCGTTCTTCAAGCTGAAAATAAAGTATCAGGAGCCGCGTCTCCTGCCCCGGACGATTCCGATCCATGTGATTCAAACGTTGTTATCTGCGGCCTATGATGATTTAAAAGCTGCCCGGACCGCATATCAAAGCCGGTCGGCGCTCCGGAATACGGCAGTATTGGAGCTGTTATTTGCAACGGGGGTTCGTGTGTCAGAATTGTGCTCACTGGGGGAGGGGGATGTAGACCTCGTCAATATGACCGTTCGTGTTTTGGGGAAGGGATCAAAGGAGCGGGTCATCCAGATTGGGAATACTCAAGTAATGCAGATTTTGAAGAGATATCAATCCACGCATTCTCAAGCGATCTCAGAATCGGGTTTCTTTTTTGTGAATCGGGATAACCGGCGGCTCTCGGAACAATCGGTTCGCTTCATGATTCATAAATATGTGGATCGGCAGGGGATTGCGCTTCATATCACGCCGCATATGTTCCGTCATTCATTTGCGACGCTGCTGCTGGAGGAAGATGTGGACATTCGATATATCCAGCAGCTTTTAGGCCATAGCTCTATTGTTACAACACAGATTTATACACATGTTGCATCCAGCAAGCAGAGAGACATTTTAACGGCAAAGCATCCGCGTAATAAGTTGGCAATTTAATAAATTAAGCCCTTCATCAGATTTATTGATGGAGGGTTATTTTGTATTTGAAGGATAATTTCTTATTATCGTTAAACAACTTGCCCTTAGGAGGTAAATATTTGATGAAATCTTTTAAACAGTTCCAAGATGATCTTAATAAAATTAAAGGAAAGACTATTGCGATAGTCTATATATTTGAGGGCGATAACTCGTCTGGACTAAGTCACTTTTTTATTTGGAAAAGTGATATTCTTACTAAATGGATGAATGCTGTTCAAGATTTGCATTGTCTACCATTGATAATAGATGTGCGAACGTTTGTAGATAAGGCAATAAACAATACGTTACCTCACATTGATTATGTTTTAAATATGAATTCTGGTACGTATGCACTGTCATCTATGGCTCTAGTTCCTGCCACATGTAGCGTAATTGGTGTACCTTGTATACCTTGTGATGCAGTATCAATTGTAACTGGAGAAAACAAACTTTTCTCTAACTTAATAGCTAACTCTATTGGATTAAATATTCCTAAAAATCTCAATTCAGATGAAGAGAATGGCATTTTTAGGCCGATAAATTTAGGAAATAGTATGGGGGTAAAACGAGGGCTAAACAAAAATAGTTCAGCGGGGATTTATCAGGAATTTATTAAGGGTTATGATATAACCACACCAATTGCCTATAATGCAATTGAACAAAAAATGGAGTTATTACCAACTGTAATGTATATACCCAAACATAAAGATTTGAATTGGTTTAATGGGGAAAGAGAAAAAATTACACGAAATGAACACACTTTTAAAATTGTTAATTTGGATTCCAAGACACAGCGTAGATACTTAGAATTAGTTAATACTTTATCAATAAAAACATTTTGCAGAATTGATGCTAGAGTAAAATGTCTTGAAAGTAATATATATCATAATGAAACAAATAATACTACAACGTTTAAGGATATTTATTTTATTGAAATAAATGTAATGCCAACTATACGCGAAAACAATAACTTTACTTTTTCTTTTAATTCTATCAGTACAGATCACCCATTATATCCATGTATAAACATTCAAAAAGATTTATTTGGTTCGATAGATCTTCATAAATTTTTATTAGCTAGTTCAATGATGTCGCTTACTAAAACCATGTACTGAAAGAACAAGGATTATAAGTGTGTTTTACAATAAAATCTTTTCTTATTCCTTGTGCTTCCAGTATCCGCTTTGGTGGTACGCAATTTTCAAATGATTTAATTCCTCCAAATTTTTTTTCTAAGACGCTCATTTGTAACAGTAATTGTCCGGATCCTAATATGTTATTAGTAAAAGAATTTTGTATGAGCTGATCTACCGGATAATCATATAATAATTCTTGACCTAAAGCATGATTTTGATTAAAACCAACGGCAATAATATTTAAAGCATATCTTGATGACAAAAATGGTACATTAAGCATCTCTTTATTATCAAATATTAAATTCATTATTTTCTTTAATTCATTGATGTTAACATCATTAAAACAGTATGAATTCGCTATTGCACGATTGGTTAATAAGGCGACTTTTTGAATACAACGTTCTGGCCTAAATGCATAATCTAATCCTTTATTGAAGTGCTCTATGGCTCCATCAGGATATCCGTTAATCAACAAGGAAACACCAACATTATTGTATATATGGGACATTCCTACCATACCGGGTACATTATGAACAGCTTCTTCCTGTAGAGAAAGAAAATCATAGACTGATACATTATTCGTATCAAATTGGCGAACTAGTTTATTGTTTTTGCAATAAATAGCATGATCCTCCATTTTGTTTTTTAGAAATATATCATATGCTTCATCCAATAATTGTAGACGCTGTGAAAAAGAAAACTGATTTAAGAAGAAGGAATTTCTATAAACATGGGCTAATAAAATATCATTATTGAGATCTTGAGCCAACGATAATGCATCATTAATGTCTTTTTGACCACCATCATTACAAAAGACACGGAAAAGTTTAAGTATGCATTCAAATGACCTCAGAAGCTTATAATCTTTTTCTAAATCTCCTTTTTCATTACATATCACTTGTATATACTGATTTAATTCATTTTTTATTAATGTTTTATCCCTGAATATAAGGTTTGTACGTAGGTATAGTATGGTGGGTACATATAAATTAACTAAGGAGTTTGCAGCCCATTCTTTATTATAAAGTATTTTACGTTTAGTATTGGAACATGTACTAAAACATTGACTAGAAAAAGCTTCTAGAAAATCATCAAGGTTATCTGCTCCACAATTAATCACTTTATAAAATTCTGATTCTCCACTATTACGTATCATTTTTATATTTGTGTTATGTGGGCATTTTGATAGTAAATCCTTAGCTCTCTTGAAATTGTTATCCTTCAGCAAAACTATTATTACGGGTTTAAGTATGCTACATCTATGTAGTGCAATTAATTGATTAACATATTTTTGTAGTATCTCTCCTTCTTGTATAATTATTGGGTCAATTACCTCGACACCAGCAGCTTGATGCTCATTAACTGAAAACAATTTACTTAGTAAAGAGATAACCTCAATTACTCCTAATTTTGAATTTAGAGAAAAACATATCTTTACTATCTCTGAAATATTAGGAATTTTTTTATTTATTACTTTTAAAATATTAGATATTCTTTTTTTAATTACTGTGTTAGTATCAATATAATTAGGTTTTCCTTTAAAAGATCTAAAGTAATCCGAACCTCTTCCTGTAACAAAGCGTTGCTCTACAACATAAATAGTAAATGCTTCTTCTTGCTCTTTAAAAAAATCTCGTATGTCTTCCATAGAAGTAGCTCCTTAAACAATAGAAGGATAATAAGAAATTATCCTGTATTTCTATTGACATTTTAGTCTCATTTCGACAAAATGTCAATATTTTCTTTTCATGTTATCAAACAAATAAATATGTGAATTTTCATACGGATGAATATGGGAATCACGTCCGATTTTAAAAATACTGTTTGCCTTTTGACTTAATTAAAAAGTATGATATGGATAGAAAGGCCAGAGCTCCTGTTACCGGATTGCTCTGGCCTCAATTTCGCTTGTCCTGATTCCTGTCGTATTCAACAAACAACCGCTCTTTATTTTGTGTGTTTTACCTGCGCTTACAATAAGCGCGCTACGATCTTTTTCAATGCAGCTTCTTAGAAACCCTTGTCCATCAACGCTTTCGCGCCGTCGTTTACAGTAACCGCGCTGCGATACGTCGAGCCGCCGCTCTTTGGTGAAATCACGGAGCATGGAAAGCTGGTTGGAAACGCTATCGGATTGCCCTTCCCTATCATCTTCTTTAGATAAACGGATATACAGTCCAACACGGATAGTCCATTGGTTTGTTTATTTCTAAATACATATTGTACCTCCACAAATAAGCGGTTGTTTGTTGGTGTCAGACATGAGGACACGCTTTTTGTCAAAGTTGCCTTGCAGAAACAATAGGAAGGATTGCCGGATGATCTGTTCCAGTTCTTCACCGGAATCAGAAAAGATATATTGGATGTTGACCGGTTTTTTTCTTTTGTGCTGCTCATTTCATCACGCCACCATTCTAAAAATCGGAATGGTAAAACGTATGTGGGAGCTCTTGTACGGTATGTATACAAAGATGATAAATGGGGAATTTAATTTATTATACTATAAAAATATATTGACTGTTATGAGGTATTATAGTAGTATATATCCAGATAATATAATGTAAATATAAAGTAAATTGTAATGTTTTGGATTAAGGCGTGATAAATGTGAGTACTTTAATTTGTTACTTTTTTCTTTTTCTTTTTTTCTTGGAACTATTTCATTTGTGTTGCAGCATTAGATGGATGAAAATAAATAGATGCGTTTCCTGCTCTCATGAATTATGTGAAAAAAAGGAGGATGTACCTCTTTATTTAATTGTTCCAGTTCTAAACGAACAGCGAATCATTGAAGAAACATATATGCATTTTAGGGATATCGTGAATCAATTTGAAAAGGTATATGTCGTTTATGTAACTACGGAAAAAGAAGGACCGTGTTCCATAACAACATATGAGATGATAAAGCGGTTAATGGAGGCCGATGTCTGTAATAAAAAAATATATTTATTTCATTATCCCTATAAAAAAGGTGTAATGGCGCATCAACTGAATTACGCTATCGATCAATTGGAGAAAATAAACCCGTCCCTAAATTTTTGGATTGGAATTTATAATGCTGATTCCAGAATATCAGTGAGTACAATAGATTACATTATAAATAATATTAATCAGAAAGACTGCTTGCATAAATGCTTTCAGCAATATAGTTGGTATATTACAAAATCGAATAAATCCCATGATATTTTAAACAGCGCCGCACTATGGCAAACTCGTTGGACGCTCGTGTTTGAACTTGCGCGTGTCCGTTTTCAAGCAGCTTTAGATTCTGCAAAATTGCCTGATTCAATTTATTCTATTTTAGAAAAAATGAATTATGTGATTGGACACGGCTTATACATTAAGGTAATTGACCTGAAAACGTTGGGGGGATTTCCAGAAGATACAATCAATGAAGACGTATGCTTAGGGTATCTTCTCAATTGCAACAATATTAAGATTATTCCGATTCCATTTTTAGAAAAAGCCGAATCTCCAAATAGAGTATCAATTTATATTAAACAGCAAACTACTTGGTTTAATGGACCGTGGTATGCATTCCAGTATTGGAAATGCAAAATGAAAGCGCAAGGAAAAAACAATGTGCGGTATTTATTACTGGCTTTTAAATTATTTTTGCATGCGCTATATTGGTTGCTCGCGCCAATTCTCCTATTGTTTATATGTCCAATATGCATAACGAATCTGTATCAACTTGGTTTATGGATAGGGACCGTTTTGTTATATCTACCCATTATGCATTTTATTGTAGAGAAAAGCATCGTATATCTTGAGGATATTAAGGCAGGCAGTGTTCCCCACGCTTCTTTATGGTGCATACCCTTTTTCGCCATTCATTGCTTTGGCCCGATTAGGAATCTGTATTTTCAACTCAGAAAACAGAATTCAATTGATTATAAATATAAGACGGAGAGGTAAGCTTTGTATATAGGAGAGAATATATGAATTATTTATTAAAATATTCCAATGATGATTTTCTTGTACGAGAAGTTTGGATCGAACCTCGGTATGTGAAATACAGTAATGCACGGTTTACGATTCTACAGTTGAAAAAGTGTAATATAAATACCTTTGATGCTATTTCTGAATTTTCCAAATTAATTGGCGTACATCCTTCTCAAATTTCATATAGCGGATTAAAAGATGAAGACGGAATCACTACGCAGATTATTTCCGTCGAGCATCTCCTAAAAGAAGATTATTCTGTACAATTAAATTGTTATTCTGGTGCTTGGGTTAATTTAAAGGTGCTCGGCTATTCACGAGAGCCACTTTATATTGGACGACTATTAGGAAATACTTTTAAAGTGACTCTGCGCGGAATTGACAAAGGGCAATATGATCAATTTATGGCGTTCACAAAGGGCTCTACTAAAATTTCGATCATTAATTATTATGATAATCAGCGATTTGGGATACCAAAGAGTCTGCATAACACGCATATTATCGGTAAGTGTATATTAGAAGGTAACTGGCAAGAGGCACTGAAGGAATATTTAAAGTCTGGTAATTCAAAAGAAGAAAAGAATCTTTTGTTACAACGCTCTAAGGTAATGTCGTGTGAACAGGCGTTCAGACAGACGCTCGACTACCGCAAACTTTCTTTTTTGTTGAACTCTTACATGAGCTACCAATGGAATCAAAGGGTAAGTCGTCTGTTTAAACAATCAGGCCTGCCGGTGCATAGTTTTGACAATGAGGTAATGCAGTTGACATTTATTAACGATTTGTGCGATACCATGAAAATTCAAAATTATGATGAATATATATTTTTTACCTGTAATGAAGATTCCTCTTTCGTCGAACATAGTAAAAAACGCCGTTTATTAATTGATAGCGATATCTTTTTGGATGTTACAGAGGATGACCTATTTGACAACCGGATAAAAGTCGACTTGAATTTTTATATGCCCTCTGGAAGCTACGCAACAATGCTTGTCAAGCAGCTGATGGATTACATTGCCCAGTAAGGCGGACTAGGAGGGAGTAGAATGTTTAAATTGTTGTATTATAGAACCCTGTATTCACAATCAGCCGCCTCTCTAACAATTGGATATCTGGCTGCATATATCAGACAGCTTGGGGCGACGGCAGAAATCAGTCTGCTGGAATTAGGGGGGATGAATAATGCTCAAAAAGTTTTGCGCAATACAAATCCCCTCGATATCATTATATATAAGGTCAATTATCAGGACTATAAAGAGGGGTGCGAGATTCTCCGAGCAGTGAAGCACTTTTGTCCAGATAGAAAGGTTTATTTATTAGGTTATTTTGCAGAAATGAATTGTGCAGCCTTAGGTAAAAAATATGATTTTATTGATGGGATTATTTTTCATGACGGTTGCTATTTTATCCAGAAATATCTTGAGAGCAACGGGGACGAATTGTGCGGCGGAATGTTTAAAAAGGAGCCTCAGAATTCTTTTTTTTATAACGACCAAGTCAAGAATATCCCACTATCGGAGCTTCCATTTCCAGCACGTGATATCGAAAAACTTGAAAAACATAGTTACATAAATATTACTAAAAGTGTTGGCTGTTACGGCAAATGCTCTTTTTGCCATATCAATCTTATACATCGGAATTTTTCAACCAGATCAGTCCAAAGTGTTGTCGATGAGATGTGTTTTTGTCAAAAAGAGCTGGGCAAAAAAATGTTTATTTTCAATGACAGCGCTTTTTGGTTCAGTCATAAGGACGACAGTATGATTGATGAATTCGTTGATCTGTTGAAAAAGAAAAAGCTACGGATAAACTTCATGATTTATCTGAAATGTACACCTTTTATAGGGAAGAAACGTTTGCAGAAATTAAAGGAGGTGGGGTTATGTAGGGTGTTTATCGGGATTGAAAATATTTCTAATCGCTTCTTAGATGAATATCATAAAAAAGTTCTGGATTATTATGAAATTCTTATGGCGTTTCAAGAATTGAAGATCAGTTATCATATTGGGTTTATCCTTTTTCATCCGCATGTTACCATCCCTGAGCTTAGGGAAAACATAGAATTTTTATTTCGCCTAAAAAAACTATTTCGAATAGGAATTATTGTTGAAAAAATGAGGATGTTACCCAGGAATAATAAAGATACTTCTTTTTCTTCCAATAATGAGGTTGATAAGGCTTATGATTATAATTTTGATAATCAAGAAGTGAGTATGGCATTCGATTTATTATGTAGTTTTTATAAGTGTATTGACGTGCGTAATTTTGAAAATGTTTGTACAAGCACCTTATTTTTGATTAATTTATATCAGAATGAATATGGTGATGAGAATGCAGCAGTTTTTAATCTATTTATTAATGAGGTAAATGAGTTTAATCAGTACGCCTATCAGTTTTATTGCCGATTGTTCAATTTGGTGGAAGAGAAAGCATCCTATAGTCAGATATGGAGTGTTATTGAGAAGAATCAGCCTGATTTTATCCGTTACTACTATAATTTTGAAAGTTTACGAGGTTTGGTTTACGATTATATTGGGCATATAGATGAAGATCTATGTAAGATGGTCTTCCATGGTCAAAGGAGACTTAACATCGATGAATAAAACGATTATTGCAATTGATGGGAATATTAATACCGGGAAAACATCGTTATTTGAAAAGTTTATGTTGGCGTATCCGTCGGCTTCTTTTTCGAGAGAATATCAACCGGTTGTTATTCAGGATGACCTAGAACGTCAGCTTGGCTACTTGGCTCAGGATATTGCCCGAACGCAGGGAGAAGGGATGATTTTTTTAGATCGGTCGATATTATCCTTATTTGCCTATATTTTTTGGTGCGCCGAAAAAGGACGTGATATAAGAAGGAAGTTTTATCAATACTTTATTTGTGGGTTAGAGAGAAAGCTATATGCTTTACCAGACATCGTCATTTATTGTATGCAGGATTATGAAGTAATTCGCAGGGCTTTTGAAACGAATAGGGAGAGGAAACAGACTAGCGAATTTTTGGCAGAAAGAGAGTATTGCCAATCACAAGAGAGGTTTTATAAGAAGTTATTAGAAAAATTAAACCATGGAATATATATTTATGATTACAAAAATCATAATGAAAAACCTTTTGAAATTGATGATACTATACCCGCATACGAATTATTGGAGGCAATTCAATATGCAATTGGGTTGGAGGATTCCCCAAATGTTATTAGTTTGAATGGGACAAGCGCGATCGGGAAATCCACGATTTGCCAATTGTTTGAGACAAGAGGTTTTCATCAAATTGATGAGGTGTTTTGTGTGGATGAGACGAATAATCCAATATCATTTTTTGATCATCAAATAGATTATTACCTAGCATCTTCCGCACGTTACAAAAAAAATTTTTATGAAAAAGTTGTTATAGATAATGGATTCATAGAGACGATATCCTATACATTTTATTTAGCGTCTACCAAAGGATATGGGATTGAGTTTTTAAAAAAATATTTTTATAAAATTTTATCCTTGGAGAATGAATATACCTTGGGCCAGACCTTCTATTTAATGGTCTCAAACGATGTGTTGATAGAGCGGAAAAAAAACGATTCTAAAAAATCGAAAGTTTTTTATAAAAAATATTTCTTTTCGAGATGCTGAGCTTGAACTTATCAAAATTTTGAGACGGGAATTTGGCCCAACCGCGTTTACAGTGATTGATGCTTCTGAAAATTCGGAAAAAATATTTCAGGCTTGTAGGGCAGCGATCAGTTACTCAGACATTGATCTAAAGGAGCTATTACTTTTTTTGGCTTATTACCAAACGAGAATTTTAGAAATATTCCGATATTATGCAGACAAACAAGTGCCTAAAGCGCGATCATACTTTATGAAGAAGGAGCTGTGAGAAAATGGTCGGAGAGAAATCGAATGGACTAATTGCACATGCGATAGTAATGGACGAAGAGGATAGACTATTGATCATAAGAAGGACAATGATTAAAAGAGGAAAAAATAATTTTTTAGGAGGGAAGTGGGACATTCCGGGCGGTACGGTTGAACCGCAAGAAATGCCTAGGGATGCAGCGATTCGGGAGACAATGGAGGAGGTCGGGTTAGAAGTTCAGTTGCGTGAAATTGTATATGAAACTTCAAATTATGACCAGAGAAAAAATATGGTTTTTACTACACTGTTTTATACCTGTAATTTGGTTGGTAAAAAGAAGGTAACCCTTGATCGGGAAGAACACGACAAGTATCAGTGGGTCACATTAGAGGAACTGTGTGCCATAGAGGAAACAGAATTGGTTCCCTATATGAAAAGCCTTGCAAATATTATGAAAAAGTATTTGAAAATTCAGCAATACTTTGATTTAACGTTGGAGTGAGAGGCGTTTTAGTGTTAATGAAAAAAATGAAGATCGTATTTTGGGGAGATAGTTTTATCAATCGAACAGGTGTTAAGGATGCGCAAAAACCAGAAAAATTGTTTTCCACACACTATGTTGGAAATTTTTGTGAAAACGTTATGCAATCCCTTTTTATTGCATACCCAGAAATTGATTTTTCTTTTTTGAATATGGGAGTCAGTGGAGAAACGACAGAAAAGCTATTGAATAATTTACGTCAGCAAACAGAATTGGTGAAGTCAGAAATTACAGTGCTTCTGATTGGACATAACGATTTAAAACACGGTGATCTTGTTAATTTCAAACGCAATTACATCAGAATATTGGATCAATTAGGCGAATGGGAGACTTTTATTATTGGAATTTCAATTTTGCCAATTGAAAATGGAGGCTTGCTTAATGATTTGATAGTGGAATGCAATGATTGGATGGCGGCAGAGCTATATCATAGGCAGGCAGTTTATTTGGATATCTGTTCTCACTTCAGAAAAATTTTGTCCTTGAATCAAATGGGCGGCAAAATCATTAAGTTGTTTGAGGAGACACATCATTTGTCTAAGTTGTCAAATGCATATATTGGCGAAAAGGTGAAGGATGAAATTACAAGTTGGATGGTGCGGTCATCGGTGGTAGAGTCTACATAGCGAGAATCAAATAATCTGGAAGAAGAGGAGATAAATGGAAGAATCGTATCTTGAATACAATCATATGGTTATTCGATATCAAGGCAACTTAAATTTGATAAAGGATTTGGACGGCTGCGACGTACTGGGCAAATCCAATCTGTTTCTTCTTGAGCGGTGGAGTGGGAACTACGACTATACGCTGCTGTTTTTGCCGCAGGATAAGCTTTCTTTGGATTTTCAGGACGAAGTAATTACGCTTTACGGAGATTTAGAATATTTGAAACGGACAACGATGATACAAGTTATTGTTTTTTTACTCTATCAGCGAAAAAACTGTTTGAATGGAATTATAAGCTTTCATGCTGCCGCGGTTCTTTATCGGGACACGTTGATCTTATTTATGGGACCTAAAGGCTCTGGAAAAACGAGCCTTTCCTATTATTTTTCACAAAAATATGAGGATATTAGGCTGATTGCAAATGACTATTTAGAAATAGAATTAGATTTTAATAGAGGAGCCTTTACGGTTGTTGCATCGGATTCCGATAAGACAATTACATTCAGATCGCATGTTCTATATCATTTAGATCATGCATTATATCAAAAAAATACTGGTACTGATGAATTTATATTTGATAAACCAATTAAAGTGGCGGGA
>ERZ779880.1574-NODE-1574-length-19710-cov-10.167540_pt1 | contig 19710 bp, 19 predicted proteins | sample MGYA00511555_ERZ779880 | MGnify/ENA primary metagenome ERZ779880 (study PRJEB29588, sample SAMEA2145815) | human gut metagenome | biome: human gut; feature: human-associated habitat; material: faeces | place: Denmark | collected 2008/2010 ...
CCATGCGGCGGGCCGTGGCGGACGCCATGCGCCGCAGCTGGACGCGCCCCCTGGCCTCCGCCGGGCGCCCCGTATTCATGGATCCTCTCATCAAGCACAGGCAAAATTCTCCGCTGCGGCCCGGCATCACCCTGTACTTTGCCCGCGCCCTGGCCCTGGCCCTGGCGGAAAGCCCGGAATGCGCCGGCTACCTGGTGGGGGAAAACATTCTTTCTCCCAAAACGATTGACATCGGCATCGCCGCCCAGGTGGCGGACGGCGTCATGGTTCCCGTGCTGCGCCGCGTGAACGAACGGACGATGGAAGAACTTCTGGAAGACTATAACAGGCTGATTGCCCAGGCGCGCCGCCGCAGGCTGGCGCCGGAAGACAGCACGGGGGGCATCGCCACGGTCACCAACTTCGGCGGCTTCGGCCTCACTTTTGCCGCGCCCATGCCCATGCCCAGCGAATCCATTATCCTGGGGGTGGGGGCCGTCACCAAAACCCCGGTGTGGAGTGACGAAGTGGAGGCGTTCATTCCCATTTCCAAGGCCAACATCGTGGCTACGGGAGACCACCGCGTGGTGGACGGAGCGGACATCGGACGCCTGCTCAAGCGCGTGGCGGAACTGCTCCAGCGCCCGGAATACCTGTAACCAGCACCGTTCCCCCAGCTTCACGCCGCATGACAACAGACCCGCCCGTATTAGGCCTGGTAGCCGGAGACGGCGTTTATCCGGAATATATTGTCCGGGGCGCACGCCGCCGGACGCCGGAATTGCGTATCGTGGCCGTAGGGTTCAAGGGGGAAACCAACCCCGCCGTCATCCCCCTGTGCGACGCTTACCAGGAATTCAGCGTGGGCCAGATAAGCAAGCCGTTTTCCTTCCTGAAAAAGCACGGCGTCAGGAACGTCATCATGGCCGGCGGCATCAATCCGAAGAACATTCTCTCCCTCCGCCCGGATCTCCGCGCCCTTTCCGTATTGATGCGCATGCCGGAAAAGAATGCGGACTCCCTGCTTGGGGCCGTCATCACGGAAGCGGAAAAGGAAGGGTTCACCATCCTCCCGGCCTCCACCTACATGGAGGAGCACATGCCGCAGCCGGGGCATATCGCCGGACCGCTTCCCACGCCTGAACAATGGGAGGATGCCCGCTTCGGCATGCAGGTGGCCAAGGAAATCAGCCGCCTCCACATCGGGCAGTCCGTTATCGTGCACGGCGGCACCGTCATCGCCGTGGAAGCGATTGAAGGCACCAACAACTGCATACGGCGCGGCGGGAAACTGGGCAACGGCAAACCGGCCACGCTGGCCAAAGTGGCCCGTCTGGGGCACGACATGCGTTTTGACATCCCCACCGTCGGCCCCGTCACCATTGAAACGTGCGCGGAATGCGGCGTCAGGCAGATCGCCCTGGAAGCGGGCAAGACTATTTTGCTGGAACGCGGCCGGGTGGCGGAATTATGCAAAAGGCATAAAATCAGCCTGCATGCCCTCCAAACCGTGGAACGGGACAGCCCGCCCCCGGAAGACCGGCCTGCATAAAAAATCCCCTCGCCCGGAAATCCGGACAAGGGGAGACCATTCCCGCATACGGGAGGAGGAATGGGAAACGGCTTGCCTCAACCGCCGCCGGGACTAAGAATTCTTATCCTTGTCCATCATGGATTTGGCCTTGTCGCGCACGCTCTCAGCCATGTCCTTGACGGCTTCCTTGCCTTTTTCGCAGGCCTCCTTCATCTTGTGCTTGCCTTCCTCCATTTTTCCGGAAGCGGCATTGTTCGCACATCCGCAGCCTTTATTCATATGATCTTTGGATTCGCACATAATAAGCAAATATTTTTATTGTCGATCATTTGAATTAACCGTTTTTCACGGCGTCACCTACGGCCTCGGCCTTATCGGCAGCCCTGTCCGCCGCATGGTCAACGGCGTCCCGGGTGTCCTGATAAGCATCCCTGGCGGCTTCCTTGCCCTTCTCGTAAGCGTCCTTGGCAGCCTGCTTGCCTTCCTTCATTTTTTCGGAGGCGGCGTCTTTGGCGGCCTTGGCGCCTTCTTTCATGTGCTCTTTGGCTTCAGCCATGTCCTTGTCTCCCTTGGAGCAGGAGCCGCTGCCGCAGGCTCCCTGGGCCAGGGCTACCACCGGAATCGCAACGGCCGCTGCCGCTATCATATAGATCAATTTTTTCATGATGTTATTCTATTTGGTTTCATTCCAATAGACTCTTTTTTCATGAAAAACCATGAATCCGGCAGTGTCATTCTGCGTTCACTCCCTCAAGTTAAAAGCCAGAACCGCCGCAGCGGCAACGCAATCCCGGCATGGCACGGCCCCCTCTTTTTTCAATTCCCTGCAATAGGAATAACCCAGCTTTTCCACAAACCGCCGCCTCAGCTCCTCCCTGGATTCCACGGGCGTACAGAGCAGCGCCCCGTAAAGCGCGCCGCACAGGCCGTCCGGAGCCTTTCCGGTACCGCAAGCGGAGACGGTTTCCAACAAATCCTCCCTGCCCAGAGCCGCGCAAACAGCCTGGGCGCAGTTGTGGCGCCAGGGCGCCGTGCGGAAGGTGGACAGAGCTTTTTCCTCTACGTTCATGTCCCTTACTGTAGGCTCCTTCTCTTTCCGGGTCAAGACCCCCTTCCCGGCCATCTGGCCGGAAGGGGGAAAGCGGTTCCTCCCGGCATCCCGCCCCGGAGGAACTTACTTTCCGGCAAGCCTCCGGCTGGTTTCCAGGCGCGCAGCCAGTTCCTCAAAGGGAACAGTTCCATCCAGGCAAAAGCTCACCCAGTTTTTCTTATTCATATGGTAGGCCGGAAAACGGCTGCGATGATCCACAAGCCCCCCGGATTCACCGGGACAAACCCGCAGGTTCAACACCTCAACCCGTTCCCGTGAACTTCCCCCCAGCTTCAACCGCGGCACAGCCAGAAAAGCGGCGTACCATTTTTCCGTATCCTTCCGCCGCACTACTGCGTTCCCCGGAAACTTCCTCCACAGGAATTCCAGTTCTTCCCCGTAAGCTTTCCGGATGTGCGCGATGAGGCTCCGGGCAGGAGCCGCCTTGAAAAAATCAGGTTCAAAGCAGCATTCCGCCACATGCCACAATTCTTCCTCATATTCCCTGCGGAGCGTTCTTGTCCGCAACCTGTCCTCCGTTGCCGGGGCGGCATGCCGGATATTTTTCCCGTCCTCCTCATGCACCGTTGCATGAACAGAACCGTCCGCGCGTATTTCCAATTCCATGCAAAGCTGCCCGTTCAGCAATGCCGCCCTGTGCAGAAAACCGTTTTCCACCCGAACGCAACCGAAGGAAAGCAGCTTTTCCATGCGCGGCTTCCTGTCCCTGAAAACGCGTTCCACAGCTTTTTCATACCAGCTTTTCCGGGGAATACGGCGAAAGAACATAAGAAAAACAGGGTTAAAGACGAAAAAGGGAAGGCCCCCTCCGTTGCCGTTCAGATTCAGACGGAATCATGATAAAACCGCACGAAAACGGCACAAGGATAAAATACCCTGCGGCACAGCTCCGGGACACGCGCCGGAAAAACGGCTTCATCTGCCCGTCAGCACATACCACACGAACAGGCTGTTGTGCTTCACGTACCGCCTGAGGAGCCTTCCCGGCTCCCGGTAAATGCGGTACAGCCATTCCAGGCCGTTCTTCTGCATCCACCGCGGGGCCCGTTTCACCGTACCGGCATGAAAAGCGAACGCCGCCCCTACGCCCACATAAACCGCGGGGGGCAACAACTCCCTCTGCTCCGCCATCCACCGTTCCTGTTTCGGGCAGCCCAGCCCCACCCATACCACATTGGCCCCGCTTGAAGCGACCGCCTTCCGCATGTGTTCCAGATCTTCTTCCGTCCAAGGCCGGAACGGAGGGGAATAAGCGCCGGCCAGTTGAAAACCGGGGTATTTTTCCTTTAATGCCCCAGACAGGGCTTTCAGCAGCTTTTCATCCCCGCCCAGCAAAAAATGGCGCAAGCCCGGATACTGCACATTCAAACGCACCAGCGCTTCCATCAGATCCGGCCCGCTCACGCGGCGGGCTTCCCTTTCCCCGGGGGAAAGGCCCCTGTTCAGCTTCCACACCACCGGCATACCGTCCGGGCAAATCACATCCATCCGTTCCAGCATGTTCCCGTAGTCCCGGTCATGCACGCCGCGGGTCACCACATGGACGTCCGCCGCGGCCACCAGAAACGGAGCTTCCGCCTCCAGCGCGCGTTCCGCCAGCGCGGCGGACATCTCTTCCACGGAACTGACGGCTACGGAAAAGCCGAATACGTTTCTGGTTTCGGACGGTATCCGCGCTCCGGGGCGGTCAGAATTGTCTGGAATAGTCATGGCCTGATGAACATGCAGCGTGAGCATTACGGCAGGGACAGCCTCAGCCCGTCGTACGCGGGCATGACGTTTTCCGGCAGCTTGCCGGAAAGAATCCCGTAATCCATATCATGGGACAGGTGGGTCAGCACGGCGCGGCGGGGCCGGACGGAGGCAATGGCGGCCAACGTTTCCTCCAGGCACATGTGCGTGGGATGCAGATGATAACGCAGCCCGTCAATAATCAGCAGATCCACTCCTTTCATCCTCTCCAGGGACGGTTCCGGGATGCTTTTCACATCCGGCATGTAAACCAGGCTCCGGCCTTCCGCCTCCAGGAGATAGGCATATGTCTCCACCCCGGCATGGAGCACCGGAAGGGGCGTCGCCAGCACGTTTCCCACACGGAACGGAGCCGTCACCTCATGGGGCTCCGGCCTGACGTAGCCGCTCCGCCCCGGTTTGGGAACGAACGCCCAGCCGTACATGGTCCGCAGGGCGTCCACCGTCATGGGGGAAGCATACATGGGAAGGCCGCCGGACCGGCGCCAGCAGAAGGCGCGCAAATCATCAAAACCTCCCACGTGATCCACATGGGCATGCGTATAAAGGACGGCGTCCACGTCCGTGATATGTTCCCGCAGGGCCTGCTGCCGCAAATCCGGGGAGGAATCCAGCAGGAGGCGGGCGCCCGCGGCCTCCACATAAACAGAAGAACGCAACCGCCTGTTTCTGGGGTCCGGAGACGTGCAGACCGCGCAGGAGCAGCCTATCTGCGGCACTCCGGTGGACGTTCCTGTGCCCAAAAAGAGAATGTTCATCACAGAGGTCATGATTGCGTTTAGAGCAAATGATGCCATAATGCATTCAAAATCCAAAGCCCGAATGCTTACATTGCTGAAAATTAAAAACCTGGCCCTCGTGGACCAGCTGCTCTGGGAACCCAGTTCCGGATTTATCTGCATCACGGGGGAAACGGGGGCGGGGAAATCCGTCATCATTGGAGCCATACGCCTGGCGCTGGGAGAGCGGGCGGACAAAACGCTTATCCGCTCCGGGGAACAGCAATGCAGCGTGGAAGCTGTGTTCCATCTGCCGGAATCCTCCCCCGTGCACGCCATTCTGAACGAGCATGGCGTCCCGCCCTGCGAAGACGGCAACCTGATCATCAAGCGCCTCATTTCCTCCACGGCCAACCGCCAGTTTCTGAACGACAGCCCGTGCACCCTGAACCTGCTGCGGGAAACGGGGGCCTGCCTGGTGGACATGCACGGCCCCAGCGACCACCGCTCCCTGGTCTCCCAGGAAAGGCAGCTTTCCCTGCTGGACGCCTTTGGAGAGCACGCCCCCCTGATGCACGCCTATTCGGACGCCTGGAGGCAATGGCAGGATGCGCGCCGGGCCTACGATGACCTGGAACATGCGGAAGCGGCCACCGCGCGGGAAATAGAACTGCTGCGCCACCAGGTGGATGAAATAGATTCCGCCGCCTTCACTCCGGAGGAAGTGCTCACGCTGGAAGAGCGCTGGCAGCGCGCCCGCAACGGCACCCGGCTCCGGGAACAGGTCTCCAAAATGCTTTCCATGCTGGAGGAAACGGATGTGCCCGGCTTGGGGACCCAATTAAGGGAACTGACACGGGCGGCCCATGAGCTGGAACGCATGGACGCTTCCACCGCCGCGTGGCTGGCCCCGCTGGCGGAAGTGAATTTGGAACTCAAGGAAATCGAGGGACGCCTGGCGGATTATTCCGCCGAACTGGACTGCGACCCCCGGGAGCTTTTCCAGCTGGAGGAACGCATCAACCTGCTGGAATCACTGAAAATGAAATACGGCCCCTCCTTTGAGGACGTCTGCTCCCGGAGGGAGGAGGCGGCCGGCCGCCTGGACCGCATGGAACACCGCACGGAACGCCTGGAAGAGCTGAGGGCCTCCATCGCCGTTTTGCGCAAGCAGATGGACGCCGCCGGGCAGGCCCTGACCAAAGCGCGCCAGGACTCCGCTCCCAGGCTGGCGGCCTCCATCGTCAGGCACTCCCGGGAGCTGGGATTCCGCCAGGCCGTCTTTGAAGTGAGCCTCTCCCCCCTTCAGGAACCGGGCTCACAGGGAATGGAAACGGTGGAATTCCTGTTTGGCCCCAATCCCGGGGAACCCTCCAAGCCTCTCCGCCTGATTGCCTCCAGCGGGGAACTGGCGCGCATCATGCTGGCGATTAAAAGCGCCCTGGCCCACAAGGATTCCACCCCCCTGCTGGTGTTTGACGAAATAGACGCCAACGTGGGCGGGGAAGTGGCGCGGGCTGTGGGATTCAAGATGCAGCAGCTTGGAAACAGGCATCAGGTGATCTCCATCACGCACTTTCCGCAGGTGGCGGCCCTGGCTTCCCATCATTACCTGGTTCAAAAAGCTTCCGCGGGCAACCGCACCATCTCCTGCCTGCGGGAGGTGAGCCATGAAGAGCGGGTGGATGAACTGGTCCGCATGCTGGGCGGCGGCGGAGACCACGCACGCACGCTGGCCCAGGCCCTGCTGCAGCCCTCATGAACGGGAAACCGCCGGAGGGGAGGGGAGAACTGCCCTATTTCCCCAGGCGCGGGTTGAACCTGCGCAGCCTCAGGGAGTTGAATACCACGCACAGGGAACTCAAACTCATCGCGCCGGCGGCAAGCATGGGATTCAGCGTAAGGCCGAAGGCGGGATATAAACACCCGGCGGCCAGCGGAATGCCGATGATGTTGTAAAAGAAAGCCCAGAAGAGATTCTGCCTGATGATGAGCAGCGTGGCGCGGCCCAGCTGGAGGGCTTCCGCCACGCCTGCGGGGTTGCTTTTCATCAGCACGATGTCGGAAGATTCCATCGCCAGCTCCGTTCCGGACTTCATGGAAATGCCCACCCGGGCGCAGGCCAGCGCCGGGGCGTCGTTCACGCCGTCCCCCACCATCGCCACCTTGTCCCCGCGTTCCTCCATCTTCATCACATGGGAGGCTTTTTCATCCGGAAGCACGTCGGAAACCACCTCGTCAATGCGGAGTTCTCCGGCCATATGCCGCGCCGTGGCGGCGTTGTCCCCCGTCAGCATGACGACGCGCAGGTTCATCCGCTTCAGACTGTCCACCGCCGCGCGGCTGTCCGGTTTCAGGGAATCCGCCACCATGATGACGCCGGCGGGGCTGCCCCCCCGGCCCACATACAGCGGGGACGCGCCCTGCCGCATGAATTCCCGCAGGCGGCTTTCATCCTCCTTCCAGAAGATTCCCTTATCCCGCATGAATCCGGAATTGCCCACCGCGTAAAGCGCCCCGTCCACCGTTCCGGCAATGCCGCGGCCAGGAACCACGGACAAATCCGCCACGGCGCGGACGGGCAAATTCAGAAGCCTGGCGTGTTCATAAACAGCCTTTCCCACCGGATGTTCCGAACCCTGTTCCAAAGCCGCCGCCATTTCCACCAGCGCGTCCGCATCCATGCCTTCCTCCGGCAGCACGGCCACTACCCGCGGCTCCCCTTCCGTCAGGGTGCCCGTCTTGTCAAAAACGACGGTATCCACGCGGCTCAGGGCTTCCAGAGCTCCGGCGGACTTGCACAGAATGCCCAGCCGCGCACCCCTGCCCGTCCCCACCATAATGGCGATGGGCGTGGCGAGCCCCAGGACGCAGGGGCAGGAAATCACCAGCACCGCAATGGCCCTGGCGAGGGCGAAGGAAAACCCCTCCCCGGCGGCCATCCACCCAACCAGCGACACCAGGGCAACGGCAATGACCGCAGGGACAAAGAAATAGCATACCCGGTCCGCCAGACGCGCAATGGGCGCCTTGGACTGGCCGGCCTGCTCCACCAGGCGGATCATGCGGGCCAGCGTGGAATCCCCGCCCACGCGTTCCGCGCGGATTTTGAGATACCCGGCCCGGTTGAACGTTCCGCTGATTACCCGGTCCCCCGCCGTCCTGTCCACAGGCATGCTTTCCCCCGTCAGGTCCGATTCATCCAGAGCCGCCTGCCCCTCTTCAATCATGCCGTCCACCGGAATCCGCTGCCCGGTTTTCACCACCACCAGGTCCCCGGAACGAATTTCTTCCAGCGGAACGGCGCGCTCCGCGCCGCCGTGCCATACCAGCGCCTCCTGGGGAACCAGCTTCACCAGCCCTTTTACGGCGGCATTCGTTTTCCGGCAAGAGCGGCGTTCAAGGTATTTCCCCAGGGAAATCAGGGTGACGATCATGGCCGCAGATTCAAAATACAGCTCCATTCCATCCACACTGAACCCCTGCCACATCCCCACAACCAACAAATACAGCCCATACAGAAAAGCGGAGCCGGAACCGATGGCGATCAGGGAATCCATATTGGGAGACAGCGCAACAAGCTGCCGCACGCCGTTTATCAAATAATGCCGGTTCAGCCACAGGACGGCGCCCGTCAAAATACACTGCGTCCACCAATTCATCCAGAGGCCCCAACTCCCTCCCGGAACGGGCCAGTTCCACATGGGGCCCATGGACAAATACATCAAAGGGACCAGCAGCAGAATGGACCAGACGAGGCGGGAACCGCCCGTTTCCTCCTGTTCCTGACTCTCCTCTTTCTGCGCTCCGGCAAGCGGCTGCTCCTTCCAATCCGCCACGCGGAAGCCGGCTTTCTCCACCACCGGAGCTATCCGCTCCAGGGCGGGGGAATCAGCCTTTTCAAACAAAACGGTCATCCGCCCCGTCAGCAAATTCAGCTCGACGCGCTCCACCCCCTCCAGTCCCTCCACGGCGCGTTCCACCTTGGCGGCACACCCGGCGCAATGCATGCCGGAAACAAGATAGTTCTTTTCTTTCATTGTCATTAAAACGGAGTGTCTGATGTTCCGGGTCCAGATAAGGCCCCATACTGTTAGTTGGCTCTAACACATCTATTCCGTTTCTCAAGCCGCTTTCACGGCTTCAGCCCTTTCTGATAAAAAATGACAAAAAAACGCCCGCAGCCCCGTACCAGTAACAAACACCTTTATTTTCCACCATGAACATGCCTCCTTTATTCAAAGTCCTGGCCAGCGCGGCCTTGTTGTCCACCCCCCTCCACGCCCAGCTTTACACCCTCCACGGAGACGGCGTCAAAAAAACGGAGAGAGTCGTGGAAAAAGCGGATTATTCCGATTACGAACTTGTCTGGCACGACGAATTCGACAAAGACGGCCGTCCGGACCCCGCCAAATGGAATTATGAACACGGTTTCGTCCGCAACAAGGAAGCGCAATGGTACCAGCCGGAAAACGCCTGTTGCAAAGACGGCATGCTGATTATTGAAGGCAGGAAGGAAAAACATGCCAATCCCCATTACGATCCGGCGGGGAAAAACTGGCAGACGACGCGGAAGGAGGCGGAATACACCTCTGCCTCCCTGACGACGCGCGGCAAATTTTCCTGGTTGTACGGGCGGTTTGAAATCCGGGCCAGATTCAGCCCGCGGGAAGGCATGTGGCCTGCTTTCTGGACCCTGGGCGTCAAGGAAAAGTGGCCCATGTGCGGGGAAATAGATATCATGGAGTATTACCAGTCCACCTATCTGGCCAATCTCTGCTGGGGGTCCCCTAAAAAACACGTGGGCAAATGGAGCAGCACTTACACGCCGCTCAAATGGCTTCAGGAAAAACACGCGGACTGGGCGGACAGCTTCCATGTCTTCCGTATGGACTGGGATGAACAGGAAGTGCGCCTGTATGCGGACGATATTCTGCTGAACCGGACTCCCCTGGATAATATCGTCAATGCTTCTTACAAGGAAATCGCCAACCCTTTCCGTCAGCCGCACTACATCATCCTGAACCTGGCCCTGGGCGCCACCGGCGGAGATCTGGGCAAACTGCCGCTTCCCCAGAAATATGAAATAGACTACGTTCGCATTTACCAGAAAAAGGACTCCCCCCATAAGGGAACCATTCCATACCGGACGGAAAAGTAACCGTCCTTTTCCGGAAACGGGAACAAGAGCAGGAATTGCGGCGCATGGGATAGCCGGGGCAAAAATACTCCCACAGGCATGATGCCTCTATCCCTCGGTTTCCATCCTTCGGGAACGGGAGGCCAGCCGTTATTCTTTAGCTTTCCCCTTGAGAACCAGAAGAACATGTTCCGCCATAAGGGCATGGCCCTCTGCGTTAGGATGCACGCCATCCGCCAGCAGGCTTTCACGGCCCTTCATCACCTTGTTGAGATCAATTACTTTGGATCCGGTGCTTTTCGCCGCCTGCCTGATAAGAGGAATAACCTCCTTTTCAATGCATTCCCTGCTGATTCCCCCGGCCCTGGCTTCCTGTGAAGGGACAGGAAGCAGGCAGTACACTTTCAGCCTGGGGTTCCGTTTCCGGAATTCTGCGATGACTTCCTTATAATTGCTTACAAAATCTTCCTTGTGGCTCCAATTCACTTTTTTGCTGTCATTGGTGCCCAACCCCACCAATAAAATGTCAGGTTGGAACGCCAAAGCATCACGATAAGCCTTTTCCCGCGTAATAGGACGATCCCCCTTGAACAGCAGACAACGGGCCGATACGCCGAAGTTGCCCACCTCCGCCTTCTTGCCCAGAGCCTCCGCCGCACGGGACACCCAGCACTCTTCTTTCCTGACTCCCAGCCCGGCAGTAATGCTGTCTCCCAGACAGGCCAGCTTTACAGCGGAAAAACCGTCCGCCGGCAAAAAAACGGCCAGCAGCCCCATCCACAACAAAACAATAAGATTTTTCATGGCGAAAAATAATCTGATGGAAATGGCTTACTGGAAACGCCTCTGAAAGTAAAGCCTTCACTCCGGCCCGTCCGCTGGTCTTTTCCTGCGGAATTGCGGCATGAAAAAAGCCCCATCCGGACAAACCGGACGGGGCTCTTCAAATAACGGAAAGAGGGACGGATCAGTTTACGCGGCCCAGATAGGAACCGTCTTCCGTTTTTACGGAAATCTTTTCACCGGGCTTGATGAACAGGGGCACCTGCACCACCAGTCCGGTGGTCATCGTGGCGGATTTGTAAACATTGTTCGCGCTGTCACCCTTGACGCCTTCAGGAGCTTCCGCCACTTCCATGGTGATGGCGGCGGGGAGTTCCACGGAAACGACCGTTTCATCCGTGAAAAGCAGGATGTAGATATTGCCTTCCATCAGATAATCCTTGACGGGTTCCACGATTTCCGGAGACACGGTGATGTCTTCGTATGTATCCGGATTCATGAAGTGATAACCCATGCCGTCAATGTAGCTGAACTCATATTCCTCACGGGCGAGGTTGACGCCTTCCAGGGATTCATTGGAAGTCAGGCGAAGGTTATATACCTTTTTAGTGGAAATGCTGCGGATGCTCATTTGCACATAGGAAGCCATGCGGGGGGGGCACTTGTGCTCCATGCTGACTACAACGCAAACGTCATTGTTGTAATTGACCGCGTGTCCCTTGCGAAGATTGATTACGGGTACTTTTGCCATGCGGCCCGTACCATACCATGTTTTCCCCTCCCGTCAAGGCGAAAAAAACGGGCAACCCCTTGAGGCGCTTGGGGAAAACGCTCCTGAACAGGGAAGCGGGGAAGAAAGGGAAAACGGCCATTCCTACCGGCTGAGGTCCTGCTGGAACAGGACTTTGATGCCGCTGGAATTCAGCACGGTGCGCCCGAAGTTGAGATCCTCCACGTGAAGAGCCACCAGAGACCCGCGCCTCACGCAAGGCAGCAGGGGATAGAGAAAGTTGACGTTCATTTCCGCGGCGTACAGTGCATCCAGGCATTTTTTGAGGTCTGCGGGGCCATGGCGGAGCACCGCCACCAGCACCCCGGATTCCGTATAGCAAATACCCTTCTCCAGAAAAATTTCAGACGTCCGTTCCGGATCGCTGACAATCAGGCGCGCAATGGTCGCCTCATGGCAGTCCTGCATGCTGAATCCCAGGCAGAAAATGCCGTGCATATCCAGCAGGCCGAGGAGGGCGGTCAGGGCCCCCACCCGGTTCTGGAGCATGATGGAATATTGCTTTATCGTGCTGCCGGGGGCTTTAATGGCTTCTTCCTTCATAACAATAAAGCAAATAGGGGCGGCGTTCTATTTGGCGTACGTTTTAAGCACGCGCCTGATGATGGCCAGAGCCTGCTGGATTTCCTCTTCACTTACGTTCAGCGGCGGCAGCAGACGGACGGTTTCCGGCCCGGCGGGAACGGAAAGCAGCCCTTCCTGCCGCAGGGCCTCCACCACTACGGAGGCAATCGTCTTGCCCTCCGGCGCGGCCACCATTTCCGGGTTCAGGCCAATGCCCAGCAGCAGGCCCAGCCCACGCACGCCCTGGACAACAGGCAGGTTCCAGGATTCTATTTCCTTGCGAATTGCCGCGCCCAGGCGCCGCGCCCTCTCCGGGAGCCCCTGGGAAACAACTTCCCGCAGCACGGCCAGGCCTACCGCAGTGCCGAGCGGATTGCCTCCATACGTGGAGCCATGGGAACCGGGGTCCATGATGGAGGAAAGCTCCGTACCCTGGCCGTCAATGGCGCGGTCGGAAATCCAGAAGCCGCCGATGGGGAACCCGCCGCCGAGAGCCTTGGCCCAGGAAACGCCGTCCGGCTCCACGTCCGGAGCCACGGCGCGCCATCCCATGATGTCGCCGCAGCGGCCAAAGCCGCACTGCACTTCATCCATCAACAGCAGAAGATCGTGCTCCCTGCACAACTGCGCCAGTCCGCGCAGAAATTCCGGGGTCACGCAGTTGACCCCTCCTTCTCCCTGGACGGTCTCCAGCATGAAGGCCACCGTTTCCGGCCTGATGGCTTCGCGGGCCGTTTCCAGATCGTTGAAAGGCAAATGGCGGAATCCCGGCAGCATGGGGTCAAAGCCGATTTTGATTTTATCCTGCCCCGTGGCGGACATGCTGCCCAGCGTCCTTCCGTGGAAGGATTTGTTGAACGTGAGCACCTCATAACGGGGCTTGCCGTCCGGCTGGGGCTTGCGGTGCCCGTAACGGCGCGCTACTTTGATTAAACCGTCATTGGATTCCGCACCGCTGTTGGAGAAAAAGATTTTCCCCGGACGCTCCACGCATTTGGTCACGATGAATTCCGCCAGATCCGCCTGCTGGGGAATCTGGTACAGGTTGGAGCAATGTACCAGGGTGGCGGCCTGCTTCTGCAGGGCCTGCGTCACCGCAGGGTGGCAGTGCCCGAGCACGCAGGTCGCAATGCCGGCACAGAAGTCCAGATAGCACTTCCCCGTGCTGTCCCACAGTCGGGAGCCTTCCCCGCGGACGGCAGCCATGGGATAACGGCCATAGGAATGGAGTACGTACTGGTTGAGCTTTTCTTCTGTGTTCATAAGTTAAGGTAATATGGGCGTAGTTTGCGCTTCTGGCCCTGTCTGTAAATAATTTTTTTGAGAGCCACGTCATGATTCCCGCATTTTATCCCGGAAGACGGTCATATCTTTGTCCGGCGACCATTCATTTTTCTTTTCTTTTATCATTTTAAAGGCAGAATAATCACCGCAACCAGTAATAATTCACTATGGCTCATTTTTTCAACCTCAAAGGCTTTCTGGAAGAATTCAAGGCATTCGCCCTTAAAGGGAACGTTATTGACCTGGCGGTGGCTGTCGTCATCGGCGGCGCATTCAATAAAATCGTCTCCGTCTTCGTTTCCAGCATTATCACCCCCATCATCGGTTACCTTACTTCCGGGGTCAACCTGGCATACCTGGTGCTGAAACTGGGCGATGTGGAATTAAAATACGGTGAATTGCTCCAGGCGACCATTGACTTCCTCATCATCGCCTTCTCCGTCTTTGTAGCCATCAAGCTGATCGGAGCCCTGAGGCGCAAGAGCGAAGAAGCTCCGGCCGCCCCTGCTCCCAAGCCGGATGACGTCGTCCTTCTGGAACAGATCCGGGACATCCTGCAAAAACAGGCGGACGCCAAATAAGTTCTTTTGAACGGTTCATGCCGGTTCCATGCGGGACCGGCATGTTTTTTCCTCTTTACTTGTTCCGCCGCAGACGGGAAAGTGATTGCATGACTTCTCCGCTGCGCCTTTTAGCCTTTGCCCTCTTTCTTGCCCCGTCCCTGCTTCCGGCGGCGGAAAACCAGCGCTTCATTCTGGAACGCCCCTATCCGGTGACGGAAATCCCGGAACCTGACCGCAGCCTTCCCGTCACCAACGTGATTCTGATGATTGGGGACGGAATGGGCATTCATCACCTTTCTGCGGCATGGGCGGCCAACAGAGGCCGCCTGTTTATTGAAAACTGTCCTGTTACGGGCATTTCCAAAACATGGTGCGCGGACAAGCTGGTCACGGACTCCGCCGCTGCGGGCACCGCCATGGCGACAGGCACCAAGACGCTTTACCATCGGGTCGCCGTATGCCCCAGGGGCAACAAGCTGGATTCCCTGGTGGACAAGGCTGCGGACATGGGCAAATCCACCGGCGTCATCGCCACCTGCGAGCTGAATGACGCCACCCCGGCATCTTTCTGCGCCAATAATGAAAAAAGATCGGATGCTTACGGCATCATCGGGGATTACCCCCGTTCCCGAGCCGATTTCATCTTTGGAGGCGGCGGCAAATACTTCACGCAGAGGCCGGACGGCAGGGATATTTTCCAGGAAATGCAGGCGCAGGGCTACCGTGTCGCCCGCTCCTGGGAAGAAGCCGGCGCCTTGCCTTCCGGAAAAACGCTGGTTGTCGCCGCTCCGGGTAATCTTCCCCCTCCCTCCAAACGGGGCGACGTTTTCCGCCAGGCCGCAGTAAAGGCCCTGGATACCCTTTCCCGGAATCCCAACGGATTTTTCCTGATGATTGAAGGGTCCAACATTGACAAGGCGGCCCACAGCAACAATCTGGAAGAAATGATGGAAGAGCTCCTTGATTTTGACCGGACTGCGGGAGCCGTGCTTGACTGGGCCTCCAAACACCCCGGCACCCTGGTCGTCATCACGGCGGACCATAATACGGGCGCGTTCGCTCTCACGGGCGGCAGCCGGGAACAGGGGGAAATAACGGGCCGGTTCGGTTCCGGCAGTCATGACGGCGTGGCTGTTCCGGTGTATGCCTTCGGCGCGGGAAGCGGCGCCTTCACCGGCATTTATGAAAATACGGATATCTTCAACAAGATTATGAACGCCCTTAAAAAAGGTGCGGACAAACCCGTGCGTTAGGCGCCCGGTCAAGGCTGCGGCCTGTCCATGCGCCGCGCCACCAGCCCGGCCCCGACGGTAGCCGCACCGCCTATCAGGAACACCGCTTGCGGGCCGCCCGTATTCATCCAGATCACGCCGCCCAGCACGCCGTAAGCGATAGAAGCCACATGATTGATGGCCAGCCCGGTGTAAATGCTTGGCGTAATGTCCTCCGGCTTCTCGCAGATGCGGGCCACGTAGGTGCTCCGGGCCATGCCCAGCGCAAACAGCAGGTTGTCCAGGACAAAGCAGACGGTCACTACCCCCACGGCCCAATGCAGGGGCAGCAGTTCCGGAGCGAAGGCGTATGCCAGGCACAGGAGGGACAGCGCCACGCTGTCGAAAATCGTCACCTTCCGTTCCCCGTAGCGCTTGATGCTCCAGCCGATAAGGGGTTGAGTGACCAGCCCGATGACGCCGGCCATGAGCAGGGTTTTTCCGATATATCCGGGAGACTGGCCCAGCGTACTGACCATCAGCCAGAAACCGAAGGTCAGATAAAGCTGCTTGCGGATGCCGTGCAGAATTTCCAATCCATAATAAACGGCATATCTGCGCTTGAAGACGAAACATTGCCTCCATCCGCGCCGCTGCGGGAAGACGGGCGTCTTCACCCGGCTCAGGAACAGGGACGCCAGCAGGCACACGCCCCCCGTGACGAAAAAGTCCACGGCAAAAGATTGATTGAATTTCCACTTGATCCACACGCACAGCGCGCCCAGCAGCGCAGCCGCCGTTCCCAGAGCCTTCATCTGGCCGAGCCGCAGGCTGCGGTTTTCCGGCCTCGCCGTATGGATGACAATGGTGTCAATCATGCCCATCAGGATATGCTGACCCAGACTCACCGTCAAAATCCACGCAGACAAAGTCCACAGGCTGGTTCCGGCGCCGCAGAAAGCCAGCGCGTACATGCCGCCGAACATCAGCAGGCACGCCACCCCGGCCATGCGGACCTCATTAAACATGAAAAGCAGGCTGACCACAAAAAGAGACAGGATGCCGGGCAATTCCCGGGGGAATTCAATCAGTCCGCGCATCTCCACGTCAAGATGCTGGGCATCACGCAGGAAATTGCTGAAAATGAGATCATACACACCGCTTCCGAACTGGCCCAGAAAAAGCGCCAGCAGCACAAATACCATCGTCTTCCTGATGCGGGGGGAAGCGGCTTCATTCATAGCGCGGGAATACTCTCACAGGCGCCCGGGCGGAACAACCGCTATTTTCATATGCCGGTTTTCTCTGCATTTGCAAAAATAACCCCGAAACGGAATTTTTCCGGAAAATGCCGCGTATTTACGTACGCTATGATTTCCAAGTGTATTTTTCCTGCCACGGTTGTCAGCCTGTTTTCTGTTTGCTGGGGCGCCCCGTCCGCTCCGGTTCTCGAAACGCCCCATATGATTCCCCGGCCCGCCGCCCTGCGCGCCCAAACCGGAGAAAGCGGCTTTTCCCTGAAAAACGGCGTCAGGCTCCCGGAAGAAAATCCGCTTTCCAGGCAGGCGGAACGGATTTTCCGCGATAATGGAATCAATACGGTGCTGGTTAAAAACAAAGCGGACATCATCTTTACGGAAGACGCGTCCCTGGGCAGGGAAGGCTACCGCCTTGCCGTAACGCCGGATTCCATCTCCATTGCCTCCGGTTCCGTGAATGGCGCTTTGTATGCCCTTCAATCCCTTGTGCAAAGCGTCGCTGCCGACAGGAATGGAGATCCGGCCCTGCCCAGGCTGGACGTGGAGGACCGGCCCCGCTTCTCATGGCGCGGCCTGATGATGGACAGCTGCCGCCACATGATGCCCGTGCGGGACATCAAAAAGATTCTGGATTTGATGGAAAGGTACAAATTCAACACCCTCCACTGGCACCTGACGGACGACCAGGGATGGAGGCTCCCGGTCTCCAAATACCCCAGGCTGACCACCGTGGGAGGCGCCCGGGCGCAGTCCCCCGTCATCGGCAGCCGCAACAAGGCGGACGGCGCGCCCTACTCCGGCCATTACACTCCGGAAGAAATCCGGGAAGTGGTGCGGTACGCCAAAGACCGCGGCATTACCGTCATTCCGGAGGTGGAAATGCCGGGCCACGCCTCCGCCGCCATTGCCGCGTATCCGGAACTGGGCAACACGGACATTCCGGGCTATGCGCCCAAGGTGCAGGAAACCTGGGGCGTGCATCCCTACACCTTCGCTCCCACGGAAAAAACCTTCCGTTTTCTGGAAGACGTCATTGACGAAGTGTGCGCCTTGTTCCCGGACAGCCCCTATATCCACATCGGCGGGGATGAAGCCCCCAAGGACCAGTGGAAGCAGTCCCCCGCGGCGCAGCAGGTCATGAGGGACAACGGCCTGGCCAACGAGCATGAACTCCAGAGCTACTTTATCCGCCGCGTGGAAAAAATGATCAACAGCCGCGGAAAAAGGCTCATCGGCTGGGATGAAATCCAGGAAGGAGGCCTCTCCCCCACCGCCACCATGATGGTCTGGCGCAGCTGGATGCCGAACAGCGCGCGGCACGCTCTGGAACAGGGCAACGACGTGGTGATGACGCCCAACAGCCACTTGTACTTTGACTATGACCAGGGGCCCGGCAAACCCTCAGCGCCGGAGTATGAAACCATCAATAACGACAACCTGACCTGGCAGCGCGTTTACGGGCTGGACCCCGTCCCGCAGGGAACGCCCCGGGAACGGGAAAAACAGGTGCTGGGCTGCCAGGCGAACATCTGGGCGGAATACATCCCTAACCTGCCGAAATGGGAATACCACGTCTTCCCCCGCGCCCTGGCGCTTGCGGAAGTAGCCTGGACCCCCAAGGATCAGAAAAACGAGAAGGATTTCCGTAAGCGCCTCGACCGCCAGCTTCCTTTTCTGGACGCCCATAACGTCAACTACAAAAGGCCGGATAACGGAGCCCCCGCACGACCGGATGCCGTCATTACCCGGGAATGCCGTTAAGCGCGGCGGACGGGCTCCCGCGGCGTCTCCTTCCGAAGGCCGCATTATGGGCTAGCCAACCTTCATGAAAACCATTACATTGACGGCATTATGAATTTGGAACTGCTTCGTCAGGTTTGCGTGACTCCGGGCGCTCCGGGGTTTGAAGACAAAATCCGCGATTTCATCATTCAGGAAGTGGCCCCGCTGGTGGACGCCGTGCGCGTGGACAACATGGGCAGCGTGATTGCCATCGTGGAAGGCAAGAACACGGAAAAGACCATGATGGCCGCCGCCCACATGGATGAAATCGGGTTCATGGTCCGCCACATCGACGACAAGGGGTTTATCAAATTCCTGCCTCTGGGCGGCTTTGACGCCAAGACGCTGACGGCCCAGCGCGTCATCGTCCACGGCAAAAAAGACCTCATCGGCGTCATGGGCGTGAAACCCATCCACGTCATGTCCCCGGCGGAACGCACCAAGCTGCCGGAAGTGACCGATTTCTTCATTGACCTGGGCATGAGCAAGGAGGAAGTGGAAAAATACGTTTCCGTGGGCGACTCCGTTACCCGCGAACGGGATTTGGTGGAAATGGGGGATTGCGTGAACGTCAAATCCCTGGACAACCGCGCCGGGTGCTACGTGCTGATTGAAGCCCTCCGCGCCATCAAAGCTTCCAAGAAAAAGCCTTCCTGCAACTTCGTGGCCGCCTTCACCGTTCAGGAGGAAGTGGGCCTGAGGGGCGCGCAGGCCGGCACGCTGGACATCCAACCGGATTTCTCCATTGCCCTGGACGTCACCATCGCCTGCGACATTCCCGGAACTCCGGCGCATGACCAGGTTTCCCACCTGGGCGCAGGCGCCGCCATCAAGCTGTATGACGGTTCCGTCATTGCAGACCGCCGCATGGTCAAGTTCATGAAGGCCATGGCAGACGCCCACAAAATTAAATGGCAGACAGAAATGCTGCCGGCGGGAGGCACGGATGCCGGCGCCATGCAGAAATTCGTTCCGGGCGGTTCCATTGCCGGGGCTATTTCCGTACCCACCCGCAATGTGCACCAGGTTATTGAAATGGCTCACAAGGACGACCTGGACGCTTCCGTAGCGCTCCTGACCGCCTGTGCCATGAACGTGGACAAATGGGACTGGTCCTGGAACTCCGTCAACGAATGCCCGGCGGAAAAACCTGCCAAAGCCACCAAAGCCGCTGCCAAGAAGAAAAAGGCCAAATAACAAATCTGGCCATTAATCCATCATCTCCCGGCAGGCCGCCCC
>ERZ779880.1586-NODE-1586-length-19572-cov-4.578111_pt1 | contig 19572 bp, 18 predicted proteins | sample MGYA00511555_ERZ779880 | MGnify/ENA primary metagenome ERZ779880 (study PRJEB29588, sample SAMEA2145815) | human gut metagenome | biome: human gut; feature: human-associated habitat; material: faeces | place: Denmark | collected 2008/2010 ...
ACTTCGAGATAAATGGCTTCCGTCATTTTCCCAGAATGTTGATTGCTTTTTTTAATACATCAAGTGCATCTTGAGCATCACGCAATTCACGTCTGAGACGAGCAATTTCCTTTTGCTCATCGGATGCGTAATTGCCGGAACCACGGACAAGAATATCGCCGGATTCCCGGAAGTCTTTCAGCCACTTAGTTAATGTGCTGTAGCCGATGCCAAGATTTTCTGCACATCCTCGTACACCGAGATCTTTATGATCTTCATAGTACTGGATTGCATCAAGTTTAAACTGTTTGTCATGTTGTTTTGCCATATGAGATCCTCCTTCAGCATGTATCTATTATACCATGCTTATATGTATTTGGAATTTCTCATTTTGGCTTGTACTATTTATATTCTAGCACCAAATTGAGGATTTACATAGGGCAATCTGGATGTTACCGGATACCCAACGTCGCAGGCTTATCCTATATTATTTTAAAGGTATGACATACGAGCAGATAGCAAAGGTAGAAGGCTGCACCAAAATGCCTGTGAAGCGTTCCATTGATGGAGCAATTTCACATCTCAGAAAAATTTTAAAAAAATTTGATAAATAGGGGCTACTTTTTGGCTATTAGTGAGGAAACAGGTGAGAGAACAACACTCTCATCTGTTTTCCGTTTTACGGGAAACAAATACGCACCTTGAAAATAGAATACCCATGCATCAGGTACATTCCTGCTGTTTCGCCAAAAGCGTAAGCCACTTTAGCAGACACGCCATGAGAGGAAACAGGGCAGAAGACAACGAAATCCCACATAGAATAGAAGATTTGGTTTGCGGTTGTCTGCCCTGTTTCGGGAGCGGGGACTGTCTTGCTATGACAATCCGCTGGCTGCGGATTGGGCGATGACAGACAGCAGGCATAATGATACTCCTGTTTCGTCATAAGGTCGTGCGTACAATGCTGAGTGTGGTAAGAACACGAAGTGTTCTTGGGATGAATGCTCCGCATTCATTGGCGTCGCAACAAATGAAAGCAGTTCCGGGAGACCCCCGGAAGGGTGAGATTCCCGTGGAGCTGATATGCCGTCAGCCATCTGATGTTATCCCTTCCGAGTAGTTTTTCTTTCGGAAACTTGTTTCGGGGTGTCGGGGACAAATAGAAACAAGGTACTTAGGTATTTCCCAATATCAGCATTTTCTAATCAGGAAAACTGCCATGAAGAATAAAACAAATAACAGGAGGACGGTATGGGAGAAATATTTATTAGACGTGGAGATATTTATTATGCGGATTTGAATCCGATTATGGGAAGCGAGCAGGGCGGTGTACGTCCTGTTTTGATTATACAGAACAACAAAGGCAACCGTCATAGTCCGACGGTCATCATTGCACCGATTACAGCACGGAAGAAGCCAAACATAGCAGCTCATGTAAAACTGAATGATGTTTCCTTTCTGAAGGATACATCAGTGGTACTGCTGGAGCAGATACGAACCATAGATAGAAAGCGTTTGAAGGACTATATGGGTACAGTGCCAGAGGGTTATATGACAGCAATTAATCGTGCTATTGTAATCAGTCTGGGACTGAATAAAAAGATAAAGGAACCTATCGAATTGAGTTTATGCTCTATTTGTGTAGACCAGTTCTACCATTCCGGCAGTTACCGGATTAAGCGGGTGGACAAGCAGCAGAAGTACAAAGAGTTATGTACTTACTGTGGTGTCAGACATGGGTTCGATTATAAGATAACAAAAAAATGATTTGTCAAGTATGCAAAATAAAAGTTTGCACATTAGTAAATTGGGGCTGTGTACGCTATTCTTAGCGTACACAGTCCTTTTGCGAAAAGGAGGTGTTCGTCATGACGGAAGAAACAGAAGTCCTTCCTAAAGTTTACGATGTGGAAGATATTCAGAAGATATTGGGACTGGGAAGAAGTCGCACTTATCAATTTCTGGAGGAGGTTTATCAAAAGCAGGAACCGTTTCATGTCAAAAAGATAGGAAGATTATATCGGGTTCCCAAAGAGTCATTTGATTGCTGGCTTGCAGGGGAAAATGATAGGAGATGACATATATGGGTAAAGAAAAGAAAAAAAACGGAGTTGCCTTTTTTGAAAGAAAATCATGGTATCACAGAACAAAGACTTTGCGGGAAGATGGAACCGTGAAATATGGCAAAATCGGAGGTTTTGCCACACAGAAAGAAGCAGAGGAAAGCTATTGGAAGTATGAAGAAGAATTTACCAAACAGCAAAGAGAATATCAGGTATCCCGACAGGCGAATCCGGATATTCTGCTGAAGGATTATCTGATATTCTGGTTTGAAAATGTGTATTCCAAGCGGATTGAAACCACTACCAGAATGTTAGGAGCATATACTCTGTATGATTTGCTCCTGCCTTCTATGGAAAGTGACATAAAAATGCGGCACCTGTCAGTGGAGTATTTGGACAGCCTTCTGGAGCGGGCATCCAAATTGTGTGCTTCGGCAGGTAATCAGGCAAGGAATTTTCTGGGGATTGCATTGAAAGACGCATACCACGATAAATATATCAGTTATAATCCGTTGCCGGAAACAAAGCCGTATCCACGGAAAAAGCCCAGCATACAGATACTAAGCAAAGCGAATATCAAAGTCCTTTTGAAAGCAGCGTCACAGGATGGATGGTATCTGGAGATTATGCTTGCCCTGTTTTGTGGTTTGCGGAAAGGCGAAATTCTGGGGGTGAAATATCAGGATTTCAATTTTGCCAACAGGACGGTTCATATTAATCGACAGTTGGTGGCAAATCCGATTATCCGAAGTCACAACGAAAGAGTGGAGTGCCCATTGGTGGAACGTGAGCCAAAGACAGAAAACAGTTTCCGTGTTTTGCGTGTGCCGGATGTGATCCTGGATGAAGTACAGAAAAGGCGGCAACAGCAGGAAACCGACTATGCCCGAATCGGAAAAACAGTAACCGGGGAAAGTTATGTCAGTTGCAGTAAAGATGGGAATCCCCATTCTCTGTCTGCTATGAATATTGCACTGGGAAAACTCTGTAAGAGAAACGGACTTCCCCACATAACGGTGCACGGTTTGCGTCATATGTTTGCAACCATCTTAATCGAGAATGGAGTACCACTGGTAAAAATTTCAGGCTTGCTTGGACATAATTCCATACATACTACTTTTGAATATTACTGTGATGTAATGGATGAAAAAGGAAAGATTATTGCCTTTATGAATGACAGGTTCCCGGCGGGGAGAACTGAAACGGAGGGATGAGCATGGAAAGTGAATTTGATTTCAAGAAATATGTGGATTGGAATGTTTACGCTGTTACCTCTATCCGTGGAAAATACGGATTCCGTATTGTATTGAAATTTAGTGATGGGACGACCAGCACTCAGCAAAAAAGCGGATACCGGACAAAGAAAGAAGCGGGACAGGCAAGAGATACAGCCATTGCACAGTTATATGCAGGGACATATGTAGCTTATGGCAAAGTGAAAGTAGCAGAGTATATGACACATTGGCTGGAGGAGGTGATGCGGAAACGGATAACCAGTGATTCTTATCATGGCTATCGGAATGTGGTAAACAATTATATTATTCCGCAGATTGGTAAAAAATATATGGAAACGGTCAACCGTGGTTCAGTTCAGAGTTTATACAAATATGCTGCTGAACGTTCGGTATCCGTTGCCCCTCTTGTCAAAACGGTCATGATGACTTCTATGGAATATGCCAAGAGCAAAAATATCATCAGTATCAATCCGGCAGAAGGGGTGAAAATGCCCAAAACAGTAAAGAAAAAGAAGTACCGGGAACGGGAAATTGATGTGACCAAGACCTTGAACGAGGAACAGGTGGAAAAACTCATAGAGGCGAGCAGAAACACGCCAATCTATTTGCATATTTTATTTGCAGTCATGATGGGACTTCGGAGAGGAGAAATCAACGGACTGAAATACAGTGACGTGGATTACATCCATCGGAAACTTCATGTGCAGCGTCAGCTTGGCAAAAAGCCCAATACAGAGAAAGAGGATGTTCCGCCTAAGATGCTGACCAAACAGGAGATAAAATTGAAAACAAAGTCCAGTTACCGGGAATTGGATATACCGGACATCGTCTTTGAAGCCATACTGGAGCAGAGAAAGATATATGAGAAGAACCGCAGACGGAGAAAAAAAGAGTTCCGGGATTTGGATTATATCTGCTGTTCCTCTTATGGTAATCCGAGAAGTAAAAGTTTTCATTATTCCTATTATAAGAAGTTACTGGCAGAGCAGGGGTTGCCGGACATCCGGTTTCACGACCTACGAAGCACGTATGCCACCATTTTGATGAAGAACAACTTTAACCTCAAGGGAATCTCCAATCTGTTAGGACATGCCAAAGAAATCATATCCGCAGATGTGTATGGGGATACAAAAGAAATCATAGCGGACTGTCTGGATGTATTGCAGCCGTTTATCGAGGAAGTGTTACCAGACACAAAGAAAAGTAAACACTATGACTTTTCAGATGTTACGATAATGAATGATATAATCAGGCAACTGCTTCCGGTAGCATAAAAAGTAAAAAAGACGAACAGGTGTTCAAAATTTTCGTTGCAATGCCAGTAGTGATATGCTATAATATGCGTGAAGACAAAAGTGAGCGTCAAATTAAATAAGTGGAATGCAAACTTGTTTGTAATTGCACTTATTTAATTTGATGTGAACGCGTCCGCGACCGAGGAAAAGCGAAGCTTTTTCGAGGCTTTTGTCTTCACTAAGGTATTGTAGATTTGAGCGATGAGAGATACATAGGGAATGAATCAACCGTAGACGGAAAGATTTGTTCCCTATTTGTAACTGTTCAGAGCCAAGCAGATTTATCAAAAAAGAGCGATGAATGCTTGCATTCAAGAGCACTTTTTTGTATAAATCTATTTGGCGGATACGCCTCACCGAGGAAACACGGAGTGTTTTCGAGGTTGGCTCTGAACAGTTACCCCTATTTTAGACTACATAGTGTCGGGCAGTGTTATCTGGTGTTATTCAGTGCCGGAAACAGGATTTGTGACTTTTATTCGTGTCGAGACCAATTTTTACCACATAAGCAATAGAAAACTTCATTTTCGACACGAATTTTTGCCTTATAGACGACTTTATGTTACTACAATGAAGCCATGCAAGCTCAAAGGCAGAGCCTTTTCGCTCACGGGCATTCGCCCTATAGCACTGAAAAAGAAGGAATCCCCTGAAATGTGGACATTCCGGGGATTCCTTCCTTTCAGGCTACATGGCTCATTGTTTTCGTGCAAGTCACAAATTTTTGCAAACAGGAGGTGTAAAATCCATCATGGATCATTTTGTTTTACATTCCGAATACAAGCCGACCGGTGACCAGCCGGAAGCCATCGAAGCCCTTGTAAATGGCTTCAAAGAGGGTAATCAGTTCCAGACGCTTCTTGGCGTCACAGGCTCCGGAAAGACCTTCACAATGGCGAATGTCATCGAGCAGTTGAACAAGCCTACCCTTGTCATTGCCCACAACAAAACACTGGCGGCACAGCTGTATGGCGAATTTAAAGAATTTTTCCCGGAGAATGCGGTAGAATATTTTGTGTCATACTATGATTATTACCAGCCGGAAGCCTATGTGCCTTCGACCGATACCTATATAGAAAAGGATTCGGCAATCAATGACGAAATTGATAAGCTGCGCCACTCGGCGACAGCGGCACTGACTGAGCGCAGTGATGTGGTTATTATTGCGAGTGTTTCCTGCATTTATGGACTGGGTAGTCCAATCGATTATCAAAATATGACGGTCTCTCTGCGTCCGGGCATGGAAAAGGATAGGGATGAAGTGATTCGGCGTCTGATTGATATTCAGTACACGCGGAATGATATGGATTTTCATCGTGGCACGTTCCGTGTGCGTGGTGATGTGGTTGAGATTTTTCCGGCATCGGCAAGTGACCGTGCGATTCGGGTTGAGTTTTTTGGGGATGAAGTGGACAGGATACAGGAAATTGATGTTGTGACCGGAGAGGCGACGGCGGACTTAGAGCATATGGTTGTTTTTCCGGCATCTCATTATGTAGTGGCGCCGGATAAGATGGAGCGTGCGATTGCGGGAATTGAAAAAGAACTGGATGAGCGCGTGAAGTATTTTAAGAGTGAGGATAAATTGATTGAGGCGCAGCGGATTTCCGAGAGGACACATTTTGATGTTGAGATGTTACGGGAGACCGGTTTTTGTTCCGGCATTGAGAATTATTCCATGCATTTGAACGGGCTGCAGCCGATGGAAACGCCGATGACTTTGATGGATTATTTTCCGGATGATTTTTTGATTATTGTGGACGAGTCGCATATTACGATTCCACAGATTGGCGGGATGTTTGCCGGGGACCAGTCGAGGAAATCTACGCTTGTAGAATATGGATTCCGCCTGCCTTCTGCCAAAAGTAACCGCCCTCTGAACTTTGAAGAATTTGAGGGGCATATTAATCAGATGATGTTTGTTTCGGCAACGCCTTCGACGTATGAGACAGAGCATGAGCTGCTTCGTACCGAGCAGATTATTCGTCCGACGGGGCTGTTGGATCCGGAACTTGATGTAAGACCGGTTAAAGGACAGGTGGATGATTTACTCGGAGAGATTCGAAAGGTTACCGAGAAGAAGGGAAAGGTTCTCGTTACGACGCTGACAAAACGAATGGCAGAGGATTTAACAAAATACTTAAAAGAAGTCGGGGTGCGCGTGCGGTATCTGCATTCGGACATTGATACGCTGGAGCGTTCAGAAATTATCCGCGATATGCGTCTGGATGTGTTTGATGTCTTAGTAGGAATTAATCTGTTGCGAGAGGGACTTGATATTCCGGAGATTCAGTTGGTAGCGATTCTGGATGCGGACAAAGAAGGTTTCTTACGTTCGGAGACTTCTTTGATTCAGACGATTGGACGTGCGGCACGAAACTCGGAAGGACATGTTATTATGTATGCGGATAAGATTACCGATTCCATGCGTACGGCAATTGATGAAACCGAGCGGCGCCGCAAGATACAAAAAGAATATAATGAAGAACACGGCATTGTGCCAAAGACAATTCAGAAGGCGGTGCGCGATCGAATCCGTATTTCAAAGAAAGCAGGTACGGATATTACGGAAGAAGAGAAAGATCCGGAATCCATGAGTTTTGAGGAATTGCAGCGTCATATTGCTAAGATGATGAAACAGATGAATCAGGCAGCGGCTGAGTTGAATTTTGAAAAGGCTGCCAAACTGCGTGACCGGATGATTGAATATAAAAAGCATTTAGAGGAAATCCGCAGTGAACTTTAGAAGCAAAAAAGCGATGGAGGTTAGTATGGATACAAAGCGAGAAATACGGATACGAGGTGCCAAAGAGCATAATCTTCAAAATATTGATTTGGATATTCCAAGAGATCAATTTGTGGTGTTGACCGGTTTAAGCGGTTCCGGTAAGTCATCGTTGGCGTTTGACACCATTTACGCCGAAGGACAGAGAAGATATATGGAGTCATTATCTTCTTATGCCAGACAGTTTTTAGGTCAGATGGAGAAGCCGGATGTAGAGAACTTAGAAGGACTTCCACCGGCAATTTCGATTGACCAGAAATCGACGAATCGTAATCCACGTTCTACGGTAGGGACGGTTACGGAAATTTATGATTATTTCCGTCTTTTATATGCCAGAATTGGAATTCCTCATTGCCCGAAGTGTGGCAAGGAAATCCAAAAACAGTCGGTAGACCAGATGGTAGATGAAATTATGAAATTGCCGGAGCGTACGAAAATCATGCTGCTTGCCCCGGTTGTGCGTGGTCGCAAAGGTGAGCATGTAAAAGTGTTAGACAAGGCAAAGCGCAGTGGTTATGTGCGCGTTGTCGTGGATGGTAATTTGTATTCACTGGATGAAGAAATCAAGTTAGAGAAAAATAAAAAACACAACATTGAAATTGTAGTGGACAGACTTTCGATTCGGGAAGGAATTGAAAAGCGAATGACCGATTCCATTGAGACGGTGCTTAAGTTAGCTGATGGCTTATTGGTTGTCGATGTGGTTGGAGGAGAAAAAATTTCTTTCAGTCAGAGTTTTTCCTGCCCGGACTGTGGAATTAATGTGGATGAAATTGAGCCACGCAGTTTTTCGTTTAACAATCCATTTGGTGCGTGCCCTGAATGTCATGGAATCGGTTACCGGATGGAGTTTGATGAGGATTTGATTATTCCGGATAAGACGCTTAGTATTGCGCAGGGAGCGATTGCGGCACCGGGATGGCAGTCTGTGGTAAATCCGGATAGCTACAGCCGTGCAATTTTGGATGCGATGGCAGAGTTTTATGGATTTGATTTAGATACACCGTATGGCGAATATCCGGAGGATGTTCATGACTTAATCTGGTATGGAACCGGCGGTCAGCGTGTGGAAGTTCATTATACCGGCAGACATGGACACGGTGTTTATAATATCGCGTTTGAGGGACTGCTTGGTAATTTGCAGAAGCGATATCGTGAGACCGGCTCGGAGACTACGAAGCAGGAATATGAGTCATTTATGCAGATTACGCCCTGCCACGTCTGCGGCGGCAAGCGGTTGAAGAAAGAATCCCTTGCGGTTACGGTGGGGGATAAAAACATTGCAGAAATTAGTGAATATTCCATTATTGATTTGAAGAAATTTATGGATGAATTGACATTGACCGACAGACAAAAGCAGATTGGACGTCTGGTGTTAAAGGAAATTCGTTCCCGCCTGGGATTTTTGGTGGATGTTGGTCTTGATTATTTATCACTGGCACGTGCGACGGCTACACTTTCCGGTGGAGAGGCACAGCGAATCCGCCTGGCGACACAGATTGGTTCGGGACTTGTCGGTGTGGCTTATATTTTGGATGAGCCGAGTATTGGTCTGCATCAGCGGGATAATGACCGGTTGATTGCTACGTTAAAGAAACTTCGTGACCTTGGTAATACGCTGATTGTCGTGGAACATGACGAGGATACCATGCGTGAGGCGGATTATATTGTGGACATCGGACCGGGGGCAGGAAAAAATGGCGGACATGTAGTTGCGTGCGGTACGGCAGAAGATTTGATGAAAGTGCCGGAGTCGATTACAGGTGCTTATTTAAGTGGGAAAAAGCAGATTCCTGTGCCGGCAAAGAGACGCAAACCGACAGGTTATCTGAAAGTAAAAGGTGCCAGCGAAAATAACCTGAAAAATATTAATGTCAAGATTCCTCTGGGGGTAATGACCTGTGTGACCGGTGTCTCCGGTTCCGGGAAGAGTTCTCTTGTGAATGAAATTTTGTGTAAGAGTCTGACCCGCACATTAAATCGGGCACGCTGTATACCGGGAAAGCATAAAGGAATTGAAGGCGTGGAGCAGTTAGATAAGGTAATTAATATTGACCAGTCTCCGATTGGACGAACACCTCGTTCAAACCCGGCAACTTATACCGGTGTATTTGATATGATACGAGATTTATTTGCTTCGACACCGGATGCGAAAGCAAAAGGATACAAGAAAGGACGTTTTAGTTTTAATGTGAAGGGCGGCCGTTGTGAAGCATGCAGTGGTGACGGTATATTGAAAATTGAGATGAACTTCCTTCCGGATATTTATGTCCCTTGCGAAGTTTGTGGCGGAAAGCGGTATAATCGTGAGACACTGGATGTTAAGTATAAGGGAAAAAGTATTTACGATGTGTTAGATATGACGGTAGAAGATGCCCTTGAATTTTTCCGAAATATTCCGACGATTCACCGCAAGATTCAGACGTTGTATGATGTGGGATTGTCATATGTCAAATTAGGGCAGCCATCGACTACGTTGTCCGGTGGTGAGGCTCAGCGCATCAAGCTTGCGACAGAATTGAGTAAGAGAAGTACCGGGCGGACTATTTATATTTTGGACGAGCCGACGACAGGACTTCATTTTGCGGATGTTCATAAGCTGATTGAAATTTTGCAGCGGCTGACCGAAGGCGGTAATTCGGTAGTTGTTATTGAACACAATCTGGATGTGATTAAGACGGCAGATTATATCATTGATATGGGACCGGAAGGCGGTGACCGCGGCGGTACGGTTGTTACGCAGGGAACGCCGGAACAGGTAGCTGACTGCGAAGAATCCTATACGGGTTACTATATGAAAAAGATGTTGAAGGAGAATTAGGATGTATTCATTTTTTGCAATGATGGCGCGCATGAAAAATATTGAGCGATGGGCACTTATGCGAAATTCTATTCAGGAAAATATTAGTGAACACTCGCTGGAAGTTGCGATGTTAGCGCACGGACTTTCACTCATAGCCAATGAGAAATTCGGAAAACACGTGGATTCCAATGAAATTGCTCTCATGGGAATGTATCACGATGCGAATGAAATCATTACCGGAGACATGCCTACGCCTGTCAAGTATTATGATGATGATATCAAAGAAGCTTATAAACGGGTGGAGTATGTTGCGAGTAAAAAGATGGTGGATAAACTGCCGGATTATATGAAAAAGCATTATGAGAAATTGTTTTTCCCGCAGGAGGACAAAGCATATGAGTGGCGTCTTGTGAAAGCGGCAGATAAGTTATCTGCACTGATTAAATGTAAGCAGGAATTAAATTCCGGCAATCAGGAATTTAAGACGGCATACGAAACAACGAAAAAAGGACTGCATGATATGAATATGGAAGAAGTTGAAGTGTTTATGCAGGATTTTCTGCCTGCCTATGATTTGACACTGGACGAATTGCAGGCAAAATAATCGGTCACACATTTTACACAGACTAAACACAGAGTGACCATTTCCGGATGTGGTTCAAAGGATAGTGAGAGTTCAGCAAATGCAGTAATGGGGCGTGTGACAAGTGTTTCAGACACGCAGATAGTGATGGAAGTTATGGATAAGCAGGATGACAAAAAGCCGGAAGCAGCAAGTGGCGGAGCTGCCGGAATCGAGGGGAATAAACCGCAGGGAACCCCACCGGCAGATGCGAAGGATGGCGGTAAAAAGAAAGGTGAGTCAAAGACTTACCAGATTGACAGCGATACTAAGATATATAAGAAATCCGGTGAGGAAAGTACGGAAATATCGGTAAGCGAAATCAATCCGGGAGACATGGTCAGTGTGGAGACGGATGGTGAGAAGGCAACAAGTATTACTGTTTCTGATATGTCTGCCATGGGGCAGCCCGGACAAAATTCGCAGGACACTTCTTCCGGCAAATAGCCGTGTCAGACCTTTTGTGTAGTATGCTTTGACTCGGGATGATTTTGGTCTGAAAGATTTTGGCTTGGAAGATGAATAAGCCGAATGGATTTGCTGCCGTCTGCTTCTTTGATAACGAGGTAGAGCGAATCGGCAGAACCGGAAAACATGGTTAAAATGTTGCTTTGCGGTGGTAATTGTAATTCGCGGAATGCAAGCAGTTTTTGCAGGGAACTGCTTTTGCATTCTCCGCGAAACAAGCCACGAGGTGTCAGAACATAAAGAGTGTTTCCAAGATTTGTGATGTGGAAATCCTCTTTTTTTTGTGCAAAACTGCCCAGTGGAAATGTGTGTGTGACCTCACCGGAGCGGATATCATAGTCGCGCAGATAAATTTCTTCGGTCGCTTTTTGTGTTTCAATCGTTAAATAATGCAAATCATAAAAAATATTTTCCCCCGGCATGCCGCTTATGGAACTGCCGCCAAATGCCAGTCGTTCTAATAAATTGTATATTTTTACATTTCCGTATTGATAGGTGATGGCGATGGAAGTGCCATTACATCGGATATCTTTGATTTCATCCGTGATTTTTTTGTTGTTTAAGTGGATGAGATTTATATTTTTTATGTTGCCGTTATTTCGCAGACAGACAATGGATTGCTTTACTAATTTACCTTTTGACCATTTCTTTTTGCAGGCATAGAGAGCCCCGTTCGTATTATACGAAAAATGCTCTAGCGTTTCGGATTTCTTTATTTTCCATGATTCTACGTTAGTCGTCCAACCGGATTTCTCATCCCAGATATTTCGGATATATTGATTCTTTTTGCGAATAAACTGAGACAAAACACGTTCCGTCGGATGATAAATCAATGTCGATTCTTCTTCATCAGAAAGAGAAGTCACACAATAAGAAATGGACGTTGGTTTGTCCGCAGTTGTTTTTGCTGCCGTTTGCTTTTTCTTTGTTATGGGCTTGTCCGATTTTATGTAAAAAATAAGAAGAAAAGCGGTGCAGCATAAAAAAAACAGTAACAAAAATAGTTTTGTGATTTTCTTGTTTCTTTTGAAAATATGTATCATAATATTCCTCCTCGCTGAACATGAATAAGGTGTACAAGGTCCAACCTCTTATCATGCAAGCATGAACGAGTTTGGACTTTGTGCCTTGTTGAATTGCAAACAATGATACGGATTGCTCCGTTGTTTCACAACTTCCGCAATCCAGCAAACATTCGAAATCCGCAGATTTATTGCATAAATCGCTACTTTCTCATGTTTGGCGGGTACCAAGGTCCAACCTCTTATCATGCAAGCATGAACGAGTTTGGACTTTGGTACCCTTGTATCATTGTATGCGCAGCGAGGAGAAACTATGCCATATTATTTGCGGTTTTGTATTTGTAAATCATCTCTGCGTGATTTTGTTCTTCTGTCTGGATGTGATTTAAGAGTCTTCGGATATTGCTGGCAGAAAAACGGAAAACATCATCATTATAGGTGGATGATACGAGTTTTTCTGTTGCAATACAGTCGGTACATAAAAATTGGTCATGTTTTTTCTCTTCGGAGTTGTTACCTGCTGCGTAACTTTCGGAAGGCGTGTATCCCTCCATACCGCTGCGGGCGGCACTTACATTTGGTACATCACCTTTAAGCACCATGCCTAAGGAGTCAAAATGTTCCTGCTCCTCATCACCAATACGGTGAAATAGGTTTTTCAGTTCTTCGTCATGGGCAGACTGCTCATAAAAGCGGTATTTGTCAACACATGCTTTCTCCTGTGTCTGTAAATCTTTGATTACGTTGGTTTCCTGTTCTGTTAATTGCATCGTAATTACCTCCATTTCCTCTGTTAGTATGCACAAAGGATGGAAAAATATTCATGACTGATTGTGATATTAAAGGATGATTTTTACCAGCAAAAATAACAAAAACTGAGTTTGGAAGGATTGGTTTGTGACAAATGTTCGCTGCCGGTTCCTTTGGATTTCAGTAATTCCGTAGAAAAACAAAAAAAGTGCCAACGAACCCTTGACACAAACCCTTGTGTAAATCTAGTTGAAAGCCCGGAAATAAACAGATATAATAAGACTATACAGTTTCTTTTTGAAATTATACATAGGAAGAGGTGCTCAGATGAAAAAAAACACGAGACGGTGGGAAGCAATGTTAATTTGTATGGCATTATTATTTTCCTTGTTTTCCCTTCATACAGCAGAAGCGAAAGATGAGGAAACACTGAAAACTATTTTTCCGGTCCATGTGATTCATAAGACAGGTGATGATAAAGAAAATTTTGTCATTGTAATTATGGGAGATGGCTACACGGCAGACGAACAGGACAAATTTTTACAGGATGCGAAGAAAAAAGCACAGGGAATGTTAAGATGGTCTCCGTATAAAGAGTATTCTGACCACATAAATATATATGCAGTTCAGGCTGTATCTAACGAGTCCGGAATTAGTGTGTATGGGGGCAAGAATGCAGATACTTATTTTCACGTTAAAGTCTATGGAAAAGCAGCTGGCTTTTCAAATGGTGGGGATGAGAAGGCAAAAGAACTAAGACAAGATTTGGAGCAAAATTATCTGGACAGGGGGGCTAATGTTGCAACTATTCATGTGCTGTGTAATTCAGAGGGCAGTTATGGTGCTTCAGTAAATTCCTTGTTTTCATTTTCCACTAATTCAGAGGACAATGAAGATGGGATGGTTATGGCACATGAAACAGCTCATAGTATTGGTGGATTGGGGGATGAGTACGAGAGATACACGAATAAACCAAATACTTCGGATACCTCGAATCCGGATACGATTAAATGGAGTAAAATGCTTGGATTTCGAGGAATTGGTGTCATAATGGCAGGAACGGAAACGGCATTTGCACCGAGCCGCGAATGTATGATGAGATGGCTGGGACAGCCTTTTTGTGAAGTGTGTAAAATGGAATTGGCAAGGAAGTTAAATAATACGGATTATGTCAGTAAGCCGGCAGAAATTTATGTCAGTAATCCTGAAATTTCAATTCCGCACAGTAAAACGGGAACATTAGACCGGGATAGTGAAAAATATAGAATCAGCGAGAAAAATATAACAAAGGCAAACAATACGGATTTGGAATTTCGCACCGTGGTACAAAATCTGGTAAACAGAGAGCAGCATTTGAAAATGAGCTTTCAGATTATTGGAGCCGATGGTAAAACAGTTAAGTATCAGGAAGAAAAGACTTACACGATTCCGGCACTCAGTAATTCATACAATCCGGATGAGGCAAGAGAATCACTTTCTATTGTGTTTTCGGATGTGTATGGCTTGTCAAATGGTGATAGGCTGGATGGAAAAGTTATCAATGTGGATACGGGAGAAGTGTTTGCAACGGATAAAACGGCGGAGCAGGAATGGAGCAGAGTTAACATTCATTATCAGGTAAAGAATGCAGACGGGACAAGTACCTTGCTTCCTTGTGTAGATACGGCAACTGTGTATGTACCGAAAAATTCTACCTATATACTGCGAAATCCGGAATTGTCTGGATATATTTTGGCTGGAAACAGCCTGAATCAAGATGAATTGAAAGTGACAGAGGCGGATACCGATATTACATATTACTATCAGGTAAAGTCCGATCAGCCGGAGGAAACGCCAACGATGACACCGGCAATAACGCCTAGTGCGACACCAACAGTTACGCCGACAATAACGCCTAGTGCAGCACCAACAGCGACACCAACAATAGCGCCTAGTGTGACACCAACAGTTACGCCGACGATAACGCCTAGTGTAACACTAACAGTTACGCCGACAATAACACCTAGTGCAACTCCAATGCAGCAGAAGAAGGACTGGAAAAAAACGAAAAACATTGTAGTTGTGGTAAAGGTAACAGGAAGCAAAAGCACTTCAAATGTCAGCCGTTCTGTCAAAAAAGCAGTTAAAAAGGCATTGAAAAAGGCAGGCAGACAAAGAAAGAATATTACGGTCAGACTGAAAGGCAAATCAAAGAAAAATACTACTTTGAAACTCGATAAGTCAACCATCAGGTTTTTGGCTGCAAAAAATGTAAAAAGTGTGCAATGGGATAGAGGAAAAACAAGGGTTACCATGAGTTTGAAAAAACTAAAAAAAGTAAACAAACGGATGAAGAAAAATGTTTATCTGAGAGTAAAAAAAGGTGTTTTGGTTGCTTATTATACTCGTAAGTAAAATTAATTGTTTTTTTATAATGTAAATTGGTGTATAATAATTGGTAAGGTGTTTTCGAAAGAATATTACGCATAGGAGATTGTTAAAATGATGCAGTTATCTGAGAAGACAGGTATCAAACAAAACGTTTTACAAGCAATAATTAAGCTGGCGAAGGACAATGATGTAAGAAAGTTAATTCTTTTTGGTTCGCGTGCCAGAGGAGATTATAAAGAACGAAGTGATATAGATTTGGCGTTTTATGGAGGCAATAGCAGTCGGTTTATTTTAGCGGTGGACGAAGAAACTCCAACTTTGTTACAGTTTGACGTGCTGGATTTGGATAAACCGATTCAGGCAGAATTGCTGGACTCCATAAAACGGGAGGGAATGGTGATATATGAAAAAGTTTGATAATTTGCAGGCTGCCATTCATAATTTAAAGGACATTTATTCTTATCAGGCACCATATGGAAATGTGGAAATGACAGGGATGGTTGGTTTGTATGAGATATGTTTTGAACAAGCATGGAAAGCAATGAAAGAGATTTTAACATATCACGGTTACGCAGAGGGAGCGACAGGTTCGCCGCGTACAGTATTGAAAACGGCATATAAAGCGGGAATGATAGCTGACGAAGAATTATGGTTAAGTGCGCTTACATCAAGAAATAATGTTGCACATGCATATAATCAGGCAATCGCATTGGATATTATACGTCAGGCTAAAACAAAATACTACGATATGTTTGCAGAACTAGTTAATGAGATACAGAAAAACTGGTTATAAAATTATATTTATGCAGGAGGGATTTAGATGAACGAAAACCACACAATCACATTGCAGGATAAAAAATGGGGAATGCCGGTGCGTGTATTGACGCTGATTACTTTTTTCCTGGGAGCGTTTACGTTGGTGCAGGCAATTCTTTTGTTAAGTGAATACTATAGCAATTATGATGTATCGATGCCGGTTGTCATTTTGTTTTTGCTGATTACGCCATTTGCCTTTGTGGCGGCACTGATGTTTGCTTTTGGTGTGCACAAAATTGCACAGGGAAATGGAGCAGATAAAAATATTATCCTTGGATTTGCGATGATGCTTTTGTTAGCAGTGGATAATTTAATTTACATACCGATTCATTACCGCGGAGACAATGGGGACCCGTTAAGTTTTATGATCTTGGGTGCAATTGAGTTAATCTGTTTGATTATCTTTTTCTTATATTATCAGAACTGGGGAAATAAGGCACTGACATTTTGTGCCGGTATTCTCTTAGTGCTTAGTTTTGGCTTTGAAATGGTTGAGGCTATAAGACTTTTGTGTGCGGCAGATATTACACTTACATTAGATACTTTTTATAATCTAATGAAAAAAGTGCTGAACACACTGTTAGCGGTTCAGGCACTTCTGTTTGTCTTTGCATTGAACCCATCGGTTCGCGTTAAAGATTGATTTTTTTCATTGCGAGTGCATACTCGGCGATTTCTTTCATACGTTTTTCGTCCATGCGGTGAATGGGAGCTGAAATACTAAATGCGTATTGCGGCTTCTGTTCACCGTGTTTTATACTTGCAGCGATGCATCGCACGCCCAATTCATTTTCTTCATTATCCATAGCATAGCCGCGTTTTCTGGTTTCTTCAATTTCTTGCATAAATTTTGAAAAATCCGTGATAGTATGCTCTGTCAGTGGCGTTTTATCACTCTTGTCCCAGATACTTTTGATTTCGTCATTTGACATATCGGCAAGCAGGGCTTTTCCGACACCGGAGCAGTAGAGTGGAATTCGTTTGCCGACCATAGACACTAGCCGCACGGAATTTTCGGATTCTTCCTTGGCGATATAAATCGCATGAATCCCATCAATCTGCACGAGATGGACGGTTTCGCCGGTTTTCGCTGCGAGTTCCCGAAGGCTTGGGCGAGCCTCTTCCACAATATCAATTTTTGAGACAAATTGGTTTGCAATATCCCATATTTTAAAACTTAAGCTGTAGCGGGATGTTTGCGTGTCCTGCCGCACATATCCCATGTAAAGAAGTGAATTTAACAGGCGGTGTACGGTTGTTTTGTTTAGGGAAACTTCCCGGCATAAATCCGACAGTCCAATCGGACCGGTTCTTGCAAGCGTTTCCAGAACGAGAAATAATTTATCAGCAACCTGAATTGGATTTTTGGTTTCCATAAAAATTCTCCCTTTGTTTCTTTATATTTTACTGCTTTTTTGTTGACAATAAGAAGAAATGCAGTATAATAAAATCATGGTTCACGATGTGAAATGCCGTTTCACAATGTGGAACAATGGTAGAATATCATATGATACAAAAAAAGTAAAGATAAAAATGGAGGCTATTATGAACAAGGTTTTAGAAGAAATCAAAAAAATTGGTATTGTTCCTGTTGTTGTACTTGACGACGCAAAGGATGCAGAGCCATTGGCAAAAGCATTGTGCGAGGGCGGACTTCCTTGTGCAGAGGTTACATTCCGTACCGAAGCAGCAGAAGAGTCGATTCGTATCATTTCTGAGAAATATCCGGAAATGCTTGTTGGTGCAGGAACAGTTTTGACGACTGAGCAGGTAGACCGTGCGGTTGCTGCCGGTGCTAAATTTATTGTAAGTCCCGGATTTAATCCTAAAATTGTAAAATATTGTATCGACCGTAACATTCCGGTTACACCTGGTACACAGACACCAAGTGAGATGGAGCAGGCGATTGAGATGGGACTTGACGTTGTAAAATTCTTCCCTGCTGAGCCGGCAGGCGGATTAAAGATGATTAAGGCAGTTGCAGCTCCTTATACAATGCTTCAGTTTATGCCGACCGGTGGTATTAATTTGAATAATGTAGAAGAGTACCTTGAGTATGACCGTATTTTAGCATGTGGCGGAAGCTGGATGGTAAAAGGTGATTTGGTGAAAGCCGGTAAATTTGATGAGATTCAGAAAATGACCGCTGATGCAGCCGCATTGGTAAAGAAAATCCGCGGTTAATTATTAAAAAGAATTTTGGAGGATGAATGAAAATGGCAAAGAAAGTAGTTACATTTGGTGAATTGATGTTGAGATTGGCACCGGAAGGATATTATCGTTTTGTACAGGCAGATACACTTGGTGCAACTTTTGGCGGTGGAGAGGCAAACGTTGCAGTTTCTCTTGCAAACTATGGTTTGGATGCAAAATTTGTTTCAAAACTTCCTACACATGAGATTGGTCAGGCTGCTGTAAATTCTTTGAGAAAATATGGTGTTGATACAACCGATATCGTGCGCGGTGGTGACCGTGTTGGTATTTACTATTTGGAAAAAGGTGCTTCCCAGAGACCTTCCAAAGTTATTTATGACCGTGCAGGTTCTTCCATTGCAACAGCTTCTAAATCAGATTTTGACTGGAAAAAGATTTTTGAAGGTGTTTCGTGGTTCCATTTTACCGGAATTACTCCGGCGCTGAATGATGAAGTTGCTGAGATTTGTTTAGAGGCTTGTAAAGCTGCAAAAGAAGCAGGTGTTACCATTTCCTGTGATTTGAACTACCGCAATAAATTGTGGAGCAAAGAAAAAGCAGGCAAGGTGATGGCTGAGCTTTGCCAGTATGTTGATGTATGTATCGCCAATGAAGAGGATGCCGCAGATGTATTTGGCATTACTTCCAAAGGTACAGATGTTACAACCGGTACAGTAAATCATGAGGGTTACAAAGATGTTGCCAAACAGTTAGCTGATCGTTTTGGATTTGAGAAAGTAGCAATTACTCTCCGTGAGTCCATTTCTGCAAATGATAACAACTGGTCCGCTATGTTGTATGATGGAAAAGATTATTACTTCAGCAAAAAATATAAAATGCATATTGTTGACCGTGTAGGCGGTGGTGACAGCTTTGGGGGCGGTTTGATTTGTGCCTGCCTGAATGAGTATGGTCCACAGGAAACAATCGAGTTTGCTGTAGCTGCTTCTTGTTTGAAACACTCCATCGAAGGAGACTATAACATGGTTTCTATGGATGAAGTCTTGAAACTCGCTGGTGGCGATGGCTCCGGTCGTGTACAGAGATAATAATTACTTTTTGATTTTCCTATATAATAATGTATAAAGATAAAGGGAGCAGATTTGCTGCTCCCTTCAGACTGTAGACAAAGTGGTGCTAGGACTGTTGTCCTAGCACCATTTTTCTCTGT
>ERZ779880.1604-NODE-1604-length-19353-cov-4.682506_pt1 | contig 19353 bp, 13 predicted proteins | sample MGYA00511555_ERZ779880 | MGnify/ENA primary metagenome ERZ779880 (study PRJEB29588, sample SAMEA2145815) | human gut metagenome | biome: human gut; feature: human-associated habitat; material: faeces | place: Denmark | collected 2008/2010 ...
GTTCGGATATTACCTACATCTGGACAATAGACGGATTTGTCTATCTGACCAGTATCATGGATTTATTTTCCAGAAAAATCATAGCCTGGACACTTTCCGAAACACTGGAGGTATCCTGCGTGATTGATACAATCAATAAAGCCAAAGCTCGCCGAATTATTGACCAGCCATTAATCATTCATTCAGATCGTGGTAGTCAGTATGTTGCAAAGGAATATAAAAAAGCAACGGAAAACATGCGGCGCAGCTACTCGAAAAAAGCATTTCCATGGGATAATGCATGCATTGAATCCTTCCATTCCATTATCAAACGTGAATGGCTCAATCGCTTTAAAATCCGCGATTATAAACAAGCATACCGTTTGATTTTCGAATATCTGGAAGCTTTTTACAACACAAAACGAATTCACAGCCATTGCGATTACATGTCGCCGGATGAATTCGAACGAGTATACGAGAAGTCACATACTAAGGCTGAGCTTTTGGCAGGTTAAAATGGGAGAAATTTCTCATTTTAACTTGTACTAAATCTTGACATAGGACCAATTTGAATGTTGCGGAAAACAATATCCTCTACGCTTTCCGGCTGGTAAAACGCCCTTTCGTTCAAGGTGTTTTCCCAAATTTCAGAATGTTCCAGATGCCTGTCCACTACATTGAGGTGGGAAAGGTCATCCAGTTCAAAGTGGTTAAAGGTATCATACAAGACTTTGTCTATTTCCAGTTTCTGAAAAATCCCCTGTCCATCACGAAAAGACAGGTAATATTTTCCGTCTTTTTCGCATATAGTGTAGGGGTTGAATTTGTCCTTTCTTCGTTTCGGGTGGTTTCCCGTCATAAAGATTCCTCCAATCAATTTGAATTTGTTGAAACTCAAACTGATTGGGTGGAGAACGCCCGCTTCTCCATATCAGATGAAACTTGTGAAAAAAACAAAAATAGTGCATCTCATTTACACGAGATACACTGTTAATAAAATGTAGAAACATCAAATATTTTGTACTTTTTTGTCTAAATACAAAAAAGTATGTCGAACGAAAAAAAGCCATAATCCCCTTGAGGATTAATGCCCTTGTCAATCTATATTTAAGATTTTTTATTCGATATTTCTGATTTTTTCCCCCTATGCACTTTGCTCCTTTTCCTCTGTAAACAAATATTGCCTTTGTTTATTAGCGCACCAATTCCATGTTTTATCCTATAAATAGCAAAAGATGGCTTAGGTTTCCCAAAAGCCATCTTTCCTAATCACTCTACTATTCTAGTTCTTACATGATATGATATCATTTTATTTTCGTTTTGGAGCTTACTCCTTTTGCCCTAAGTATTTTCTTATAACTGGTATATTTTCTCTTTGGAACTTTAATGGTTGCTTTTGCATAAATCCCCTTAAATGCCTTACTTCCCACATTCTTATTTGTAAGTTTTGTGGTCTTTATGGTAATGCTCTTTAATTTCTTACAACCATAAAATGCCTGCTTTCCAATCTTCTTAACCTTGGCAGGAATAGTAATCTTTGCAAGGGAAGTGCACTTATAAAATGCTCTATCTCCTATGGTTGTGACTGCTGCTCCTAGCTTAACGGTCTTTAACTTCGCACATCCTGAGAATGCTCCGGCACTAATCGTCTTTACATTTTTACCAACAGTAACTGAACTTAATTTTTTACAACCTGCAAATGCATTCTTACCAATAACCGTAACATTATTTCCAATGATCACTTTGGTAATATTCTTATTGTTCTTAAATGCATTTGCCTCTATTGCAGTTACTTTATATGTAATGCCATCAATGGTGACCGTATCCGGTATTTTTACTGTACCTTTGACACTACTCTTCAACTTTGCAAACGTAACCTCTCCATTCTTTGCATCAGACTTTGTTACTTTATACCTGCTGCCCTGTTTATCTGTTATCACTTTTCCCTTTGCGGCAGGTACAGGAGTAGTTTCCTCTTGCTTTCCGGTTTTTGGTATCTCGGCTGTTTCTACCTTATATCCGCAGACGCTGCATTCCTTGTGCTTACTTCCCACTGCTGTCTCTGTCGCTTCTTTATCGACAATCCAGTCTCCTGCTATATGGGCTGAAACATTCTGCTTCTCACTACAATCAGAGCATTTGTTCCAATGATTGCTTTCATCAGATTCATACTTCGTAGTATCCACATTGTGAATATTCGTTGCTGCAATTGTTTCGGTGTAACTTGCGCCACAGACATTGCAGGTATATAATTTCTTACCTGTTTCTTTGCAGGTTGCCTCTTGGGTAACCATGCCGCTGTTATAGTTATGAACACCCGTTGGTGCTGTCACATTTGTCTTGAAACTGTCTCCGCAACCTTCACAGACATTTAGCACATAGCCTTCGTCCACACAGGTCGGCTCAACGGCTGTCAGCTTCTGGTACTTATGCTGACCGACATCCATTTTTGTTGTGTAATTATATTCAATCGTTGCAGAGTTCGTATTATAGGAGCCGATTTCAACAGCTTCCCATTGTGTCTGTGTTCCTCTGAAATAAATCTTAGTAAAGTTTGATTTATTATCAAGATTATATTTGCCAATAGATGTTAACCCCGCAGGAAGTGTAAGGGTTTCCAGTGCATTGCTCGAATCAAAAACAGAATCCGGAATCTTATTAACTCTATCTCCAATAACAACAGACTTTAAGTTTGCACAACTAATGAAGGCACCAGATTCAAGTGTTGTAACAGAATCGGGAACAACTATACTTCCGAGATTGTTACATCCACGAAAAGCCTGTGATTTAATTGTATTTACACTACAAGGAATGATGATGGAAGAAATCCCACATCCATGAAATGCGCCTGCACCTATAAAAGTAACACCGTATGGAATGACTACATCACCGAGCTGTTCGCAGCCTAGGAAGGTTCCCTCTTCAATTCTTGTTACACCTGATGGAAGATTTACACTTGTCAGTGCAGTACATCCATTAAACGCATTTTTACCAACAGAGGTAACAGTGGACGGAAGTGTAACACTCTTGATAGATGTTTTGTTATCTGCTGTTGCAAACGCATAGTCCGCGATACTGACAACCTTTTTACCACCAAGAGTGGCAGGAACACTAACATTGATGTCACTGCCTTTATATGTAACCACCTGAACGCCGCCGTCAACATCTGCATAACGGAAGCCGTTTTCAATATATTTGTCAACTTTTTGGTAACCACAAACGGAGCAGGTATAGGTTGTAACATCTTCTACTGTCACGCCTGCACCAAAGGTGTGCGCATCCTGTTCGCTCCTGTCCCCGCAGATGGAGCACGGTTTCCAATGTGTGGTGCTATCAGATGACCAACTTGATGAATAGTTATGCGTACATGAAATGGAGAAGAAATCATCTGCCGAACGGAAAAAAGCAACCTTTCCATTGGAATAAACAGCCGTAGCCACCAGCGGCCTGCCATCAACGGTAATCGTGGACGATTCATCAAAATAATAATAATCAGTTGCTGTCATTCCTATAAAAAAGCCCCAATTGCCGTAAGTAACGGTAGTTTCTTCCTGTACAGTGGTTCCATCATGGCTCCAACTGGTTGCTGTAGTGCTCACCATATTGCTGTTTGCAAGCGTAGAATTGCCGGTAAGTGTAACATCCTTCGCAAAAGTACCGAAATCAAAGGTAATGTCAACATTGTCAATACGCTCCTTTGTCAGCTTAGGAAAGGTGTAATTCACCGCAAGGGAAGAACTTGCATTTCTGCCAAGATAAGTACTTGTATCAGCTTCTTTGCCGTTAACATACGCATTATGTGAAGAAGCAAAAGATGCTCCAACAGCAACTAATCTTATAGACACAGCATACTGATGTCCCTCCAAACAAACGGTATCCATAGGAAGCGCTATATCCGGTGTGTCGGAATCCAGATCAAACCACAGCATACACTTCGTAAAATTGCTGCTGTATCCACAATACTCTGCCCAATCGGGAACGGAGAAGAAACATAAATCCCCAATGGTTGCACCAATGGATGGTGCCGCTACGCTGTTTACTTCTATTGAAGTAATTTGTTCTGCGGCTTGTGCCGTAATTGTGTGTCCCATCGTGACGCTAAAAAGTATCATTACCGACAGGAATAATGAAATAACCTTTTTCATAAGAAACTCCTTTCAACTTTTTAAATAATCTGTAATATCTGTTGGGGTAAAATTTGTATCAAATTGCATTTACTTAGTTACTTTGACATTCTTACCCTGTCCCTTGTTTTTGAAAAGACGCTTATATTTTGCCAGTTTGCTCTTTGGGACTTTAATCTTTGTTTTTGCATGAATTCCTTTGAGTGCCTTCTTTCCAACACTCTTTAGCTTTGTGGACTTCACGGTAATTCTTTTTAGCTTCTTACATCCTTCAAAAGCACTCTTTCCAATCCCTGTTACCTTTGCCGGAATTGTGATGTTCGTAAGAGAAGTACACTTATAAAATGCTTTATCTCCTATGGTTGTGACTGCTGCTCCAAGCTTAACGGTCTTTAACTTCGCACATCCTGAGAATGCTCCGGCACTAATCTTCTTAACCTTTTTACCAACCGTAACGGAACTTAATTTTTTACAGCCTGCAAATGCATTCTTGCCAATAACCGTAACATGATTTCCAATGATCACTTTGGTTATATTCTTATTATTCTTAAATGCATTTGCCTCGATTGCAGTTACTTTATAAGTAATGCCGTCAATGGTGACCGTATCCGGTATTTTTACTGTGCCTTTGACACCACTCTTTGGTTTTGCAAACGTAACCTCTCCATTCTTTGCATCAGACTTTGTTACTTTATAGCTGCTGCCCTGTTTATCTGTGAGCACTTTTCCCTTTGCGGCAGGTAACGGAGTAGTTTCCCCTTGCTTACCGGTTTTTGGTATCTCAGCTGTTTCTAATTTATATCCACAGACGGTACACTCCTTGTGCTTACTTCCCACTGCTGTCTCTGTCGCTTCTTTATCGACAATCCAGGCTCCTGCTGTATGTGCTGAAACATTCTGCTTCTCACTACAACGTGCACATATCTTCCAATGACCGGAAACGTCGCTGCTCCATGTAGATGCATAGTCGTGATTGAGTGAATTAAGAATACCCCAACTCTCAATGTCTGCAATTGCAGTATTGCCTTGTGCATCTTCGTAATTCTTTCCACATTCACAATGATAGTATGCACTCTTGCCTGCGGTAGTACAATTCGGTTCGACCTTCGGTACAAGATTAGGATTGCAGGTATGCAAAACAGTATCAACGTCAAATTCAACGGAAATCGTTGCATTATCCAAAACGTTCTCAAATGTATAGGCAGATACTGCACCAATGCTTGTACCATTTACCTTAACGTCCTTGATATGATAACCGTTATCAGCAGTAATCGTGAAGGTCTTACTGGAACCTTTTGCAACGGATACTTCGCCCGAAGGAGTGATGTTACCGTTTTCGCCTGCGGTTGCAGTGATGGTATAGTTTGATACAGCGATGGATTCCCAAATTGCATATATGTATGTTTCGCCTGTAATGGTAATCTGCTCGCCGGGCTGCTTCTGCTCGCCGTTTACGCTGCCGATTGCCCAAGCCTTAAACTTGTAGCCTTCGGGAGCAACATAGGTGCAATTTTCAAGTGTGAACTTGCCGTTTCCCTCTACCATATCGCCAACCATTGTGCCGGAGCCGCCGTTGGCATCGTAGGATACAATATATTCGGATGTAGATGCTTGCTGGAATACAGCATACAAATACAGTTCTTCGTTGATGTCGAAAGTATAAGATGCTGTTGTAGCGACAAAATCCTGAACGTAAGGAGATGCCTTTTTCCAGCCAAGGAATTCATAACCGGAAGCTGCAACTGCATTAACGGTTACGGAAGAATTTCTGGTTGCCTTGAGCGACTGTGTAATTGTACCGCTGGCAGTACCCTTGTCGGTCTGAATGGATACCGTTCCGCCCACATTATTTTGTCCGTTGTTTATTCCGCCGGTGATATCAAAAGGAACACACTCGATCGTGCAGTCAGGGGTGTACTCGAAAACAGCATACATCCATACTGCTTCCGTGGCAGTAAATTGATAATTTGCATCTGTAGAAACGGTGGCATTTGCATCAGTCGGGGAACCCTTTCTCCATGCGACAAACTGATAGCCCGGCTCTGCAACTGCTTTAACTTTTACGGTTGTATTTTCGGTTGCATATTTTTGTTGCGAGGCAGCATAACCAGTACCACCCTTATCGGTTTCGAGATATATCTTTCCGGCTGTTTCATTACTCGAAAGATTGTGAGAAACACAGTTGATTTCATAAGTTGTCGCTTGCGGCTGTGTTTCCTGGAATACAGCATACAAAAACAGAAGCGGGGGATTTTCGTTGGTATCAACAACGCTTTCTGTCACAGTAAATGTGTAAGTCGCTTCTGTAGAGAATGCAGTACTAACATACGGGGAAGACACTTTCCACGCAACAAATTCATATCCCTGTTTAGGTACTGCAGTTATTGTTACAGCAGTATTTTCAGTTGCACTCTTTGTCGCGCTTTGACCTGCAACGGAAGAGCCTTGATTTGTTTGAATAGATACTGTTCCTCCGTCAGTCGTTGTGTATGTACTATCAAAAATTGCCAACTCAATATCATATGATGTCGATGATATTGTTTCAAAGACAGCATACAAATACTTGTTTTCGCTTGCAGCAAACTGATAGTTTGCATCGGTGGAAATCGTTGCACCTGAGGTTCCTTGTCTCCATTCCACAAACTTGTAGCCGGTTGCCGGCATGGCATTTAGGGTTACGGTAGAACCTTCGGTGGCTGTTTTAATATATCCATCGCTTGACCAACCATCTGTACCTTCATCAGTAGTCAGATATACCTGACCGCCAGCTTGGGTTTTATTAACAGTTGCATCATAAGGATAAGCGCCGATGCTGTAGCTCGCTACAATATACTTCGGGCCTTCGGCAGCGTTGCTGTTACGGTAATCCGCTGCTGTCGCAATAACCTCAAACCAGTAACCGTCTGCGGCATAGGTAGTCCAATCATATTGTGTTTCAGATGTAGTTTTACTCAACTGGAGAGAACCGCTGTCGCTATAAAGTCTTACTTCATATTCGGTTGCATTGGCAACGCTGTCCCACTTTGCGGTGGTGCCTTCCCAACGCAGATTCAGCGGAGCGGACAGCTTGGTTTCCGGTGAAACATATGTAATGCGTATATCTCCCGAAGTGGTATCCGTATCGTTTGCCTTGATAGTGAAATAATAAGTTCCATTTTCGAGATTCAGGGTTTTGAAGCGATTGATCAAATTATACGCATTTGTGTTGATGCTATAAATATTGGTCACAGTACCGCCCATTGCGGACTCATCCACATAAATGTCATAGGTTGCACTGCCCATATCGTTCCATCTGAGCATACCATCATCGGAGAGCGTAACGTTCCACTCGGCTTTACCGCCAGTAAGAGTCGGGGCTGTCCAAGAATAAGTACCGTACTTCGGGCCTTCGGCAGCATTGCTGTTACGATAGTTGTCACCAGTCGCCACAACCTCAAACCAACGACCGTCTGCGGCTTCAGTAGTCCAATCATACTGTGTCGCACTTGTGGTTTTAACTAACTGAACATAACCGTCTTTAGTCCTAAGTGTAACGCTATACTCAGTCGCACCGGCAACACTGTCCCACTTTGCAACGGTTCCGTCCCAACGCAGATTCAACGGTTCAGACAGCTTAGATTCCGGCGAAATATAACTAAAGCTGATTGTTCCCGAAGTTGTGTCCGTACCGTTAGCCTTAATAGTGAAATAGTAGGTGCCGTTTTCAACCTTCAGTTCCTTGAAGCGGTCTATCAAATTGTAAGAAGTGCCGACGATGCCTTCAATTCGAGTTAAGGTATCACCCATTGCGGTTTTATCAACCTCAATATCGTAGCTTGTGCCGCCCATATCGTTCCATGTCAGCACACCTTCATCGGAGAGCTGGACATTCCATTCGGCTTTTCCGCCCGAAAGAGTCGGGGCTGTCCATGCAAACGCCCTTGTCGGCATCAGACCTACCAGCATCACAAAACATAGCAGGATACTGAGCAGTCGCATTTTTGTTTTCTTCTTCATTTCATTCGTCCTCCTTTTGAATTATTGTTTTTTCCATTAAAGAGAAGCGAGCGCCGCTGTCAGATATTTTTCTGTTACCGATGAATAAAAGAAAGCATCAATAAATCCATCTTTCTTTGCATAGGCGACCTCGCGTGCAATGTCGGGTGTGGAGTTTTCATCACACAGCATTACAAGTTTACAGGAAGGAGTTTTTATCCTCACTTGTTTTGCTTCGTTTAATCGCGTCTCCATAGTCGTGCCTGCAGCATAAGACACATCCATTAGGAGGATATCTGCAGATAGGGCTTCACAGTCATTGGCAATATTACTCTTTTTCTCAACCAGTACACGGAAAGCCTGAAATTCGCCACTGTTTTTGAGCATTCTTATCATTGCTTCGGATAACAGACCGTTTCCGATGCAGACGACGATATTTTTCATCTCTTGATCCCTCCTTCCGATTTCTCTACTCACTTTATTATATTGATTCCTTTTTCCTCGCACATCGTACTTTAGTGCAAACTTTTCAGGTAAAAGAAAAAGTGCCGCCCTTTTAGACGACACTACATATTGTTTGATTACTTATCGTTTATGACCAGACCGCTTTCCCTTGCACGGACGGCAAGCTCTGTACGATTCCTGAACCCTGTTTTATCTCTCATACTCTGAATATGACCTTTTACGGTACGCAAAGACATAAACAGCTTTTCCGCAATCGCGGCATCCGACTCCCCTGCGACCAATTCACGGAGAACCTCAAGCTCACGGTCAGAAAGGTTATCACTGAATGTATCTCCAAACTTAAGCGACGGCGTGGATTTAGGATAAACCTGTTCTCCCGCCATTGTACGGTCTATGACTGAAAGTATTTCCTCTGCGTTGGAACTCTTGTACCAGAAGCTATCAACACCAACTGCGTGCGCTCTGTCAAGAAAGCTGCATTCAGGCTGGCTGGTAATAATAATGATTTTCGTTTCCGGGAAACTCTTTTTGATTTTTTCGGCAGCATCCAAACCGCTTGCATTCATGGCAGTACAGACATCCATCAAAATCACATCTACTTTATTGGTACGACAGCAAAACTCTGCCAAAGCCGCACTCTCCACGGACTGGATATGGTGATAGGTTTCGCTGCTTTTTATGTAGATTTCAAGAAGCTGCCTAGCCATAGGATCATCTTCTACGATCAAAACATTTATCACTGGTTATCCCTCCCTTTTCTTTTGAACAGTTAATTTGAGAACAAATCCGGGTTGATACAACAATTCCATTGCTCCACCGATACGCTCTGTTTTCTGTCTAAGCGTTCCCAGACCACCGCCCTCCACAATTTCTTCCTGCGGCTGATTACCGTCGTTGGTAAAACAAACGGAATAGCTTTTTTCATTTTCCGACAACAGAATACAAAGCATTTTTGCATCCGCATGCCTGACTGCATTGGTAAGTGCTTCCGTCGCTGCTTCAAAAAACAGCCGATTGACATCTTCTAATTCCGGCATCTGTCCGGTGATGTCAACTTCAATTCCGGCAGACCGTGCAGCCTTCATAAGCATATCCAAAGGCTTATCATTTTTCGGTATTTCCGATTCCATACGAAGCATTGCTATGTTTCGCTTCAGTATTTTAATCAGCTCTTCGGAATTGTCACTCTCACCCTGTAGATAGCACCGCGTCAAAAGCAATGCCTGCCCAAGATCCCTATGAATACGGGCTTTTGTTTCCAATCGCTCCTTTTCTCGTGTAAGCTCATCCACATTCTCTCCGTACTTTCGCAGACGATGATTCATAACAGAAAGCTCTGCATTCTTTTCTTTCAGTTCTTCCGTCAGTTTATTCAGCTCTGTTGTTTGTGCTGCCGTAAGCTGCGTCATACCGTCAATCACCTCTCGGGCAAAAGTCCACACCGTTTGATCGGGCAATCGGAAAGACGGATTTGCACCCATAGAAAGCCTTGTTACGCCCGACTGTATTTCTCCTTCGCATAACTTTTCCCAAAAAGCATTGGCGTTTTGTAAATCTCTGCCGAATATGGTATGACTTAGATGATTCATACGGTAATTGATAAGCATCACCATACCGTTTTTTTTCGCAAAGCAAAGACCTGTGTTAAGATTATCAAGACTTTCCTTTACTGATGAGCGGGAGATGGCATTCTTTTCCATCTTCCATTCCTTTATGGCAATAACCAAAAGCACTGTCAAAATGGAAAGCAACAGCAAAATAGGAACTATGACCGGCAATGCTGTCACACGCTCCACAATCGGCGTCAACTTCCAAGACGGATGGTAGGACTTTACCTGAGCGGCAAACAAAATCAGCATTGCTCCACCAAGTAAAAAGCAGAGCAAAACAAGGAACTTAGGCATCCCTTTTTTCTTTCGGAATGTTCGGGGCAACAGGCATATGCTAAAACAGACCGCAACAAATGTTACTACAAGAAAGAGAGCCTTCACTGCATAATTCAATTCACAAAAACCTATCATCTGTCGTCACCTCCCTCTAAAAGAAGCAAAGTAACGGTAACATCCTCATCCTGAATATTCCATTGGAATGTTCCATATGAGACAGACAACTCAGACATTACATGTTCCGCAACCTCTTCACTGCATCCAATCTGTAACCTCATTTTGACGATACCGTCTTTGCAGTCAAGATGTATCAGCATTGCGGTAGCATCATCAAGCAATCTTTCCACTACATTTTCATAAAAATCAAAGGCGACAACTGCATGATTAAGCTTAAGTTCTCCATCGCATTTACTGTCAAAAGAGGTGAATACATCCCCAAGCCGTAAATTGTCAAGCGACTCTCTGATACAGTATTCAAGCTCTATTGCAGGGATGATATTTCCTTCCTCTCTCAGCATTAGGAGATTTCCACGCCGCTTGATATACGCACAAATCACGGATACCTTTGCAATTACGCTTTTTGTCTCCTTCGGATTATCTTCTGCAAGTTTCAGAAGTTCATCTGCTTTTGCAAGCTGAGGTGCAACTCCTTTTGCAATCCGGTCATACAAACGGCTCTTTTCTTCCGTCCGGGCACGGTTTTCTTTCAGTTCCAGCTCGGCTCTTAGCAATTCATTGTTTTCTCCCAGTCTTTCCTGCGTGTCACGGAGTTCTTCTATGAGGTCGTTGATTTGTTTGACATCGTCCTGCCACAGAACATGACCGCCGGTAATTGCCTTACTGTGAAGTATGGTATCTCCCATGTCAACAGGTCCTGCTTCCGCACTTTTCATCACATCCTCGGTTAGTGCTACGGCTGTGCCGGAAACCATACATGGTCTGTAATCCGCATCAACAATCTGTGCGGGAACCGTTGAACCGGCAAACAGTTCGTCATAATTTGTATTGGACGGAATATGACCGCTTTGAATTGCACTTTCCAGTAAAGATACAACAATGATGCAGTCAACCGCCGCCATATCTCCGTGAGCCAGTTTTAAGCAATACAAAATCCAAAAGATGACGCCACCACATAAAATCACAGCAGGAAGCTTTTGAAAGCTCTTGCTTCCGGGTACACGGCTCTTCTTAAGCAGCATTACCACAAAGTAAATTCCGAGAATGATAAACCAGGTCATTATTATCAAATACAGAAAATGATAGTTGTAATCGGATTCGCAGTTTTCAAATCCTTTGGGAAATGAAAAAACAAACTGATGCAGGTCATTTGTAAAAACTGCCAACACAAGCAATACCGCAGGTATGCAAAGATACTTCATCCGATGCGGCGTTTCGTAATTCTCCGCTTTGCCGATATGGTCGATAATAAACACTCCCAAGAGTGGAACCAACACGATTGGTATATAATAAGCGTACCAGCAGTAACGACCTAAATCCGTACCATTGCTGGTAATAAACTCCCATTTGCATGTTCTAAGAATCAACCAAAATGCCAATAAACTGCCTACTGCTATCAAATACATTCGAATCTGTTTATTGAGAATCCTTCGCTTTATAGAAGAACACCACGCAATGATGAGCGATATCTGGATTACGCTTCGAATCATTACCAGTAGCATTTTAGGAATAGGTGATGAAACTTCTGTATGAAGTGCACGGGAGTAATATGCAATGATCAATAAAACTGCAACAAAAATAACATATATCACGTTTTTCTGATGTATTTTTGTCATGTATAAGCACCTCATTTTTACTTTCCGGATAGAATAACCATTAATCGTATTCCCCTTTTTATTAATATTATATTTTATTGGAGATGGTTTTTCAATAAATATCTCATTGCTTAATATTCTGGTATTCCATATCCCAAGATGCTTGTACTATTTTTAGGATAATTATGCTGTTTACAAGCATCACTGGTATTTCCTTCTACTGTATATACCACACCATTTTCGGTCTTTTCCACGATTCCCACATGGTCAGCTGCATTATCCCCATCCCAGTCAAAGAAGATTATCTCTCCCGGTGCCGGAGAATATCCTCTATTTTGCCACTGTTCATGATTTTTGAACCAATTGACACCATCTGTACAAAGCGAAAACTTGGGTATTACACCTGATTCAAGATAGCCGCACTGGTCAGCACACCAACTAACAAAACAGGCACACCATGACACCCGGCTGGCAAATCCATACCAGCTCCAATATGGCTCTCCACCCACATTTCCCAACTGGCTCCTTGCCACTTCTACAATATCTCCATTTCCGGTTCCGCTTGTAATACCATAGAGAACCGCTGCCCACATATCTGCATTTTTCTCTGCCAGTAGTTCTGCTAATTGGTCTTTCTGGCTGTAATTAAAAGCATATTGTTCCGCCATTTCTGACGCACTTTTATGGGTAACAGTAATGTATAGATATACTCTCTCAACTTTCTTTTCCTCTTTTATCATATTGCCTTTTCCGTCATCTTTCATCTCGGTAACAGTTTCTTTTTTCTTCTCTGTTTTCGAGGATATGATGTTCATCTCCCAAAAGATAGTGCGAAGGATTTCTTTCTTATTCTCATCTATGGTGACCACTTCCTGCGGATTTTCTGTATCTGTGTTTGTCTTAACTGCATAGATAGAAAGCACCTCTCTCCATGCCGCTTTTGCTCCAGACATTTCCAAGACATCGTGCTTGTTTTTCTTCTTGATTTCCTCAATCTTGGTCTGATATTCCCCATTGATTTCTTCCACTACTTCAGACATAGTCTGCCCGTCTTTTGTGTTGCTTTCCCCGGAAAAGAAGATACCAAAGGGAGAACTTACTACAATACCAATCAACATAATTAGAAGAATGATGGCAACTGCCACACCTCCACCACTGGCAATCAGGGTAATCAGACTTTTTGTTGCCAGAATCAGCCTGCGTACTGCATTTTTTACTGCTCGCACTGCTGCTTTTGTCATGCGTTTGACTTCTTTTTCCGTTTTTCTGGCTGCTTGTGCTGATTTTTTTGCATCCTTTGCAGCTTTCGCCGCTGCCTGTTTAGAGGCTTTTACAGAATGTCCCGACGTTTTTACTACTGTTTTCTTTGTATACGCAGAAGTCTTTATTGTCCTTGTGTTTTGTTTGATGTTACCTTTTTTCGCCCTCTTTTCCCGGATACCAGATGCAGAGGGCATTTCTCTTGTTTTTATCTTTCCTGTTCCAGAGTGATTGTCAGAAACCTTTGGACTTTCTTTCGCACTGGAAGTCTTGCTGAAGGTGGAAGCCTGTTTCTTTGTCATGTTTTCCCCTGCTGGTTTCTTTTTTCTATTTTCTGCCAGATTTCCTTCGCCTGTTTCGTCTGCCTGTCCACCTGCCGAAAAAAAAGCAGATGTTTCCTGTTGTTCTCTTGTCTTGATTTTCCCTGCTACACGTTTCCCCTGTCGGTATATCTGTCTTGTTCCCTCTCCTACTACTTCCCTTGTTCCCCCTGATATACGGTTTTCTGCATAAGAAACCGGGGTTTCTTCCTCGTCTTGTCTAGCAGTAGAATCCGCTGTTTCTCTTGTTTTTCTCTGCATACGGTCTAGGGTGGATACGGATTTATCCAGAACTTTGATATTTTTTTGTACCGTGCGTGTTTTAATTTTATCTGCCATACACCGCCCTCCTTTTTGAAAGAGGGACAGTCTTTTTAGACTGCCCCCTTTTTATACTGCGTTGTTGTAGTTTCACTATCTTTCCCTGTCCTTGTTTCTTGGTTTTACTCTGTCCTCCTGTTCCTGCTTGCACCGTCCTCACCCGGTTTTGTCGTCATCAGTTTATAGAGCCTTGTATCCTTTGGAAACTTATTGATAAATGGCACAAGTGAACTTCCATACTTCAACAGACCACATCCGGCATCCGCATTGGTAATATAATTCATTTGCTCGTTGGAAATGTTTAGAAGTTCGCCCAGACGCTGCCTGTCTGGTCCCGCCTGATTCAACATCACAATATACTCACTGTTAGACAACATGGAACGTGCCAGTGTGGAATCCAGAAGATAGTCCACATTCTGCGTAATGGCATTGGGAAAAGCATTTCTTTTTCGGAATCTTCGCCATGCAGAATTAAAAAAAGCTCCAGAGTATTCATTTTCAAATACTACATGGAACTCGTCCAAAAAGATGTGTGTACGTTTTCCCTTTTTCCAGTTTTCCGTGACACGGTTCAACATAGCGTCTGTGATAACCAGAAGACCCATTGTCTTCAAGTTGTCCTTCAGGTTCATAATGTCATATACCACAATTCGGCTGTTTACATCTACATTGCTTTCATGGGCAAAGGCATCCAGACTTCCTTCCGTGAATAATTCCAACTCTAGAGCAAGGTCTTTTGCCAGCGCTTCCTCCTGCTCCAGCAATTTCTCCCTTAACACACATAGCGTTGGTACTTTCCCTCCATTCTGATAATCTCTGTAAACCGCTTCCGTACAGCGGTCAATGATGGATTTTTCCCTTGCACTGACACTGTTCTTTTTGTCTAACTGCTCGAAAAGGGAAAGGATAAATTCCGACTTATCCACTACCGGGTCTGTTCCATCCCCGTATCCCTCTACCATATCCATGGCATTTATGTGGTCGTTACTTCCGGCAGCTATCTTGATAACCTCTCCTCCCAATGCTGTTATCAAGGCACCATATTCACCCTCTGGGTCGCATATCAGTACATCATCCCCTGTGGCAAGAATAAGAAAAACAATCAACATTTTTACATTGAAAGACTTTCCACTGCCCGGTACACCCAGAAGGAAACTGTTAGGATTAAGAAGTTTTGCTTTATTACACATGATAAGATTGTGGGAAATGGCATTTTCTCCACAATAGATACCCCCTAAGTCCATGATTTCCTGTACCCGGAATGGCATCAACACCGCAAGGCTCTCTGTTGTCAATGTCCGCAACGCATTGATTTTTCTGTGTCCGATGGGAAGAGTGGTATTTAGTCCGTCCATCTGCTGATACTTCAGCACCGCAAGCTGGCACAAATGCTTTCTTCCAATGGCTAATAAGGTGTCGGTATCTGTGTCCAGTTCTTCCTTACTGTCCGCTGTGTGTACCAGTGTCAAAACACCAAACATCATTCTCTGGTCACGGGTGGTCAGATCATCCAGAAATTCCTTACTTTCCTTTCTCTGCTGCTCCATATCATAGGGAATGACTGCGGAAAAGTTGTTGTTGGCATTCTGTCTTCTCTGCCAGTTTGTGATATTGGTTTCCACACCCAGCAAACGGTTTTCCACTTCCTTTACTGCTTCATCTGTGGGTATTGGTATCACGTCAATACTCATCATCAGATTCCGGTTCATGTCGGTTAATTCTGAAATCATCACATCCTTGATATAGGACGCATAATCTTTCAGAAAAAGCACCCGCCCATAACGGTTTCCAATCTTGAAATAATCGCTCTCCCATTCAAAACTGTCCGGGCATATGGTGTCTTTGAAGCTGTGTCCTTTTTTCATGGCATCTTCAAAATTGAAAGAAAACCCCGTTTCTTCTCCTGTTCGATAAAAATCATGGAGAATACGGAGTTTATCTATTCCATTGACTTCACTAAATTTTGCTCCAAGACGGGTTAAATGTGCTGACATTTCCGTACTGATACGGGAAAAATATGTCCTTGCTTCTTCGACATTTTTCTTATATACGGAAACAGTGATATATTTTTCCTGCACCATGCTATTTGCTCCGGTTGCTTCCTCCAACAACATCGTGTTGTACTCTTTCCGGTACAAGTCCAGTCCGTCCTCCTGCATAGGGATTAAGATGGATTTTTCAAACTCATCCCGGTTTAATCTGCGGTTATTGATTGTGATTTTGGTCGTCGCACCACTGTCAAAGGAATTGAGCAATTGGCTGTACTCTAAAAACATAGCTTCCTTATCTTCCCTGCTGGCAACTGCATAATTGATGTCAGAAAACAGAAAGGTCTTTGCAAACTTATTTCTGCCTATCTGAAAAATCCCATCCGGCCAAATGGTCTGGATGGGAATTGCCTGTTGTACGCTCTTTGGTATGACAAATTTTTCTTTGTCCTGTTTCATTATATTTCTCAATGTTCGTATCATTTTTCCGTATCAGCGGCAGACTTTTTCCGCCGCTTTCCTCCTTTCTCTTTTTGTCCGATAGTTTCCTTTAACGCTTCATAATAGATATTTTCAGACTGGAACATCATCCGTTTCGGATAAAGGATTTCTGATTTTAACCATGCCCAGACAAACTGCTCGGCGTTCATTCCGTGGTATGTGACAAACCCCAATGCTGCGAAAGGAAACGCACCTAACACACAAATCCAGCTTAGATTTTCCATACCAATGTACGGACGTAACAAAAAATAAAGCCCAACGGCAACGCCACAGGCTAAAACAGAAAAAATGAACTGCCGCATTGACAGTCCAAAAAACATGGATTCCGTATAATTCCGGATTTCCCGGTTGATTTTTACCTCCATAACTTAACATCTCCTTTTTTAGTCATCTTGCTTCCCTCAGTTCCTTTTGACCAATGCTCCGTTGTGGCTCATTCGGCATCGCCATTTGTAACTGCCCTCTCTCTTTGTCATAATACAAAACCTTATCTGACAGAAAATCTTCTTTATCCACAGCGGTTGTATTGACATCTTTCACCATGTTTTCCAACCCTGCCGGATTGAGTTCCTTTCGCTCCGGCACAATGATTACTTCGTGGAGCGAACTGGGCAATACATAGTAATTTTTACCAAAACGCTCTGCTAACATTTTCTGCATTTCCGGATAGAACAGCACCCCGGCTCCCTGAAACTTTTCTGTGTTGGACAATACATAAAATTCCTCCGTATCCAGTTGCGAATTTTGAAGTTGGTCTCTTTCATCCCCAATCATAACTTGAAAAAGTGTCTGCATTTTAGCTGGAGCAAGTTTGGGGGTATTCTCCCTGGCATCCTGTCTAACCTGCTCTAAATCATATCCGTACTTCCTCATTAGATCATGGGTAATGATAATTCTCCCATTTTCATCCATGTGGGAAAATTCCTGTTGGATTACATACGTTTCAACAAGTCCACATCCTAAATCTGTATAAACCCTTGTTTTCAAGTTGTTTTTGTTCGCCTCTTTTCCTACTACCACAGATACAATCCTGTCCTTCACTTCGTCATAGTTCATGGAAAGTTCCAGATTCGTGATGCTTTTGTGTTCCTGATAAACTTCTGCTATTTTTTTCAGCACATCATTCAGATTCTCCCCTCCCTGATATGCTTCCCACGCATTCTCCAGATAAATGACAGGGGAAACCTTTTCATCCTCTCTGCGGATGGATAAGCCCTGCCGAATAATATCATTGGTTTTTCTTACCGGATGCACATATACAAAACTACTGTCCCGTTCTTCCTCTGGCAAAAAATCTTTGATATGCTGCTCCACATAATAATTGAATTCCTTTTGATTCATCATTTCAAAAGCTCCTTTCTTTTTCTGTTGTATTCCGTCAGCCTTTCCAGCCGCCTTTGTTCCCTCTTCTGTCTTTCCTGCACTAATTTCTGTTCATAGACTGCCTTTTCTGTTTTTCTTTCTAAATTCTTCATTTTTGTTTCCTCGCTTTCTATAATCCCATCATTTCTCTTACCACACGGTCTGACATTTTTACGGTGCCGACCAGCACAAGCATATTGAATACCAATTCACCCACATATGACCATACCATTGTGACTGCCGCCACATCTTCGCCCCCTGCTACTTCCGGCGGTGATGATGCAAACAATGAAAAAATGATACAGGACAGTACAATGATTGCCCCCTCCAGACAAACTGCCGCATAGGATTTTAAGAAACTTTTTCCTATATTCTGCGTCGGTTCTCCGGCAAAGGATGACAATGGTATCGGTGCTATAGCTGTATAGAGATACAGCCGAAAAAAACGCCCATATACAGTCAGTATCATCACAAAACTTAGTATGGTAATGAACAGGCTTCCAATCAATGTAACAGCCCATAATGGAATGGATTCCAAAAAGCCACAATCCTCAACTGCTGTTACAATTTCTTCCGGTAATTTTGTTTTGCCCATTTTGTCAAACCCGGCAGATTTGATAATAGTAGCAACAACGCCCTGTGCAATATTAAATAACGCTAACATCAGTTCCAGTCCATGCGTGATGACACCTTTTGCCAGAGCGAACCGGACAAATAGTTTCAATACGTGTTCCGGTTTCTTCACTTCTGTGAAACTGCCACAGGTCTTTACCATTCCTACTACAAAAAACAATACAAGCAATGCACATCCGATTGCTTGAACTGCTCCGTTGATTTCCACCATAACATCCCATATATCCCCGCCTTTAAACTCTTTTGGGGACTGTGTTACCAACGTCCATATCTCTGCCAGTTTATCATTCCATGTGTCCAGGGCATTTTCTAAGTTATCAACAACCCAATTTGCCACTTTTACACCTCCTTTAGAGGGACAGGCTTACGCCCATCCCATTATTTTTCTGTTACCAAAGGGTACTCCTATCAACCCCCGGTAATGGTATTTAAGATTTCCTTTGCAAAAGTAATAATGATTCCGCCTGCCAACGTTAAAAATCCATTAGCTCTCTGGCTTGGGTCATGGCTCTTTAAGGAAAGACCTACCTGCACTATTCCAAAGCCAAGCAGAATCATTCCAATGGCACGGATAAGCCCAAAAATGAACGTGGACAGATTATTTACTACTGTCAACGGTTCTCCGCCGCTTTCTTTGGCATAGACAGTAGCAACACCAAGTACCAGTGCAAAAACCAATGCACAATAAAAAAGGAAACCTTTTTTCAGTTTCTGTACCGACCCCCAAATGTTAGACCAAAAATCTAACGATTGGAGGTCGATATTTT
>ERZ779880.1611-NODE-1611-length-19267-cov-4.843171_pt1 | contig 19267 bp, 18 predicted proteins | sample MGYA00511555_ERZ779880 | MGnify/ENA primary metagenome ERZ779880 (study PRJEB29588, sample SAMEA2145815) | human gut metagenome | biome: human gut; feature: human-associated habitat; material: faeces | place: Denmark | collected 2008/2010 ...
AAAAGGGCTGTTGCAAAATGCTTTGCATTTTGCAACAGCCCTTTTAATTCTTCTATTAGCCAAATACTTTCACCGCAATCATCGCAGCACCCAGCACCACCAGCACGATGCCCGTAATCCGGTTGAGCATTTTGGGGCTCGCCTTGTTGGCAAACAGGGCGGCCACACGCGCACCAGCCAGGGTGGCCGCAATGCAAACGCTCAATGCGAGCGGGTCGGGCATGCCGCCGATCGCCACATGGGAAAGCGCTCCGGTGAGCGCGGTAAACGTCATGATAAACACGCTGGTGCCGACCGCTGTTTTTAATTCGTACCCCAGCACACTTGTGAGAATTAACAGCAACATCATGCCGCCGCCAGCGCCGATAAACCCACAGATAAAGCCGATCAACACGCCGCAAAAAATGGATTCGACCGCCTTACGGCCGACGCTTTTGGCGGAAAGCGCCGCCTTTGTGGTCATAACGGGCCTCACAATAAACTTAACGCCGAGCAATGTCGTCATAAAAACGGAAAAGCCGCCCATTGTGCTGTTTGGCACGAGGGAGGCGATATAGCTGCCTACCAATGTGAATATTAACACGGAGCAGAGCATAATAAGGCCGTTTTTAATATCTAAATTTTTATGTTTCCCATAAGTATAGGCGGAGATCGCCGAGGCGAGCACATCGGAGGCGAGCGCGATGGCAACCGCTTCATAAGCAGGCACGTTTAAAAACGTAATCAGCATCGGCGAAATGACCGCAGCGGCAGAAAGCCCTGCCAAACCGGTGCCAACGCCGGCTCCGAGCCCGGCAATGAGATAGATAAGCAATTTAACCGCCATTTTGATAATCCTCTCTGATGTTGCGGGCCATTTTGCGGAAAGCGGCCTTTACGGTTTCCAGCTCATCTACTGGAATGCCGCGATAGATCGTGTTGAAAAAGTCCTGCTGCATCTGTTGAGCCTCTCGGACGGCCGGCATGGCCTCGGATTGCAGCTTCAAGTGGATTAAGCGGCGGTCGCGTTGATCTTGCTCACCCTTGAGATAACCCCTGCTGAAGAGGGAATCAACGGATTTGCAGACATGGGATTTCGAAAGCGCACGGTATTCGACGATATCCCGCGAGGTATCATAGGGCTGGTTGTTCGCAAGGAATAAGAGAATATCAATTTCATTTTTGGTGAGATGATATTTGTTGCTGATCTCTTTGCATCGATTTTCATAGAGGTGTTTGATCATTTTGCCGGTCTGGATGAGGCGAACGACATCCCGCATATGGGAACACTCCTTTATAGTTCACTATTAAACGGTACATTTTTAAACTATTATTGCAGATACACGGAAAAAAGTCAAGCGGATCAGACGGAAAGAGGGCAAAAAAGGACTGTTACAAAATGAAATATTTTGCAACAGTCCCGCTCATTCTGCGTATATTCATGCATGATGCAATGCGCTCTGGGATGCGTTCTCAATAGCGCCGCTTGGATTAGGGCTGATATCCCCGAAGCTGTTCGAAAACCTCTGCGCAGTCCTCGCTGTGGATGACCAGCGTGACAGGCTTCGAAAGATCCAGACTAAAAATGCCCATGATGGATTTGGCGTTTACCGTATAGCGCCCGGAAACAAGATCTGTATCGAATGGATAGCGGGAAACAAGCTCTACAAAGGCTTTAACGCGTTCAATGGAATCGAGCCGGAGGGTTATTTTATGCATGATGGTAACCATCCTTTCTTTGTAAGGAGCCTTTCAGCCAGCTCCTCATCCCTATCGGATTGCCTGTTCGTTTTCGTGATCAAATAGATAAAGCTTATTGGTATCAATTGCGAGCTGGAGATCGTCGCCGGACTGAATTTGCGCGCGCGAGGGTGTGCGTGCGGTGAGCTTTTGGCCGCCTGCCTCCAGGTGAAGATATATTTCTGATCCCATCATTTCGGCCAGCTCCACATGCGCGATGAATTTTGCATCGGCGGCGGCAAGGCCTAAAAAAGAATCTTCTGTGTGCAAATCCTCTGGGCGCAGGCCGAGAATGATTTGTTTGCCCCCATATTCCCGGAGTGGCGCGTGTGAGGATAGGGACGAGGGCACACGGATGCGGCATTCGCCGAAGTGGAGAAAGACCGCTTCGCCGTCTAGGATAACGTCCGCATTGATGAAATTCATTTGCGGAGAGCCGATAAAGCCCGCCACAAAAAGATTTTCAGGGCTGTGGTAAAGCGCCTGCGGGGTGTCTACCTGCTGGATGATACCGTCTTTCATGACGACGATGCGGTCGGCCATCGTCATTGCCTCTGTCTGATCATGCGTGACATATACAAAGGTGGTTTCCAGTTGCTTGTGTAGGCGGATGATTTCTGTGCGCATCTGGGTGCGCAGCTTTGCATCCAGGTTGGAGAGGGGCTCGTCAAGCAGAAAAACAGAGGGATTGCGCACCATGGCCCGGCCGAGTGCAACACGCTGCCGCTGGCCGCCGGAGAGGGCGCGCGGCTTGCGGTTGAGGTATTCCTCAATGCCAAGTGTTTGGGCGGCCTCATGCACTTTGCGGTCGATTTCAGCGCGCGGCGTTTTGCGCAGCATGAGCCCGAACGCCATATTTTTATAGACTGTCATATGCGGATATAATGCGTAGTTTTGAAAAACCATCGCAATGTCCCGGTCCTTCGGCGCCACATTGTTGACCTTTTTTTCACCGATGTAAAGCTCCCCCGCTGTTATCTCTTCCAGCCCGGCGATCATTCGCAGCGTGGTGGATTTGCCGCAGCCTGAGGGCCCGACGAGGATGATGAATTCCTTGTCATGGATTTCGAGATCCAAGCCCGGGATGACCGTTACCTTGTTATCATACGTTTTTACAATATTTTTCAGCGTGATGCTTGCCATGGAGCAGTCCTCCTGTCTATGATGCGTGTCGGTATTTTTCAAGGGTAGTATTGCCGCGAAATGCGCTCGGCAATCGTAAAAGCGGCTGGTCTATAAAAATTTTGTTTAAATAGCGCTTTGTCTCCACATAATAGGGATGTTCGTTGGCGTTTCTCAACGCTGAAAATCATGACAAATGGAGGATTTTTGACATGAAGAAGATGAAAAAGTGGATGGCAGTGTTTTTGACCTGCCTGATGCTCGTCCCGACCCTCGCGGCCTGCAAACGGGAAGAGGCTCCGGAGGGCAACACAGGAAACAGCAATGCGGCCGGCAATGTCAATACGAATCTGAAGGGCACGGTTGATATCTTCCAATTTAAGGTGGAGATTAACGACGCGCTCAAAGCGGCAACGGAAACCTATATGAAAACGCACCCAAATGTGAAAATTAACCTAGAAACCGTGGGCGGCGGCTCAGATTATGGCGCAGCCCTCCGCACGAAGATGCAAAATGCGGATCAGCCTGAGATTTACAACGTCGGCGGACCGCAGGATGTGAAAGACTGGATTTCTAACCTGGAGGATTTAAGCGGCGAAGGCTGGACGAAACATGTGGTCGAGGGCCTGCTCGACGATGTGACGCAGGATGGCAAGGTTTACGGTATGCCCTATGCGATTGAGGGCTACGGCTTCGTTTATAATAAGGATATCTTTGAGGCGGCGGGAATTGACGCATCGAAACTCAAGACCTATGACGAAATCGACAAGGCTTTTGGAGAGCTCAAGAGCAAAATTGATAAGGGCGAGCTCAAGGATAAATTCCCGGCACTGGAAGCCGTGCTGGAGTTCCCGGTCAAGGAGAAATGGGTCACCGGCCTTCACACCGGAAACATTGCTCTTGGACAGGAGTTTGACAGCAACAAACAGGCGTATGAGTCCAAAACACTGGATTTTAAATATGCCTCCCAGCTCAAGGATTTGATTGATTTACAGGTGAAGTACACCAAGCACGCCAACAACCCGGCGGCGCTCAACGCAGTGGATTATTCAATGTCCGTCGGCGGAGGTTTGGCAATTGGACGTGTTGCGGCTGTGCAGCAGGGCAACTGGATCTATCCGGAGGTCAAGGAGGTTGACCAGAAGCTGGCGGATCGCCTTGGCATGATTCCAATTCCGCTCAAGGGCGTCAGCGAGGGAAATATTCCGGTTGGCGTGCCGATGTACTGGTGCGTCAACAGCAAATCGTCTGATGCGGATAAAGCCTGCGCAAAAGATTTCCTCAACTGGCTCTATCAGTCGGAAGAGGGGAAAAAGATCGTCGTGGAGGAATTCAACTTCATTCCCGCTTATACGAATTATGGCGATATCAAGCCGAAGGATCCGCTGGGCGCTACGGTGAACGAGTATGCAAACGCGGGCAAAACAGCGCCCTGGGTCTTTATGGGCGAACCCACAGGCTGGGGTGAAAACACACTGGGAGCTTCGATTCAAAGCTATGTGTCAAAAAAGACAACTTGGGATAAGCTGATCAGCGATGCAAAAGCAAAATGGGCATCTGACCGCAAGTAATGGCTGCGGTAAGGCGAGCCGCAGCGCCTTGGGCGGGGAAAGCCCGCCTGAGGCGCATGCCGTTACATCCCGCCGCTGCAATCGGTGAATTCCGCCGATTCGTGCGGCGAATCCCGCCGCATTAGGCGGCGAGAGGAGGAACCTTGTGTGAAAAAATCAAAATTGGGCTATTGGTGCTTCCTGCTGCCGTCACTGCTGGCGTTTCTCATCGTCGAGCTCATTCCGGCGGCAACAGGGCTCGGTTATTCCCTAACGGACTGGAACGGCATTTCCGGAGACGTTAATTTTGTCGGCCTTAAAAATTATCTGGAGGTTTTCCGCAGCGATCCGCAGTTCTGGCGGGCATTCGGGTTCACGGCGGTCTTTGCCGTGTGCGCCGTTATCAGCGTTAACCTAGTGGGGTTCTGCCTCGCGCTTCTAGTGACCTCCAAAATTAAGGGAACAACGCTCATGCGCGGCGTGTTTTTTTTGCCGAATCTAATCGGCGGCATCCTGCTGGGCTTTACCTGGCAGTTTATCTTTGTGCAGGCCTTCGAGGCGCTTGGCAAAGCGACGGGGATCGCCTGGCTGCAAGGGTGGTTGTCGGATACGGCAACCTCCTTTGTCGGCCTGCTGATCGTGGTGACCTGGCAGCTTTCCGGCTATATGATGGTCATTTATATTGCACAGCTTCAAAACATCCCGGATAATCTTTTGGAGGCGGCGGAGATTGACGGCGCGAATAGCTGGCAGAAGCTCAGGAGCATAACCCTGCCGCTTGTTGCTCCCGCATTCACCGTGGGGCTTTTTCTCTCGCTATCCAATTGCTTTAAACTTTATGACCAAAACCTGGCGCTGACCAATGGCGGACCCTTCGACTCCACAGAAATGATTGCGCTCAATATCTACAATACGGCTTTTCGATATAACGATCTGGGCCTTGCGCAGGCGAAAGCAGTTATTTTCCTTGTCATCGTGGCGGCAATTGGGCTGACGCAGCTTTATTTCAGCAAACGGAAAGAGGTGGAGATGTAATGACGGCAAAAAGAATCGGCCGGGGGCTTCTCACAGCTCTTGGGCTTGTGTTAGCGGCTTTTTTTATCTCTCCGATCCTGATACTGATCGTCAATTCCTTTAAATCTCTGAAGGATATCTATCTTGATGTGCTCGCCCTGCCGAACCGGGAGACCTTTACGGCAAGCAATTACCCGCAAGCCTACGAAAAACTGGATTTTTTCACTTCGTTCGGCAATTCGCTTGCCATTACGGTGAGCGCAATCGTGCTGCTCTTGATTTTTTGCTCCATGGCGGCATGGGTGCTTGCACGTTATAAAACAAAGATGAGTTCGTTTATTTTCTTGCTCTATGCGGCTGCAACGCTAATCCCCTTTCAATGCGTCATGCTACCGCTGATCCGCTTTATGGATGGGCTGAATTTGATGAACCGCCCCGGTTTGGTTTTTATGTATCTGGGTTTTGGATCGAGCCTCTCTATCATTCTGCTGCACGGTTTTATCAAAAATGTGCCAGTGGAGCTAGAGGAAGCGGCCCGCATCGACGGCTGCAACATGGTGCAAACCTTTTTCCTGATCGTTTTTCCGCTCTTGAAAACAATTCTCATCACTGTGGCGATTCTCAATGCAATGTGGCTCTGGAACGATTTTCTTCTGCCTCAGCTTGTCATCAATAAGCCGGGCTGGCAGACGCTGCCGCTGAAAACCTTTTTGTTCTTCGGTCAGTTTTCCAAGCGATGGGATCTCGCTACGGCGGGGCTGCTCATGTGTATGGCGCCGATCGTACTGTTTTATCTTTTCTGCCAGAAATATATTATCAAAGGCGTGACGGAAGGCGCAGTCAAGGGATGAATAGGAGGCGCCGCATTGAATCTATACCATTTGATTTATGAAAGCACGGCTGGACAGCCCGCCCGGCGCGAGCCCCGTACAGTAGTCGGGCGGATCCTGCGGGTTGTTTGGCGGGAAGGCTTGACGCTGATGCAACTCAACCTGCTCTTTCTGTGCGCTTGCTTGCCGGTGCTGACCATAGGCCCGGCGCTGGGAGCACTTGCCGCAGTGATGGGAAGGCTCGTGCGGGATGAACCGGTTTTGCTTTGGCGTGATTATTGGGGGGCGTTCCGCAAAACGTTCCGGCCCTGCTTTTGGTCGGGGCTGATTGTAGGGGGCGGCGGGGCCGGATTAGGCGCTGCTGCGGCTGCGGCGATTCTCTTGTTGCCGGAAAGTGTCTGGCGATATGCCTTGGTGTGTGGGGCATGCGCAGTGTGGCTGATCCTGTGCGGCGCGGCAGTCTATCTCTTTGCGCTTCAGGGGGAAGGGGAAAGCGCGGCTTGGCGCAGAGCCTGGTTGCTTTCGCTTTGTTTTCCACAGCGTGCCTTGCCGTGTGCGCTGGGCGTTACAGCCACCCTGTTGGCGGGGATTCTTTTGGCGCCGTATTCTGTGCCGGTGGTCTTGCTGTTTCTCTGTTCCGGGGCGGCGCTTTCGGTGCGCTGCGTGCTGGAGAAGGATTTGCAGAAGGCTGAAAAGGTAAAATTCCCTTCTGAATGATTGACATGCCCTGTTGATTTGTTTATAATAAATCTGGTCAATAGGGGAGTAGTCGGCATCGCGGCGGCAAAGGTTGCGGTGCGGTTAAATCAACATCGTGGAGTACCCGGCTGCGCGTACTTCTGGTTTAGCATGAAATGACGAGACCTGTGTTTCGGGAGTTGAGGAACACAGGTCTCGTTTTTTAAATAACACTCCAAAAATACAGGGGGAATGTAACAAATGAGCTTCCTTTGGGAAGGGCTGCTTGCGATTACCTGGCAGCAGGTCGTGATGTACATTGTGGGAGGCGTTCTGATCTATCTTGCCATCTGCAAGGATTTTGAGCCTGCACTGCTGATGCCTATGGGCTTTGGCGCGATTCTGGTTAATCTGCCGTTCAGTGGCGTGCTCGATCAGACGATGCAGGGCGTAGGAGAAACGCATGGTATTATCCAGTGGTTGTTCAATGTAGGAATTGAAACATCCGAAGCGTTACCAATCCTGCTGTTTATCGGCATCGGCGCAATGATTGATTTTGGCCCGCTGCTTTCCAATCCGAAAATGTTCCTCTTCGGCGCGGCAGCGCAGTTCGGCATTTTCTTTGCCATTGCTGCGGCTACGCTTCTGGGCTTTGACTTAAAGGATGCCGCCTCCATCGGTATCATCGGTGCGGCGGACGGCCCTACCTCCATCCTTGTTTCTCAGGTGCTCGGTTCCAAATACGTCGGTGCGATCGCTGTGGCGGCTTATTCCTACATGGCGCTGGTGCCCATTATTCAGCCCGTCGTCATCAAGGCGATCACCACAAAGAAGGAACGCCTCATTCGGATGCCGCACGTTAAGGCGAAAACGATTTCCAAGCGTACGCGCATCCTGTTCCCCATCCTAGTGACGCTCATCGCGGGCCTGGTGGCCCCCATGTCCGTGTCTCTGGTCGGCTTTTTGATGTTCGGCAACCTTCTGCGTGAGTGCGGTGTGCTCAAGCGCCTGTCTGAAACAGCGCAGAATGAGTTTGCTAATATTATCACCTTGTTGCTCGGCATTACAATTTCCTTCAGCATGCGCGCAGAACAGTTTGTTACGCTCAATACGCTGATGATTATTATTCTCGGCCTGTTTGCCTTTGTGTTCGATACCTTCGGCGGCGTTATGTTTGCAAAAATCCTCAATCTCTTCACGAAGAATAAAGTGAATCCAATGATCGGCGCGGCGGGTATTTCCGCTTTCCCGATGGCGGCGCGCGTGGTGCAGAAGATGGGCCTCGCGGAGGATAAGGAAAACCATCTGCTTATGGAGGCGGTCGGTGCGAACGTATCCGGCCAGATCGCATCCGTCGTGGCAGGCGGCGTAATCCTAGGCTTCTTTAAATAAGGGCAGGAAAGGAGAATAACGATGGCTGAATTCATGCTTTTATCGATCCCGTGGGCGGATCGGATGAATAATTTTATGACCTCGCTCGGCTTCATGGGCAAAGGGATGGGCGGTATTCTTGCTGTGATCCTGCTGATCACCCTCCTTGTGGTTCTGATTATGAAAGTGGAGCCGATGATCGCTCAAAAGGAGGAGGCACGCAGGGCAAAGAAGCTGGAAAAGCGTGCGCAGAAGGGAACCTCCGGGCAGTAAAAGAGATAGAACGAAGCAATCATTCATTCGCCCGCCGCCGGAGCAAAAGAGGACTCCGGCGGCGGATTTTTTGCATTTTTACACGCTTTTGTGTATACTCGGTATCAGATGTGTAAGAAAGGGTGACGGATGATGGATGCCTGCCGCATTTTGGTTGTGGAGGATGACTCCGATATCAATGCGCTGCTCTGCCGGATTCTATCCGGCGCAGGCTACCGGGTGGACAGTGCATTTTCCGGCACGGAGGCGCAGCTGCGCCTGCAAATGGAAGAGTATGATCTTCTGCTCTTGGATTTAATGCTTCCCGGCCTTGCGGGGGAGGAGCTGATTGCCTGGCTGCGTGCGGAAAAGATGATGCCGGTGATCGTGCTGTCCGCCAAAGCGGGGCTCGATGCGCGCGTAAACGCGCTGCGGCTCGGTGCAGATGATTTTATCCAGAAGCCTTTTGAAAATGAAGAGGTGCTCGCCCGGGTGGAGGCGCAGCTCAGGCGGTGCAGGCTGTTTTCGCCTGCGCAGCAGTCTCACCGGCTGCATATCGGGCGGCTAATGTTGGATTCTGAAACGATGGAAGCGCAGGCAAACGGACGGAAGCTCGCGCTTACCGCGCGGGAGTTTGCCATTCTGGAGCTGATGATGCGTTATCCACGCCGTGTTTTCACGCGGGAGAACCTGTATGAGCAGATTTGGGGCGAGCCGTATTATGGGGAGGATAACACGGTAAACGTGCACATCTCCAACCTCCGTGCCAAGCTCCATAAGGCAGACCCGAAAGGGGAATATATCAAAACCGTTTGGGGGATTGGCTTTAAAATGGCGCAGGAGGATTGACGTAGCTCGCCCGCAATAGGGGCGGCAGAAGAACAGCTTTGATCTTTAAACTTTCTTTAAGCTTTTTTATGCCTTTCTTGTTTTGAGGGCGGTATGCTTTGTTTAGCCCCTGAGAGATGGGGCGCTTAGAATCAGGAAAGGTGATGAAGGAATATGGCGCAAACTTTATTGGCAACCCGCCAGATCACAAAGCGCTATGGCTCCTCGGTGGCGGTGGATGGGGTTAGCCTTACGCTGCAAGAGGGGCAGATTTATGGCCTGGTTGGCCAAAACGGCGCGGGTAAAACGACCCTGATGCGGATGATGACCGGCCAGACGCTCCCCTCCTCCGGGGAATTGGAGCTGTTTGGTGAAACCTCGCCCCAGGGGATTGACCGCATGCGCGCAAATCTGGGAGCAGTGGTGGAAACGCCGAGCTTCTTTCCATTCTTTACGGCGCGGGAGAACTTAGAATACTACCGCCGCCAGCGCGGCATAGTGGGCAGGGGCTGCATTGACGATGCGCTCCGGCAGGTGGAGCTGGGCGATACGGGCAGCAAAAAATTTAAGGATTTTTCGCTCGGCATGAAGCAGCGGTTGGGGCTTGCGCTCGCGCTGCTGAACCGTCCCGCAATGCTGCTGCTTGACGAGCCGATCAACGGCCTTGATCCGATGGGGATCGCGCATTTTCGCACCCTCATTCAAAAGCTGTGCGAGGAGAACGGGGTAACGGTGCTTATCTCCAGCCATATATTGAGCGAGCTAGAAAGCTTTGCAACGTGCTATGGCTTTATCCACCGTGGCAAGCTCATTGAACAGATTTCTGAAAAGCTGCTGCGCGAGCGCTGCCGGGAGTGCCTGGAGCTCCTCGTGGACAGCACGGAAAAGGCCGCCGTTTCCATCGAACGAGAGCTTGGCTGCACAAATTATGAGATTTTACCAGGCGGCAAAATGCGGCTCTACGAGTATCTCGATGCGCCGGCAAAAGTGACGCATGTGCTGGCCTCCAACGGGGTGGAAATCTCCGGTGTCAACAACCAGGGGTCGAATCTGGAGGAATATTTCCTCTCGTTGATTGGAGAGGAGGGCGGGCAAGATGCTTAACTATATCAGCAGCGAGCTTTATAAAACCTTCCGCCGGAAATATACGAAAATTGCGCTGGTAGTTATCGCGTTGCTTTGCATTGCGGGCAACGCATTGGTTCGCCTGACTTTTTCGATGGCGGGTACGCTGAATTCCGCCTATCCTTTTTATCTCGGCATTATGCTTATGCCAATGTGTTTTGCGCTTTTAACCATCGTAGTAGATGCAGTTTTTTCTGATGAATATAAGTATGGCACGTTGAAAAACACCATTTCGTTCGGCATCAGCCGTGCAGAGATTTATTTTGGCAAGCTGATTGTGGAGATCATCCTGATGCTGGTTACCATTGCGCTGGTGCTGGTGGTTTATACAGCAAGCGGGCTGTTTTTTTCACAGATCGGCGCACATGGGGAGATCGAATGGCAGGCGGTACGCCTCTTCCTTTCGGATCTGCACATTTACACTGCGCGCACGTTTGACAATCGCCGCCTCTTTCCCTGCCACTGTGGCTCGGTATGCTCGGCATGCTAAATCTTTTGGCGTTCGCCTTCCGCAGCAATACGCTTTTCGGATTTGGCGCAATGCTGCTGTTTTCCTTCCCTGGGCCGGTGCTCGGCCTGATGAGAGGCGTGGTGCCTGAGCTCAGCACGTTTTATAAGCTGACGATCACCAGGCAGTTTGAGCAGCTCACCGGCGGCGCGGGATTTATGCTGGGCGGCCCTGGGCCGGCGGCGCGCCCCGTGGAGCCGGAGCTCATTCCCTGGTGTCTTCTGGTGGGGCTGGCCTGGTTCATAGGCTCCTCTATCGCCGGATACCTGCTCTTCAGGCGCAGGGAGATTAAATAAAATGGAGAAGAGGGCGGTCATTTATGATGCTGGTGACAATCTTATTCGGAGCGCTGGCGGCATTGTTTGCCGCCCTGTTCTTTTTGCAGCGCGCCAATCTCCGCCGGGCGTGCAGAGAGCTTAGGCAGATTAATCAGGAGGGTGGAACCCGCCGCCTGCATCTCTCCTCCCCGGATGGAGAGATGGAAGCCCTTTTTGAGGAGATCAACCGGGCGCTTGACCGGCGGCAAAGTGAAGAAATCCAGCATATGCTTGCGGAGAAAGAATTGCGCCGCCAAATCGCCAATATCTCCCACGATCTGCGCACGCCGCTCACTTCGATTATCGGCTACCTACAGCTTGCGCAGGCTGATGGGACATCTACAGAGGAACGCACGCATGCGCTGGAGGTGATCGGCGCGCGCACACGCTCTTTGCAAATGCTCATCAGCGGCTTTTATGATCTCTCTCGGCTAGATGCAAATGAATACAGCCTCAATTTGCAGCAGGTGGATTTGGGCAGGTCCCTCTGTGCACAGCTCGCCTCTTTTTATGATGATTTTACCCGCAAAAATCTCGTGATGCATGTGGATGTGCCGCAGCACTTGCCACTCGTGCTTGCGGATGAAGACGCCGCACAGCGTATCTTTGTAAATCTTCTTCAAAATGTGCTGCGGTATGCGGAGAGCGAGGTGTGGGTTGCAGTGTGCGCAGGCGCAGGCACAACCATAACGACCGTATTTACCAATGACACCAGCTTGGTTTCCCAAGAGGATGTGCCGCATGTTTTTGAACGATTCTATACCGGGGATCAAACGCGCAGTGGGCACAATACGGGAATTGGCCTTGCAATCGTGAAGAGGCTTGCAGAACAGATGGGCTGTGAAGTATCGGCTTCGCTGGCTGGGAACCGGTTTTCAATTTCTGTTTCATGGAAGACGATTTAAAGGATGCTTTTGCAGCGGAAAACCCCGCCACAGCGCATCGGATTCGGTGCGCTGTGGCGGGTTGTTGGCGCGCCTTTTGGGAATTTGATAAAATATCTATCCAAATCATCTGGAATCATGTATAATAATCCCAAATAGCACGGCGCAGGTATATATCTGCGAGGCAATGAATTTTGTTTGAGAGGAGCATGATGAAACCGATGAACGTGAAGGAACTGGTGGAAAGGATGACGCTGGAGGAAAAAATTGAGATGTGCTCTGGTGTGGATTTTTGGCATCTCAAAGGCATTGAACGGCTGGGGATTCCCTCCATCATGGTCAGCGACGGCCCTCACGGCCTGCGCAAGCAGGCGGATAAGGCCGATAACCTTGGCATCAACGATTCGATTCAGGCGGTGTGTTTCCCAACGGCTGCCGGCACGGCGAGTTCTTTTAACCGAGCGCTCCTGCGCAGCCTTGGCGAAACGCTCGGGGAGGAATGCCAGGCGGAGCATGTGGCGATTCTGCTGGGCCCGGCTGTGAATATCAAGCGCTCGCCTCTTTGCGGCCGAAATTTCGAATATTTTTCAGAGGATCCCTATCTGGCGGGCGAGATGGCGGCAAGCTATATCAGCGGTGTGCAGAGCAAGCATGTCGGCACGAGCATCAAGCATTTCGCCGTGAATAACCAGGAGCGCAGGCGTATGACCGTTTCCGCTGTGACAGACGAGCGGACTCTGCGCGAAATCTATTTTCCCGCCTTTGAGGCGGCAGTGAAACAGGCGCAGCCATGGACAGTAATGTGCTCCTATAACCGCATCAACGGCGTTTATTCCTCAGAGAACGAGTGGCTGCTCGATCAGGTGCTGCGCAGGGATTGGGGCTTCCAGGGCTTTGTCATGACGGACTGGGGCGCGGCGAATGACCGTGTTGAGGGCATCAAGGCTGGGCTGGAGCTGGAAATGCCCTCGAGCGGCGGAGTCAACAGCGCGCGCATTCGCAAGGGCGTTCAGGAGGGGCGCATCAGCGAGGAAACGCTGGATCGTGCGGTGGAGCGCATCCTAGAGATTGTGTTCCACTATGCGGAAAATCGGGATGAAACGGCCGTGTTTGACCGGGCTGCGGATCATGAAAAGGCACATCAGGCGGCGCTGGAAACGATGGTGCTGCTCAAAAACGAGGGCGCGCTGCCGCTTCGGAAGGATCAAAAAATAGCCTTTATTGGTGAATTTGCGGAGCATCCGCGCTATCAGGGCGGCGGCAGCTCGCACATCAATGCCTACCATGTGGACGGTGCCTTGGAGGCGGTGCAGGGCAAAGCGGACGTTATCTATGCCAAAGGCTTCGACACAGAGGGAGATCAGCTTGATGAAACGCTGCTGCGCGAGGCGGTTGCCGCCACAAAGACGGCTCAGGTGGCGGTGATTTTTGCCGGCCTGCCAGACTCCTTTGAATCGGAGGGGTTCGACCGTAAGCATCTGAATCTTCCGCGTTGCCAAAACCGTGTGATCGAGGCGGTCAGCAAGGCGCAGCCGAATACGGTGGTCGTATTGCACAACGGCTCCCCGGTGCTAATGCCTTGGATTGGCAATGTAAACGCCGTGCTGGAATCTTATCTCGGCGGCGAGGCGGTTGGACAGGCGCAGATTGACCTGCTCTTTGGAGAGGCCAATCCCTGCGCGAAGCTAGCGGAAACCTTCCCGCTTTCGCTTGCCGATACGCCGTGCGCAAACTATTTCCCCGGCGGCCCTCTGACAGTGGAATACAGGGAGAGTATTTATGTAGGCTACCGCTATTTTGAAACATTTGCGAAGGAAAAGGTTCGCTATCCATTTGGCTATGGTCTGTCTTATACTACCTTTGATGTACAGGCTGCACTTGACATGTGTTCTCTGCCAGCCGGACTTGCAAAGGGCGAAGTTTCCAAAACCGATACCTTAAATGTTACTTACGATATTACAAACACAGGCGATGTGGCAGGTAAGGAAACAATACAGTTTTATGTACAAAAGCCACAAGGTTTTCTTGGAAAGCCGTCTCGCGAGCTGATTCGTTTTGCAAAGACTGAACTTCTTGAACCTGGGGAAGGTGAAAGCGGTATTCTTGCAATTGACTTTTATGCACTTTCCTCCTACGATGACAGCGGCATTACAGGACATGCTTTTTGCTACGTGCTTGAGGAAGGCACCTATACAATTTTAGCTGGTACCAATGTACGAAATGCAAAGGAAATCGGAAGCTTCGCGCTTACAGAAACAGTTGTTTTAGAAGAACTCTCCCAGCAGCTTGCTCCTCGCCGCCATCTTGAGCGCATGACTCCTAAGACAAATGAGGATGGTACGCTTGTACCTATTATTCAGGCTGCTCCTGTTTACTTACAGCATTACAGTGAGGATACATGTCCGCAATGTGCTGACTATACTGGTGATAAGGGCTATAAGCTTGATGACGTAAAACGCGGCATTGTTTCTATGGACGAATTTCTTGCACAGCTGTCTGATCTCGATTTGTGCTATATAGTAAAGGGCGAAGGCATGTCAAGTCCAAAAGTAACACCTGGAACTGCTGCTGCTTTCGGTGGTCTGACACCAAATCTTACATACTTTGGCATCCCGGCTGGCTGCTGCACAGATGGTCCGTCCGGCCTTCGCATGGACTGCGGTACTAACGCATTTAGTCTTCCTGGCGGAACCTTGCTTGCCTGCACGTTCAACACAAGCCTGAACGCTGATCTTTTTGAGATGGAAGGAATCGAGATGAGAAATAACCATATCGAAAGCCTTCTTGGACCTGGCATGAATATTCACCGCTGTCCGTTAAACGGCCGTAACTTCGAATATTACTCTGAGGACAGCGTCCTCGCCGGTTACATCGGTGCCAGCTCCATTGCCGGTGCCCAGAGCTACGGCGTCTACGCTTACATGAAGCACTTTGCCCTGAACGACCAGCAGATCAACCAGAACGAGATGCTCTGCACCTGGGCTGACGAGCAGGCTATCCGCGAGATCTACCTGCGTCCCTTCGAGATCAGCGCCAAGGTGGGCGGCTGCAAGGCCGTCATGTCCAGTTGGAACTATATTGGCAACCAGTGGGCCGGTGCCTGCAATGCACTGCTGAACGGCGTGCTGCGCGGCGAGTGGGGCTTCCGCGGTATGGTCATCACCGACGGCTTCCACTTCACTGACTACATGGATTCAGATATTGCCATCCGCAACGGCTGCGACCTGATGCTGAAGAACTACGATGTTGCCACCAACCACCTGACCGATACCACCAGTGCTACCAGCGTTAAGGCTATGCGTCAGGCCTGCAAGAACATCATGTACACCGTGGTCAACTCCCGCGTTTACGACCCCGCCAACACTGTTTCCACCCCCATCTGGCGTACCGCTATGATCGTGGTCAACGTGCTGCTGGCTGTACTGCTGGTCGTGCTGGAAGTTCTCACTTTCAAAAGCTACAAGAAGAAAAAGGCACAGTAAAGTGTAATTTGTAAGCTGTGCAGCTGCCCTGCGGTCCATCGCCGCCGACTTTGCGCGGTTGTGCGGTGGGCCGCAAGGCTGTTTTTAAGAAAAGGAACCACCTTATGCAAAAGAAACAACTGCAAGCTTTGACGCTTGAACAAAAATGTGCGCTGCTTTCGGGCGCTACTACCTTTGGGACCCGTGCACTGCCGAAAAATAATATTCCGTCCATCACCCTTTCTGATGGTCCGAACGGCGTGCGCAAGCAGGCGGGCGCGGCGGACCACCTGGGGCTGAACCCCAGTGTTCCGGCCACCTGCTTCCCCACGGCGGCCACTGTGGCGTGCAGCTGGGACCCTGCCCTGGGCGAACAAATCGGCCAGGCAATGGGCGAAGAAGCCGCCGCACAGGAAGTTGCCGTGCTGCTGGGGCCAGGCCTGAATACCAAGCGCAGCCCCTTGTGCGGACGCAACTTTGAGTATTTCTCCGAGGATCCGTATCTTTCCGGCAAAATGGCAGCGGGCTATGTGCGGGGCATCCAGTCCAACGGCATCTCCGCCTGCCCCAAGCACTTTGCCGTCAACAGCCAGGAGCTGCGCCGCATGGCGTCGGATTCCGTGGTGGATGAACGCACCCTGCGGGAGCTGTACCTGACCGGGTTTGAGATCGTGGTCAAGGAAGCAAAGCCCAAGACCATCATGAGCAGCTATAACCTCATCAACGGCACTTATGCCAACGAGAACCGCCACCTGTTAATGGACATCCTGCGCGGGGAGTGGGGCTTTGACGGCGCTGTGGTAACGGACTGGGGCGGCAGCAATGACCATGCCCTGGGCGTGCAGAACGGCTCCACGCTGGAAATGCCCGCCCCCGGCGGGGACGCCGTGCGCGAGCTGATGCAGGCTGTGCAGAGCGGCAAAATTACCGAAGCCGATGTGGACGCCCGGCTGGACGAGCTGCTGACCCTGGTGTTTGATACCCATGCCGCCGTGCAGTCCCACAGCCGCACCTTTGATGCGGACGCTCACCACGCCCTGGCCCGCCGCGCCGCAGCCGAAAGTATTGTGCTGCTGAAAAACGAGAACGACCTGCTGCCGCTGGCCGAGGGCGCAAAAGTTGCCGTGATCGGCGACTTTGCCCAGACACCGCGGTACCAGGGCGCTGGCTCCAGCGCGGTCAACTCCATCAAGGTGGATACCTTTTTGGACTGCCTGAAAGAGAGCGGCCTGGCCAGCGTGGGCTTTGCCCCCGGCTTTGACCGCCAGGGCAAACCGGATGCCGCCAAACAGGCCGAGGCTGTAGCCCTGGCCCAAAAGGCCGAAGTGGTGCTGCTCTGCCTGGGGCTGGATGAAATCAAGGAAAGTGAGGGTCTGGACCGCGGCGATATGCGCCTTGCGGACAACCAGATCGAACTGTTAAAGGCCGTGCAGCAGGCCAACCCCAACACCGTTGTGGTGCTCAGCGCAGGGGCTTCGCTGGAAACCCCGTGGCTCAAACACTGCCGTACCCTGGTGTATGGTGCGCTGGGCGGCCAGGCGGGGGCGGGCGCCATGCTGGATGTGCTGACCGGCAAAGTGAACCCCAGCGGCAAGCTGGCCGAAACCTGGGTCAACGCCTATGCGGATACCCCCGCCAAGGATAACTTTGCCGGGCCGGGCCGCATGGTGCAGTACCGCGAGGGGCTGTATGTCGGCTACCGCTATTACCAGACCGCCGGTGTGCCGGTGGCATTCCCCTTTGGCTATGGGGTAAGCTACACCAGCTTTGCCTACAGCAATTTGCAGGCCGCGTCCAATGGCGTGACCCTGACCGTAACCAACACCGGCAAGCGCGCCGGAGCAGAGATCGTGCAGCTGTATGTGGCAAAACCCGGGGCAGAAGTGTTCCGCCCCGCACAGGAGCTGAAAGGCTTTGCCAAGGTGCAGCTGCAGCCCGGCGAAAGCAAGACCGTGACCATCCCGCTGGACGACAAGGCATTCCGCTACTGGAACACCAAGACCGACAGCTGGGAAGTGGAAGGCGGCAGCTATGAGCTGCGGGTCGGCGCGTCCAGTGCGGACATCCGCCTGACCGCCGTGGTGAAAGTGGCCGGTACCGGCGCACCCAACCCCTATGCCGGCAAGCATCTGCCGCACTATACCAGCGGCAAGGTGCAGAGCGTTCCAGATGACGAATGGGCCACCCTGCTGGGCCGCCCGGTGCAGCAGGGAAAAGTTAAAATTGACCGCAACATGACCCTGGGCGAGCTGAACCACAGCCGCAGCCCGCTGGGCTGGCTGATCTGGCTGGTGCTTACCGCACTGCTGAACGCCAGCTACAAGCGCGGCAAGCCGGACCTGAATGTGCTGTTCCAGTACAACATGCCGCTGCGTGCCCTGGCCAAAATGACCAGCGGTGCCATCAGCATGGGCATGGTGGATGGCATTGTGATGGAATTACAGGGATTCTGGATCATCGGCCTTGTGCGGGTGATCATAGAAGCCGTGAAAAACCTGGTACTGAACGCACAGCTGGAACAACGCCTGCGCAACAGCTGAGGAAAGAGAGGGGCTATTTATGCAGCTATGGAATAATTTTGCGGCAAAACACCCCGCCGCAGCCAAGTGGGTGCGCGAAGGCGGACTGTTTGTGATCGTATCCAACCTGGTTACGGTGTTCAAATACCTGCTGCTGCAATTTTTGCCGGCGGCGTTCAGCAGCCTGCCGGTGGTGGATTTTGGCTGGCCGGGCATCCCGGTCACGCTGTTTGGCGAAACCTTCCAGTGGAACATCCTGGGGTATGATTCCGCCCATGGCGGTCTGCCGTACTTTTGCGCCTACATGGTTGCCATGGTGGTGGGAGAATGCATAAACTTTCCCATCCAGCGCAACTTTGTGTTCCGCAGCAAGGGCAACCTGGCCAAGCAGATGGCCTGGTATGTGGTGGCGTTCTGCTTGATCACCTGCATCGTCAACTCCATCAACTGCGTGTGGGTGGCGGTTGCGGGCCTGCTGGTGCCGGATTTCATCTACAACATTGGCACCACCGTGCTCAATGGCGGCATTTCCATGGTGATCTTCTTCTTTGTGAACAAGATCATCTTCCCAGAGGGCACACAGGCAAAATAAAGCCCGGCAGGATCACTGGTGCTTTTCCCGGTACTCGAACAGGGCGGCGGCACGGTACAGGAAAAAGTCTTTTGGATGGTATAAAAATGTGATTGCCAGCAACGGCGAAGATCTGAACGGATAAAGAAGAATGCTGCCTTTCCCTGATGTGGAGAAAGACAGCATTTTTATTGCGTTTTTCGGAAAGAGGTGAGCAGCGGCCCCTACAAATGGGTAACGGCTGGCCATAAAATGGCGCTATTACATGGTGTGCTTTGTGAGAAAGCGCTGTAGTGTGATGATATAAAACGGATGGGTGCATGGTGTGCGCCCCTACGGAATTACAACAAAACACCCCCGCCCGTGCGGTAAATGAACTGCATAGGGCGGGGGTACCGTTATTTTACAAAGAAAACGCGCAAAGCGGAGATTTTAGGCAATACCGCACAATTCTAAGTGCCGATACGGCGAGTGAGGCACGGCAGCTGCTAAGCCAAAAGCGCAGATAATACTTTGTG
>ERZ779880.1622-NODE-1622-length-19126-cov-3.854911_pt1 | contig 19126 bp, 21 predicted proteins | sample MGYA00511555_ERZ779880 | MGnify/ENA primary metagenome ERZ779880 (study PRJEB29588, sample SAMEA2145815) | human gut metagenome | biome: human gut; feature: human-associated habitat; material: faeces | place: Denmark | collected 2008/2010 ...
ACCTTGACAGCAAGACCAGCGCCGAGGTGCTGGGGCTTATCAAGCGCACCAGTGCAGAGTTCCGGCAAACTGTTGTGATGATTACCCACAACAACGACATTGCCCGCCTTGCAGATCGGATTGTCCGCATTGAGGACGGCAAGATCGTGGAATAAGGAGGTGGCAGACTATGACATGGCCTTTTGAGAATGACACCAGCGCCATTACTAAGAAGCTGGCGAAAAACAGCTTGAAGTCCGGGAAAATGAGAAACATTTTGATTATCCTGACGATCTCACTTTCTATTGCACTAATGTCTGGGCTGGCGCTCTATATCGCCTCCATGCAGACCGCAAATAGTCGGCAGTTAGAAAATTTGCAGCAGGTATTTTTTTATGACATTACAGAGCAGCAATGTGACACCCTCCGGCAAGACAGTCGGATTTCAGAAATGAGGGCGACAAAATACGGCAAGCGTTCCGAAATAGAAAACTATGTAATCTGGCCGATGTATATTGAACAATCCGAGGGGAAAATTCAAAGTGCTGAAATTTCAGAGGGACAATACCCTATGGCTGAAAATGAGGTTGCTGTTGATGTTTCTTACTTAGATCGGATTGGCAAAAACCTTAAAATTGGCGACACAGTTTCATTTTCTTTTTATGATGGGACGCAAGAATCTTTTGTGCTTTCTGGCCTTACAGATACTGGCTCCACTTCTGATGTGTACCCGGTCTATTTCTCTGAACAATATGCAGAAATGGGAAGGCAGTTGAAAGACACTTTATTTGTAGCTGCCGCACAGGTACAGGACGCCAAAAGTATGACGGCAGATGAATTTCTCGATACCATTCATGCAATCGGAGCTGATTGTAACATTGATCGTCCAAGTATTGGCGAAAACAGTGCTTTTGTTCAGTCCTTGACCTTTAATCCGAAAAATATGCTGATTGCCCTTTGTATTGGTCTTGTAGTCTTGTTTGCGGGTGTAGTGGTGATATACAGTATTTTCTATATCTCCATCATTAACCGTATTCGATATTTTGGGCAGTTAAGAACTATTGGAACTACTGGAAAACAGATTAAAAGAATCGTAAAACGGGAGGGAACTTTACTGTTTTGCATAGGCGCGCCATTGGGGTTAGCCATTGGCTCAATTTTTGCGTGGATTCTCAATGCCGAGGGATGGTCATGGATAAACCTTCTCATTTGGGGCGGTTTGATTATTTTAGTGGAGTATATCGCTGTTTTATATTCTATTAGTAAGCCTGCTAAAATTGCAAGTAAGGTGTCACCTATTGAAGCATATAAAACAAAAGGAATTTTGCAAGACTTCAAGACACCTAAGCACTTGTTCAGAAAGATTACTCCTTTTTCGATGGCAAAAATGAACACCTCTCGCAATAGAAAAAAGTTCCTGATGACTTCTTTCTCTCTGGCGATCAGTGGAATTATCTTTATGGTTGGCTCTACCTTTTTGACTTCCTTTCATCAGGAAGCGTATGCCCGAAACGGAATTATGGAGCATGGCGAAGTTAGGATTTATTTATCAGAAAACGCTGCACAAGTAAATGAGCAGGGATATGCAGGAGTACAGGTCAACAACCCGCTCAATGATACTTTCATGCAGCAAATTTCTCAAGTAGACGGAGTAAAAGAAATCATACCTTTTGAGAAGCTGTACTGCACATTTGAATATAATGGCCGCCGTGATAATGATTTTATTGTTCCCTTTACAGAAGTAGAATTTACTCATTTATCGAAGCACATAGAGACGCAGGACAGGAGCTATTCAGACATTGTGGAAAATAAGGAAATCTTTGTCTTAAAGAATGACACTGTGGAAGAAATTTATGGTTGGAAATTTCAGCCCGGCGATACTATAAAATTTGAATGGTTTGACGGCACAGAATACCGTGAAGATGTATTCTCCATCGGCGGTGAGATTACAAGCGAAAAAGCATATAGTGATCCAGAGTGTTTTACTGCTCTCGGTGTATCTGGATGGTTTTTAATGCCTGACGATCTCGTTTATACAATGCTACCGGAGGGTTGCAATATCAATTCAGAGGTACTTCTCTCGACAGAATGGGATTCCAAAGAAGAAGAAATCACCCAGCAGTTAAACGGCATAATTGCCAACTCCGATGAACTGCAAATGCGAACTTTGAGAGATTCAATCAATAGCAAAGCGGGAATGTATAACACACTTTTAACTTCAATCATTGGCATTAGCATTTTTATTATGATGTTCAGCCTGATTAGTCTTATCAATACGCTGGTGACAAATATTATGGTCCGAAAGCAGGAATTGTCTGTTTTACAGTCTATTGGTATGACAAAGCGGCAGCTCAATAACATGGTTCAGTATGAAGCCGGATTGATTGCAGTATGGAACATCATTGTCACCCTGTTGGGGGGTGGATTTTTAGGGTTTATGTTGATTCGTGGCCTAAACAGTATCGGCATGAATTATTTGCACTGGGCTTATCCGATATGGTTTGCACTTTTGTATGCGATTGTTGTTCTTGCCATGCCAGCGGTTATAACAAAGATGGCGATCTATCTTCTCCAAAAGAAATCCATTGTGGAGAGGTTGCGTGATATTGAATAAACAGTGCGGCATGGGCAAATCATTTAGTGGCACCCCGGAAAAAGTTCTGCTAAGGGGCTACCCCCTTACGAGCACTGTGAACGCTTTTTCCGAAAAAACTGAAACCATATAGATCCAATCTGAAGGTTGACGGCAGAAAAAAGCCGTTGTCCGGCAGCCTTTATCTCATGTTCTGATTTTTACGGCGGCTTTGAATAAATCAGGGCCGCCGTAAAGCGAGAATAGCTATTGTCTGGATTGCGTTAGCTTAAATGAAGCAAATTATTCTTAACTTGCCATACACTTGTCAAGTTTCTTGCGTTATAATAAAGGCGGAGGTGTATGGTATGCAGATGAACAGGCTGTTTCAAATTGTTTACTATTTATTGGAAAACGGAAAATCCTCGGCTCCTGAACTGGCAAACAAATTTGAGGTTTCTACTCGGACCATTTACAGAGATTTAGATACCATTAGTGCGGCAGGAATCCCAATTTATGCTACACAGGGAAAAGGCGGCGGTATCTCTTTGATGGAAAATTATGTTCTGGACAAGTCTATATTTTCAGAAAAGGAGCAGGAACAAATACTGATTGCCTTACAGGGCATTGCTTCCACAGAAGGCGAAAATGTGGATGAACTGCTTTCTAAATTGTCAGCACTCTTTCAAATTAAATGGACGGATTGGATAGAAGTTGATTTTTCAGACTGGAATAAAAATAAGGCGGATCAGATATTTGGCGAGATTAAAAAAGCTATTTTTGACAGAAGGATTATCACCTTTTCTTATTTTGGCAGTGACAGCCAGTATTTATCTCGCTCTGTGAAGCCGCTTAAATTGATCTTCAAGGGCAATGACTGGTATTTATACGGATTTTGCCTTTTAAGAAATGACTACCGCTTTTTTAAATTGACGCGCATAAAAGATTTGGTAATTTCCGCTGAAACGTTCATAAGGGACGTGTCGGACTTACCAAAGGATAAAATGGAAATGCCCTATTACAATACGGTTTCTGTTACTTTGAAATTCTCTCCGCAAGTTGCTTTTCGCGTGTATGATGAATTTGCCGAAAACATAACAACAGATCAAGAGAATAATCTATATGTAACCGCAGATTTACCGGATCATGAAGTATTATATCATTATCTGCTTACCTTTGGGGATAATGTTGAGGTGATTTCCCCGTCGCATATCCGGGCTGGGATAAAAGAAAAAGTATGCTCCATTCTAAAAAAATATAAAACATGACACAGGATTTCAGGTTTTGTTTGTTATACTTGTTTTAGAAACGGAAAACTTTTAGTATACAGTCGAAATGAAAGCACAAATACCCATACTGACGGAGGGGGTGATGACATGGGAAATTAGCTGTATTTGATATATCTGAACCGGGCGGTATAATTGCAGAAAAGCTACTCATGCTGTTAAGCGCCCGTCAGCGTCAGGAATTGGTAAACTATCTTTTCAATTCCCAAAAACAACAAAATAATCTGGCCGACAGCCCATGCGTCATTTCCGAAACTTGTAAGGTGCAAACAGTTATTGATGAACCGTTTACAGAGATTCAAGTGGACGATTTATATTTCTGCCAGGAACAACGGCTTGTATGTATTAGCGAGCAGGTAATTGAATTAACCGCTAAAGAATTTGACATTCTTGCTTTGTTAATCACTCACCCAAAGCGGGTATTTACTTATGAGTTGATTATGGAATTGGTCTGGAATGAGGATTATTCCTACTACTCTCGTAAAGCAGTCAACAACCATGTGAGCAATCTGCGGAAGAAACTGAAAGTTACGCAGGATTCCCCGGACTACATCAAAAGCGTTGTTGGCGTTGGTTATAAATTTGAAGTGCCGTAATATAGACCATGAAATTGGCTGGTAGTTGGATGCAGCTAAGGTGTGGCTGCCGGTATCTATCTGCTTCGCCTAATGTGGGTAATCGTCAAGAGCAGAAGTAGGCTGCCTTGACGATTATCTGTAATTATGCTATCATCGGCTTATAATGTGACAGCATTTTGGCAAATAATAAAAATAGACTGACCGGAGCGATAAGGAGTAATACAATGAATGAAAAAATCTTAGTAGTTGATGATGAAAAAGAGTTAGCCGATTTGGTTGAAGTCTATCTGAAAAACGATGGATACACCGTTTATAAATTTTATAATGGCACGGATGCGTTAAAGTGTATCGAGTCCACCCCTCTGGATTTAGCCATATTGGATATTATGCTCCCGGATATTGATGGCTTTCAAATTTGCCAGAAAATCCGGGAGAAATTTTATTTTCCTGTGATCATGCTAACGGCAAAAGTTGAAGATGGGGATAAAATCATGGGGCTCTCCATCGCAGATGACTATATTACCAAGCCCTTCAATCCGCTGGAAGTAGTTGCCAGAGTGAAAGCGCAGTTAAGGCAGTATATGAGGTACAGACAGCCCCACTTCAAACAGGAGGATGAACGCAGCGAATACGATATAAGAGGAATGACAATCAGTAAGAACAGCCACAAATGTATCTTGTTCGGGAAAGAACTTCAACTAACGCCAACAGAGTTTTCTATTCTCTGGTATCTGTGTGAAAACCAGGGGAAGGTTATTTCAACGGAGGAACTATTTGAAGCGGTATGGGGCGAAAAATACATGGATAACAATAATACTGTTATGGCCCATATTGGACGTCTCAGAGAAAAAATGAAGGAACGGGCAAAGAACCCTAAATTTATAAAAACTGTGTGGGGAGTGGGATATACCATTGAAAAATAGAAAGAAAACAAAATATGAAGATGACTATTTGCTTTTCAAAAACAGATTATCCATCAAAATGCTTCTCATGATGGTGTGCTCCCTTCTGATTATAGCGGGTGTTTATCTGTTTATCTTAAAAGGAAATTTTGCAAATGCCGTAGTTTCCATTTTAGAACATTTTGTTTACCATGACCGCGATGAGGCCGCAGTGGTTTATTTGAAAACCTTTAAGAGATATGAATTTTGGCTTTTCCTGTTGGCGATTTTGGGCGTGTTTTTTGTGATTTTTCGTATGTTTGTGGGCAATGTTTCAAAATACTTTAAGGAGATCAACCGTGGCATTGATTCCCTGGTACATGAAGATGCCGAGGATATTGCCCTTCCGGCAGAACTGGCTTCAACGGAAAGAAAGATCAATTCCATACGGCATACCCTGGCGAAAAGAAAGACGGACGCCGAGCTTGCGGAGCAACGGAAAAATGACCTTGTTATGTACCTGGCCCATGACTTAAAAACGCCGCTTTCATCGGTGATCGGATATTTGACCCTGTTAAGGGATGAAGGCCAGATTTCCGATGAACTCCGGGAACGGTATTTATCCATATCACTGGATAAGGCAGAACGCCTTGAAGATCTGATTAACGAATTTTTTGAGATCACACGGTTCAACCTTTCCCATATTACACTTGTATACGGCAAAATCAATCTGACAAGAATGCTCGAACAGTTGGCATACGAGTTTAAGCCGATGCTGGCCGGGAAAAACCTGAAGCTGGAATTTGAAATACAGCCGGATATTTCTATTTCGTGTGATGCAAATAAAATGCAGCGTGTATTTGATAACCTGCTGCGAAACGCTGTCAGCTATTGTAATGCAGATACAAGCATTAAGATAACTGCGGAGCAGATGGAAGATCATGTGATCATTAAAGTCATAAACGAGGGAAATACAATTCCGCAGGAACGATTAGAAAGAATATTTGAGCAGTTCTACCGCCTGGATGTATCAAGAAGCTCCGCAACGGGCGGGGCCGGCCTGGGACTCGCCATTGCAAAGGAGATTGTTGAACTTCATCATGGGCAGATTACCGCCCACAGTGCGGACGGCCTCACCTGCTTTGAGGTGTCATTGCCGCTCGTAGGAAAATCGTAAGAAATTCCGTTAAAAATCATAGGTTATCCACAAAGGAAAGCGAAAACATAAATCGCTCCATTCTGATATGCTATATATCGGGTGGAGCGGTTTTTTTACTTCCAGAAAGGAGTTTGGGATAACGATGGATTATAAGAACATTAACGGAAATTACGATAACAGGAACAGGAGAAAATCAAAAAAAAAAAAAAGAGTTTATTACAGAACTGTATGTATCGTGCTCGGTTTACTCATAGCCGTTGCAGCACTTGGGATTGTGAATCTGATAAGGGGCGACAAAGAAACTCCCTCCCCCGGCAAAAACGAGGCTTATTCTCTGGTAGATGGCGAACAAAACGAGACAGTCTTCCCCTCTCTTGACTCTGCTGAAAATTCTCTTTCCGTAAACATTACGGCAGCAAATGCGATTGTAATCAACGCTGATACAAATGAGACATTGTATCAGAAAAAAAGTACAGATAAAATTGCGCCGGCCAGCACAGCTAAGATGATTACAGCCTTGACGGTGCTGGATTACTGTTCCCCGAACGATGAAATGAGGGTGGGCGCGGAAATTGAATTGATGCATGATGATTCGTCAAGGGCATGGCTTATGCAGGGCGATACCCTGACCGTCAGACAGCTCTTAGTTGCCCTTATGCTTCCTTCTGGCAATGATGCGGCGTATACGCTTGCTGTGAATACCGGAAAGAAAATTGCCGGAGATAACGGCCTGTCAAATGCACAGTCCATTGATGTGTTCATGGATAAAGTAAACCAAAAGGCAAAATCGCTTGGAGCGGAAAACTCGAATTTTGTAGTCCCGGACGGATATGACGCCGATGGGCAGTATACTACGGCCTACGATCTCGCCGTTATTGCAAAGGCATGTTTGGATGACCCTTATATTTCAGAGATCGTGGCAAGCTACTCGTCTTATGAAAGATGGCCGAATGGCCGGGAGGTCACTTACAACAATACAAACGAACTTCTCAATCCAAACAGCCCGTATTATCGGCCAGAAGTGATCGGCCTAAAAACGGGAACCAGCAGTCTCGGCGGTGCCTGTATCGTTTCTGCTGCTGTCATTAACGGGAACACCTATATCTGTGCAGTCATGGGCTCCACTGAGAACGACAGGTTCCAGGACAGCATCGATATAATTGATGCAATAAAATTACAATGAACGATTAAGGAGTGAAGCAATGAAGAAAAAGATTGATATTACTGTTTTTGGATGTGAGCCGGACGAAGCGACAGTTTTCCGTAAACTGTCCCATGAATTTGGTGTTACGGTCTCACTCATAAGAGAAGCAGTATCGGAGGACAATGCAAAAGTAGCCGATGGATGCCAGTATGTAAGCATAAGCCATAAAGCGGAGCTGTCGGAGCCTCTCCTTCTCGCGTTGAAAGACGCCGGAGTGAAATATATCTGCACCCGGAGCATCGGTTATAACCATATTGATATACAGGCGGCCGGTCAAATGGGAATGACCATCGGCACAGTAGCCTACTCGCCGGGGAGCGTCGCCGACTATGCCATTATGCTGATGCTTATGCTGATGCGTGGAACAAAATCCGTAATACACAGAACTGAAAAACAGGATTATTGCCTGAATAGCCTTCGCGGGAAGGAATTGCGGGATATGACGGTTGGCGTATTAGGGGCGGGACGGATCGGACAGGCTGTTATGGAACGCTTGAAAGGATTCGGCTGTACGGTGCTGGCATATGACCGTAATCATAAAGCCGGAGCAGATTATGTTTCATTTTGTGAGCTGCTGCAAAGAAGCGACATCATTACGCTTCATGTTCCGCTGGCAGAAGATACTTTCCATATGATTGGGCGCGAGCAATTAGAAATGATGAAGAAAGAGGCGCTTCTTATCAATACGGCGCGGGGCGCTTTAGTGGACACCGGGGCATTGGTAGAGGCACTGGCAGATGGGAAAATTGGAGGCGCCGCTTTAGATGTACTGGAAGGCGAAGAAGGGTTTTTTTATTATGACTGCACGTACAAGGCGGTAGAACATCCCTTTTTATCGACCCTACAAAGGATGCCAAATGTAATTGTTACGCCGCATACTGCCTACCATACGGAACGGGTGTTGGTTGACACCGTGAGCAATACGATTCGGAATTGTCTGAACTTTGAAAGGAGTCTTGGAAATGTATAGGATTAACGTTGCGGTCCTGTTTGGGGGCTGCTCAGAAGAACATACTGTATCAATAAAGTCTGCAATGGAGCTTGCGGCAAACATTGATACGGAAAAATATCAGCCTTTTTATATCGGGATCACAAAATCCGGTGTTTGGAAATTGTGTGAAAAGCCCTGCCTGGATTGGGAACAATATGCAAAATATCCGGTCGTCTTTTCGCCGGGCAGAAATACGCATGGTTTTCTGATACAAAAAGAGGATAGATATGAAATCCAACCTGTAGATGTAGTGTTCCCCATCATTCATGGAAAATTCGGAGAAGATGGCTCAATACAGGGGCTGCTCGAATTATCGGGTATTCCCTATGTTGGCTGTGATATTCAAAGCTCCGTGATTTGCATGGATAAATCGCTTGCTTATACTACCGTAAAAAATGCAGGTATTGAAGTCCCTGATTTTCAGATTATCCAGGACGGTGACAGCCCGAAAACCGAGTGCTTTAGCTTTCCTCTTTTTGTGAAACCTGCACGCTCTGGTTCTTCTTTTGGAGTAAATAAAGTAGATAAAGCGGAGGATTTATGCGCTGCCATAAACGAAGCAAGGCAATATGACAGAAAAGTATTGATTGAGCAGGCCGTTTCTGGAAGTGAGGTTGGCTGCGCCGTATTGGGAACCGGTACGGACCTAATTGTCGGAGAGGTCGATCAGATTAGCCTAAAACATGGCTTTTTTAAGATTCATCAGGAAGCACAGCCTGAAAAGGGGTCTGAAAATGCAACGATCGAAGTGCCGGCTGATCTTCCGGCAAAGGTAAGAGAGCGGATTCAGAAAACAGCTAAGAAGATTTATCAGGTACTCGGCTGCAGAGGACTGGCCCGTATTGATTTGTTTTTGCGGGAGGACGGGCATATTGTCCTCAATGAAGTGAATACCATGCCCGGTTTTACTTCGTATAGCCGCTATCCCTGTATGATGACTGCGGCAGGCTTTACCCTTTCGGAACTCATTGATCGTTTGATTGAACTGGCGCTCAGGAGGTAGACATGATGAAACAGAATTTTATTTTTTTAGACGAAGTGCTGCCTGGTATTCGTTGGGATGCCAAATATGCCACATGGGATAATTTTACAGGCAAACCGGTGGACGGATATGAGGTAAACCGTATTGTAGGAACCAAAGAGCTGGGAGCTGCTTTACGCAAAGCTCAAAAACTTGCCATGAAACAGGGATATGGGCTGCTCTTATGGGATGGTTATCGCCCTCAGCGTGCCGTGGATTGTTTTCTGCATTGGGCGTCACTACCGGAGAATAATCTAACGAAAAACCGGTATTACCCTAATATAAAGCGGAATGAAATGGTGACAAAGGGATATGTGGCCTCACAGTCCAGCCATAGCCGCGGAGGCGCAGTTGATCTCACGATTTTTTATTTAGATACCGGTATGCTTGTTCCTATGGGCGGAGATTTTGATTTTATGGATGAACGGTCCCATCATGCTGCAAGCGGACTGACGGAGGAAGAATCCAGAAACCGGGAATGTCTGCGCCATATCATGGGAAGGAGCGGCTTTGAAGCCTATTGTAACGAATGGTGGCATTATGTCCTGGCAGATGAACCATACCCAAATACATATTTCAATTTTTGCATTGCATGACTAAATAAACTGAAAAAGGAAAGCGGAGAGCGATTTTTCTCTCCGCTTTCCTTTTCAATTACTTTAAAGGTATCTTAACTGTAACATTCAACCCATGAGGACTTGTTTCAAAAAAATGGATTGTTCCCTGATGTGCTTTCACAATCTGCCGCACAATTTTAAGACCCAAACCATGTTCCATTTCATCAGTCTGTTTTTGCGTACTGGAAATATCCTCGTCACTGTTTAATGCGTTTAACTGCGCTTCACTTACCCCGCACCCATTGTCCATAACAGAAAAAATACAGAGTGTGTCATTACTGCCAATGGTGACCTGTATTTTACACCCATTACGATTATGGACAATACAATTCCTTATCAAATTAGCCAACATTCGACTAAGTAAAGCCTGATCTCCGACAATCGAGATGTTTTTACCGGGATTATCTTCTGATAGTTCCAGCTCGTATAGTTCTGATAGGATATCATTCAATATTTCACTGACAGCCTGCCGCGCCAATTCTACCGGGTCAAAGATTTCTTTCTGCATAGGCTGCATAGAATATTCTAATTTAGTTGTCAAATTCAAATCAGCCACTAAATCTTTTAGCCGTTCACTGTGCTTTCGGATTATCCCAGCTTGGCTTCGGACGGCTTCTGGCAAAGAAGAAGTGTCTTCAATTTCGCTTGCATATCCCAAAATTACAGAAAGCGGTGTGCGTATATCATGGGAAATTCCTCTGATCCAGTCTGCACGGGTGTTATCCTTTTTCAGCAAATAGTCACCGGCCTTATTCAAACCAGCATTGATCTCTGCTAACTCGCCGGTTTCTTCCAGATGGATAGGCTTTCCGGAGGACAGATGCCGAATGCCTCTCAAAATCGGCACCATAGCTTTTTCTACCCGGCGGGCATTGCGGATAAACAAATATATCATCAATAATATGTTAATGCAGAATACCGCCGCTAATCCAAATAACATAGGCCAAATGTATTGCGCCTTGAAGGAAAAATAGTAATTCACAACACTTCCAGGAGGAAAGCCAATCACCAAAAGCCCGTCCTGTCGTTTTGCGATATTGGTCGGGTAATCATCGAGATACCAACGACTAAACATTGCAATATCCATTGAGGAATAGTGACGTGGTAATTCTTCCGGCAGATTCTCTTCCCAAACGACAGTGCCATCATCACCTAAAATCATAGCCCATGCGCCGGCATTATTCAGCATTTCCTTCGCTTGTATATCTGCGCTGAATTCTCCGTTTGATACCGTGACATGATTTGAAAAGTCCTCAATCGGAAACTTGGATGTTGCCACATTGCCAAAATAAGCTATCACAAAATAGGACGCCACTAAAATAATATTAACAGCCAGAAAAAGGACTATAATTCTAACTGTGGAAAATATATAGCGGCGAAAAAAACGTTCTGATGCGTTCACCTTTGCGCCCCCTTAATATTCAGGCGATACCCGATCCCCTTGATCGTCACAAGGGCAATCGGCTTTGATGGGTCTTCTTCAATCTTCTCTCTTAAATGCCGGATATGTGTAGCCAACGTACTCTCATATCCCTGCCAGAAGTCGCCGCAAATCGCCTGACACAATGAGCCGGTAGTAACGATTCGTCCTGCGTTTTCATACAGCTTTTCAAAAAGCTGAAACTCTTTGGCCGTTAAAGAAATGCTTTCACTATCGCGCTGTACTATCGCTTTATCCAAGTCCACGGTTGCTGTATCAAAGAACACTTTGCGATCCTTCTCTGGGTAGGCTCGTTTTAATATAGCCTGCACTCGGAATAATAATTCCTTCGGCAGAAAGGGTTTCAACAGATAATCATCTGCACCATTTTCAAATCCTGCAAATTTGTCTTCTGCTTCACCGCGGGCTGTCAGCATAAGGACAGGGATTTTACTTATCTTTCGTAATTCTTTTAGTGTTGCAAATCCGTCCATACTCGGCATCATAACATCAAGGATCACCAGATCCGGCTGTTTTTCTTTGCATATTTTCAATGCAGCTTCACCAGAAGCCGCCGTCAACACTTGTGTAAATCCTGCTCTTTCAAAAATGGACTTCACCATTTCCAATAACTCGGCTTCATCGTCCACTGCAAGAATCATTCTGTCGTTCATAAGGAACCCCCTTTTTTGTTCTATTCTTATTATACCGCAAGATGGTTAGATTGCCTATTCTGTCCCTGAAATCTCAAAGTAAATTCAAAGTTGTCTCAAGGTTATCTCAAAGTTGGTGTGCTATGCTGGTTATGAAAACAAAAAGGAGGCGCAAGCTATTATGAGTGATTACATTATTGAAACGCATGATCTGACAAAAAAGTACGGCAATCAGACCAGTGTTTCTCACCTGAATATTCACGTAAAAAAAGGCCGTATCTATGGACTTCTGGGACGCAACGGAGCGGGCAAGACGACAACCATGCGAATGTTGCTGGGGTTGACGGCTCCCACCTCCGGTGCAGTAGAGATTTTCGGTAAACCCTTTCAAGGAAACGAAAAGGAAATCCTACCCCGAATTGGCTGTCTGATCGAGTCACCGGGTTTCTATCCCAACCTGACAGGGACGGAAAACCTAAAAATCTTTGCCGACCTGCGGGGTTTGAAAAGCCCTAACTATATAAAAAGCGCTTTGGAACTTGTCAACCTGCCTTACCGGGACAAAAAGTTGTTTTCCCAATATTCTCTCGGCATGAAACAGCGATTGGCGATTGCGCTGGCCGTCATGCACAACCCTGAACTGCTGATTTTGGACGAACCGATCAACGGCCTTGACCCCATCGGCATTGCAGAGGTACGCGATTTTATCCGAGAATTGTGCGATGCCAGAGGAAAAACCATTTTAATTTCCAGCCACATCCTTTCGGAAATCTCTTTGCTGGCGGATGATGTGGGAATTATCGACCGCGGCAATTTGCTGGAAGAAGAAAGCCTGAAGGAACTGGAAGCTAAAAATGCAAAGTACATCCACTTCTGTGTATCGGATGCACAAAAGGCTGCACAGATTATTGCCGATACGTTTCAAAGCAAGAATATCCAACTTACGGATAACAATAATCTGTATCTCTATGATACGACCCTGCCGGTAGCAAGGATTAACCGCACTTTTGTCGAAGCTGGAATCGATATTCAGGAATCCCATCTCTGTGAGGATACTTTGGAGGATTACTTCAAGCGAATTACAGGAGGTGAGGGGATTGCTTAAACTGATCCAATGTGAGATGCGGAAGTTAAAGCGGAAGCACTTTGTATCATTTGTGATTTTCGCCGCGCTTCTGTTCCCAATTCCGTTTACGGCTCTTGTATTGGCCGGGAGTGTGGGAAACTTTACCGGCTTTGAAGCAGTTTTCGGCCTATTGGCTACTATGGGTATGCCCATCATGCTTCCAGCGGTTTTAGGTATCATTGCGGCTATGCTGTTTTTTATGGAGCGGGATAACGATACTTTGAAAAACCTACGCACGATTCCTATTTCCCCGTTTAAAATTGCCACCGCAAAAATTGCTGTACTTTACATTTTGGGACTGATCTTTGCCTTTGCCACTATGGTTTCGTCGATGGTTGGCGGCCTGATTGCCGGAAGTGAACTAACAGACATCGGAGAAAACTTCGGTATTGCAATTATTACAGCATTACTTTACACAACAAGCATTTTGCCGGTTGTCATTGCGATTGTAGGATTCAACCGCTCTTATATTTTTTCGGTTATCCTAACCTTTTTCTATACGATGTTCGACTTTATGCTTGCGTATGGAGGCCTTTTTGCCACAGCAGACCCTATGATGCGGCTGGTAACAAATATCATGCCAGCACCTATCATTTACCGTTGGCAGGCCGTCCGGTTCGTTAATCTTGGAACCCCGGCATATTCTGTAATGGAACCGTATTTTTTACCGCTGTGGCTCGTTGTATTAACTGTCGTTATTATTGGGGTGCTGTCTTATCTGGCGATTATCAGAATTTATAACAAACGCGAAAGTTGAGGTGAGAAAAATGGCAAGCATTATAAAAACGGAATTTTATAAAATAAGACGATACTCCGTAATTTGGATTGGCGTAGCGACGATGTTTACCGTCGTGCTCCTTGCCCGGTTTATGGCAACGGCCTCTGACGGGGCAACCCATACGCTCATAAACTTTACTTCCAGTGTGATTTGGAACAATTTGGTTCTGATATATCCTGCAACAATCGTTTTGATCGCTGGATATATCATTGACAGGGAGCGTACAGACGACACGCTGAAAAATGTTCTCACGATCCCTGTTTCCTTTCGGCAAATGCTGATTGGAAAACTGATTGCTGTTGGATGTATAGCAGTAGCACTTTCCGTCATTGAATTCCTGTTCACGCTCATTGTTTTCTTTGCCAGCGGATTTCCCGGATTTTCTATCGGCGGTGCGGTACAGGTTCTTTTTCAGATGATCGGGATCAATTTGATCTCCTATATTGCAGTCATGCCTGTTATTGCTTTTACCGCTCAAAGAAGCGGCAGCTTTATGGCTGGCGTTGGCTTTGCTTTCTTTTATGGCTTTGTTGGAATGATGGCTTCCGGCCACGGCCTGCGTGATCTATATCCTATTACTGCGGGCCTTACCGTAATTGGTTATCAAGATGGAAGCAGTGATCCAACAGGAAACGTCTTGTTGAGTGCAGCCTCCATCTTGTTTATGCTGGCCGTGACATTCATTATCGTTTCCACAGCGAAAAATCGTGAAGTAACTGCCACAAAGAAGAAGAAAGAATCTGAAAAAACGGTTCATAAAAGAAATCATAGTGCGAGGTAGGAGGATTTTCAAATGAAATCAAAAAAAGTTATAGTAGGCATTATTGTCGCAATATTAGTTGTCGTCTGCATGGGGGTAGCTTTTCTTGCGACCCAAAATGACGATTACTATACGCAAATTGACAACAGATGGGTACAGGAGATTGCCCCTCATGGAGCAATGAATTATAAATACACGCTGACTGCCTACGATGAGAACGGGAACGAAAAAGATGTTGTGTTTGAAACAAGCCGTATTTTGACAGACGATGCGTTTCTCTGCCTGAAAGTCAATTTTATACGGGGTGTGGTAACATGGGCAGAAGTTGAATACAAGGAATTACCTGCGAGGGTTCAGCAGTATTATAACGAGTAGATCAGAGACACTTTCTAAATAATAATTAGTTGTAGTATAAAAGCCGATTATTTTTCCTGCGTTTAGTGTGTTGTATGCTGATCTAACCTGTATAATGAGATCTTAAAGAAGAAAAATAATTGTTTGAAAAGGTTTTCCTGTAAAGCAATACGCCTGTCTGCAATTCTACAGACAGGCGTATTGTGCGTGTGTGGTGGATGGTTGAGCGGAGTTGTCCTGCATTTGGGACAGACTTTTTCTTTCGCATAGTTCATCCCGTTTAGAAGGGTTATTTTGTCACGATGGGCTTTCCGTCTTTGTCAACTAATGGGCAAATACCCCCGCCCGTTCCAAACTTTGCGACAAGGTAATTAACGCCGGTTTCTCTATCTACTACCACATAAAAGCCTTTAGCGCTTCCCTCGGTTTCAGTAATTTCAAATCTCTTACCTTCCATAAAAGACACCTCCTGCATAGGTTAAAATCAAAGTTCCTGTCTTGAAAAGATGCGATAACTGATTTGGTACATTACATAGCACCACGCCAATGCAAGGATTGGAGAACAGCACAGAAGGATAAACACAAGCTGGTCTGTCAATTCAACTCCCAGCATGGCAAGAAGCTGGTATATCCCAAAGCAAATCCCTGCCGGAATGAGGAATGATACTAATAGCAGCACACGGCCTTTTTCAGCCCCGAATTTGAACACAAGTGGGATTGACATACTTCCAAAGATCAGGGAGATTACCCATGCCGCCAAAGCCAAAAATAACAGCTCTCCAATTCCCGCAAAGTCAAAAGTGATTTTCCTCATAGCAAATCCACCGATGGAACCAATCACCAGACCAAACAGGCTGCCGACAGCACAAAAGATTGCTAATACAACAAATTTACCGACCACTAATTCCTTCTTTGAAACGGGCATTATCATGGCATATCGCGTCCATTTGGAATTGTCATCAAAAGAAAAGGTTGTTACGATTCCTGAATGTTCATCTTGTCTTTCAGCACAACTTCAGAAAAAGTAACCCCTGAGATTTCTCCATCCACTGCGCGGGTATTTTTCACCACATCCGGATTATCTTTTACAAACTGCTCTGAGAGAACCGCCACGCTGACCGTATCGTTACTTGCTTCTCACCAACCGGAAAGCACCATATCATAATGATAGGTTTTTCCCCGCAGTTCAAATTCCAGAGGAACTTCTGCTCCGATCTCCGGTTCCACACCAAGGGCTTTCAAAGCCAGCTCGGTAGTAGCAATTTCATTCGCCTTTTCCGGCGCTGAACCATGTGTTGGCACACAGAATGTAAGTTCCTGCTGCATGCTGTCAGCATAGTTTAATTCAATGGAATGACCCATGGAGTTGCTCGCATAGCCAATCACCCGCCGATGACCTGCCTGCTCTACAAAATCACTGTTCTTCAGCTGCTCAAATTGCTCCTCTGTCATATAGCCAAAGGTTCCATCTCCCTTGCTGCCTTTCTGTATCTGCATAGAGAGCTGCATGGAGGATACCATGTTAAATGCCAGTGAAGTGATGGATGTAAACAAAAATGCTGTCAGAACGATTGCAAGAATCGCCGCCAGATTACGAACCTTATTCTTCTTGAAATAGCGTTTAGATAGCTTGGTAATCACTTTGGAATTATTGTTACCAAATAGAATGTCATTCATCTTGCCGCCCTCCTTTACTGCACAATCTTGCCATCCTCAACAGAGAGGTTCACACCGTCCAGAGCCTTTGTGATATTCGGCTTTGTGCCGTAGTATTTTTTCAGTTCAATCGTCTGCAAAATGCTCATAGAGAACACCATCCTTTCTTTTCAATAAACCCATTGTAACGACCAAACCTCACAGAAATGTCACGGGCCACAAAATATTTTCGCCAAATTCGGCCCCAAATGTCACAAGTCTGTGACATTTCAATTTTTGGGGCGTGCTTGATCTACTTTCGGAGCAGGAAAACAGAAAAGGTTGAGCCTTTCCCGACCTCAGATGATACCCGGATATAGCCATCCTGCAAGGTCACGATCTCACGGGCCAGATACAGCCCAATGCCAATACCGTCCACATCATGCACAGCATCTTCACGGTAAAATCGTTTGAAAATCATTCCCTGGTGCTGCTCCGAAATGCCGATGCCCGTATCGGCAATATCAATCTTCACATACATTTCCCAGCTTTCTACCGACACACGGATCTGCCCGCCTGTTGGGGTGTACTTCACTGCATTATCTAAAATATTAAATAGTGCTTCGCTTGTCCATTTTCGGTCATGGGAAACCGACAGCCCCTCCGGGCAATCCACCTGCACATCAAGTTGCTTCTTTTCAGCATTGAGCAAAATACCGCCAAGGGCAGCGGCAAGGGTATCATAAATCGGCTGCTGTTTTTGTTCCAGCGAGATCACTCCCGTTTCCAAGCGGGAGGTTTTAATCATAGCCTGCATAAGAAAATCCAGCTTGTCTAACTGGCTGTCCATAGACAAAAGAAATTCTTTCTGGTTGTCCGGCGATACATTTTGCTCCAACAAAGTTGTATCCAGCATTTTCAGGTTTGCAATCGGCGTTTTGACCTGATGGGATATGTCCGAAATCAATTCCTGCAAGTCAGCCCGTTCCTTTGCAATACTGCTTTTGCTTTCCCGCAGCACTTCATAGAGCCGCCCCAGCCGATAGTTGATTTTATAGAACAGGCTTTCTTCTTCAGCCACTTGCAGAGGCGCTATATTCCCGGACAACATATCATCAAGTGTCCTGCAAAAGAGATCAGAAAATAAAGTCAGCTTGCGCCGAACCAGCGCAACAAAGCAAATCACGCAGAACAAAACAAATGCGTAGAAGAACAGGCAGCATAATACTGCCGATATACTGTGCGTCAAATCATACAGAATGATAGTAGTTGCTGAAACGGCCAGTAAAAGTATCAGACCTAAGAATACACAGGCTTTGTTGATAGACAGCTTCTTTGCGCTCATTTTTGAAGCCCTCCTATCCACATATACCCCATGCCGTAAACAGTTTTGATGTACTGCTGGCCGTCCGCCTCAATCTTATTTCGTACCCGGCTGACTGCGGCAGTTAAGGCGTGTTCGTCCACAAAGTTGCCGTCAATGTCCCACAACTTTTCAAGAAGAACCTGCCTCGTCAAAACAATTTTGGGATTTTTGGTTAGCACATTTAACAATCGGTATTCCAGCGGTGTAAAGGTGATCGCCTCCCCGGAAAGTGTCGCAGTCATTTCCGAAAAGTCTATGGATAAGATACCATCATCATAGCAGTCCCCGCCGGATTGCTTTGCAATGCGGCCCAGCAGTGCCGCCAGCTTTTTTTGAAAAACGCTCATGTGGAATGGCTTTGTTACATAATCGTCGGCACCCAACTCATAGCCTTTGAGCATATCGCTTTCCATGTCATTTGCGGTTAGGAAAATCACTGCGGTATCAGGGTGTCGCTCTTTGGCTTCCCGGCAGAAATCAAAACCGTTACCGTCCGGTAGGTTCACATCCAGCACGATCAAATCATAGTTCTGCTTCTCAATAAAATTCACCGCCACCTGCTTTGATAAAGCGGCATCCACGGTATATCCCATTGTGTTCAGATTATAGCACAACGTATTATTCAAAAGACGGTCATCTTCAACTACCAAAATTCGCATCATATCACATCCTTTTCTTTTTAGAATAGCATTCAAATGTCACAGAAAACTCACGGCAAAATTATTTTTTGTTCTCTTTACGCCGTT
>ERZ779880.1632-NODE-1632-length-19007-cov-4.970293_pt1 | contig 19007 bp, 20 predicted proteins | sample MGYA00511555_ERZ779880 | MGnify/ENA primary metagenome ERZ779880 (study PRJEB29588, sample SAMEA2145815) | human gut metagenome | biome: human gut; feature: human-associated habitat; material: faeces | place: Denmark | collected 2008/2010 ...
AATTACACATTTTATTGTTATTGAATGTGTCTACCTATATCAGCATAAGACAAAACTCTTATCAGCTCTTATCCCTTCGTCCATCGGTAGCCACTCTGCCAAGCATCAAAGACTGGTTCATCCTCTACTCCGTACGCCCGAAAGACCTGACGGATATACTGTTGGTCTTCGGGCGAGAAGGTTCTTTCCTTGCGCTTAAACTGATAAAACTTATTCTTACCGTATGTCATCAACAGACGTTGCTTGATGCGTTTCGCCTCCAGATAAGGTATCTGGTCTAATAGGTGATCCATGCCGACAGCGTATTGCACGGGAGTATCCGCCATGAAAGCCGCACACTTTCCGGTAGGACTGGTACGTGCGGGATTCACGATGCTCACCGCCCAAAGCGTATCGGGAATAAAACGGATGATTTGATGCCGCAAGCAGCGGTTGGCGTTCTTACAATTTCCATTAAAACAATGTACAAAGCCTGTCGGCACCATAGCGTAATCGAGTTTTTCTATCATATCTTTTAGATTTTCAGTATTCTCCAAATATAACACTTTTTTCCTTCACACGAAAAGAAAATTGCATGAAAATCAATAATAAATGGTAGATATTGAATAATAATTGTAGATGTTTGGACATCTACAACCAACAGATAATACTCTCATTTACAAAAAGTATATAATAGAGTGGTAGATATTGTAGATATTTTTATAAATTCAATGTTACAGGAAACTCATAATACGTAAAAGACCGAGCCAATACAACTTCTTCATCTTTTCACTATCACATAGCAGGATATTTTATATCTTTATTGCCTGTTTATAATCATGATTGGATACATATGGACATAGATTTCGAATCATACATCCGTGATAGTGAGCCCGACAAAAAAGAAAAGGCTTCAGCTTGGAAAACAGCCATTGGTTTACAAGCTGTAGATGGCTTGCAAACATCCGATTATTTAAAAGATACAGCTATAAAGCATTTGCGTAGCATCGGTTTTGACGTGAACAATGATCTGTTTGCCGACAACTCTTGGTACTTTCGCAATGCGCTGGTTCGTGCGAATTATAGAAATGTGCGAAAAGACGTTGAACCGGATATGAGTTTCTTGATCGCATTTTTCAGAAACTTAATGATGGGAGAAAATCATGACCCCACAACAGCCAACCGAACAAGTCGACCGAACAAGTACCGAACAAGCTAACCGAACAGTTCAGCGCACCGCTTTTAGCTATCGTAAAGGCTATCGGGACAGAACAATGTTCATTGAAAGTAAAAAGTGATTACAAACAATTTGCATAGATAAACGAAGAATGAAAACATCCATCAATTACCTTCCCGAACAGAAACGGGATGACCTCAGAAGAATTGTAGAGTGCGTACTGGAAGTACTTCCCGATTGTGAGATGATCATTCTCTACGGAAGTTATGCCCGGAATACATACGTTGACTACGACCAACGCATCGAATACGGTATCCGCACCTGTTTTATGAGCGATTATGATATTTTGGTAGTTACCAGTACCCGTTTCCAAAGATATATTATCAATCACATCTTGAGCAAGGCCACCGATAATTACTACAAAGGGAAGAACAGATACGCATCCACCACCGTACAATTTATAGACGAAAGCATCGACGACTTGAATAAAGCCATCGATAAAAACCGATATTTCTATACCGATATCAAGCGAGAGGGTATCATGCTTTACAACAGCGGCCGTTATAAGTTGGCCCGCCGCCGTAAACTGAACTATCGGGAGATAAAAGAGTTGGCGGAGGAGTATTACAACGACAGGTTTGAACGTGCGAATGATTTTTTACGAAATGCAATGTATGACAAAAACGACGAGAGATATAAAATATGTTCTTTTCATTTGCATCAAGCTTGTGAGAATTATTACAACAGCATAATCTTGACTTTTACATTGTATAGCCCCAAAGAGCATAGCCTAATAACGTTATCCGGCAGAGCCAAAACGCATTCCCTAGAATCATCCGAAGCCTTTCCCCGGGATACGGAAGAGGAGAAACGACTTTTCGACTTGCTGCAGGACGCATACGTTCAAGCTCGTTATAATTTACACTTCCGCGTCACTAAAGAAGATATCGAGGCGCTTATACCCAAAGTAGAACGGCTCCGGGATATCACGCGACAATGTTGCGAGGAGAGAATCAAGGTGTATGCGGCAAAACAAAGACAGGTTTGATGAGATTCCCCTCAATCGCCACCTTTATAACCCCATCCAACCTGTTTTCGAAGATACGGTAAGCCTCCTCGATCTCGTTCAATGGAAACTTATGGGTAATAAGAGGCGTCGTGTCTATCTTACCTTCTTCTATTAGGTTAAGAATCTCGGCGCAATCGCAGCCATCCACCCCACCAGTCTTGAAAGTCAAGTTCTTGCCATACATGTCTGGCAAAGGAAGAAGCTGAGGTTTATCATAGAGGGCTACGATGGTGACAATGGCGTTCGGACGGGCACAATCCCATGCCAAGCGGAAGGTATCCTCACTCCCCGCAACCTCCAATACGACATCCGCACCGCCATGATCGCTGTTACGAAGAACAAATTCCTTACAGTTTTCGGGATCTGCCACCAAGACTTCCGGATAACGCTGGCGAACGAACCGGGCCCTTTCCGGAGACTTCTCGCAAACAATAATACGTCGTGGCTTCTTCAACAACACGCACAACAAAGTACAGATCCCCGTAGGACCAGCGCCAATAATGAGAACCGTATCCTCCTCTGAGACCTCCGAGATGCGGGCAGCCCAAAAACCTGTCGCTAACACATCACCGACCAGCAAAGCCTGCTCATCGCTAACCGTATCTGGGATACGATTCAAGCCTCGATCCGCATAAGGAACCCGGACATACTCCGCCTGCCCCCCATCGATACGACAGCCCAACGCCCAACCGCCATTGGGATCGGTACAATTATTGACATATCCACGCCGGCAGAAGAAACACTCTCCGCAAAAGGTCTCGACATTCACGGTCACCCTGTCACCCGGCTTGACTGCAGTAACATCGGCACCCACCTTTTCCACCACACCAACCATCTCATGCCCAACGGTTATTCCGGATACCGCACGTGGTACGCTACCGTGTTTAATATGAAGATCGCTAGAACAAATGCTACCCAAAGTCACTCGTACGATAGCGTCCCGTGAATCCTTTATTTCCGGTATCGGTTTCTCTCGCAATTCAAATTTCCCTTGTTCAATATAAGTGTACGCAAGCATGATACTTCCTTCTTTTTGTTAATCGCCTTACAAAGATAAGGATCGTATCGCCAAAAATATCAGATATATCAGTAATTTGGGTACAAACTGTTTCATTTTTCTCTCCTATCTTTATCGCCATAAATACATAGCATTCTCGTAATGAATATAAAAACAACAAAAATTCAAGAAGTATGAAACGAATCGTATTATTCATGGTCATGATCTCAATGGTATGTATCGCCTCTTATGCGCAAAAGGCTGCCGAAGGGACAAAAGTTTTAGTGGCTTACTTCTCGGCAACGGGAAATACTGAAAAAGCGGCCCAACAAGTCGCGTCTATTGTCAGTGGTGATCTTCACAAGATCCAACCTGAGAAAAGCTATACCTCCGCCGATCTGAACTGGCGGGATAAATCCTCACGCAGCAGCGTAGAGATGGACGATCCTACATCACGACCGGCCATTATCGATGATTTGAAGAACCTAGCGGAGTATGACACCGTTTACCTAGGATTTCCCATCTGGTGGAATCAAGCCCCCAAGACTCATCAACACCTTTTTGGAGAAATACGATCTCTCGGGCAAAACCGTTATCCCATTCGCCACATCAGGCAGCAGCAATATCTCGAACGCAGAGAGTGAATTGCGGAAAGCCTATCCGGATGTGAACTGGCAAAAAGGGAAGTTGATGAACGGAGCGACAGAAGAAGATATCAAGAATTGGACTAAAAAATAAATGATTATGAGAAAGAATTTTGGAGCGAAGCCTTTGAGCTATCCGCAACCCGTATTTATTATCGCCACGTATGGAGAAGATGGAACTCCCGACGCGATGAACGCCGCTTGGGGCGGTATCAGTGAGATGAATGAGATCAGCATGTGTCTTAGCGCCGGTCACAAGACAGTTAAGAATATCCTGAAGCGTAGAGCTTTCACGGTAAGCATGGCAGATGCCGATCATGTCGTAGCTTGTGATTATGTAGGTATCGTGTCAGGCAATAAAGTTACCGACAAGTTTGCCAAAGCAGGATTTCACGCTACAAAATCAGACTTCGTAGATGCTCCGTTGATCGACGAATTGGCCGTGGCTATCGAATGTAAATTGAAAGATTACGATCCAGATACTTGCATACTCCGTGGCGAGATCGTAAATGTCAGTGTTGACGAGCGTGTACTTGATGAGAACGGCAAGGTGAATGTAGCTAAAGCCGCTCCCATCATCTTTGATCCATTCAACAACGACTATTTGAGAGTGGGCGAAAAGGTAGGAAATGCCTTTTCCGATGGGAAGCAACTGAAAACATAAAAGAAAAGCCTATCTAAAGTTGTTATATATGTAAACTTAATTTATATTTGCACTATGGAAAAAGAAAGAGAAATATTATACTATGAAGATTATTTCATAGATTTCTTTATGTCATTAGATGATGGTGCAAAGAAAAAAGTTTCTTATGTGCTCGATATGCTTAAAACGCAAGAACGCCTTAACAAGAACTTCGTTAAGCTAATCCGTGACGGTTTGTACGAGTTAAGGGCAAGCCATAACAGAAACATCTATCGGGCCTTCTTTATCTTTGATGATGGAAATATAGTCATGCTATTCAATGGGTTTCAGAAAAAGGCTCAGAAAACCCCTAATAGCGAAATAGAAAAGGCTTTAAAACTCAAAAATGAATATTATGCAAGCAAATCCTAAGATCGGGAGTATGGACGCTGTATTAGATAAATTATACGGCAAGGTTGGCTCACCAGAAAGAGAGGAGTTTCGCAAAGAAGCATACTCTTATTGTGTGGGGCAAATTATTAGTGACGCACGGAAGCAAGAGAAAATGACACAATCCGAGTTGGCCGAAAAAGTAGGAACTAATAAGACCTATATATCAAGAATTGAAAAAGGAATCATAGAACCGGGAGTTGGTTTATTTTTCCGTATTATTGATGCGCTTGGCCTTAAAATTGAAATCGTAAAGCCTATCATGTGAGCAAAAGGAACTCTCTCAGATCGCCTCTGTTAAGATTGTTTTCCAATATGAGTAATAAAAGGGGCAAAGGCGTAATCACTACGGCTTTACCCCTTTATACATCAGCTCATGAAATCAATTTAGAGATATCATACCCACGTTCCGTTATCTTCCCCAGTAAATCTTCCCGAACCGCCTCCGGTAAGTTCCTCTCACGGCTCAAGATCCAGAGGTATTTATCCGTGCTGCTTCCTATCACCGCATATTGATAATCCGCATCAAGTTCTAAGATATAATAATCCGCATAGAACCATAAGAAGAAAGCCACTTTCAATTTTCCGGGATTATTTTTAGGGTCCGGTTGTTTCGCACGACCGGTGGCTTTCTTGTGAACGCCGCCTTTATATCCTTCGTTCTCCACACGGATCTTTCCGTCCGGAAGCAACGTATACGTGGCCGTCACATCCGTCATGCCTCTCTCAAAATGATTCTCATAACGGGCGATTTCATACCATCGCCCCATATACCGTTTAATATCCAGTTCCGGTACGGTATGATGATCTGTTATATTCATAAGTTTCTCTATTGTTGGATAAATGTATGTAAACCCAGATTCCTGTAATTTAGAGGGATGGACGGTTTGCCCTTTTGTCACGAACGACGCTCCCTCGCCAAACTTCAGCCGAAAAAAGAACTCAGGCAAAGGGATGATCCTACGGATCTTATCCGCTCTCGCTAACGTATGAGCCAACTGCTTTTGGGTGATAAGGTCTGGAGAAACCAAATTTACCACACCCCTCATCTGCCTATTCCGTATGATATACCCAAAAGAGCGGCATAGATCAAACAGGCTGATCCATGGAAAACGCTGTTGCCCGTTACCGATCACGACACTTACCCGTGAGAAGCGTTGCAAACGAAGCATCTCTTTCAAGGCCCCTCCATCCTCAGACAATACGACACCAAAACGGGTAATGACAAGCCTCACATCCGATGAGCATGCGGACGCTTCCTCCTCCCACGCCCCACACAACCGGGCCAAAAAATCCATTCCCCGGCAATCATGATACTCGTCATATTCCCCGAAAGCCGGATAATAACCTACGGCGGAGGCCGAAATAAACAACTCAAGTTTCACGCTTCTCGTGTTTATGGCATGCACCAACTGTCTGGTCACGCAAATACGGCTATCATACAACTCTTGTTTGTAAGCCTCCGTCCAACGTTTATTAATGGAAGCACCCGCCAAATTAATGACGACTTCACAGGATTCCACGCATCGGCATAATTCATCAAAACAATCTTCCTTAAACAAATCCCGCCCTAAAGGGATAACATCATATCCTTTTCCCTCTAAAAAAGATGAAAGATGCTGACCGATATATCCGCTTGCCCCGCTGATCGCTATTCTCATAATCAATACTTTTCTATTAAAACAAATCCACAAGCAATTTAGATGGCAATTTCCGGTTCTATTTTAGTATCCCAAACAGAATATCGACTAAAAGAAATCGGTTCGACAGAAAACAACTATATTTGTCCTCATTTAATAGTGACTGAATCATGGCAGACAATTATCTGGAAAATAAGTACGCAGAATACCAAGCCCGGAAGACTTCCGGCACTAGAACGGGGCATACAACGAAGACACTTCATAAAACAAGAAGAGTCTTCATCACCGGTGGAGCCGAGGGGATCGGGAAAGCGATTGTAAGGGCTTTCAGAGGAGCCGGACATCGTGTGGCCTTCTGCGACAAGAACGAGACCTTAGGAAAAGAGACTGCCCTACAAACCGGGACACAATTCCATCTCGTGGACGTTAGTGATAAAACCGCACTAGAAGATTGCCTGCGAAAGATCATCGAGGAGTGGGGAGATATTGATATCATTATCAACAACGCAGGTGTCAGTCAGTTCTCTCCCATCACGGAAACAAGCGTAGAGGATTTCGACAAGATACTATCCATAAACTTACGCCCGGCGTTTATCACCTCCCGCCAATTAGCGCTCCATCGGCAATCTCTCGATATCCCCAATCCATACGGCAGGATTATCAACATCTGCTCTACCCGTTACTTGATGAGTGAACCCGGTAGCGAGGGATATGCCGCCTCTAAAGGAGGTATCTATTCTTTGACACATGCGTTGGCCTTATCGCTCTCGGAATGGCATATCACGGTAAACTCTATCGCTCCCGGTTGGATACAGAATAACAATTACGACCAGCTTCGCCCGGAGGATCATGCTCAACATCCGTCCGGAAGGGTGGGAAAGCCGGAGGATATCGCCCGTATGTGCTTATTTCTTTGTCAAGAGGAAAACGATTTCATTAATGGCGAGAATATTACGATTGACGGTGGGATGACCAAGAAAATGATCTATCTCGACTAAATAAACATCCGTATATGACACAAACATCGAATATAGAAACCAACCGTCTTGTGCTCCGTCCTTTCAGCGAAAGCGATGCTCCTGATGTTTTTGAGAGCTGTAAGAATCCAAACCTAGGCAATAACGCAGGATGGAAACCTCTCGAAACGATCGAAGAGACTATTGATGTACTAAATACCATATTTATCGGAAAAGAAGGGGTTTGGGCTATCGTATCAAAAGAGACTCAACAAGTCATTGGCTCCATTGGCATCATTCCTGATCCCAAAAGAGAAAACCCACATGCTCGCATGCTGGGTTATTGGCTAAAAGAAGAGTGTTGGGGACAAGGCTTCACGACAGAAGCAGTGCAATCCGTATTGAATTACGGATTTACTCAAATGGATTTACATTTGATCACGGCAAATTGTTATCCTCACAATCAACGCTCACAACGTGTATTAGAGAAGAATGGATTCGTATACGAAGGACGGCTTCATCAAGCAGAGCTAATGCATACTGGACAAATAGAGGATCATTTGTGCTATTATCTTGACCATCATTCCTTTTCAAACAAAAACAATAGTTTATGATAGTAGTAACAAAAGATTTATATACGCTCAGGAGTTGGGAAGGTCAAGATACGGAATCCTTAACCTTGCACCTTAATAACAAGAAGATCTGGGATAACTGTCGGGATGGATTGCCTCATCCTTATACAAAAGAAAATGCCCGCTGCTTCATCAGCCAAGCACGAGAAAAAACTGAAATATCGGATTTCTGCATTGTGGTTCATGGTGAGGCAATCGGCAATATAGGTTTTGTGAGAGGAACGGATGTGGAACGTTTCAATGCGGAAGTCGGTTATTGGATCAGTGAGAGATATTGGAACCAAGGGATTACCTCTGAAGCGTTAGCCGATGCGATCCAGTATTATTTTGAGCATACGGAGGTTATTCGTATATTCGCCACGGTGTATGAATATAATCTGGCATCCATGCGGGTATTAGAGAAAGTGGGATTCAAGAAGACTGGCATCTTCCGAAAAGCTTGTTACAAAAACGGACGATTCATCGATGCGCATCATTTTGAGATCGTAGCGGATGAGAAATTAGTTGGGAACAAAGACTTATAATCCATTTATGCAAATAAGACAATTACAGGTAAACGAATACGATAAGGCATTAACCTTGTCTTTGGACGTGTTCATCCAATGTGGCAAGAATGACTTCGACGAAGAGGGATTGAAAACCTTCAAGAGTTTCATTTACAATAAGGATCTGGTAAATGAGCTAACCATTTACGGAGCATTCGAGGGTGAGTCATTAATAGGTCTAATCGCGACAAAAAATGAAGGAAAGCATATCTCCTTATTCTTCATCACGCCTATGTATCATGGAAAAGGTATCGGCAAACGATTATTCGAGGCCGCTATCCAAGATAAGCCAGTCTCGGAAATGACAGTCAACTCCTCTTCCTATGCAATCCCAATCTACCGGAAATTCGGGTTCGAACCAATCTGCGAAGAACAAACTACACATGGGATGAAGTACACCCCGATGAAGCGAACGATAACCCGTCCCTCCTTCGAGGACTTCAATGAGCTTCTTCTGCTTTGGGAAGCGTCCGTACGTAGTACCCATCATTTCCTAAAAGAAGAGGATATCTTATTTTATAAAGAACTTGTTCCCGGATATTTCCCATTGGTAGAACTTTATATCATCCGAAATGAGCGAGGAAAGATCGCCGCCTTCATGGGCTTAAGCGATGAGCTTATCGAGATGCTTTTCGTACATCCGGAAGAGCAAGGCAAAGGATTAGGTAAACGACTTATCCAATTCGCCTTGCAAGAGACACCCATCCGAAAAGTCGACGTAAATGAGCAAAACACAACCGCACTTCATTTCTATCAGCATCTGGGATTCCAAGTGATAGGAAGAGACGAGACAGATTCCTCCAACAAGCCATTCCCGATACTTCATCTTCAAGCTACACTTCCTTAAAAATTTAAGGTAATCGTGTAGCCTATCATGACTATATGCGTAGCCTAACGAAGGCATTCTTATCAAAAAACAGGACTAGTTACACATAAAAAAAGCCCACCGATAAAGGACGATGGGCTAGAACCTAAATGTTTTCACAACGGAATAATCCTTATTGTGATTTGCTTCAAATTAGTATAGCAAAGAAATAAAGAATATATTTATAAAGCAAGTATTTCTTGATAATTTATTTTATCTTTGAAAAAATCGTTAACACAATACTAGTCATGAAAAAAATAGTAGGATTAGATTTAGGTACAAATAGTATAGGATGGGCATTAATCAATGCTTATATAGATGAATATAATAAAGAACACTTATATGGTATAGAAGCTTGTGGCAGTCGTATTATACCTATGGACGCAGCCATTTTAGGAAATTTCGATAAGGGAAATTCTATCTCACAAACTGCGGATCGAACAAGCTATCGTGGTATACGTAGATTGCGTGAACGCCATCTATTAAGACGTGAGCGCCTGCATAGAATTCTCGATTTACTCGGCTTTTTACCAAAGCATTATTCCGATTCTCTCAATCGCTATGGCAAATTCTTAAATGACATAGAATGTAAATTACCTTGGGTAAAAGACGAAACAGGTTCTTACAAATTTATCTTTCAGGAGTCTTTTAAAGAGATGTTGGCCAATTTTACCGAACATCATCCCATACTTATCGCAAACAACAAAAAAGTACCCTACGATTGGACGATCTATTACCTTAGAAAGAAAGCATTAACACAAAAAATATCAAAAGAGGAACTCGCTTGGATTCTTTTGAACTTTAATCAGAAACGAGGATACTATCAACTTCGAGGTGAAGAGGAGGAAACTCCAAATAAACTAGTAGAATATTATTCATTGAAAGTAGAAAAAGTCGAAGACTCGGGAGAGAGAAAAGGCAAGGACACCTGGTATAACGTACATTTGGAGAATGGGATGATTTACCGGCGCACAAGTAATATACCATTGGATTGGGAAGGTAAAACTAAAGAATTTATAGTCACCACTGATCTAGAGGCTGATGGTAGTCCTAAGAAAGATAAGGAAGGAAATATAAAGCGTTCTTTCCGTGCGCCAAAAGATGATGATTGGACATTAATTAAAAAGAAGACGGAAGCAGATATCGACAAGATCAAGATGACTGTCGGCGCTTATATTTATGATACACTTCTGCAAAAACCAGACCAGAAAATACGTGGGAAGCTAGTACGTACTATCGAACGTAAATACTATAAAAACGAACTCTATCAAATACTAAAGACCCAAAGTGAATTTCATGAGGAATTACGAGATAAACAGTTATATATTGCTTGCCTTAATGAGCTTTATCCCAATAACGAACCACGTAGGAATAGTATTTCCACACGAGATTTCTGTCATTTATTTATAGAAGATATCATTTTCTATCAACGTCCACTGAAGAGCAAGAAATCATTGATCGACAATTGTCCCTATGAGGAAAATAGGTATATTGATAAAGAGAGTGGAGAAATCAAACATGCATCCATTAAATGTATAGCCAAGTCTCATCCTCTCTATCAAGAATTTCGCCTTTGGCAATTTATTGTAAACCTACGTATCTACAGGAAGGAAACGGATGTTGACGTAACACAAGAATTACTCCCTACCGAGGCTGATTATGTCACTTTATTTGAGTGGCTGAATGAAAAGAAAGAAATCGATCAAAAAGCCTTTTTTAAATACCCGCCATTCGGCTTTAAGAAAACAACTTCAAACTATCGTTGGAATTATGTGGAAGATAAACCTTATCCCTGTAATGAAACCCATGCACAAATAATAGCTCGTTTAGGAAAAGCGCATATCCCAAAAGCTTTTCTTTCTAAGGAAAAGGAAGAGACATTATGGCATATATTATATTCCATAGAAGATAAACAAGAAATAGAAAAAGCCTTACACTCTTTTGCCAATAAGAATAACCTAAGCGAAGAGTTTATTGAACAATTCAAGAATTTCCCTCCTTTCAAGAAGGAATATGGCTCTTACTCGGCTAAGGCGATAAAGAAATTGCTTCCATTGATGCGAATGGGTAAATATTGGAGTATCGAAAACATAGATAATGGGACAAGAATACGAATTAATAAAATTATAGATGGAGAGTATGACGAGAACATTCGTGAGAGAGTTAGACAAAAAGCTATTAACCTAACTGATATTACCCATTTTCGAGCTTTGCCTTTATGGTTAGCTTGTTATCTAGTTTACGATCGTCACTCCGAAGTCAAGGATATAGTTAAATGGAAGACTCCCAAGGATATAGATCTCTATTTAAAATCGTTTAAACAACATTCGTTACGCAACCCAATCGTGGAGCAAGTGATAACGGAAACCTTGCGTACCGTACGAGATATTTGGCAACAAGTAGGCCATATCGATGAGATACATATTGAATTAGGACGGGAAATGAAAAATCCGGCGGACAAGCGTGCCCGGATGTCACAACAAATGATAAAGAACGAGAATACCAATTTACGCATAAAAGCACTATTGACTGAATTTTTGAATCCGGAATTTGGAATAGAGAATGTACGTCCATATTCCCCCAGCCAGCAGGATTTATTGCGTATTTATGAAGAAGGCGTACTAAATAGTATATTAGAATTACCGGAAGATATAGGAATTATATTAGGAAAATTCAACCAAACAGATACTCTAAAACGTCCAACACGCTCGGAAATACTACGTTACAAACTATGGTTGGAGCAAAAATATCGTTCACCTTATACAGGCGAAATGATACCATTAAGTAAATTATTCACTCCTGCTTATGAAATAGAACATATTATTCCTCAATCACGTTATTTCGATGATTCACTTAGCAACAAGGTGATCTGTGAATCTGAGATAAATAAATTGAAGGATAGGAGCCTCGGCTATGAGTTTATTAAAAACCATCATGGAGAAAAGGTGGAATTAGCTTTTGACAAGCCTGTTGAGGTACTTTCCGTGGAAGCCTATGAAAAACTTGTGCATGAATCTTATTCACATAACAGAAGTAAAATGAAAAAGTTACTCATGGAAGATATTCCAGATCAATTTATAGAACGGCAACTCAACGACAGCCGCTATATTAGTAAAGTAGTAAAATCTCTGCTTTCTAATATAGTGCGTGAAGAAAACGAGCAAGAGGCTATCTCCAAGAATGTCATTCCTTGTACAGGAGGTATTACCGATCGATTAAAAAAGGATTGGGGCATCAACGATGTTTGGAATAAGATTGTACTTCCTCGTTTCATTCGGTTGAATGAACTGACTGAAAGTACCCGTTTCACTTCTATCAATACCAATAATACAATGATCCCCTCCATGCCCTTAGAGTTACAAAAGGGATTCAATAAAAAACGTATTGATCACCGCCATCATGCGATGGATGCCATTATCATTGCATGCGCAAATCGTAACATCGTGAACTATCTCAATAATGTGTCGGCTAGTAAAAACACAAAGATAACACGGCGAGATTTGCAAACCCTATTATGTCACAAGGACAAGACTGATAATAACGGTAATTACAAATGGGTTATTGACAAGCCTTGGGAAACATTCACTCAAGATACATTGACAGCTTTGCAGAAAATAACGGTTAGCTTTAAGCAAAATTTGCGTGTGATCAACAAGACAACAAACCACTATCAGCATTATGAAAATGGAAAGAAGATAGTCTCCAACCAATCAAAAGGGGATAGTTGGGCTATCCGTAAATCAATGCATAAGGAAACGGTTCACGGAGAAGTAAATTTGCGTATGATAAAAACCGTATCATTTAATGAGGCCTTAAAGAAACCACAGGCAATAGTAGAAATGGACTTGAAGAAGAAAATACTCGCTATGCTCGAGTTAGGCTATGACACTAAAAGAATAAAGAACTATTTCGAGGAAAATAAAGATACTTGGCAAGATATTAATCCATCAAAAATCAAAGTCTATTACTTTACAAAAGAGACGAAAGACCGCTATTTTGCGGTGCGGAAGCCTATAGATACTAGTTTCGACAAAAAGAAGATAAAGGAAAGCATTACAGATACAGGTATCCAACAAATTATGCTTCGACATTTGGAAACTAAAGACAATGATCCCACATTGGCATTCTCTCCAGATGGTATTGATGAAATGAACCGTAATATTCTTATATTGAATAAAGGAAAAAAGCATCAGCCCATTTATAAAGTGCGTGTCTACGAAAAAGCTGAAAAGTTTACTGTAGGACAAAAAGGGAATAAGCGAACTAAATTTGTAGAGGCAGCAAAAGGAACCAACCTGTTCTTTGCTATCTATGAAACAGAAGAGATTGATAAGGATACGAAAAAAGTAATCCGTAAAAGAAGTTATAGCACGATTCCCTTAAATGTAGTGATCGAACGCCAAAAGCAGGGACTTTCCTCGGCTCCTGAAGATGAGAATGGTAATCTACCTAAATATATACTCTCTCCTAATGATCTGGTATATGTACCGACACAGGAGGAGATTAATAAGGGGGAAGTCGTAATGCCGATAGATAGGGATCGAATATACAAAATGGTTGACTCAAGTGGCATTACCGCTAATTTCATCCCAGCTTCAACAGCCAATTTGATTTTTGCTTTACCTAAAGCTACTGCAGAAATCTATTGTAATGGTGAAAATTGCATTCAGAATGAATATGGTATTGGTAGTCCTCAATCTAAAAATCAAAAAGCTATAACAGGTGAAATGGTTAAAGAAATATGTTTTCCCATTAAAGTTGATAGATTAGGAAATATAATTCAAGTAGGTTCATGTATACTAACTAATTAGATTTTATCCTATGATTAAGAAAACATTTTATTTTGGTAATCCTGCTTACCTGTCACTTCGTAACCAGCAATTAGTTATTAAGTTACCGGAGATAGTAAAGAATGATACTGTGCCCGAAAGCTTCAAACGACAATCAGAAATTACTAAACCAATTGAAGATATTGCAGTGATAGTTCTTGACAACAAACAAATTACTATTACCCAGGGTGTATTGGAAGCATTACTAGAGAATAATTGCGCAGTTATTACATGTGATGGACGAAGTATGCCAGTAGGCCTCATGCTTCCGCTTTATGGAAACACGACACAAAATGAGCGCTTTCGAGATCAATTAGACGCTTCCTTACCTTTAAAGAAACAACTTTGGCAACAGACTATTCAAGCGAAAATCAACAATCAAGCATCAGTATTATGCTCTTGTAAAAACGAAGAAATAAAATGTATGCGAATATGGGCCAATGATGTACGTAGTGGAGATCCTGACAATTTGGAAGGACGTGCAGCTGCTTATTATTGGAAGTATCTGTTCGGACACATAGAAGGTTTTACAAGAGATCGGGAAGGTATACCTCCTAATAATTTATTAAATTATGGTTATGCTATCCTTCGTGCTATTGTTGCACGTGGACTAGTCACAAGTGGTATGTTACCCACATTGGGTATTCATCACCATAACCGATATAATGCTTATTGTTTAGCTGATGACATCATGGAACCTTATAGACCTTATGTTGATGAGCTTGTATTTGGTTTAATAAGAACAAAGGGTATATCACCCGAAATATTAACAAAAGAATGGAAAGCATCACTTCTTTCTATTCCTACATTAGAAGTTAAGATTGGAGGTAAACGAAGTCCGTTAATGATCGCTGTCGCTCAAACAACAGCCTCTCTTTACAAATGTTTCAGTGGAGAGCAACGAAGAATCGTGTATCCAGAACGGTAATAATCATGGATCGATTTAGCGAATATCGTATTATGTGGGTGTTGGTATTATTTGACTTACCTACGGAAACAAAAAAAGAAAAGAAAGCTTATAGTGATTTCCGTAAGAATCTGCAGCGTGATGGCTTTACCATGTTTCAGTTCTCTATTTATGTGCGACATTGCGCCAGCCAAGAAAATGCAGAAGTACACATAAAACGAGTAAAATCATTTTTACCAGAACACGGGCAAATAGGAATAATGTGCATTACAGACAAACAATTTGGGAATATTGAGTTGTTCTATGGGAAAAAAGTACAACCTCCTAATACACCCGGCCAACAATTAGAGCTTTTCTAGAAATAATAAATCCCGTCATAAAACGGGATTTATTACATTGGAAACTTTTCTTTTTTATTTTCTAACCATTCTATCATCTAGTTGATATACAGCATATAATACAGATTAAGCTGTTTCCAATGGATCAAAGATACTAATTTGAAAGCAAATCACAACTTGCCCTTATCGTTTTTATCGTAATACTCAGCTGTTTCCAATGGATCAAAGATACTAATTTGAAAGCAAATCACAACCCGCGAGTTGACGGTACCTTTTGCTCCTACGCTGTTTCCAATGGATCAAAGATACTAATTTGAAAGCAAATCACAACGACGAGCCGAGTATTGCTATATCCTCTATTGCTGTTTCCAATGGATCAAAGATACTAATTTGAAAGCAAATCACAACTGCTATTACATATAACGCATAAGTATTTAAGCTGTTTCCAATGGATCAAAGATACTAATTTGAAAGCAAATCACAACGATAATAAAACATGTATTATATTTGCAATGGCTGTTTCCAATGGATCAAAGATACTAATTTGAAAGCAAATCACAACTGTTACGCTGGAGGGATTCAGGGACGTGAGGCTGTTTCCAATGGATCAAAGATACTAATTTGAAAGCAAATCACAACATGCTATCACTGAAATGATTGAATTTCTTAGCTGTTTCCAATGGATCAAAGATACTAATTTGAAAGCAAATCACAACACACTACGAAAAAGGGACTGGGAGCAATCAGCTGTTTCCAATGGATCAAAGATACTAATTTGAAAGCAAACCACAACGACACGGGTTATGTGAACGGCCAGCGTGTGGCTGTTTCCAATGGATCAAAGATACTAATTTAAAAACAAATCACAACGCAAGCCAACCGTCACCATTCGCCCCAAGACTGTTTCTTGTGGAGCAAAGATACTATTTTAATAAATACTTAACCTTCTTCAACTGATCCTTTACTCGGTAACACCCTCCGTTATTTTTACAATCAATTGTTAAATCATTTAATAAATTCATATATCGCATATCTATCCATTCTTTTATCAATGGGGCACAAAAGTAAGTGAACTAGGGAAACTTTGCTAAAAAGACTATAACTTTACGGCAGAAAAGATAAAGAGACAACAACAAAGATTGAGAATGGACCTAAAAGAGAGACTATCAAGCCGCTGTCATATAGAGGATATCCATGAGATATTATTTTATGTACAAGGGAACCAAGAACGGAAAGCAGAGCTATACGATCTGATATTCGATCCGGATGATGCCGTTAGTTATCAAGCGTTATGGGTCTGTAGCCATTTCTCGACCAAGGAAAACGAATGGCTATATGATAAACAGGATGAGCTGATAAATGAAGTGCTTAGCTGTGAGCACTCCGGTAAACGACGCATTCTCTTGAACCTGCTTGTACGACAGCCCCAGACGAATCCCCCACGGGTAGATTTCCTGAACTTCTGCCTGGACCGGATGCTTTCAGCGAAGGAATTACCCGGTGTGCAAACGCTTTGCATGAAACTGGGATATGAGTTATGCCGCCCCATACCCGAGTTGCTACAGGAATATAAGACACTACTCGATCTGGCGGAACCCGATTTACTACAAATCTCTTTGCGAACCGTACGTAAGAACATCTTAAAAAAATACGATAAAACATGAGAAAGATTTTCACACTATTCTTCTGTGCCGCCTCCTTGGCCACAGGACTAGCGCAACAAGAATCCTATTTTACCAATCCCGTGATCCACGGTGACGTAGCCGATCCTTCCATTATCCGGATCGACCAGACTTACTATATCACTGGCACCTCCTCGGAATGGGCCCCCTATTATCCGGTTTTCACCTCTACCGATTTGGTGAACTGGCAGCAAACCGGACATGTATTCGACGAGAAGCCGGAATGGACTAAATCCTCATTCTGGGCTCCGGAATGGTATCAGCATAAAGGGAAGGTATATGTCTATTATACGGCCCGGAAGCAATCGGATAACATCTCGTGCATCGGTGTCGCCGTGGCGGATTCACCTACGGGCAAGTTCAAGGATTACGGCCCGGTGGTAGAGTTTGGGAAGGAAGCGATAGACGCATTTATCTTGGAGGACAAAGGCAAACTTTACATCAGTTGGAAGGCTTATGGATTGGATAACCAACCCATAGAGTTATTGGCCTGTAAGTTGACGGACGATGGGCTTCGCCTAGACGGAAAGCCTTTCAGCCTGCTGCGTGACGATGAGCGTCAAGGTATGGAAGGTCAGCATTGGTTCAAGAAAGACGGATATTACTATATCATCTACTCCGTGAGAGGCTGTTGCGGCCCGCAGAGCGATTACGCCGTATCCGTGGCTCGCTCGAAAAAGCTGGAAGGTCCTTACGAGAAATACCAAGGAAACCCGATCTTGCACGGAAGCAAGGAGGTTCTCTCCATCGGTCACGGAACGATTACGACTACACCGGACGGACGCATGTATTACCTATGCCACGCTTACCAGCCGGGAAGCGGCTTCTACCAAGGTCGCCAACCTTACCTGCAAGAGGTGAGAATGGGCGAGGATCATTGGCCTCACTTCGTAACCGGGGAATACGCGAGCCGCACGCAACCCATGCCATTTGCCGAGTCCGCACAAGTGCCGGTATTCGATTTCTCGGATGATTTCACCGGTGCTACCTTGCGTCCCGAATGGAGTTGGAACTATCCTTACACGGATGTCAAGACCGAGATCAAGAACGGTAAACTATCTCTATCCGGAACACCGAAACCCGGCGTAAAGACCGGAGCGGCACTTTGTTTACGCCCAACCTCCCCGGATTACACGTTGGAAACAGCGATCGTAAACCGGAATGACAGTTGGAAAGGAATCACGATGTACGGAGACGCAAATAACCTAATCACCTGCGGATGCGCTGGAGACCGTTTGATATTGAAATATATCCTAGAGGGGAAAGAACATCCATTGGCCGATCTTCCTCTTCCCGCCTCGCCTTTATATCTACGGATGAAAGTGACCGACGGTACGCATAGCACGTTCTACTGGAGTAAGGACGGACAAGCATGGAACGAGATCGTCGGCGAAACTCTCTCCGCAAAAGAGACCCGGTCGTTGATCCAATGGGATCGTATCTCCCGTCCGGGATTGTATCAAGAGGGAGATCCTACGGCATCGGCCATTTACGCTTATTGTCTATTAAAAAATGAATGATGGAATCTAAGTTTCACACGTTTGCCCAACCGATACAATCGATCCCCTTACCGGAACGATTCACGTATCCTTTTCACTATACACCGCATCCTCTATGCGTAATAGCGGCTGAGGAGACGCAGGCATACCTGAAAGAACGAACCGAATGGCGGGAA
>ERZ779880.1635-NODE-1635-length-18977-cov-9.658757_pt1 | contig 18977 bp, 15 predicted proteins | sample MGYA00511555_ERZ779880 | MGnify/ENA primary metagenome ERZ779880 (study PRJEB29588, sample SAMEA2145815) | human gut metagenome | biome: human gut; feature: human-associated habitat; material: faeces | place: Denmark | collected 2008/2010 ...
ATATTTCTGACTTATAACTCACAAAATATTGAGTAATAACTGGTTGCAAATACTAGCGTAGAAAGTGAAGATTATATGTTTGCATATCCTATTAATCGTTGGTCATTGGCATATCCAACAGAGGATTCAAAATGGACAAATCGTTTCCAAATGTTTGCCACGAAAAATATGTGGAATTTCATCATGTTAGATTCTTATGACGGTAGACTTTGGCAAGTTCAATATAGTGCAGAAGACTTAGAATCATTGGTTTGCGTACCCATTAATCTTTCAAAATTAGTAGAGTCGGAGAATAGAAGTATTTTCTCTATACAACCTTTGACAAGTATGTACCAATACTATCTGATAAATGATATTACAGGTGATATGTGGAAATTTCAGTGGAGTACAAAAGGGGATGATTATAGATGGATTGAACGCTTTCGATAAACTGTTTTTACAATTTAGATTGAATACAATATAATAACTTAAAACTTATGCAAATGGAAAATATAAAAATTAAAAGCGAGCTTGAACATTGGTTGGTAAAGTATATCACCAATAGTATACATGGAATGCAAACTGAAGATTCTGATGAGTTTAATAAATGGGCAAAATCTTTTAGGGAAGAAGAAGCTTCATTTGTCGTAAGAGCAGAATTTGCTAATGATTGGGGATATGATGAGCGCGATGAGGTAACACAAGAAGAAGCCAAAAAGTATGCTTATGCATTGATTCAAAGAATTTTAGATAGTTGGTATCTGTAAAATCAATGATTTTTTGAAAAACAAGATAAAAAGCTAATAAATGATTAACATTTCCTCTTCTATTTTTGTTTCTAATTTTTTGAAGTATGAATAAAGTTTTTTATCTACATTTGAGTACCCTTTTAGGTGCAATATTTCCTTTTGGGAGTATAATCTTTCCGTATATAAGTTGGAAAGTGCAGACACGAACTGGTGATGAAAAAGACAATCAAAATTTAAAACGGCATTGCCTAAATATAATTAAATTTCAATTGTTGGTAGTCATTCTCTTTTTTATAAGTCTGACATTATTTTGGTATAATGCTATTATTAACTTCAAAGAAACAGAAGAATGGGATTATGGGCTGATGCTAATTCCTTTATTGCTCTATTGGGGATGTACAGTATTTTACCCATTGTTTATTTTATTGATAATAAGATGGAATAAGCCTTCTAAATTATATTATCCGAATATAAACTTATTTGGACGATAATATCAAAAAGAGGTGTTCAAAATGAATTTTAGGAAATTGGATAAAAATGGAATAAAAGGGTTTTACTTTGATAGATTTTCCCTAATTTTGCATTTCCAATCACTAAACTATTTATGAACCCGAATAAATTGACCCCCATCGTCAACAAGCCCAGCGCATGGGCGCTCAGTCCGCTTGTGGTGTTTCTGTGCCTCTATTTAGTTACTTCGCTCATTATCGACGATTTCTATAAAGTGCCTATCACCATCGCCTTCTTGGTAGCGTCGGTCTATGCCGTTGCCATTACGAAGGGACTGAGCCTGAACGACCGCATCCTGCAATACTCTACGGGAGCGGCTAACAAGAACATCATGCTCATGATTTGGATATTCATCCTTGCGGGAGCATTCGCTAAGTCGGCAGAAACGATGGGAGCCATTGATGCTACGGTCAACCTCGCTCTTTACCTCCTGCCCGATAATCTGCTGCTTGCCGGAGTATTCCTCGCCTCGTGCTTCATCTCGCTCTCTATCGGCACGTCGGTGGGAACCATCGTTACACTGGTGCCTGTGGCGGCAGGCATCGCCGAAAAAACCGACCCCGGGATGCTTCCCCTCGTTACCGCGTTGGTGATAGGAGGGGCGTTCTTTGGCGATAATCTGTCGTTTATATCCGATACCACCATCGCTGCCACCCGCACGCAGGGATGCGTGATGCGCGACAAATTCCGTGTCAACCTGCTCATCGCCCTGCCTGCCGCCCTCATCGTGTTCATCTACTACATTGTGTGCGGGTCGGGTATCGAGTCGGCATACGAAGTGCAAGAGATAGCGTGGGGCAAGGTGGTTCCTTACCTCATCGTGCTGGCTACGGCGATAGCGGGTGTCAACGTTACGCTGGTGTTGCTGCTGGGCATCGTGTCGACCGGCATCGTGGGGATGTGTTACGGCAGTTTCGACGTGTTCGGATGGTTCGGCTCGATGGGAGAGGGGATTATCGGTATGGGCGAACTGATTATCATTACCCTGATGGCGGGCGGACTGCTGGAGCTGATTCGCTTCAACGGCGGGGTGGATTACATTTTGAACGTGCTGACGAAACACATCCGCGGAAAGCGTGGAGCCGAGCTGAGCATCGCTGCGCTGGTGAGCTTGGCAAACGTATGTACGGCAAATAACACGATAGCCATCATTACCGTAGGCCCTCTGGCAAGCAACATTGCCGAGCAGTACCGCATCGACAAACGCAAGAGCGCCAGCATCCTCGACATCTTCTCGTGTGTGGTGCAGGGCGTTATCCCTTACGGCGCACAGATGCTGATAGCTGCCGGACTTACCGGACTGTCGCCCCTCAGCATCATCGGTTACCTGTATTACCCCATGCTGCTGGGCGTGGTGGCGCTGCTCAGCATCCTGCTCCGTTTTCCCCGGCGGTACTCCTGACGGGAGACCTCCGGAGGCTTCCGTTATTCTTCCCTGAGCTTATAGATTTTTACCCAGTCTACCATCATCTCCACCGGAAGTTCTTCGGGGTTTGCCTTCCCTACCCATGAACCCTCTATCTGCATGTCTATCAGCAGGTAATAGGGCGTGCCGAAAGGATACTGCCCCTCTTTGTCTGTCTCGATGCGCGGGTAAGCGAATGTTCTTTGTCCGTTGATGGAAAACACGAGGCTGTCGGGCAGAATTTCCACACCATAGGTATTATAACCGTCGCGGTCTATCGTTCCGGTACCTCCGTGCGGCGGGTTGTTCTTCTCCTTTAATATGTGCGTGTAATACGAATGTACGGTCTGGTAAGCGATGCTGTCGTGGTTGAGGTGCTCCATGATGTCTATCTCGCCCCCGTTGGGCCATTTTCCCGTTTCGGGCAGCATCCAGATGGCAGGCCAAGCTCCCTGTGCGCGTCCTAATTTGGCACAGACTTCCACTTTCCCGTACCCGATGTTTACCTTCCCTTTGGTAAAGAGTCCGCCCGTGATGAAGCGAGCCGTGTCTTGCGGCACCTTGCCGTTGTTGACCGTGCCGTGCAGCACTAAATTCCCGTCTTTTACTTCGTAGAGGAAGTCGGCATCCGACATGTGCCGGTTCCAGTCCGCTCCTCCCCGTGGAATCTTGCTCCAGCACTGTTCGTCGAAGGTCCGCCCGCTGAAGTTGTCCTCCCATACCAAGTCATACATAGCCTGTTGTGCCTGTGCAGTCATCATCAGGCAGCAGCCGCAAAGTGCGGCAAGCATTTTCATAGTTTTCATACGTTGTTCTTTTTATGTGAAAATTGGGCTTTAAAGATAATACAAATTCGGTGAATACAGCCGATTATCGAAAAAACGGGTGATAAATTTGTAAGATTCAAAAGAAAAGTCTACCTTTGCACCGCAAATTGAGGATGGTTCCGTAGCTCAGCTGGATAGAGCAACGCCCTTCTAAGGCGTGGGTCCTGCGTTCGAATCGCAGCGGAATCACTTAGCAGAAAGGCTGATTATCAAATGGTTAATCAGCCTTTTTACTTTTCTAATTAGCTGCTATTGATTAAAAAAAAACGAGAAAACTCTCACTTTTGAGCAATTTACCTTGTCGAAATCTTGTCCGAGTGTTTTCTCTAAATTTTGAAACTATGGCAACAATCAGATTAGCTCTAATCCCAGCAAAGGTGTTAAGTGATGGATCTCACAAAATTTGTATAGCCATCCATCACAAAGAAGAAACAAAATACATTGTCACTCGATTCAAAGTCGACAGTCTTTCACAATTCAAAAACGGGCAAGTAGTCAAACGTCCAGACGCAGCACTAATCAATACCAAACTACGTAATATACTCAATGAATACCAAGAGAAACTTGACAGCATCAAATGCATTCAGGGTTCCTTTGGGGTCAGCCCGAAAAAACTTCTATTTTTAATTATGACTGCACTGATAGTAGTTGGATGTAGTAAAAGTGATGAAGAAAAAAGTGACATTCAGGAAATTTGGCTAAATGGATACAAAGCTCTTACTCCAGAGTCTGATTACGAAAATATTTCCACCACATTTTTATTATTTAAGGCTGACAACAATGAGGAATTTGATGTGAAAAAGCAAACTTTTTCAGGGAATATACTTGATTATCAAAAAATACAAGATGAAACTTGGAATTTGCTGTCAAAATCAAAAATTAAAAAGAAAGATGGTAGCATAGTTGATGCTACTTATTCTATATTTGCCTCGTCAATAAAGGAAACATATACTTCCGCTAAAGTAAAGATTGGTAAATATTTTATGGTAGCAATATATAGCGACTCTAAAACAGGATATCATTGGCTATATTCAAATAAATATGCTTGTCAATATGTTGACATACCATATCGATATAATCCATGGGACTATTCTGTGGTTTTCCCATGTGATTTGCATAATTATGGAAAGATAGAATGGGTTTCATGGAATCAAACTCCTTATCCATATGAGTTTGAATTTTCAAAATAGGTCCATCTGCCGAAAACATTTAAAATCAGCAATACTCATTTCAAATCGGACTCTCTATAAAATAGAGCAATTTCTCAAGCTCTGAAAATAAAATATAGATACCTCTAACACTTTACTGTATCTGTTTCAAATTGCTAATAATAAAGCGATGAATTCAAATTCATCGCTTTATTATTAGCCCTAGATGGAAATATTTCCTTTACTCTTTTGTATTCTCATCCCCCACTATACCTGATGAAGAATTATCAGGAGCCTGATCTATCAAATCCATAAACTGATCCAGTTTAGGAGTTATAATAATCTCGGTCCGGCGGTTACGAGCTTTTCCTTCTGCCGTATCATTACCGGCTACCGGATTAAATTCACCTCGACCGGCAGCAGTCAGGCGTTTGGGATTTATACCATAAATATTCTGTAATGCCTGAACAACAGATGAAGCACGCAACGCACTCAAATCCCAATTATTACGTATATTCGTACGAGATATCGGATCGGTATCTGTATTTCCTTCTACCAGAACATCATAATCTTTGTAGTCCTGAATGATTTTGGCTATTTTACTAAGCACAGCCTCTGCTTTATTGCTAATTTCATAACTTCCTGATTTATAAAGCATGTTATCTGCTAAGGAAATATATACAACACCTTTCAATACCTTAATATCCAAGTCACGCATCTCTTCACGGGTAAGCGAACGGGTAAGTTTATTGACCATTACGAGATTCAAAGAGTCTGATCTATTCTTTTCTTTAACCAAATGCTGGATGAAACGGTTTGAAGCATTGATCTCATCTATCAACTTACCCATATTCATATTCCCTTGAGAGCTCTGTGTAAGACTCTTATTCAAGATGCTTTGCATATCGGACAAGCTCTTGCGTAACTCACTATTATTCCGCTGCGCTTCGGCAAGTCTCTCCTCAAGACTTGTTGAACGTGCCTGATTTTCTCTTAGCTGCAATTGACTTTCCTGATATTCTGTTTGCAACTTTGTATAATCAGTTTTTAAACCTTTAAATTGCTTCTGACTTACACAACTCGCCAATACTATACATCCTGTCAGTACTAACAACGGTCGAAAAAGATTCTTCATAACTCTATTATTTTAATTACTAACTTTTTAAGTGACCAACTGCAGCCGTTTCCACAACAATTGCGTAAATCGGTTGGTTATGAACACATTTATCGAGATAAAGTTCGAACGATCTTATAACATTTCAAAAGAACGAAAGGTTTAGTATGTAAATAAAATCTGTTTTTATCAGAGTTTGATCCATCCTGCCAAGTTATCCAACTTAATTTTATAAATTTGCACCATACTAAAACATTAGTGCGTGAAAAACAAACGTTGGATTTATTTAGCAATAACTTTCGCAATTATAGTCTTAGGATTGGCTTCCCGAAAATATGGTGATATATTGCCCGAGTTTATCGCAGAGTATTCAGGCGATACGCTTTGGGCAGCCATGGTATATTGCGGAATACGCTTTCTTTTCCCGTCATTATCTATACTCAAGACCATTGTTATTTCCTTATTATGTTCTTATTGTATAGAAATTAGCCAACTATACCAAGCAGACTGGGCAAATACTGTACGAAACACCACACTTGGAGCATTAATCTTTGGACATGGTTTTCTATGGTCAGATATGATCTGTTATACTGTTGGAGTATTATTATCCGCTGTTATAGATTCAGGAAGGGCTATTATCTCCCCAAAGAGACCTTCCTAGAAAAAAAGCACTGCAAACCTACTCTGTTTACAGTGCTCTTTCCGATTATCATTTAAACGACCTATCACAATCTACAATGAAAGCTATCGCTCAAAGGTAACTTCTTATTAGTGGAAACAACCTTTATTTCATTTTCACCTGGTTGCAGTTCCACATTTTTCCATTCCAGAATAGCATACGAATCCGGTGTTGTTTTACCATAACTCTTACCGTTTACAAACAATTCGGCTCCTGCCTGATTCGTGAAAGCAGTAATTGTTTGCAAACGTTGTGTACGTACTGTGTTACGTTTGCCTGTTAAATAAAGCATTGGTTCTTCCCTATTCCAGTTGGCTTTATAAAAGTAGAAAGCATCTTTACGAACTTTCCGGTCGAAGGTGACCAAACCTTTATCATTAATTCCGGGACGGTCTCCTTCAGTGCGATGTGCAGCGCCAAAATCAAACATATTCCAGACAAAGCTCCCCCATACATAAGGACGGGAAGAGATTGTTTTCCAGTTTTCAATGTGATAATACGTCTGCCAGTTTTCAGGATGCCACCAACTGGTTGGTACAGTTTTAACCAACGAATCTTGTTGATGGTAAATGCTTGCGCCGGCACCATATTCACTGATAGCAATACATATTTTCGGATGATCCTTATGCATTCGATCCAACCATTTCCCCAAATCAGCGGGAGTGCCACCATACCATCCATCATAACGGTTCCAAGCAATAGCATCCGTTATGAAATTCAAATCTCCCATTTGATTACTTGCGGAGGTCGTAGGCCGGGTAGTATCTTCCTGATGTGCCAGCACATTTAATTTTTTGATGTACTCAACCGGATTATCTCCCAACTCCGTCAACTCATTAAACAGCCCCCATACACAAATAGAAGGATGATTATAATGTTGACGAATCAGTTCTTTGAGCTGCTCTTTTCCGTTGGCACGGAAAGCAGGTAAATCCACAAAACCTTTATCATTATATCCACCAGGACCCACAAAAGGTATTTCAGCCCATACAATAATACCATTTTTATCCATCAGATCATAAAAATAAGTAGCCTGCGGATAATGCGCCAAACGAACAGCATTCACTCCCATCTCCAACATCAATGCCACATCTTCCTCATGGTGTTGCGGGCGCAGCGCATTGCCCACCTCACTCCTATCCTGATGACGGCAAACGCCTTGAAGAGGCAAATGTTTTCCATTCAGGAAAAAACCTTTATCAGGGTCGATCCGGTAAAAACGAAGTCCTAACGGTTGTGTAACACGATCTACCATCTGACCATTCCGGAAAAGAGTCACTTCCGCCTGATAAAGGAAAGGATCCTGACGACCATTCCACAAATGAGGCTGATCGATTTCAAATGTAAGTTCCTGCTGCATTACTTCGTTTCCAGAAAGATTCACATTCTTTGTTCCTTCTTTCACCACCCTTTGACCATCTAACAGGCGTACGTTAAGCTCCACTTCCTGATTACCACTACTCCCGTTTGATAAATCAACAATAGCCCGCACCTTAGCATACCGATGGCTCACACTATCCTGTATCAGACGTACTCCGGGGGAAGCATAATCCAAAGGAGAAATACACGTCTCATCAGTAATCAACAAATGTACATCACGATAAATACCTCCGTAAAAATTAAAGTCACCGACCAGAGGCATAATATCCAACTGTTCACCATTATTCACCCGTACTAATATAGAGTTTTCTTTTCCATATTCCACCTTTCCTGTGATCTCAAAGATAAAAGCTCCATATCCCCCACGATGCTCACCTATATGACGACGATTTATAAACACATCTGCAATGTTATTCACTCCTTCGAAACGAATAAAAAGACGTTTTCCTTTCCATTCGGGACGAATAAATAAATTCTTCTCATAATTACCAATTCCCCGTTTATAGTCTATCTTACCGGACAAAGCATCCTGCGCATTCCAAGTATGAGGCAAATCAACTCTTACCTCTGTTCCCTTCTGTACCTGATGCGAAAACCGGAAATTCCAATCATTATTTAGCAAGATATCCTGTCGCTGGGCAAACATCGACATTCCGTAAAGCATGAATAAAACAACCGATACCAAACGGCTGGACTGTAATAAAACTGTTTTCATATTATTTCTTTAATGATGACTTCTTTATTCTGATAAAAGAAGATAATGATTCAACCTTATTCTTATATTTTTTTTCATCGACCCGATTCTTGTTTTCCTTCCCGTCAATCCGATGGTCAAACAACATACTGGCTTTCTTCACGTCGCCTTTCATCCATTCCGCATAACTATAACGCCGGTCAACGGCATTATCTCCTCCTTCCCACTGAATATAGACTTCACCTTTCGTCTTAGCTTTCAGATTCTTGAAAACCCCGGCAAAGCTTTGCCCGCTTAGCTGTTCAGCGGGAACAGGCAGTTTACAAAGTTCACATAAAGTCGGGTACAAATCAACAAATTCCACCATCGATTTTGTTTTTCCTTTTTTCATTCCCGGCACACGGACAATCAACGGTACATGAGTAGAAGTATTCATCAGATTATGTTTACCTATAAAATCATGTTCTCCCAGATTCCAGCCATGATCTCCCAACAAAACCACAATTGTATTATCCGATAATCCCAGTTCATCCAATGCATCCAATACCTTGCCAATCTGTGCATCCACATAACTCATACAAGCATAATATCCATGTTTTACCTCCCGCTGGAAGTCAATATCACTCGTATCCGCAACCCGTGCATACGCATATATCTCGCTCGAATTACGAACCTGCTCCGGCAATCCTTCAGGTCGGAAACGATTGGTAGCCAAAGGTATTTCCTCCCGTTTATATAAATCCCAATATTTCTTTGGGGCATTGAACGGCAAATGAGGTTTCCAGAAACCACAAGCCAAGAAGAAAGGTTTGCCAGCCTCCTTCATCCTTTTCAAGTCACGAATAGCTCGGTTTGCAAGTTTCCCATCATCATAGGCAGTATCAGGAACATCAGCAGATTCACAAAAAGGTCCCCTCATCGTTTTCGGATTAATCGTTTTTCCCGATTCCGAATTCATCCAAAGTTCCCATTTATTATATTCCGCCCAATATACATCATATCCATTCGGATGATTCCGGTAAGGAGGCTCACTCCACGAATCCGCATGATCGCTGATATGATGAAACACCTTGCCGTCCGAAATAGTATGATAACCATTCCGGGTGAACCATCCCGAAATAGGTATTGCTTCGGGACAATCTTTGCTGGCATAGGCGGAAAAACTAATAAAGCGATCGGGGTAATGAGGATATACACCCGTCAATAAACTAGCCCGGGATGCCCCACTCACAGGAATATTACAATACGCATTCTGAAACAAGACGCCACTTGCCGCCAAACGGTCCATATTAGGAGTTTTCACTACATCTACCCCGTAACACCCCAGTTCGGGGCGCATATCATCAGCCATTATAAAAAGCACATTCATTTGGGATGCATCCTGTTGTGCACGTAGTATAGATGAGATGCAGCAAGCTGTTCCACAAAAAAACGCATATTTTATTGATATTCTATTTTTCATTTTCTACCTTAAATTTTCAAGACCTGCAATATACTAAAATATTACAGGTCTTGTGCATCATTTCAATTTAAAATTACTTTGTCCATACCGGATTTTGTTCCAAATTCGTATTTAACGCCAATTGCTTCAAAGGCAACGGATACAGATAATAATGTTCCTGCCATCCAAGCGGGGTATCAAAGAAATAAACATATCCTTCATCAGCACCTGCACCACCCGTTACTTTCAAATTCTTGGCCGAAGCCCCTGTCACATAGGCACCCAGCGGTTGTTTGTTAACATAGTCTCCTTTCTTCCACCTGCGCAAATCATCCAAACGGAAACCTTCGCCCATCAATTCAACTCGTCTCTCTCTACGCACTTCCCACAAAAGAGCAGGAACGGAAGGATCACGCTTCGGATCAAAAGCATCATTAATATCATTCACCACCATTTTCGCCACATTAGCTCTTGCCCGAAGTTTGTTAATAGACTTATCCGCAGCAGCCTGGTCGAACTTGTTCAATTCGCACATCGCTTCGGCATAGTTTACCATCACCTCACCTATACGGAACAGCGGGGCATCTGTTGTATTCACCCCATTCGCGTTGGTAGCTACAGTATGTGTATTATAATATTTCCATACCCAGAAGCCCATTTGGGAAGCGTTCCAGCCCTGTCCCCAGTTCATATTCTTAAAGTGAGGTTGTCCTTGCACGGTGAATCCTTTAAAGTTGGAAGACGGCAAACGATGATAAGTTTCACCGGAAATCGTAGCCATTAAATCTATAAATTCCCTGTCCTGTGCATTATCCGTATATTTCCAATCAGCCGTACTGGGTCCGTTTTCTTTCTTCACCATATATGGAGGACAGATCGTCAAATACAACCGGTAATCACGATCACGGAATTGTCCATACATATTCTTATCACCCCCATAACGGCTAGTCGTCGTGCTAACCGGTCGTCCATCCGTACAAAGATAACTGTCTACCGCGTCTTTCGTTGCCTCAATATAAGATTCACCTGTACGCACCATACGGGTCAAACCATGCATTAACTGTCCGGTTTCATAAGCCTTATACAAAAGAATACCTGTCACCCCATCCAGTGTTTCCGAATTAAACAACTCATCATATTTAGGATGCACATTCGGATATTGCTTAATCACCTCTTCAGAAGCACGGGCACATTCTTCCAGATAAGTATCCGCTCCCGACAAACCATGATATTTTCTCCAAGTTCCTTCAAATAAAGCAAAACGGGAAATAAGAGCTTTCACCACATACATATTAATTGTATTTTTCCCATCCGCTTCGATATTACTGCCAATATGTGTTTCCGCATATTTCAAATTAGACAGAATATTGGAAGCCACCAAGTCACGACTATCACGTTTTCCATAAAGCTCGGGACTTTCCTCAGTCAAAGCATGCTCTACCCAAGGAATATCACCAAATTTAGAAAGCATCTGAAAGTATTTATAAGAACGGAAGAAATATCCCACACTTCTCCAATGCTCCCTCTCGGTTTCACTCATTTCCGAATGATCAATATTATCGAGCATCAGGTTAACACGACGGATATAATCATAATCCCAATCTTTAGACTCATCCGTAGCCTTTGCTTTGCGATATGCCCACTGACCTTCATATCCATCCAATCCTTTTATCATGTTATCCGATTCAAAATCACCACGGAAAATTTCATCCGTTTGCCCTGTATCATACGTATATCCGAAGAACACGTTATACAATCCCCATGTATACGTTTTAAAGTTGTCATAGGTAGTAAAGACCGATGCTTCTGTTTGCTGTCCTTTGGGATAAACCTCCAGAAATTCGTCATTTAGACAAGACGACATCAACAAACAAAGACTAACGCTTACACATAGTATATATTTATTCATAATAATTACTCTTTAAATTGTGAAACAATCAGAATGAAAGGTTTATACCGAACGAATACTGTCTCATATACGGATAGGTAAAACCACGTTGTCCTAAATCATCCGTGACAGAACGTTCCGGATCAAGTCCCTTCGGCAAGTGGTCGAACGTATAAAGATTCTCACCACTGAAGAACACAGCCAGATTATTAACTCCAATCTTACTCATCCACTTAGACGGGAAATTATAAGAAAGCGTTATATTACGAATACTTAAGTACGATCCATCCTGTAGATAACGAGTCTGTACACGTGTATTGGCATCTGTATTTCCGGCCGCTTTCTCATAAATACGGGGGAAATAACTATTCGTATTTTCCGGAGTCCAATAATTCAACTGTGAATCATAAACGGTAGTCCAAGCATCATAATGCGGATAAAACAGATCGTTCATCACCCACAAATCTCGTTTACCAACTCCTTGCAGCAAGAATAACAGAGAAAAACCGTTCCAACTTGCACTACCATGAATACCATACTGATAACGCCGGGTATTATTACCAATGATTTTACGGTCTCCCGGATCTTTCGTTGTACTGGTACCACTGTTGATAATATCATTACCATCCAAGTCCTTATATAATATATCTCCCGGATTCGGATTATAACCTTCCACTTTAGCAATACCCGGTTTCAGTTTGCCATCTGCATCGAAATCATCCACTGTGTACAAACGATCGGTCACATACCCCCAAATTTCACCCAGTTCCATTCCTACGCGATATGTTTCATTATCGTTCTTGTCCTTGCCAAACAGTCCTGTTTCGTTGTTGTATTTAGTAATCTTTGTTTTCGCATCGTAAAGATTAAAGCCTATGCTATATTTCACTTTTCCGATCTGATCGTTCCAGTCAACCGAGATTTCCCAACCTTTAGAACGAAGGTCAGCCGTGTTCTGTAAAGGGGCACTTGCACCTAATACACCCGGAAGTTCAGAGCCCGGAGCAAGCATACCCTTAGTATCTCTACGATACCAGTCGAACACCATATTCAATCTGTTATCCAATAGCCCAAGATCGAATCCGACATCAATTGTCGTTACTTTTTCCCAAGTAAAGCTATTGCTAACCAAAGCAGCTGGTTTCAAAGTAGTAACTTTAATACCGGAAACAGTCCAATAAGCCTGTTCCGCATCCATACCGGGAATATATGCGTAAGGAGTGATGCTCTGATTTCCAATATTACCCCAAGAACCACGCAATTTCAAGTTCGAAAGAACAGAGTTCAAAGGTTTCATAAACGCTTCCTCGCTGATACGCCATCCGGCGGAAACCGAAGGGAAGAAACCGAAACGGCTATTCTTCGGGAATTTGGAAGAACCGTCATAACGTCCGTTCGTTTCAAGCAAATACTTGCCGGCAAACGAATAGTTAATGCGATAGAATAACCCTCTTACCGTATAACGTTCAAATTTGTCTTTAGCAAAATAATCACCTGTCGACTGCGAAATAGACGGCAGATCTTCATTAATCATATTCATACGCGACATCTCAGCATAACGATAATCACTACTCTCCTGATTGAAACCTCCCATCACCGTTACATCATGTTTGCCCCATGAGTTGTTATAGTTAGCATAGAAGTTCAATGCATTATAATCCGTAATACCATTGGAATATTCATACTTGGAATTGGCAGTGGAAACCTCTTTCACAAAGTTACCTCCATGTGCATAATAGAACTTCTTCTCAAATTTCGTTTTCTCGTTACTTAGATGATTGAATGTATACTCACCAATCAACTTCACATTCTTCAAAGGACTGATCGTAACCTTTCCGAAAATACGAAGATTATTCTTTTGAATAGTTGTCGGATATGCCAGATCAATCAAGTTACGAGGAGTATTGATCGGTAATTCTTCGCCGTCAATATTCATTGTTCCAGTAGGGAAATAAGAAGGGAATGCGACTGCTGCTCCCCATATACCATATCCTCCGGAAGTTTCCGGCAATGAAGAGTTCGAGTTCGTATATTTAATATCCAATTCCGGAGTAATCCATGAAAACACATCCGAGCGGAGATAAGAAGACACGTTGTAACGCTTGTACGTATCTTTATCCGAAGCCAGTACCCCATTTTCATTCACCATACCGAAGGAGAAACGATAAGAAATATCTTTCGTACCGCCACCTACCGAGATATTATGAGTTTGCTGGAAACCAGTCTCCATCATATCATCGAAAAGATCAGTTTCTGCCAAGCTATAACGCAGCCCGTCCACCATTGCATAACCATCCGGATATGCAGACGGATTAGCATTATATTCCTTCAAAAGTCCCAACCAGGTATCTACGTTCTGACCACTTTGATAATTGATTGTCCCCATGTCCTTATAAGCCTGTACCGTTTGGAGCGGAGTAGCCTTATGAGGCATATTGGCAGGTCTGCTAAAAGAGAAGTTATTTGAATAATTAATAGAGAGTTTAGTTGCATCCGAGCCTTTCTTTGTAGTAATCAAAATCACACCGAAAGCTGCCCGTGCTCCGTAAATAGCAGAAGATGCCGCATCCTTCAAAACAGTCACCGATTCAATATCGTTCGGATCGAGCATATTAATATCCATCTCCACGTTATCCACCAGCACCAGCGGTTTCCCATTCTTATCCAAACTGTTGACACCACGAATGTTGAAACTCATTTCTTCACCGGGTCTTCCTGAATTACCTGTAATCTGCAAGCCGGGCATTGCCCCTTTCAAAGCGTCACTCACAGACACCACCGGACGGTCACCTAAAACATCATCCATCTTCACACTGCTCACCGCACCTGTCAGGTTCGCTTTCTTTTGTACGCCGTAACCAACAACTACTACTTCGTCTATTAACCGAGTATCTTCTTTCAAAGTTACATTGAGAGGACGTTGATCTTTCACCACCACTTCCTGTGTGGCATAGCCGATATACGATATGGATAAACGGGCATTCGGAGTAACCATCAAAGAAAAATTGCCATCCATATCCGTAATGGTACCTTCCGTAGAATCGACTACTTTCACATTTGCCCCAATCACCCCTTCACCTGTAGGATCAGTGATTCTACCTTTTAAGACAAACACTTTTTCCTGTTCTTTCTGCGGTGTCACTGCATGGAACATAATCACCCGGGGTCCGTTCACTTCATAACTGACGTCCGTACCGGCCAGCAATTGTCCCATCACATCATTAATAGTACCGTTATTTATATTCACAGAGACTTTCCTATTCAAATCAATGTCATTATTACGAATCAGGAAAGAGTAATTGCCTTGCTTCTTTATTACTTCAATGGCTTCTTTCAAAGTAATATTATCTACTTTCACACTGAATCGCTTACTTTGTTCCTGTGCCGATAGCTGGAAACCACCAGTCAAAACGTTTCCTACAGACAAAAGTAGAAGCATTAATAACATTCTTTTTACTATTAATCTCATATTTTTCACTATTAAAGGTTAACATAATATCTTTCTATACAACGCTGAACCGCCGATATATCTATCGACTAAGTTCCCAATCATACTTTACTTTTTCTTATTTTACCTCCTTTTTCTTGTCAGTTATAAAGATAGTGTCTCCACTAACTTTCCATGTATATTGCTTCTCAACGTTGATTTCTCCCAATATATCATTGATACTTTGATTACTATTGAAACATCCGGAAAAGCGTTCCGCTTTCAGACGTTCACTCTCTAAACTGATCTTCACCTGGAATTTGCGCTCCAGACGGTGTGCGATGTCGGCAAACGGAGCATCTTCAAATGTCAGGCCACCATCCAACCAGTCACAGGCAGAACTAGCATTTGATTTCATTTTCTCCATGCGGCCCGTATTCTTATCGTAAAAAGCCTGTTCGCTAGGGAATAGTTTCATTACCGAACCGGACAAAGTGGCTAAATTGACACGACCTTCCAACAAAGATACCATTACATAATTATCGTCATCATAAGCGCGTACATTAAAAACAGTCCCTACCACCTTTACCTGTACACCATTCGTATTTACAAAGAAAGGAATCTTCTCATTTTTCGCCACCTTGAAATATCCTTCGCCATCAAGCGTTACATCACGTTCACGAATACCGAACCCACGGCAATAACGTAACACAGAACCCGCATTCAATGAAACCTCTGTTCCATCCGGAAGCACAATATTCGTCCGCGAACCAGCTGGCACTTTAATTTCATAAGGAGAATCCGCATTCGTATATACTTCCGTAAGATTTTCAGTATAAGTGTACCAGAAGTAATTACAGCCCAACAACAAAATAATTGCAGCAGCTACCTTCAGCCACACAGGAACTATCTTCCGCGAACGGACAGGTTTCATCTCAGCAGCGGCTATTTTTTCTTTTATCTGTGATAAATTAGCATCCTCTACTTTGGCAAATGCAGGCACAGAAGAAACAGCCCATACTGCGGACATCTCCCGGAAAATTTTAGCTGCATCTTCATTGGAAGCCAGATAAGCGAACAGAGCTTCTTTCTCTTCTTCGGTGCAGTTACCGGACAGATAGTTGCTTATCCGGATTTCCAATTCTTCTATATGATAAGAGTCATTCATAAACGTACTTTTTCTATGGGTGTATATAACTAGATACGCAATAAAAAAAGAAACGTTTAAAAGAAAAGCGATTTTTTTTAGAGAAACATCAAAATAGCTATCATATAAGGAGTACCCAGTGATTCGCGTAGCTTAGTCAATGCTATTTTCATCTGTACTCTTACAGTGGTCACATTAATATTCTGCTCCTCGGCAATTTCACTGTATGTCTTACCCTCATACAAACTTGCTTTAAATATGGCACGGCATTTGGCTGGCAATTCCTCCACCTTCTTCATGATGATGGTATTCATTTCGCTATGCTCCAATGCCTGCAAAGGATTATCGGAAGAAAGAATATGATTTTCGAGAAAAGCCCAGATTTCTTCCATCTGTTCCGTCATCTGTTTTTCGTTGAAGCAGGAAGAACGCAGATAACTAATACTTGCGTTTTGAATAGCACGCCGCAAGTACGGAAGAGCCGGGTGAGTGATATGGTGGCGATTCTGCCAAAAAGCGACAAAGACATCATTCACAATCTCCCCTGCCACCCTCTTGTCATGCACATAATAAACAGCTATCGCACACAAATAAAGGTAGTAGGTATGATAGATTTTATCAAATGCTTTTGTATTACCGTGATTTAACTGTTCAATTAGATTTTCAGAGATTTCTGGTAGATTCATTCGTTGTCTTTCTTTAAGGAACGGTGCAAATATAGCGATTAATTCAGAAAAACAAAATTCCAATCAGATAAACCGGAGCCCGGCAATCATTCCTTAACCCTACAATCCCATCGGTATTTTCAACAAATACCAAACGATAAACAGCAATGTCCAGACAACCAGGATGCCTAATGAATATCTCCAAGTATATTTCAGCAATGAACCATACGTAATCTGCTTATCATATTGCCGCATATAGGTAAGCACCAGAGGCATATAGAATAAGAAAGGAGTAATGGCATTCGTCGAACTATCTCCGATACGGAAAGCACATTGTGCTATATCCGGAGCAATTCCCATCTGTGCAAACATCGGGATAAAGATAAAAGACATAAAAGCCCATTTGGAGGTAGCAGATACCATAATCAGATTTATCAATGCCGTAAACAGAATAAACAGAACAAGAGCAGACAAAGGAGCCGGTTCAAACGAAGAAAGCAAGTCAGCCCCCATAATCGCCAGACATTTATCCAGATGGGAATATTCAAAACAGGCAAACATCTGCGCAGCGAAGAAAGCGATAACGAAATACACTCCAAGAAGCTTCATTGGCTGCGTAAGTCCTTCAATCACGTCATTGTCAGTGCGATACCGTCCGGAACTGAATCCATAAGCCATTCCCGTAATACCTGCTCCCAAAGAAAGCAAAAACAAAATACCGGCAATAAAAGGCGAATGCATCAAACCACCATTCACACCCCGCAAAATTCCATAAGAAGAAAAAGTAAGCCACAAGATAAGAGCCACATAGATAGCTGCCACAACAATGGAAATCATAATGGCACGCCGCTCTTTACGAGACAGAGGATGGTAAGCCACCACCTTCATACTGCCTTCATACTTACCTAACGTAGGAAGAAGCCATTTTTGAGTAATCCAATACACAATAGCTGTAATGGCCACCGTTGAAGCACTCATAAAAAAGTAATTGCAAAGAGGTTCTGTATTCCCCTGATAACCCGTTTGTGCCAGTGCAGCCTCTTGCGTGGTATGCGCCAACAACGGGTCCATCGTACTCAATACAATATTAGCACTATACCCGCACGCAACGGAAACATAAGCCGTAACAATCCCTGCAATCGGATGAAGCCCCACCCATTGAAACAGCATAGCAGCAATAGGCAATAAAATGATATATCCACCATCACCAATGGCATTCGACAACAAGCCAAGTACAATCACCCACAAGACGATCTTCCTCTTTTCCTGTCGGTTTCCCACCCCCATGCGGATACATGCATCAATAAAACCGGAATGTTGTGCCACTCCCAATCCAAACATAGCAATTATCACCATGCCTAACGGAGCAAAGCCCGTGAAATTCTTAATAGCGTTCCGCAACCACCAACGGATTCCTTCGGGACTCAACAGGCTTTGTACACGGATGTCCTCACCTGTTTGTGGCAATGTCACTTTCAACCCATAGATATCGCATATCCATGAAAGAAAGACCACTGCCATTGTTAGCAGAAGGAACATCGTAGCGGGATGGGGCATACGCCATTTATTCTTCATCATTTTCCGGGATTATTTTTCGTTTGCTTTAGCAACTACTCCTCGTCAGGCTCCAGATTATCCAGATCAATAATACGCAATTCCAATGCACGTACTGCCAACCGGGTAGCATTCACTCCCACCCGTTCACCATTCGGAAAAAGACGTCCGATAAGATCATTCTGCCGTTTCTCCAATGATTTCACACCAAAAGGCATTCCTTTCAGATTGGCAATCATCTCTTTCGTATAACCCAAAGCCAGATGGCGGAGAAAACGTTCATCGTATTCATCAATATCATAACTGATGACAGCCTCCTGACGCTTGGCATCGTTGGCTACAGATTTCTTGAAACGATCTACAATCTTTT
>ERZ779880.1637-NODE-1637-length-18966-cov-9.705092_pt1 | contig 18966 bp, 11 predicted proteins | sample MGYA00511555_ERZ779880 | MGnify/ENA primary metagenome ERZ779880 (study PRJEB29588, sample SAMEA2145815) | human gut metagenome | biome: human gut; feature: human-associated habitat; material: faeces | place: Denmark | collected 2008/2010 ...
ACCTGTGACCTCCTGCACGTCAAGCAGATGCTCTACCAGCTGAGCTAACCGTCCAGATGTCGTATCGACTTGGTTATGATACCACATCTTTGGCCGGATTGCAAGCCTTTTTTGCAAATTTCTGCAAAAATCATTGCAGAGCCTTCCGGATGATGTTGTAGAGTACGGGTTTCATGGCGTCGATGTGGTCGGGTTTGCCTTCAAGGATGGACGAGTAGCACACCGACATGCACATGCTGCCCAGCGCCGTGATGCGTTGGTAGACTTCGCGCTCGGTCAGGCCGGCCATTTCGGGGCTGGACATGATGGCGTGGAGCAGTTTGCGCATCAGCGGCTCGGCCTCGCCGGAGGCTTCGATCTTGTCCAGCCCCGGCCAGACGAAGCTGCGCTCCAGAAAACGGAGCATCAGGGTGTCGTTCCGCAGGGCCTCAATGATATGGTCGATGACGAAGATCATCTTGTCGGGAAAATCCATCGGCGCGCTGGCGCGCTCACAGGCCGTCACGGCGTCGTCCAGCAGCTGGTAGCTCACGCGGGCCAGAAGCGCCTGGGTCACAGCACCTTTGTCGGCAAAATAGAGATAGAAGGTGCCTTTGCCCACCTTGGCGCGGGAGGTGATATCCTCCACGCTGGTCTTGGATGCGCCCCGCTCCAGGAACAGCTCGTATGCTGCATCCAGAAGCGCCCGGCGCTTTTCCTGCTTTTTACCTTCCACGGTATTCATGCTTTGGGTCGATTCCTCTTTTCTGCGATGTTCTGTCGTGTAAACATTATTTTAGCAATGCTTTCCTCCCGGCGCAAGCCCCAAATAGCCGATCGGTGTTAGACAATTTTCAGCGGATGATAAAAAAACTGACGTTTGGTCAGTTTTTGTCTTGACACTTTCCGCCAGCTGGTTATAATAGTGCTTGCTCAGAAGTGACTGCGAGTCATTTTTGAACGCCAATTCTGTTCCAACATTTCAATGGAGGGTTTTCATGAAAAAGATCGCACAGGGCATTGTGCGTCTGCGCAAACTGATCTTAACAGTAGCCATCCTGCTGTTGATCCCTTCCGCGATAGGCGCCGTTGCCACCCGCATCAACTACGACGTCCTCACCTATCTGCCGCAGGAGCTTGACTCCATGATCGGCGAACGGGCATTGGAGGACGACTTCCATCTGGCCTCCACCGGTATGATCACGGTCGAGGGCCTGCCCACGAACGAGCTCATCGCCATGAAGAAGGACATCGACGCCGTGCCCGGTGTCACCCAGACCTTCTGGCTGAGCGATGTGATCGACCCCAGCATCCCTACCGAGATGCTCCCGGCGGACATCCAGCAGTTCATGTTCGGCAAAAATGATTCCACCATGCTCATCGTCCGGTTCGACGGCCCCAGCGCCAGCGACGAGACGATGAACGCGGTCCAGGAGATCAAGAAGGTGCTCCGGAAGGATACCTTCTTTGGCGGCATGAGCGTCATCCTGCAGGACACCAAGGCCCTGATCAATGAGGAGATGCCGCTGTATATCCTGTGCGCTGTGGGCGCCAGTATGCTGGTGCTGTTCCTCTCGCTGGAGAGCACCATCACCCCGGTGCTGTTCATGCTGGGCCTGCTGTTCCCCATCGTGTACAACTTTGGCACGAACATCTTCCTCGGCCAGATCAGCTACATCACCCAGGCACTGTCTACCGTGCTGCAGCTGGGCGTCACGATGGACTTCTCCATCTTCCTGCTGCACCGCTATCAGGAGGAAAAGGAGCTTCGCTCCTCCAATGAGGAAGCCATGGTCAGCGCCATCTGCAAGACCATGACCTCCATTTCCGCTTCGTCGCTGACCACCATCGCAGGCTTCCTGGCCCTGTGCGCCATGCGCCTGACGCTGGGCCGCGACATCGGCATCGTCATGGCAAAAGGCGTGGCGCTGGGCGTCATCTGCACCGTCGTCATCCTGCCGGCGCTGATCCTGACCTTTGATAAGTGGGTCGAGAAATACAAGCACCGCACCATCATCCCGCGGCTGACCAGGACCAGCTACTTCGTCTCCAAGCATGCAGCCCCCATTGTGGCGGTCTTCCTCGTGTTGCTGGTGCCCTTTGTGGCGGCGCAGCAGAAGACCGAAGTCTACTACACCCTGTTCGATTCGCTGCCCCAGGACCTGACCGGCATCGTCGGCACCAACAAGCTGGGCGAGGATTTCGGCATGACCACCTCGCACTTCATTCTGGTGCATGACGACCTGACCGCCACCCAGGTCTCCGACCTGTGCGACGAACTCAAGGACGTGGACGGCATCACTCAGGTCATCAGCCTGGATTCCGTCACCGGCCCCGGCTTTGATACCGGCCTGCTGCCCGACAGCGTGACCGAGATCCTGCAGTCCGGCGGGTACAAGCTCATCCTCGCCAACAGCTCCTATAAGACCGGTACCGACGCCATCAACAACCAGCTGGACGAGATGAACACCGCCATCAAGGCGGTGGACCCCGAAGGCGTCATCACCGGCGAGGGTGCCATGACCAAAGACCTGATCGAGGTCGCGGATGTGGACTTCAAAAACGTCAACGTCTGGTCCATCCTGGCCGTTGCCGTCATCATCCTGATCTCTTTCCGCAGCCTGTCCATCCCGGTGCTGCTGGTGGCCAGCATTGAAGCCGCCATCTCCATCAACATGGGCATCCCGTACTTCACCGGTACCCAGCTGCCGTTCATCGCCAGCATCGTCATCGGCACCATCCAGCTGGGCGCGACCGTGGACTACTCCATCCTGATGACCACCCGTTACCACGAGGAGCGCAGCTACGGCCGCACCCCGAAGGAAGCAGCCCAGCAGTCGCTGGAGCATTGCAGCCAGTCCATCCTGACCAGCGGCCTGACCTTCTTCGCCGCCACCGTCGGCGTGGCAGCCATCAGCAAGATGGAGCTGCTGAAGAGCATCTGCCTGCTCATCTCCCGCGGCGCACTCATCAGCATGGCTGTCATCCTGATCGTCCTGCCCGCCGCCCTGATGCTGCTGGACTGGATCATCCGCCACACCACCCTGCACTGGCTGGTCCCCGAACCCGCCTCGAAATCTGAAAAGGAGTAATCACCATGAAGAAATCGCTTCGTTTCGCCAGTGCGGCGCTGGCGCTGACTCTCGCCGCCAGCATGGCGATGCCTGCCTTTGCCGCAGGCAAGTCCGATTTTGCCAAGTCTGAGAACGTCTACGCGGTCATGAACGCCGATGGCTCTATCAAGAGCACCAGCGTCAGCGAGCATCTGTACAACGCCAACGGCCTGTCCGGCGTGACCGATGTTTCTTCCCTGACCGACATCCAGAACACCGAGAGCGATGCCGCCTTCACCCAGGACGGCGAAAAGCTGGTCTGGAACACCGACGACACCGACGTCTATTATAAAGGGACCACCGACCGTGACCTGCCCATCTCGGCCAAAGTCACCTACACGCTGGACGGCGTGACCGACAGCCTGGAGAACCTGATGGGCAAGAGCGGTCACCTGACCATTCAAATCGACCTGACCAACAACGAGACCGGCACCGTGAATGTCAACGGCACCGACCGCACCATCGTCACCCCGCTCATCACGGCGGTGGGCGTCATCTTTGGAGAGGACGCCTCCAATGTGACCGCTGAGCACGGCGTGATCGAGTCTGCCGCCAAGAGCAACGTGGCCGCGTTCGTCACCCTGCCCGGCGTGAAGGATTCGCTGTCCGGCCTGCTGCCGGAGGACCTCTCTACGGTGGAAGATTATTTGCAGGACAGCGTGACTGTGGAAGCCGATGTGGAAAATCTGGCAGCTCCGCAGATCATGCTGGCCGCAGCCACCAGCCCCGATGCGCTGGGCACGGACAATGTCTTTGATCTTGACAGCATCAACGAGCTGACCGACGGCATCCAGCAGCTGAACGACGCCATGAGCCAGCTCATGGACGGTGCGTCTCAGCTGGAAGACGGCGTCTCGCAGCTGGCCGGCGGTACGCTGGCTCTGCTGGATGGTGCATCCCAGCTGAAGACCGGTGTTGCCACGCTGGACAACGGCCTCGGCCAGCTGACCAACGGCCTCGACACCCTGACCTCCAACAATGCCGCCCTGAATGCCGGTGCCCAGCAGGTGGCCGACGGCGTTCTGGCTTCCGCAAACAAGACCCTGATGGAGGGCGGCCTCATCGACACCCCTATGACCTGGGACAACTATGAAGCCGTCATCGACGAAGTCCTGACCATGAACGATAAGACGCTGGCCGCTGCCCGCAAGAAGATGGTCCGCACCATCTGGGAGCAGGCCCCCAGCTTCAAGGACAGCCAACTCGACCTGGCCCTCTACCTCTCCGCGACCAAGACCAATCATGATCTGGAAGCAGCCCTCCGCCTGATGCAGAGCTACGACCCCTCCATGATCTGCGGTCTGGTGCAGCTGCTGACCAATGCCGACGCCCAGCAGATCGCCCACGAGGAGCTCAAGCTGCAGGCCGAGAACAGCGACGATATCGCCAGCGTCCGCGCTCTGAAGACCAGCCTGAGCCAGATCCAGTACTTCGTTTCCAGCGTCAACCAGTACACCAGCGGTGTCGCCACTGCGGCCGACGGTGCCCACTCCGCCAAGGACGGCAGCGCCCAGCTGGCCTCCGGCAGCAAGACCCTTTACGATGGCGTGAACACCCTGAACAACGGCGTCAGCCAGCTGACCGACGGTGCCACCCAGCTGAGCGATGGCCTGGTCCAGTTCAACGAGGAGGGCATCTCCAAGCTGACCGGCTCGCTGGACACCGACCAGATCCACGCCCTGAAGACGGTCCTGGACGAGATGACCAGTCGCCTGGAGAACTACACCAGCTTCGCCGGTGCACCGGAAGGCGCTTCTTCCAACGTGAAGTTCATCTACAAGACCGGTGAGACCGTGGCCGCCGCCGAGAATACGGCTGTGGCCGAGACCACCACCCAGGAGGGCAGCTTCTTCACCCGCCTGTGGGAGCGCATCGTGAATCTGTTCAAGTTCTGAACAATTTGAAGTAGAAGTAAAACAGGAACGCCCCCTGGTATCGCAGCGATACCAGGGGGCGTTCTCTGTTTTGGAGCTGTGCCTGCTGCTGCCCATTGCGGCAGCCTTCAAAACCAGACGAACAATGGGAAATTCCATCATTTTCGACGATGCTCTTCCATTTTCTTATAAAAATGGATACGGCAGTCAGACTATACAAAAATAAACGTTTTTCGTTTTTTTTTATATAGAAAGTGAAACCTTGAATCCCGTTGACAAACAGGGTTGTTGTTGATAAAATGATATCACACAAAGTAATTTGTTATTCGTGAAAAATTATTGGGCAAAATATTTGGCAAACTTATCGAAAGATAGGGGCGCAAAGCCACAGGGGCTTAGGTCTGGAGATGTACCAGATGATGCCAGCCGGTTGCTCTCGGTTTGGTGGGGAGAACTTCCGTGTGCCGGGAACGTCCAAAACCGAAGGTGTACCTTTTTTGGGGACACCGGGTTTTTGCTCGTATTGTCAGGCTGCCCATAACAGGGGCGGCCTTTTTTTGATGTCTGCCGGGGCGTGGAGGGAGCGTGAAGCCCATGGAAAACAAAAACGTGAACCGAGCGGTCATCGGGGTATTGGCGCTTCTGGTGGTGCTGCTGGGGGGCTACATCGCGGTCTCCCACCTCACCGGTGCAAAGACCGCCCCGGCGGCCGGGCCGACTGGGGCATCCAGCGCGGCGGTGGTGCCCATGGAGGAGTATCAGGCCCAGTATGTGAAGCCGGAGACCCCCATCGACCGCAGCAAAAATGTGACCCTGCCGGGCTGGGGCGGCTTTACCATCCCCGCAAACACCAACATCATCAACCAGGGGTTCGAGTTCCACAACCCGGCCGAGAATTTCTGGTACGAAGACTGGGTGAGCATCAACGGCATCCAGCTGGAAAAGCTGGTGGTGGACAGCGGCCAGACCGCAGAGCTGAGCCACTATCTGCGGCTGGCGGGCATCCAGGCCGAGGTCACGAAGGTGCTGGGAGCCGACACGGAGTATTTCGATCTCCGGCAGACCGAGGCCGGGGCTTATACCATCGAGGCCATCAAGGGCTATGAGGGCGCAAAGACCCTGACGGTGGAGACCGACGACGGCCAGCAGGTGGTGCTGACCCTGACGTGCCGGGAAGAATGCTACTACGTCGCCTTCGGGCTGTACCTCGAAGACGGCGACGAGCTGCTGTTCCAGTCCGGCCTGGTGGCACCGGGGCTGTATGTGCAGCAGATGGAGATGACCCGCGCCCTCGCCCCCGGCGAGTATGCGGCCTATGTGGTGTGCCAGCCCTATCAATCGGACCGCGCCACCAAAACCAACAGCGGCATCGTGAAACTGACACTGACCGTGAAATGACCCCCTGCGGCGGGCCGGCCGGTGTGGAAGCAGACAAAATCAGAACTGAATTGGGGATCAACAAACCATACGGTGTGAAAGGAGTAGGCAGATCCAAGGCTGACCGTCAGCCGCGGGCCCCATTGCCGAATAAGGATTATGAAATTGACGAAGAATGCAGCCGCCCTGCTCCTTGCAGCCTCTCTGGCGGTGTCCGTGTGCGCGACCCCGGTGTTTGCGACTGAGAATATGGGTTCGACGCCTGCTAAATTTCTTGCTGGTATTGGGACCGGGGACACCAAGGTCATTTACAAGGTTAAGGAAAGTTATCAGTGGTCTATTCCGGCTACCATTGACTTTGGTGAAAATGCTGGTGCGAATAACACTTCCACGGTCAATGCCACGTTGGACGAAAACGGTCCGGGCAAGAAGGCAGACAACAACGGCACAGGCAAATGGGAGGGCACTGCACCGAAGGTTGTGGTCTCCAAGAACGTTATTGGTATTGGTAAGAAATTGCAGATTACCTTTAATACTGATTATCTTGACAAAGATGGTAAATTCTATGTGCTGGCGTCCGAGACTACGAAGCCTGGGGATGCGTCGGCTGAGACTCAAAAGCTTTACTTTAAGATTCAGAAGAACGATACGGCTAAGACAGAGCTGACCAAAGATAAAAATGAGGTCCTGATTGTTGACTCTGGTACGGACACTGCTTATCAGGCGTTGGTGTTTACTTTGACAACCGCTGGGGGCGACAACGCTGCTGAAAAGGCTGGCGACTATGAAGGCCACGTCGTTTTTAATAGTCAGATTGTTGACTAACCCCGCACCCAAACCTGAATAATACCTGAAGCCCAAAGGGGAGATGGGAGCTGTTCCCTCTCCCTTTTTTTGGTTTTTGCGGAAATAACCCTCTCAGTCACGGCTTACGCCGTGCCAGCTCCCCCGAAAGGGGGAGCTTATGCGGGCTGACCGATCGCTGCATAAAACCTCCCCTCTGAGAGGACAGATTTCCCCCGGCCGGGGGAAAATGTCACCGCAGGTGACAAAAGGGGGGTGTGGCATCGCGCAGCGATGACGGAGAGGGTTCGCCCCCCCAAAAAACAGCCACCCTACACAAGGAGGACACACCATGAAACATTGTGCAAAAAAACTGCTGGGCTTTGCGTTTGCGCTGGCTCTGTGCCTTGCCGTGGGGGGAAATGCGCTTGCCGATGGGCCGGAGGCGGCGGATGTGTGGATGCTGTCGGACGTGTGGATGCTGGCAGATGAGCCAAACGTCACCACTGCGCCGGATACCACCACTGTGGGCGACCTTGCCAACGATGGCTATACCGTCACCATCCCCACCACCGTGGAGGTGAAAAGCGGGGAGGATAAGGGTACGCTGGAAGTTAACGCAAAGCTGAAGCAGTATCGCACGTTGAATATTGGCATTGCGTCCGACAATAACTGGAAACTGGCGTATGACGGTGCTGCGGGTGCAGATACGCCGAAGGTAGATTATACGCTGTCGGAAGGGACGAGTGACGATGTACCTGCTGACTGTGAGTGGCAGTATCAGCCGGACACGAAAACGCTCAGCTTCTCTACAACAAAAATGCAACCGGGCACTTCGCTTGAAGAGGATATGAAGCGGGTCAGAAGTTCTTCCTATGAACTTCCTATTACCGTGCCGACCCCCAGCCAAGCTACCATGAGCGGCACTTACTCCGATACGGTAAGCTTTGAGTTTGACCTTACCAAACAGTGCTTTACTTATATCATCAATGTCTATGGGCAGGAGGTCGAGCTGACAAGCGAAGCCTCCGGCACGAGCAGTGATTTCGGAAAAAAATATAAGGGCTTGCAAGCTGTGAATATGGCGGGCAATGCAAATGCCCCCTATACAGAGCAGTATGTTCTGGAATACGGCATCAACCCGGATGGCACTGTTATGGGCGCAGCCCCCGGTGCGTGGCAGCATACGGTTCCCACTGCGGGAGAAAAGCGCAAGGCAGTTGATGGCACAGAAAAAACCTTCACGGCAGAGGATGCCGCAGACTATGCCCTCCGGTGGGAGACCCTTGACCAGGTGACTATCGCCCCGGCGGGGGACTATGCAACGAGCGAAGCTGCTGGCGATAAAACCAAGACCAAGACCATCGACCGGAACCTTGTGCGCAAGTGGTACTGGCTGGATGTGAACGGCGCTACGGATTACGTTGGTGATAGTGAAGGTATCCACGGCAATCAGGGCGCACGCATCAGCGGTTATGTAAATATGCAGGTGTCCGTGGACGGAACGAACTGGTCGAGCTGGTTCTGGCAGTCTGACGGCGATGACTATTGGGGACAGTTCCCCTATGGCATCCACTTTAAGCTGGGCTTCCACCATGTCAAAAACGGCTACGTCTACGATACGGGAACAGGCACGTTAGAAAATGGCTTTAGGATCATTGCAAATGGTAAGGAACGCCTAACCAAGCCCGGAGAAAAAGAGAGCGGCACAACAGGCTCCATCACCACCTACTATGTGTACGAGGATACGCTGACCGGTGCGCCGATCGATATTAGCAGAAATGCCCGCTATTGCTACATCCCTTGCTATAAAAAAGGCCTGACCTATATGGCAAACCAAGGCACGGGCGGCAAGGAAGATGTCAATGGGGCTAACAAGCCGCGCACGAACGTGCTGTATCAAGAAGGCGATGAGCTGGAAAGCCCGGAGCAGTTGAAGATTGCCCCGCCTTCCACCGACATGGTGTTTGCCGGGTGGAGCACAAAATCTACCTATACCACAGGGGATACGCTTTATCAGGTGGGCGAAACCGTTGCCCCTAGTGCATGGGAAAACTACACAGACCAGACAGACTTGAACAAACGACCACAACTTAACGGAACACAGGACACGCAAAAGCGCGAGCTTTACGCCATTTGGGGCTATAAAACCGATATCAAAATCGCCTTTGAGAACAAATGGGGCAGTACGGATAAGGATGCCACAGGCGTGTTTGCGACCGTCCAAACAAGAGGCTTTGAACACGGGAAGACACTGAAAACCGATGAAATTGTGATCCCCGGGCAGAAGCTGACGCTGCAAATGGACGACCCTGAAGTGATCGCTGCAATCAAAACTGCAACAACTGCTGTGGACAGCAGTGCGACCGAGGATAAGATCTGGGATCTTAAAAAAGAATACACCATCACTGTACCTGAAAACAAAGCCAATATGCCCCAGTTCAAGATACTGCGCAAGCGCTACTTGCTGAACATTATGGCAGTGCTTTCTACAGGTGGACTTACGGTTCAACTGCCTGCAACCAAAGCAGAGGCGGAACAGTATGGAAAATTCCATGTAAACTCCAACGGCAAATGCCAGACGGCGGGCGAACAAGGTAAAACGTCCGTTTACCAGTGGCTGCGCAACTACGGCGGCACGTATGATGTTTACAACGTTGAAGCAAACACCGGGTATAAGTTTATTGGCTTTGTAGTACCGTCAACCAGTGGAGACCCGACATCGGCAGGTAATGGCACAACCGACCTCACGGCTACCCTGACCGGCAAGAACTCCAATATCAGCTATTTTGACGGAGATGGCACTACCTACGAGGGCGACACCATTTATGTGGTGTTTGAGAAGGTCACAGCAACCCCCGGCTCCACCACCCCCATGCCCGGCCCAAGCCTTGCCCCGGCGAGGAAAGCCCTGACCCTGCGCTACCACGCAAATTTTGATCCGAATGAGGAGCTTGCTCTTGACCTTGACCCCGACCCCCTGCTGGATGATATGGACGATACCTTTGGTTTTGCCCCCGACCCCCTGCCGGAGGACGTAGACGATGCCCTTGAGGGAGCGGTAAAGACCGTGAGCTACCAGCCCGGCGAGGATGTTGTTCTGCGCAACTGTATGTTTAAGCGCAGCGGCTACGTTTTTGTGGGCTGGAACACAGAACCGGACGGCACAGGCAGACTGTACAGAGTAAACGGCGTGCCCATAACCGACTGGGCAGCGGGCGATACGGTAGACCTTTACGCCCAGTGGAAAAAGCCCGACCACCTGAAGCCTGTGGTAGACAACGAACCCTTTGTCCCGACTGACCCCGATACCCCGCCGGAAGAGCTGGACCCCGGCTTTGGCATAGACCCTGACGCCGACCCCGCAGACGAGGAAGGCCCCGCCGATGATGCGGATGCCGTAGACGATGCCCCAGCCGTTGCGGACGAGGAAGCGGCCGCAGCCCCGCCGGAAGAGCTGGACTTCGGTTTTGGCATAGACCCCGACGCCGCTGTGGGCGGCCCCGCCCCTTTTGTGAGATGGTAAAACCAGAACGCCCCCTGGTATCGCAGCGATACCAGGGGGCGTTTTGCTGCCATTTGGCAGGATAGAACGTTCTCAGAACCAGTTGATGTCCACGATGACCAGCTCCGGCGGATTGTTGATGCGGGGGACCGGCGTACCCTTGCCGTCGCCCAGACCGCGGCTGATGATGAGGGAGGTGTCGCCGATCTGATGCAGACCCTCGGTCAGCGTTGGCAGAACGCCCTGATCCGGCGTGTAAAGCCCGCCGATGCCGGGGATGCGGATCATCCCGCCGTGGGTGTGGCCGCAGAGCGCCAGATCGACCGGCACGTCAGAGAAGAAGCCATCCTCCAGAAAATATTCCGGGTAGTGGACCAGCAGCAGCTTGAAGGCATCCAGCTGCTCAAAACTCTCGAAATATGCGCTGGCGTACCGCTCGTAGGAAGCGGGTGCTTCGGCCACGCCGCCGATGGCGATGGTGTTGCCGTTGACCTCCAGCGTCTCAGTCTCGTCTGCCAGGAAGTGGACGCCGATGGCCTCCAGATCTGTCCCGATGGGGGAGTTGTGAAAAACGATCTTGGGCCATTCGTGGTTGCCGGGCACGTAGTACACCGGCGCGATCTTGACCAGCTCGGTGCACAGGTCGGTGACGACGGAATAGTCGTCCACCAGTTTGTCGTTCATGTCGCCGGTGATGGCGATGATGTCCGGTTTGAGCGCGGTGATCCGCTCGATCAGATCCGCATTGTGGTCGCCGAACTCATGCAGATGCAGATCGGACAGCTGAACGACCCGGACGTTCGAGGTCAGCTTGTCGGACTGGACCTGATAGTAGCTCTCGACAAAGCTCTGATGTTTTGCAATGAGGGTGAAGATGCCCCACAGGGCCGCCAGCAGCACCGCCAGCCCCAACACGAACTGAAGGATGCCCAGGACGATCTTTTTCAAAGGGCCGAAACGGGCCTTGCGGGGCGCGTAATGAGAAGCCAAAATGTATCACTCCTGTCTGGTTCTTGAGCGCAGTGCTTCACGCAGCAGTGCGCGGATGGAATAAGCGTTGCTGGCCTTGCTCTCCGCAATGCCGATGGCGTATTCGTAGGTGGCCTCGGTGCTTTCGGCGTTGTAGGCCGTGATGAGGCGGTGGAAGTAATCGGCAAAGCTCTCAGCGTCCTCCATCCGGCACTGGTCGAAGAAGCCGATGAACTGCTGGCCGCCGTTGTAATAGACGGTGCCGCAGGTGGCCGAGGCTTCCTTCAGGAAGCCGGCAAACTGGCCCAGCATCGCGTTGCCGCGTTCGCGGCCGTAGGCGGTGTTGATCTGGCTCAGGTTGGCCAGCTCCACCACCACACAAACGGTATCGTCCGGCAGGACGCGGCCGCTGTTGTTCCGGATGAACAGATCGCAGGCGGTGCGGTTGGGCATATCCAGCGACTGCTCGGTGAAGAACATGTATTCCACAAAGTCCTGGATACGGCCCAGCAGGATGGCACCGCAGACGCCCAGGATGAAGAAGACCGCGACGCCCAGCAGGATGTACAGCTTGACGTTGATCTTCTCGCTGACCGTGGTGCTGGCCAGAACGCCCAGGTTGACCGCGCCACAGTATTCGTTGTACTCCTTCATGGTGATGGAGAGGCTCTCATACAGGGAGTTCAGCTGGCTCTGCAGGGCGTCGATCTCCTGCTCCACAGACTGCTGGGAGAAGGCCTTGTTCTCGCTGGAAACGTCCGTGGAGTCGGCTGCATCCTGGAACACGCCGATGATATACTGGCAGTAGGCAGCGTCGATGACGTTGCTGGACTTGCGGTTCAGGATCGTCACGTAGTCGCTGATGAGGGTGTCGTAGACGGTGGTGCGGTCTACTTTGGTGTCATACTCGTAGACCTCGCTCAGCACGAAGCCGCCGGCGTCATCCTCGGTGCCGGTCCGGGCTCCTTTCTGGTAGTAGAGGGAGCCGTCCTTGTTCTTGTTGCCGTAGCTCTGGATGACTTCCAGTACGGCGGCGACCTTCTCGGTGTCCACATCGCCTTCCATGATGTAGGTGTTGTAGCGCTCCTGGTATTTTTTGAGCAGGACTTCCCGGTTCTGCGTCAGCTTGCCGCCCAAAATCTCGGAGAAGAGATAGGGGATCTCAACGTCGCCGACGTAGTTGTACTCATCGAGCAGGTCCGAGAGAGACATCCCGGTGTGGGAAGAGATGAACTCCGGGTGCGATTTCTGGCAGTTGATGAGGTTGGAGGAGATCTCGGAAACGGTGTTTTTCAGGATCTCCGCCTGTTCGAGGTAGTCGTAGCCATGGCCGTCCAGCGCAGAGGCATTGTTGGGGATGGTGTAATAGTCCACGTATTTTTCGCCGAAGCTGGCAAAGTAGCAGCTCAGGATCTCATCCAGCATGGTGCGGGCGTACTCGGTGTCGTAATTGCTGCTGAGCGAGAGCGTGACGAGGTATTCGGTGGATTGGTATTCCTCCACGTCCTCACCTTTTTCAATTTTGGCCGCCTGGGTCTTGGCCACATCGTCGGGCACGATGGGGGTGACCGTGCCGCCGGAGCGGATGGTATCCACGTTGACGGTCAGGTCCAGATTTTCAATGGCCTGCTTGACGACGGAGGAAGAGAAGATCTCCGAAACATCCAGCTCGCCGCCGCTGGGGGTCTTGCCGTCCTCGGCCTGGGAGTAGTTGTATTTGATGATGGACTGCGCCGTATAGGCCTGATTGCTGGTGGCATAGCGCATGAAGAACACACCCGCACAGAACGACATCAGCGCGATGAGCGGCCACCATTTTTTCAGATATCGGATGATGTTAAAACTTTTCATTTCGTTTTGTCCTTATCGCGGATGACTTTGCTCTTGGCGAGGACCCTGGCGCAGAGTGCACAGAACGTGACACCGCCGGTCAGGATCATCCACTTGATGCTCAGCTCGTCGGCCAGAGAACGTTTCTCAAAACTAATGGTCAGGTAGTTTTTGGTCTTGTAGCGGATGTATTCCTTGTTGAGGATCCGGGAGGTCTCGATGAGGTTCTCCAGCTTCTGCTTCATATCCTGGATCATGCTCTCGGCGGTCGCGACGCTGGAAGGTGTATTGGCCGTCTGGGCACTCATCTGGCGGATGGCGTATTCGTTTTTCTGGATGATGGCCATCGTATCGTTGGCGGAGTCGTTGGCGCTCTCGGCCGCCGAGGCCTGGTAGTCGATGGCGACCTTGGTGCGGGACATATAGAAGTTGTTCTGGGTGTCCAGCGTGGGGATCAGAACAACGGCAGTCAGGGCCGAGTCGTAGATCTCGATGGTGTGCAGGCGGTTCTGGTATTCGGCCATGAGTTTCTGGTAGCTGATGTTCTTCAGAAAGTTCTGGTATTCCAGCTTGCTGATGTAGCGCTCCCGGTTTTTGGAGAGGCCGCTCTGCAAAACATAGGAATCGTATTTTTCAAGGTCGATGCTGGTGAAATTGTCCACCTTCTGGCGCAGAGAGGTGAAGGTCTCGCCGGTGAGTTCGGAGCGGAAGGTACCGTTCTCCTTGGCGTTGGTGTTCAGGAAGCGGTGGAGCTTCTGGCACTCCTTATCAAAGAAGGAGCCGATCTCCATGTACTCCTGCTTGTCGCACTCGGACCAATCGGGGGAGATGCCCATCTCGACGTAGGTATAGTCCTCGTAGAAGGCCTCTTTGTAGGACTCGACGATCAGGCTGAGCATATCTCTGGCCGAGATGCGGGGGCCAATCTCGTCGTTCTTTTCGTAGGTGATGGTGTAGGTGGTGGCGATCTTGTAGTTTGTGGTGTCGGAGGGCAGCTGCATTCCGTTGACGTTGGCAGCCCAGGCCGTGATGTTTTCGGCCATATCCTGCGCGGTGACCTGGCCTTCGAGGCCGGCCTTCGCGATGGCGCGGTCCAGCACGTCGTCCGATTTGATGAGCGAGATGTTGAACCGGGTGTTGTTGGGGTAAAGCCCTCTGGTGGCTTCCTCGTAGTTCAGGGCGATCATCATCTTTGCGGTGCGGGCTTTCAGGTGGTACATCACAAAGCTGGTGGAGCACATCACCAGAAGGATGAGGGCCAGGTAGAGGAGGCGGTGCTTCCACAGCCCCTGGAAGAGAAGTTCGACCAGCGCCCAGAACTTACTCTTTTGCGGGCGGTTCGGTTGGTTTGTTTTGGGAGATGGCATGGTTGTAGATCACCTCGTTTCGATCCAGCTGCTTCATGGCGTGGCCGATGGGCAGCAGCATGAAGATCGTGTTCATATAGCAGTAAAAGGCGGTGTTGTCGGTCGCGTAGGTCACAAACGCATAAATGGTGCAGTACAACAGCAGGAAAGCGGTCTCGGTGCCGTACTGCTTCTGGCACCAGACGACCTTGCCCTGCCAGCTGAGCCAGATCCAGAAGGAAAAGCCCCAGAAGCCAAGCTCAATGTACATGGTCACAAGGTCGTTGTGCATCCCGCCGAAGTCGTGGGTGCCAAAGACGCCGATGCCCGCTGCGTTCATGATGCTGATATACCGCGTGACCCAGCCGATGCCGTAGCCGCGGAACGTGGGGCTGAAGGAATATAGGTCGGTGAAGGCTTCGTACAGGCCCTTGCGGCCCATGGTGTCGATGCCCAGGGTGTCCACCGTCCAGCTGAACAGGCCCGACCAGATGAAGAAGACGTAGAACAGGCAGAGGGCGATGGCGAAGATGGAGATGGAATGGAGCACAAAGTTCTGCCCCTTGGGCTTGAGCCGGGTGATGAACAGGTGCATCACCAGCACGCCGAGCATACCGATGAGGGCGATGCGCTTGAGACCCAGATAGAAGAAGCCCGCCGCCAGTGTGAGATGGACGACCCGCTGCCAACCTTTTTCAAAGAGGGCGTAATAGAGGACCATCAGCCCGAACCCGAAGGTCAGGTCGTGGACTTCCAGCGCCTTGATGGGCGCATTGGTGTCCACGCCGCCGGATTTGGCAAAGGCGATGAAGCCGGTGATGAACTCGCTCAGGCCGTAAGGCCGGAGGCTGTCGAACACCAGAATGCAGACATTGGCGATGCACATGCCGTAGAAGGTGTAGTCGATGGCTTTGCCGCCGAACAGATACACCGCTGCGCACATCGAGGTAAGCGAGATCATATGGTAGAGGATGGTGGAACACCCGCGGGACATGTAGTTCAGCTGCTGGAAATCCAGCGACCAGACAAGCATGGACCACGCCGCCATCATCACAAAGGGGATGATAAAGATGATGTAATATTCCCCGATGAGGGGCAATCGGTTGAAGTCTCCGGTGATGAGCAGAAAACAGGCGGCCAGGCCGACCACGGCGGCCTGCACCAGGTACTTTATGAACCAGGGCAGGCCCATGCCGCGGTACCAGAACCCGATGCCCATCATGGCAATGTAGAGCAGCGGCAGCCAGAACGGCCGCTGCGCCGGTTTCCGCTTCAGGAATTGTGTTCCTCCATGCTGCGCAAGATACTCCCAGTTTCCGCTGCCATATCCCCCAAAGAGTAGTTTCATAAAACTTGGCATCTGCCCTCCTGTGCGAGCCTGCGGGCAAGCCGCGGCTCTTCGCGTTCATTCAGTTCAAAAGCTCCACGATGGCCTGATAGTTGCGGGCACAGTTCTGGTCATCCACCTGGTCGAACAGCGCGTCCACACGCTTTGCGTAGAAGGGGGATACCGTGCCGTTCTGGGCCAGAGCGCGGTCCAGCTCCCGGAAGAGCGCTGCCTGCTCGGTGACCACAGGCCCGAAGCCGTCGTCCCGGTAGCTGAAGTAGCCGACGTCGTGGTGCACGCCCCAATACTGTGCCTCATCGAACTGGTAATAGAGGAGGGGCTTTTTCATATAGGCAAAATCGAACTGTACGCTGGAAAAATCGCTGACCATGACGGCGGATTCCATCAGAAGGGTCTGCACATCGGCCTCACCCAGCGCCGCGATCTTCACCCGCGGGTTGGCGGTGTGGAAGCTGCTCAGAAAACGCTGCACCTCGAAATGAGGGTAGAAGACGGCCTCATAGCCGTGCTTCTCCAGCAGCGCCTCCAGCTCCGGGCTGGAGATGACGTCCTGCCAGTGCCGGAAGTAGTCGCTCTGCTCGAACTCGGCCTGAGTCTTCCGCTCGATGGCGTAGGTGCGCCAGGTGGGCATCAGCAGCAGCTGGCGCTTGGTCTCGTGGGGGCGCAGCAGGGCGTCAAACCGGCACAGACCCAGCCGTTTGACAATACCAGCTGGATAATGATAGGCGGATTCTACAAAATCCCGCTCTTTTTGCAGGGAGCAGACGAAAAGGTCGGTGCGGATGTTGGGGTAGTGATACCATTTCATGTCGTCGATGATGACCCCATGCTGCAAAAAGGCGCGGGGGCCATGGACCACATGGAGCTTGTCGAGCATGTAGTAGCTGTCAATCTCCGGGGTGTAGCCCAGTACATGGGTGCTGATCTTCATCTCCGATGCGGCGCAGAGCAGATAGTGCTTCCAGCTGCGGTAGGGCACGACCCGGCCCAGCGCCTGCACCCGCTCATAGTCCGACAGGGTGGGGTCTGCTACGAACCAGCTGTTCAATTCAGGATGCTCCCGGTTCAGGTAGGCAAAGATGTGGTAGCCATTGTCCCGCGCTTCGCGGCCCCGCTCAGAGACGAGCCAGATATGCCGGTAATCCTTGTTCCAGCACTTCAGAACGGCAGCACAGCAGGTGGCAGTTTCATATTTCAGGAGTTCCCGCAGCAGATGGAAGGCGCGCCGGGTCTTTCGCAGCAGATCGTTCATAGACGTCGTTCCTTTACATTCAGTTGATAATATAGAGAAAATTCCGATTCATCAGGCGTTCTTCACCACATCGCCATACAGGGCCAGCAGCTGGTCGCAGTAGTGCTCCAGCGTCATCATGCGGTTTTTCTTCTGGATGCAGTGGGCCGACATCTCGGCCAGCAGGGGCTTGTCTGCATAGAGCGCCCGAATCTTTTCCGCGTAGGCGGCCGGGGTGAAGGTGTCGTTCAGGATGCCGGTGCGGCCCTCTTCCACCAGTTCCGGGATGCCGCCGATCCGGTTGCAGAGCACCGGGGTGCCGAGGGACTGGGATTCCAGCAGAGCCAGCGGGCAGTTTTCGTACCAGATGGACAGGTGCAGGGTGAACAGCGCCCCGGCTACGAGGTCTTCGAGCGCTTTGCCGGTCTGGAAGCCGACGTACTTCACGTTGGGCAGGGTGCAGTTTTTGCACAGATCCTCCATGGGGCCGCTGCCCGCGATGACGAAGGGAATGTCCAGCAGCAGCTTGCAGGCTTCGAGGATGCGGTCGATGCCCTTTTCCTCCGAGAGGCGGCCGAAGTAGAGGACATAATCCCCCTTTTCGGCAGGGGCAGCCGCAGCGACCCGGCTCAGAAAGTTGTGCAGCATCACCGTCTTGCCCCGGAAGCGAGGGACGGTGAGGAGCTTTTTCTCCAGGAACGCACTGGGGCAGATGAAGCGGTCGATCTTGTCATAGACGTGATTGCACTCGTAAAAGGTGCCCTCCACGGCACCGATGAGGCTCTTGGGCAGCGAACCGTGGATGCAGTGCTTTTTCACGCAGGGCCACTTGCTTTTTTTGCCCATGCAGGCTTCGCAGAGCTTTTTGGAGTTGAACTCCATCATCATGTGGTTGGGGCAGAGCATCTGCACATCGTGCACCGTCTGAACCATGGGCACCCCGCATTCTGCCCCGGCGCAGATGACCGAGGGTGTCAGCTGGAAATTGATGTTGTTGAAATGGATGAGGTCGGGCTGGAACTGCCTGATGACCTGCTTCAGCTTCCGTTTCGCCTCAAACGAGTAGAGGATGCGGAAGGGGTAGAGCAGTTTTTCCGGCCCGGCGTTGTGGAAGTCCATATTGGTGGTGGCGAGGTGCAGGGCATTGCCGACGGTGTTCTTTTCGTCGTACATGCCAAAATATTCGACCTCGTGGCCCCGGCGGGTCAGTTCCTCGCCGATCTTGAGGAAATAGGTCTCTGCACCGCCGCGGGGGTAGAGAAATTTATTGACGAATAAGATCTTCACAGGGTCCAGCCTTTCGTTGCGAAAAGTAGAATCGGAGGATTTCTATATAATAGGTGTAAATAAACAACTTAATAATAGCATCATCCCTCTTTTCCTGCAAGATATATTCACAAAATCATCGCAATTTGGCGGGGAAGGCGGCCCGAAAACGCAAAAACCGTGGGCGGCGGAATGGCATCTTCCGCGCCCACGGTTTGTCAGAGGTGGATATTCGGTCAAAGATCGTAAAGTGCGTTCAAAAATTTATTGCAAAGTGCTCGGTGCGTCGCTCAGGTTGTGCACGATGCCGTACCAGCGGCAGTTCGTCTGTGTGCTCAGGTCCAC
>ERZ779880.1640-NODE-1640-length-18956-cov-7.026242_pt1 | contig 18956 bp, 15 predicted proteins | sample MGYA00511555_ERZ779880 | MGnify/ENA primary metagenome ERZ779880 (study PRJEB29588, sample SAMEA2145815) | human gut metagenome | biome: human gut; feature: human-associated habitat; material: faeces | place: Denmark | collected 2008/2010 ...
TTTTAACATTACAATTTATTATTACTGTGTTTGCTTTCAGCGGATGTGGTGAAAGCACAGCTTCAAGCAATTCTTCAAAGCTTACATATTGTGCATACTATGAGGATGCTATTTGCGATATTATTAAAAGGTACAATAAATATTGTACAAAGCATTACGATGAGTCCTATCAAATTGAAATCGTGGAATTTGAATCTCAGGAAGAAATGAAATTAAAAATGTCAACAGAAATTATGGCAGGTGAAGGACCTGATATTTTTTCTCTGAGTCAAAAGCTTCCATTTGAGAAATTAACAGATAGCAAAACTATTGCAGATGTAAACGAGCTTATAAGTGAATTTAGTTATGATATAGGAATAGATAACTGCAATTCAAAAATTATGGATGCAGGAGTGATTGACGGTAAAAGATATTTTATACCTTTGTTCTATTCACCTGATGTTTTTATAACTACAGAGGAAACACTTAATAAGTACAATTTAACATCATCTGAATTTTCTTTTAAAGCATTATCTGAGAAACTTTCAAAAAATAAAAAAGAATATTCTCTTTTTGGAAGTGCCGATGATAATATTGCCTTTTTTTATTCGTTTTTAGATCAATATATAGATTTTAACAGCGGAAATACAGAATTTAACAGCGATAAGTTTTCGGAAGATTTGGATTCTATCTATAGCTTGATTAAGAATGACACTACCGACGAAAATGTTTATTATTTTTTATATGAAAATATAAATAATGGTGCTTCTATTTTATATAAGGAAATGCCTGCTTTTAGTGGTATAGTAAGGACATATTCGTGTTTAAAATATTTAGGATCAACTCCTGTGTTTGTAAATAATTACAATATGGATGATGATTCAATTTCTGCCTCTACAGATGTTGGTATTGCCGTTAATGATAATTGTAAAAATAAAGAAAAATTACTGCCTTTCATTAAGTACTGTTTGTCCTGTGATGTGCAAAAAAATATGAGTGAAGAATGTATGTATTTGCCTGTAAACAGCGATGCTATGGAAAAATGCATTGATTCAATAGATGAAGTAATAGATTTTGAAGATATAATTGTTAGTGATAAAGAAAAAGCTATTGTTGAAACTGCTGAAAGTGCGGCGATAAGAGATTATAAATATATTATAAACAACATAACAAAATGTAACTTATATAGCTTTAATTGTTTATCGGATACTTATTTTAATTCTTCGGTAATCAGTGATATAGTTGATAAATATTTAAACGGGGATATTTCAAATGAAAAGTTTATTCGTCAACTTACAGCAGCAACTGAGATTTATTTGAAGGAATAGATTATGTTAAAATTTTATTATATGTAATAGAAAACTTACAGAAATTTTCTTGTGTATGAGAGATATAAGAGGGTAGTATGAAAAGAAATAAATGGAGGATGTTCGCGCATTACCATTGGTCGTTGCCTTAAAAATGGTACATATTATGTTGCATCAGTTTCAGGTAAATGTTCAAGTTATTCAAAGCATTTAAGCAAAGCTTACTCATCAGCTAAAAACTCAAAAATGTCAAATGGTCAGTACTATGATTGGCCTGATGGAAGTATACACGGATAAGGATAAAATGCAATTATGTTCACACGCTTTTTATTTAAACCGCATGAATCTATTAAAGTCATACTAGCTATACTTTTAAGTGTTATAATAATTACTTCATTTTCAAGTTGTGCAATAAAAAATAACAGCGAACAAAATCATCTTGTTTATTACACATTAAATGATGAAGACTCTCTGTCTTGGATTATAGAAAAATATAATAAATATTGCATAAACAGTAATAATCCGTCTTTCCAAGTTGAGATAGTTAAATTTGATTCTGAACAAGAAATGTCAACGCAGATATCAACTGAAATTATGGCAGGAAGTGGACCTGATATTATTTCACTTAGTCAAAAATTGCCTTTTGAAAAATTAATTGAAAGCCGTTCATTAATGAATATTTATGATTTGCTAAAAGATGATAATTCTTCAAATGCAATAAATCTTGATGATTATAACATTAACATACTCAACGCAGGAGTTTATGATAACGGTTTATATATTGTACCGCTGTTTTATGGAGTTGATGTATTGGTATCTACAGAAGAAAGATTGAAAAATTTCGATATAAAAGAAAATAACGGCTTTTCTTTGACATACAGTAATTTTTCAGATGTATTTGAAAATTATTTTTTAAATGATGAAGGCTATTCATTTGTATCTAATGAGTTGTCGGATTTTTTGTGGTTTGATTATCCAATGCAACTCTTTTGCAGATTTTTAAACAGCTATGTTGATTTTGAAAATAAAGCTGTGTATTTTGATACCGATGAATTTAAAGATAATTTAGATGTAATGATGCAGATGTTGACGATTTCTCAAAAAAACAATACAAATGAATTGTTTGACGGATTGTATATAAATCGGTCATTTCCGTTGATGGCAGGAAGTTATTCTTATTATCAATCTATAAATGAAACACCTGTAGTCTTTCGTGGATTGACAAAAAACAAAGATGTTAATTCCGCACACATACAGGTTGGATATGCAATTAATAATAATACGCAACTAAAGGAGCAAGCACTTGCGTTTATAAAATATACTCTTAGTGATGAAATTCAAGAAATTGGTGCAACAGCATCAGGAAGTTTGAGCTTTCCTGTGAATATATCTGTTTACGATAATGCCAAGCTTGTTGCCGGCTCAAGAACGGATGATAACAATAAAATTATCGGGATTGACAACGATTTTATGAAAGCATACATTAACATTGCCGATAATGTAAACGCTTGCACCTTGTATCGAGATGTGTCACATTCATATTATAACGACAATGTTATCGGTGACATTGTTGACAATTATATAAATAAAGGTATATCGAAAGATAAATTTATTCGTCAGCTCTCGGCTGCTACGGAAATTTATTTAACAGAATGAATGAGGGTATATGGAGCGGATTGTGCCGAAAGGTGGGGTGGAGATGAAGAAATCGGTTGTCAGTTTGTTTTTGCTTGTTTTAATTGTGATTATGAATTTTGTGGGGTGTACCGAAAGCGAAAATTTTGGTGATGTGAAAAATAGAATGACCTATTACACATCTAATGACAGTGATGATTTTTGTGATCTGATAAAAATATACAATAATTATTGCATGCAAAATTATGATAAATCATATCAGATTGCTGTTCTAAAATTTGCTTCGGAAGATGAAATAAACACAAAGTTGTCAACTGAGCTTATGGCCGGAAAAGGTCCCGACATTATTTCAATCAATCAGAAATTACCGTTTGAAAAGCTATTAAACAACGGCACATTTCTTGATGTAAATAAGCTTTGCGATAACAACACACAAGCGGATAAAATAGACTTTAATAATTTTAACAGTGCAATAATGAAGTGCGGAATTTATAACGGAAAACGGTACATTGTACCGCTGTTTTACGGGACTGATGTATTTGTTTCAACACAGGAAAAGTTGAAAAAGTTCAATATTTCCTGTGATAACCATACTGTTTTGACATATAAAAATCTTTCCGAAAAATTTTCTTCGTTCTGTAATGAAAAGGCAAATTTTGGTTTTATAAGCGGTTACAATGACACAAATTCTATGTTTAATTATCCTATGCAATTATTTAACCGATTTATAAATAACTATGTTGATTTTGAAAATAAAGTCACATATTATGAAAGCGATGATTTCAAAAGTAAACTTGACACAATGTGTAGATTGCTGAATGCTTCAAAAGAAGATTTTCCTGACTTCATATTTAATGACCTTTACATAAACCGTTCATTATCACTAATGGTAAGAAAATATGCGTATTATAAATCGGAGAATGAAACACCTGTGATTTGCAGAGGATTGGTTAAGTCGGATAATGATTATTCCGCATTTGTTCAGGTTGGATTTGGAATAAACAGCAATACACATTTTGAAAAGCAAGCGTATGCTTTTCTTAAATTTGCACTTTCTGAAGATGTTCAAACTAAAATGTGCGGGGCAAAAGGAATTTCATATTCTGCAAACATATCTTTTCCGGTCAACAAAAAGGCATTTGAACAGGCAAAATATAGTGCTTCAAAACAAGCTGATGATGACGGAAAAATTATAGGGATTGATAACGACTTTATGCAAACATATATTAATGCAATTGAAAAAATAAATAACTGTTCTTTGTATATGAATGTGTTGGACTCTTACTATAATTCATCTGTTATTGGAGATATTACCCGAAAGTTTCTTAACGGCGATATTTCAAAAGATAAATTTATTCGTCAGCTTACATCGGCAACTGAAATTTATTTGACTGAGTAGGAATAAATTATGAGAAAATCTAAATTAACAAGAAAACAAAAAGAACATATAGCAGCATACCTGTTTATATTACCGTCTTTTTTAGGCATAGCGGTGTTTTATATTGTGCCGTACATAATTTGTTTTACCAAAAGCCTGTATGTCGGCGATACTTTTGTGGGCATAGAAAATTACATACAGCTTTTTCAAAATAATACATTTTTGCTTGCACTTAAAAACACGGGTATATTTACAGTTACGGCGATACCGTTATTAATGGTGATTTCGTTTTTGATAGCGTTGTTTCTTAATTCTTTTGATAAAATATCTTCCTTTTTCAGAAGTGCATTGCTTATTCCTGTTGTAGTTCCGATTGCATCTCTGATTTGTGTGTGGCAATTAGTTTTTGATGATTACGGTGCAATCAACGGATTACTTAATTCACTTGGATTTAATACTGTTGAATTTTTTAATTCGGAATGGTCTATGGTGATGATCGTTTTTATTTATGTGTGGAAGTACTGCGGATTTTGTGTGATTCTTTTTACGGCAGGTATTGCCAATGTTTCGCAATCTCTCTACGAAAGCGCAAGGCTTGACGGTGCAAAAGCTCATCAGCTTGTAACTAAAATTACTATACCTATGATTGCGCCAACTACATTTTTTGTTTTTCTGATGGAGCTTATTTATTCATTTAAAATTTTCCGTGAGGTATTTGCTTTGTTTGGCGATTATCCAAACACTAATGTGTATTTTTTGCAGAATTTCATCAACAACAATTATTACAATCTTAACTATCCAAGATTGTCGGCGGCATCAATTGTCTTATCGCTGTTTATAATTATTGTGCTGTTTATTTTCTTCTGCTTTGAAAGGAAACACAGCTATTCTTGAGAGGTTTGTTATGAAAGATACGGTTATGAAAATACTAAAATATATTTTGCTGATTGCTGTAACTGTGCTGTTTTTGTTTCCTGTCATTTATATGCTTGCTTGTTCATTTATGACAGGTTCACAGGTAAGCGAAATGCTTAATTTTTCTGACGGAAAATATAAAGAACTCAATATGATTCCGAATATGGCAACTTTGGAGCAGTTTTATCAGACTCTTTTCAGAAAACCCGAGTATTTGTTAAAGTTCTGGAATTCGGTTATTTGTACTTTTCCGACAGTAATCGGTCAGGTTGCAGTATCATCATTGGCGGCTTTTGCTTTTGCAAAATTGAAATTCCCGTTCAGGGACAAGCTGTTTTTCATATACATAATTTTGCTCATTTTGCCGTTGCAGGTAACACTTGTTCCTGATTATATGATTCTTGAAAATATGAATTTGCTGAATAATTTTCTTGCGGTAATTTTACCCGGAACTTTTTCTGCATTCGGAATTTGTCTTTTGAGGCAAAGTATAAAATACATTCCCGATTCCGCAATTGAGGCGGCAAGAGTTGACGGTGCGTCATATTTGAAGATATTTACTAATATTATTCTTCCGCAGATTAAGGGCGGACTCATAACACTTGCGTTGCTCTGCTTTATTGATAATTGGAATGTAGTTGAACAACCGCTGATTTATTTTGATAATGTGGGTATGTATCCGCTTTCCGTAACGCTTACTGATGTCGGTAGTTCGGATTACGGCATAATATTTGCCTGCGGAGTTATATTTATGATTCCTGCATTGCTTATTTATCTTTACGGACACAGGGATATTGATTCGCCTTTTGTCGGAACTGATAAGGGATAGGAGAGAGGCTTTTATGAAAAAAGATAAGCTAAAGAGCGTAGTGCTGAAATTTTCAATTGTATTTTTTATTGTGATTGCATTACTTACATATTTTTCAAAAACAATCAATAATATGCTTCTTCCAAAGGTCAAAGTGGTTTCGGTTCAAACAGGTGTAATTGACGATACCGCAGGTTCAAATGATATGAAAACACATTATCTTTTGCCTGTTTCATCGGTGGATGGGGCAGGCAATACGGGAATAGTATTTGTTATAAATAAAACCGAAAACGGTGATGCAACAGTTGAAGAGGTTTCGGTGGATATATGTAACAGTGACGAGCTGTATTGCGAGGTGACATCGGACTCACTTTTTGGCGACAGTCAAGTTGTATATAAAACAACCAAGAGTATAGAAAACGGTTCAAGTGTTTATATTGAGGAGGAAACAGTGTGAGCAAAAGAAAAATTGTTTCGTTTCTGTTACTGCTGTTGCTGACTGTGAACGTTTTTATTGCGAATATTATAATTATTGAAAATGCAAAAGGGCAATTACCTGATGTTACTCAATTAACTTATGATAAAAATTCCGAAACTGCTCCAAAAACGGTTTCTGAACTTGAAAAGCTGTTTGAACGGATTACTGACAAAGGCATAGCTTTTTGTTCCGAGGGTAAAGAAACAAAAGTTAAGGAAGAAACCGTAACTACGGTACTTGTGAATGAAAACTGGTTTTCGGATTATAAGACCGAAATTAACGGCGAAAATATTTCGTCCAAAAACATAGATAACAGAGATAAGGTTGCAATAATCGGAAGTTCTCTTGCTCTCAAACTGTTTTTTACAACAGATGCAGTCGGTAAAAAGATTTGCATTGACGGAAATCAATATACAATTTGCGGTGTGATATGCGAAAACGAAAGCTTAATAAATAAGTTTTCTGCTGATGACAAACAGAGGGTGTATGTTCCATATACAACAGCCGAAAATTATGGTGACAGAACGGTTGATATGATTGTTTACGATAACTCGGTATATACGGGAGCAATTGTTGAGCAAATGGATTTGCCACAGTATTATTCGGTTAATCTGAATGGGAAAAATCAAACGCTCTCGTCATTTGAACATATTTTATACCTTGCAATATTTATCGGATTTAGCATTATTGCATTGAAGTTGTGGTATAGGTTCAGTAGAAAATTTTTTGAGGAGATAAAAGAAAATCTCAAATTAAACTACTTTCTGAAATCGCTAAAAAATATTCCGCTAAAATATGTTGCACTTGTGCTTGTTTTTGCAGGAATACCTGCCGTGCTTTTGATTGTATTTAATATTTGTGATTTCAGCATTTTTATCCCCTCAAAATATATACCGAATGATAACATTTTCGACATTTCAAATTACCTGAATGTGCTTGTCGATAATGCACAAACACTAAACTCACAAAGCCTAACAGGAAATCAAATGCTTGTAAATCTGTTCTCTAGAACATTTACAGCGTCACTGTGGCTGACAATAATATTTTTGATTAGTATTATAACCGTGCTTTTAAATTTGACAGAATTAAAACTTCATAAACATAAAAACACCGACAAGCAGTAACTAAACTTGTCGGTGTTTTTGTATTTTTAGTAATAAATTTTATATACTCATTCATTAAGGGTAACTTGACCGTTTTCAGAAACTGAGTATGCGGTATTCCAATTATGGGTTCCTTTTTGAATTTGTGATTTTTCCAAATACTTTACTTTGCGGTCTGTTGTTTCTATATACAAATTATGAAGTCCGCCTCGGAAAAATTCGCAGTCGGGAATAGGAATAGTATCAATAATATTGCCGTTGGTGGACATTACAAAAACTTTGTAATTATCCGATGAAACCTTTTCGTTATCCCAGTTAGTAAGATAGAGGTAGTCGGTATCTCTTATTATAAGTTGTGAATTTTCGGGACTGTCTGCAATTTTAACGCTTGAATCGCTATCAATTGTATAGCAATATAAAGCGTTTGATTCAAGATAATAGATTTTTCCGTTTGCAACAGTGTAATCATCGGGCATGTCCATCAACTTTTTAGTTTTTAAAGTATTGATGTCGAGCTGATTAATATATCCTGCCCAATTTTCATAGTCCTTATCTTCCGAATACGAATTTGAAAAGTATAAATAATCACCTGAACCGATTAAGCTGTGAATGCCTGCCGCAAGTTCGTTGCCTTCAAAAATTTTTTTAACTTCAGTAGGCTTATCAATGTTTATAGCGAGCAGTTGTGCGCTTTTGTCTGTGTTTAACGACCAAAACGCATAACCTTTATGTACAGCAAAAACAGTAATACTGTTCAAATCAGATACACTGATTAAATTTGCAACTTCTTCTCTTTTACTTGCATCTTTGCTTATTTTGTAGAGTGAAACTGATTTTGCATCCTTACTGCTCTTTCCAAGCAAATAGATGCTGTCGTTGTAATATGAAAAACCTTTGTCGTAATAATATTTATCCTGAGGGAAAAATGCGTTACAATCGCTTTCTCCATCGTCAACATTAGTTATATGATCGCAGTCAGGCTTGTTACAAGCTATTACAGTAGTGTTAGCGGCGTTATCATGAAAGTAGAGTGTATTTAGATAGAACATATAATCTCCTGATTCATTTGAAGCGCTCATACCTGCTCGTGATAAATTAAACGGTTGATCATCTACGCCAATCTTAAATGAAGTATCGTTAAGTGTAGTATTTTCCCCTGAATTAGAATTGTTGTTTGAAGAACTGCTATTGTTACTTGAAGCATTATTGCTTGAATTACTGTCAGTACTTTCCGAAGCAGAAGAACCTTGCGAGGGCGTATTAGCCGAGCTGCATGCAACAAATGATATAGATAATAAAAATATCAATATTGATAAAGTTAGTTTTTTCATAGATTACCTCCTTAGTAATGTAGTTTAAACTTTCTTTATTGCTTATACTTATTATACTTTAATATTTTGCTTATTGCAATACAATTTGTTAAAAAAATACAAATGTTTTTTAAAATATATATCACTGTTGGCGGTTTTTACTTTTTGTAATTCATCTATTTATGCCATAAACATTATAATTATCGAAACTTGTGTATAATTTAACAAAACATAGCAATATGCACAAAATTTACCGCGAAAATTTGTAGTGTAGAATTAGGATATTTATTGCTAAAAAAGATAACATAAGATATAATATAGTTAAAATATAAACATTAACTATATATAAATGCAGTAAGTAAATGGTGTATTTGCGACAAAAATCATATCTGCAAATGTTATACATCATAAAAACAGAAAACAGTTACTTCTAAATTTAATGTGTTTTTTAAGTTAAGTAACCGTTATATACTCAAACTCCTTATAAGACGGAATTGTTTTAAACCAATGAGAATTTTACGCTATGGAAATTAAGAGAGTACTGATTAACAAAAAAATAATTATATCATTTTTTGTATTACTTGCAGTTTGCATAGGTTTTTACATAAATGATCAATACAGAAATGCCGAATACAATGGTGTTCAACTCAGTGCGGTTTGTTCGGAAGAAAAAAATCTGATGTCCGAAATCCGTGACTTGCCTGCAGATCAAATTGAAGATAAGATTTCACGACAGTATGAGTATGTCAGTGTGATTGAGCAACTTTTATCTTTTAACGAAAGCAAAAAAGACGATTACGATATGTATGTCGAGGTTTGGCAGGATCAGGAAAAAGAAATTCGCAATCAATATCCTGAAATTGCGTCTGAGTTTGATAAGCATAAGGAGAGCTATAACGCTCAGGAACTGACAAACAAAGATTATGCTCTCAATAATATTGTCAAAAGAGCTGAGTATGTAAACGGATATTCCGATTATATTAAGAGCGTAGAAAGCAAGGCTCAGCAGATGAATTCGATAAGCATTTTCTCTCAGGACAATTCACTTTCTTCTCAAAATATACAATTGACTGCGGAGGCTTATAAACCGCTTAAAAATCTGTCGCTTAAAGTAGGAAGCGATTTTTCCGTTACAACAGTATTGAACTATGACTTGATTCATTATATAATACTTGCACTGAATATAATTGTTGTTCTTGCCTTTGTTGAAGAACGAAAACGAGGCTTTTGGAGCATGGTGTATGCAACACCAAACGGAAGATTTAACCTTGCTGTAAAACGGTGCGGAATACTTGCAATCAGCACAACAATACTTTGTTTCGTTATGTATTTTGCACTGTTTGTGACTTCTTTTTCAATATACGGCGGAGTATCGGATTTGTTCAGAAATGTACAGTCTACAGAGATGTTTCAAAATTTTGTATTCCCGATGAGCGAAATACAATTTCTGTTTGTATATGTTCTGATAAATGTTCTTGCACAATTAGTGCCCGTGTATATGATGCTGTTCATCGTTGTGATAATGCAAAACACAAATCTTGCATTCGGCGTGTGCGGAATAATATTTGCGGCAGAATTTCTTTTATATACTTTTTTACCGTCACAAAGCAATTTGGCAATTTTAAAGTATATGAATTTGTTTACATTCATCAATCCGACAGAAGCAATTGTAAAGTATTACAACATCAACTCTTTTGTCATACTTGTGAACCTGTTTTCATTGTTAATTATTTCCGCAATAATATTCACGCTCTTGTTTGCAATTTTTTCAATTATCGGTGCAGGCAAGAAATATCCTAATAAAACTCCAGGCAAAATTGAAAGTGTCTTACTGCGATTTTCTTCAAAAATTCGCACAGTATATTGGAAATGCGTTGAAAAACTCGGCGCTACAGGTACTGAGTTGTACAAAATACTCTTCATGCAAAAAGGCATAATAGTTTTGCTTGCTTTTGTTCTTGCACTATTTAATTCATTGAATTTAAGAACACTTAATATCAGCGAAAAAGATAGCATAGTTAACGAGTTTTATGAAACTTACAGCGGTGAACTTAATGACGATGTTTACAAATATGTGGCAGATCTTGAAAATGAGATTAATGCTGTTGATGAAGAACTTGCCAATGCGTATGAGGATTACAACAACGGAAAAATTTCCGAAGATAAATATTACAATATCAGCCAAAAATACGATGCGTATGACAGTAAGCGTGAAGCATTGAAAATTATAAATGAAAGAATTTCATATGTTGAAGATGCGAAAAAGAACGGGGAAGAAGCTTGGCTTGTAAATCCCACCGGATTTGAATATTTGCTTGGCAGCAGCGGATATGACAGACAACAAAATTTCGCTCTGTTATCGGTTTTCTGCATTATAATTATAATGTCAGGAGTTTTCTCATTTGAAAAAAGACAGCTCGTTTCAGATTTGTTAAATTCAACAAGTGGCGGAAGAAAAAAACTGCTCAGAAAGAAAATCCTCTGTGTTTCATTGATTGCGACAATTGTGTGGATTTGTGCATCTGTGTTTGAATTTATCGAAGTCTGCTCAAAATATACGCTGTCAGAAATTACGGCACCGGTAAAAAGTCTGGAGTTTTTGAACGGCTTGCCTTTTAATTGCAGCATATTGATGTTTATGATTTTTGTGTACGCAGTGCGGTTGTTGTTGATTTTGGCGATTACATATGTTGTTTGTCTTGTATCGGCAAAAACAAAGTTTGAAGTCAGCATAGTTGTTGCATCTGCTGTTATGATTATTCCGTCACTTATCTATGTGGCAGGAGTTCAGATTTTTACATATTTTTCTGCAACTGTTCCTGTAGCATTGATGAAACTTGTTGTGGAATCAAGTGGATTTACATTTCTAATTCCAATAGCTTTAATGCTGATAATGGGATTTGTTGCGGTGAAAATCACGAAATACAGTATGTGCAGAAAAGGCGGTGATTAAATGATTCTTGAAATGAAAAATCTTACGAAAAATTACGGTAATTACTGTGCTCTCGATAGCTTCAGTATTACTCTGACAGATGGCATTTACGGCTTGCTGGGGGCAAACGGTGCGGGTAAAAGCACGCTTATGAGTTTGATTACCGACAATGTTCAGAGAACATCGGGAGAAATCCTTTGTGACGGCAAAGAAATTTTGAAATTAGGTAAAAAGTTCAGACAAAAGATTGGATTTATGCCACAGCAACAGGGCTATTACGAAAATATGTCCGCACGAGCTTTTATACTTTATATGGCATCACTCAAAGGTATTAACAAAAAAGAAGCCAAAATGCAGACTGACAAGCTTTTAAAAACAGTTAATCTTGAAAAAGTCAGCCATAAGAAAATCGGTGAATTTTCGGGAGGTATGAAACAGCGTGTCCTCCTTGCACAGGCTATGCTCGGCAACCCTGAGATTCTTTTGCTTGATGAACCTACCGCCGGTCTTGACCCGAAAGAGAGAATCCGTATCCGCAATTTTATAAGTGAAATTGCGGAAGATAAAATTGTACTCATTTCTACCCATGTAGTGTCCGATATTGAGTTTATTGCTAAGGAGATTATACTTCTAAATCAAGGAAAACTCGTGTCGCATGATACCTGCAAAAATCTCGTAAATGAAATTGCAAATAAGGTAGTTGAGGTGGAAATTGAAAAAGAGGAATTAAAATATTTTCAGGATAATTATCGAGTTTCAAATCTCTATCATAATGATGATAAAATAGTAGTAAGATTAGTCACAGATAATCCCCCTGAAAATCATAAAATAACAATTGCAAACCCAACCCTTGAAGATTTGTACCTCTATATTTTTGAACAAGGAATGTGATATTAAAATTATTGCCGACAAGTAATGGTGTTCTATGCTAATACTTGTCGGTATTTTTATGCCCTTTTTACATGAAATTGTAAGGATAAAGCGGAATACAGATACAAAATAATCAGTTAACGCATAAAATAGCAATAAAATAGTTTGACTAATATACAATATTGTGTTAAAATTATACGAAAAAGGATAGCATTTTTGTTTTGTATTGAATTTTATGTTTTAGCCGTATTTGCGTTAATTCCGTTATTATACTTTGGCTTTGTGTTGCAGAAATTTGAAACTTTTATTATCAAAAAATTTAAATAAGGTTTAAAGCTAATAAGGTTTGAAGCTGCTTCCGTAAATAAGAATTATAGAGTGCAATTTTTGTCGATTTTTTTACAGTTTTTGCACAATTGAAGTTTACAGTGTTGTTTTGAGATATGATTTAACAAAGTAAAAGGGAAAAGCAAGCCGTAATATTTAATATAAATCAAAAATTAAGGAGAGTTGAATTTTGAAAAAGGGTAGAAATTTGCGTAGCGTTAATACTGACGGAGGGGTGAATTTGCAATTCAAACTTTTGTCGGCAATCGGAATTATCATTATAGTTTCCGGACATTGTTATCATGGCGGAATGGAACTTGCTTATAACTGGTTTCCGCCGTATTCGTATAATTTGGCACTGTTTGTATTTATATCGGGATATTTTTACAAAACCGATTATGAAGAAAATGTCGGAAAATACATATGGAAACGAACAAAGCGGCTTCTTATTCCTGCGTATCTGTGGAATATATTTTACGGTTGTATGGTTGCATTCCTCGGTTTGTTTGGATTTACTATAGGTGCAAAGCCTGATTTATACAATCTTTTTGTTATGCCGTTTGTTGACGGTGAGGCTTTTCAATATAACCTCGGTTCATGGTTTGTGTACCCGCTGTTTTTGGTTTGTATAATAAATGTGCTGTTCAGAAAATTTTTGAAACTGATTCATCTTGACAATGAATTTATAGTTTTGATAGTGTATCTCGCAATCGGAATGATAGGAATTAACACTGCACTAGAAAATCCGACTGCAATTAACGGTATAGTGAAACTTCTTGTCAGAACAATGTTTTTCCTGCCATGTTATGAATTCGGTCGCTTTTATAAAGCTGTGCTTGAAAAGAAAGACACTCTCAATAATGTTGCGTACTTTGCAATTATATTTGCTGTACAGCTGATACTTTTAACTTTTTGCAAAGATTTGGAGTACACTCCGTCGTCATTTACTAAATTCAACAACGGTTTTATAATTCCGTATATCTCGTCAATCACAGCAATTGCATTTTGGCTGAGAGTTTCAAGATTGCTTGTACCTGCCATAGGAAACAGCAAGCTTGTAAGGCTTATAGCTGACAACACATACGGAATTATGGTAAATCAGCTTGTAGGTTTTATGTGCCTAAAATTTGTATTCTACGGATTAAGCCGCATTACTTCAGGCTCATTGTTTGGTGACTTTAATGTTGCATCATTTAAATCAAGTATATGGTACTACTATCTCCCAAACGGTTTGCAACAGTGGGCTTTTGTATATCTTATATTTGGTCTGTTTGTACCGATATTAATTAGCATTATTTTAAATAAAATTTGTCATATTGCACACAGTTCTATTTTTAAAAAAGTATAGTTATTTTGAGAATAACGGGGATGCAGATTAATGAGAAAATAATTTCAATATTTTTATTAAATTGTAAATTCATAATGAAATACAGATACAAAAAATCTTCCATAGGTAAGCCCACCCATAAGTCACTGAAATTGTACCAAAACAATAGATATTATGTTGTATTTGCTTTTCGTTTGTGATACAATTTAAAGCGAAAATAGCAACAGCCTTAATGATGTAGCAAGAATGATCGACCTTTCGGGTACAGAAGTTGCGAGCTATGTTTATGACGCTTGGGGCAACATAAAAGATACCAAAGGCGAGCCGAAAATTCGTGAATTAAATCCGATTCGCTACCGTGGCTATGTTTATGATACCGAAACTTCACTCTATTATCTCCAAAGTCGCTACTACGATCCATTTACAGGCAGATTCTTGAATGCAGATGATACGGCGTTTATTGGGGTAAGTGGAACAGTTCTTAGTGGTAATTTATTCGCTTATTGTGAGAACAATCCAGTTAATCATATTGATAATTATGGTTATGTAAAAATTAATATCAAATGGTTAAGTTATGCAGTTGATGCAATTCTTTGGTTAATACCTGCTTTATACGCAGTTTCTAAAATATGGAAATCCGTTTCTAAGACTGCAAGTAAACTGGTTTCTTTTGGCAAAAAACTGATTTCTGTAGGTAAAACTTTATTTAAAAGATTAGACAACAGATTGTATTGTGCTTTTGCTAAAGAATCTACCTATCGCATTGTTAAAACGATAGGTAAATTAGCTGGAATCATAAGCATCATATCTAGCCCTGGTTCAATTGTACAATATCTAATTGATATTTTAGATGGGAAATGGGATGGTTATTTAAATACAAGCCATATCAAACCTAAATTTGATTTAAAAAAGCGTTATTAAGATGGTGATTTGATGGATTTACTTTTTTTTGTTCTTAATCATGCTATAAGTTTTATTATATCGAGTATACCCCTGATAATCATATACATACAAGTTTATATGTTTAAATTCCCCCCTAAAAAGGTCGTAGTGTGCATCATTTTAAATTTGATTATTAGTGTGTATTTTTGGATTAGATTAGGTGATTTTAATTTAGCATTATATCAACTCATCCCTTATGTTTCGGGTTTTATATATCTTTTGTACAAAATTAAATTTAAAAAATGACAATAATATAGAACAGGGAGGGTTAGTTTAAAAATAATAATGTATCGTCTCTGACGAAACAACAGGACTGGGGACGGAGTTGTGTCGTAAGCAATCTGATAAATAATTTTTGACAGTGTCGGATTTTCGATACAGCAATAATGTATTGAAACACAGCTATGCATCAACAGAGTACAGCTCCATCTCTAGTCCTACAATAAAAATATGGTTTTTATGTAAATTTTAATTTACTATTATTTTTTCTGCTGTAATATATCTTACAGTAAGTAAGTTCACTTCACCTACCACTATGACAGGTGCCACCTACCACCGAGATAACAAACTTTGTCCTTGGCGGTAGGTGGTTTTATTTTTCTTATCTATGATAGACACTAAAAAGCAATGTGCTTTTACCACCTTTTTCACGGTAGCGTTGCTTGGTTTCTATAAGACCAGCTTTTCTTAAATCTTTAATAGCCCTTCTTACTGTAGCAGGCGACAGCTTTATGTCGCCTGCTATTGCTTTTACTATGATTTTAATGGCAATCTCACAGGTGAATATCGTCAGGCTGATGGCAAGCTCGTATTTAATATAGACTATGAGTATGCGGAATGTAAGATTATTAACAAATACCTCCCATGGTAATTTCTTTATTATCATAGGAGGATATTTTTATTGTACTTTTTAGGAGATTAGTCCAACGAATTTATCTAACAGAAAATGCATAAAATAGTTTGACTAATATATAATATTGTGTTAAAATTATGCAAAAAGGAGGGTGACAGCTCTATGGAGCAATATATGCCGATAGTGTGGATAGGCTTTGCAATATTTATGTTGCTTTGCGAAGGCTTTACAACACAGCTTGTATCAATATGGTTTGTTCTCGGCTCGGTTTGTGCCGCAATAACAACTATATTTACAAGTGACATCACAATCCAGTCGGCGGTGTTCCTTGTTGTGTCACTTGTATCGCTGATTGTGACACGACCGCTTGTAAAACGCTTTAAAAAGCGTAATAAAACAACGGGAACAAACGCAGACCGCCACATCGATCAAGTCGGGTTTATGCTCACAGATTTAACCGATATTGACGAAACAGCACAGGCAAAGGTCGGTGCGGAAACATGGACTGTAAAGTCCGACAAAGCACCGCTTTTAAAAGGAACGAAAATCAAGGTTCTTGCAATTGAGGGTGTAAAGCTCATTGTAGAGCCAATATCAGAATGAGAGGTAAATAATGGTAGCACTTATTATTTTAGGTATCGTCCTTTTAATTTTGCTTATAGTAATCGTAAGCAATGTCAAGGTAGTACCGCAGGCACACGCATATGTAATTGAAAGGCTCGGAATATATCATGTAACTTGGTCAACAGGCTTGCATGTAAAAATTCCGTTCATCGACAAAATTTCAAAAAAAAGTTTCACTAAAAGAGCAAGTAATCGACTTCCCTCCACAGCATGGAGTGAATAAAACGATACCTTCTTGTAAATCTTAAAAAGTAAGTGTATATCATAAAATTGAAGATAATCAATAACAATTACTTATTTAATATTTTTAGCATCTGAGCCATTGGGCTCTTTTTTTATGCCTAAAATTCCTGTAATCTTATTTTTCTCGTGTTACAAGAATGGGTGACAAAAACGGTGGGCTTCGCAAGCTTCATGCCCAACCAAGCTCCTTAATATCTCTGACCTTCAACTTAGCTATATCACGAATGTCGGCGCAGGAAAGGGGCTTCTCAAGGTAGGCAGTTCTCCTGTGCCGTTTGTCAACAAGTTCCCCGCAATACCGAGCTTTAAAAGCTGATGACGACAAGTTCGGGGAGGTATAAAATGCCGAAATTGCGGTGTTCGTGTCGTATTGTGAGAGGTTAGTAAAAATAATCGTGTTGATTAGTGCAAAAATTCAAGGAAATTTCATTGATTTTTACACGAATATCTGCTATACTATAGTCAGTACCTTTAAGGAGGACTGCTTATGTATAGAAAGATTATGGGCTTCTTGGAAGCGTGGAAAGAAAGCGAACACCGCAAGCCCCTTATTTTACAGGGTGCGAGACAGGTCGGAAAGACCTATTCCATTCTGGAGTTCGGGCGCACCCATTACGAAAATGTGGCATACTTCAACTTTGAAACCAATCCAAAGCTGAACGAAACCTTTGAGGAAAACATCAGCCCCGATTATCTCATACCTATTTTATCTCATATCGCAGGTCAGACCATCGTAACGGAAAAAACTCTGATAGTCTTTGATGAGGTACAGCTCTGCGAAAGGGCGTTGACTTCGCTCAAATACTTTTGCGAGAACGCTCCTGATTATCACATCATCGTCGCAGGTAGCTTGCTCGGTGTTGCGGTCAACAGAGCAAAATTCTCTTTTCCCGTAGGAAAGGTCGATATGAAAACGCTTTATCCTATGGATATGGAGGAATTTATGTTGGCGCTCGGTGAGGACGATTTGGTAGAGCAGATTAAAAAGTGCTTCCAAACCGATACGCCCCTGCCGTCTGCCTTACACAATGCCGCAATGCAGCTTTACCGTCAGTATCTTGTGGTCGGCGGTATGCCGGAGTGCGTGATGCAGTTTGCCGAAACAAAGGACTATATCCTTGTCCGCCATACGCAGGACACGATACTTGCAAGCTATCTCAATGATATGAGCAAGTATAACAACTTGAATGAAATCAAGAAAACCAGACTTGCCTACGATAACATTACCGTTCAGCTTTCCAAGAAGAATACTCGTTTCCAATATAAGTTGATTAAGAAAGGCGGACGGGCTTCTGAGTTTGAAAATGCGATTGAATGGCTCTGCCTGTCCGGTATCGTGTCACAGGTCTACAAGGTGGAGCAAATCAAAAAGCCGCTTGAAAACTACCGTGATATTGATGCGTTCAAGATTTATGTGTCCGACTTAGGATTGCTTTGTGCCAAGAAGGATTTAGCCGCCAATGACATTCTCTATATGGTCGAGGAAATTAACGACTTCAAGGGCGGTATGGCGGAAAACTATGTCAATGTGCAGCTCTCCATTAACGGCTACCACACCTATTATTGGGAGTCCGAGCGTGGAGCTGAAATTGATTTTATCATTCAGCGTGACGGTCAGCTTATTCCTATTGAGGTCAAGTCTGCCGACAACACCAGAGCAAAGAGCTTGAAGGTCTATATGGACACCTACAAGCCCGCTTATGCAATCAAGCTCTCTGCCAAAAACTTCGGCTTTGAGGATAACAAAAAAATCGTCCCTCTCTATGCCGCATTTTGTATCTGAAATTAATATTACAACAGTAACGCTCACAGAAAATGTGGGCGTTATTTTTTTCTAGTCTTTTTTATGCCTAAAATCCCTGTGAACTTAGAAAAAGGTGGTAAGAGCAGTTTGTTGTTTAAAATAAAAATGCTATGACTGGTTG
>ERZ779880.1641-NODE-1641-length-18947-cov-16.514768_pt1 | contig 18947 bp, 17 predicted proteins | sample MGYA00511555_ERZ779880 | MGnify/ENA primary metagenome ERZ779880 (study PRJEB29588, sample SAMEA2145815) | human gut metagenome | biome: human gut; feature: human-associated habitat; material: faeces | place: Denmark | collected 2008/2010 ...
GGCGGGTACTTCTGCGAGGACGACTTCCGCAATTACCACCCCGAATGGGTCGAGCCCATCACGCAGGACTACCGCGGCTATACGGTCTGCGAGATCCCGCCGAACGGCCACGGCATTACGGTGCTCATGGCGCTCGGCATCCTGAACGGCATGACCATGCCGGAAAAGCGCGAGAGCGCCGAGCACTATCACAAGGTGATGGAGGCCATCAAGCTGGCCTTTGCCGACACGAGGACCTACGTCGCCGACCCGCGCTATATGAAAACAAAGGCCAGCGAGCTGCTGGATCCCGCCTATCTCGCCGCGCGCCGCGCGCTCATCACCGACCGCGCGCTGGAGCCGAGGGCGGGCGACCCGCACTGCGGCGGCACCATCTATCTCTGCACCGCCGACCGCGAGGGCAACATGGTCTCGTTCATCCAAAGCAACTACACCACCTTCGGCGCGGGTGTCGCCGTGCCGGGGACGGGCATCTCGCTCCAGAACCGCGGCGCGAACTTCTCGCTCGACCCCGCAAGCGACAACTGCCTTGCCGGCGGCAAGAGGTCCTACCACACCATCATTCCCGGCTTCCTGCTCAGGGACGGCGCCGCCGTCGGTCCATTCGGTGTGATGGGCGCGTTCATGCAGCCGCAGGGTCAGACCGAGGTCCTCGTCAACACGCTCGATTATCACATGAACCCGCAGGAGGCGCTTGACGCGCCGCGCATTCAATGGATCGGCGGCAGGAGGCTCGAACTGGAGCGTGAGGCGGGCGAGGCCATTGCCGACGAGCTGCGCGCGATGGGCCACGAGGTCACGGTCGTGGACGACTGCATTTCGATGGGCCGCGGTCAGATCATCTGGCGCGGAGAGGACGGCGTTTACACGGCGGGCACCGAGCCGCGCTGCGACGGCGCGGTCGCCGCGTGGTAAAGGAAGCTGCCGCAGACAATAATAAGGAAGGAGCCGCGTTCCCGGTGCAGGGAACGCGGCTTTTTTTGCGTGCTTGCGGCTTGGCGTGCGGACTGCGGTCGGATAGGTTCACGTGCTCCATCAGGTCGATGAGCACGCGGATGCCCTGCAGGTAGGCGCGGACCAGAATGCGCTCGTTCGTCCCGTGAACGCCTGAGGCGGCCTCCTCGGGCTCCGCCATGAAGGGCGAGCAGCGCAGGCAGGTGTCGCAGATCTGCTCGTATTGGTGCGCGTCAGTCGCGCCGACGGTCATGGACGGAACGAACACCACGTCGGGGTAGTAGCGCTGCATACTGCCCACCACCGTGCGGTAGCCGTAGCCGTCGCGCCGGGCCGTGGCGGAGGGATCGTTGGCCTGCTGGTAGCGCAGCTCCACGGTCGGGTCCTGCACCGCCGCGCGGCAGTGCTCCATCACGCTATCGACCGTGTCGCCGTCGGCAAGACGGAAATTGATGACCGCCTGCATATCCTGCGGCATCACGTTGCAGGCCTTGCTGCTGCCCTGAATAACGGTGGGGGCAATGGTTGTGGTGACATAGGGAAAGAGCGCGGGGGACTGATAGCAGTAGGCGGCGATGGCGTCCGCGTTCGCGCGGACGTCACGCGTCAGCGTTTTGAGCGGCTCGGCGGTGATGTAGGGCGCGAGCGTTTCAAACGCGCCCATCATGGCGGGATTGAGCCGCACGGGGAAGGGGCTGCGGACGATGTCCGCGATGGCACAGGCGAGATGGGCGAGCGAGGTGCCGCCGTAGGGGCGGCTCGAGTGCCCGCCGATGGAGTGGACCGTCAGCTCCAGATCGGCGTAGCCCTTCTCCATCAGATCGACCTGCGCGATGGAAAGGTCAGGCGCGCCGAAAGCCGCGCCGGATTCGATCTTGCCGCCGCCCTCATCTAAAACGAATTCCAGCGTTACGCCCTGCGCCTTGAGGTGGTCGGAGATCGCCAGCGCGCCGGTGTTGAGTGTTTCCTCATCGTCGCCGAAGGCGAGGTAGGCCGTGCGCCGGAAGGTCCTGCCGCGGGCCAGCAGGTATTCCGCGGCCTCGAGCACACCGAAGACCTGCTCCTTGATATCCAGCGTGCCGCGGCCCCAGATGTAGCTGTCCGCCACCGCGCCGGAGAAGGCGGGATAGGTCCAGTCCTGCTCCGTGCCCTCGACCACCGGCACCACGTCCTGATGGGACGTGTAAAGGCAGGGGCGCAGCGTTTCGTCGCTGCCGGGGATGGTGATGAGCACGGCGTGGTGGCCGAGCCGCTCAAAGACGCCCGCGCGCATGACATGGGGATAGCTCGCCTTCATGTGCGCGTGGAGCTTGTCAAACTCGCTATAGTCGGTCAGACTGTGGTCGGCATAGTTGATGGTTCTGCATTGAATCGCCTGCGAAAGACGCGCGACCGCGCCCTCGGCGTCGAGGTCGGGATAATTGCCCTCGAGGGCAAAGAAATCGGTGATCTTCTTCGTCATGCCATTTTGTCCTCCAGATAGCGGCTGAGAAATTCGCGCGTGCGGCTCTCCTTCGGGTTTCCGAAGACCTCACGCGGCGAGCCCTGCTCGAGAATGACGCCCCGGTCCATGAATACCACGCGGTCGCTGACCTCCTTGGCAAAGGCCATCTCGTGCGTTACGACGACCATGGTCATGCCCTCCTGCGCGAGGCGCTTCATCACATCGAGCACCTCGCCCACGATCTCGGGGTCGAGGGCGCTCGTCGGCTCGTCGAAGAGCATGATCTCAGGCTCCATGCACAGCGCCCGCGCGATGGCAACGCGCTGCTTCTGCCCGCCGGAGAGGCGGCGGGAGTCGGCGTGGATGAAATCCTCCAGCCCGACGGCCTTGAGGTGGCGGATGGCCGTCTCCTCGGCCTGCGCCCTGGGAATGTGCCGCACCGTCATGGGCGCGAGCGTGCAGTTATCCAGCACGGATTTGTTGTTAAAAAGATTGAAGCCCTGAAACACCATGCCGATCTTCTGCCGCAGGGCGTTGAGGTCGACCTTGAGGTCCATGAGATCCTGCCCGTCGAACCAGATGTGGCCGGAATCGGCTTCCTCCAGCAGATTGATGCAGCGCAGCAGCGTGGACTTGCCGGAGCCGGACGCGCCGATGATGCACACGACCTCGCCGCGGTCGACCTCCAAGTTGATGCCCTTGAGCACGTGGAGGTCGCCGAAGGACTTTTCGAGCTGTTCGATTTTGATGATGGGATCGTTCGTCATAGCGTCCTCCTGTCAGTTCGAGCTGGGGAGACCCAGATCGACGGTTTGATTGCCCTGGCGCCGCTTCGTGTTGTCCGGCGCGGTCATCCTTCCCGTGATGGCCTTGAGCAGGAGCGAGGAAAGGTACGTCAGGAACAGGTAAACGGTGGCGGCGATGAGGTAGCACTCGGTGCCCTTATAATAAATGCCGGCGACCGAGCGGGTCATGAACATCAGGTCGGATACGCCCAGCACGCACAGCACGGACGAATCCTTGATGTTGATGATGAACTCATTGCCGATGGCGGGCAGCGAATTTTTGATGGCCTGCGGGAAAACGACTCTGCGCATGGCCTGCCAGTGCGTCATGCCGAGCGAACGCGCGGCCTCCATCTGCCCGCGTCGACGGCGAGGATGCCGCCGCGCAGCACCTCGGCAAGGTACGCGGTTGAGTTGAGCGAGACCGTGACAAGACCGGAGATGAAGAGCGACCAGACGCGGTTGATCTCCGTGACGCTCATGCCGGTGCGCTTGAAGAGATTGAAGATCGCGTAGTAGAAGATGAGGGACTGCACCATCATCGGCGTGCCGCGGATGACGAAGATGTAGAAGCGGGCAAATTTGTTCGCGACGATCTTGATAAGCTTCACAAAGTCGTTGTTGCGCTTGTCGGGTTCCTGAATGCGGAGAAAGACCATGAGAAGTGCCAGCACGAACGCAATCGCCGTGCCGGCCAGCGCGAGCTGAACGGTCGTCCACACGCCGGTGACGAAGAGCGAGCGCTGGTTGTAGGCCATGTAGACCATGGAGGAGAGCGTGCCGGTGGGGTTGCTCTCGGCGTGGACGGCGGCGTGGACGAAGTAGGCGAGCTTGAGCACAAAGCGGTCAAGCGCGAGCAGCGCGGCAGCCGCGGCGTCCAGATAGGAGAGATAGCGGCTCAGCCGCACGATGAAGGGGTGCTTGAGAATGGTCTCGCCGTAGCTGCTCCAGTGCGTCCATTTCACGAGCAGCGCCAGCGTGCTGACGGCCAAAAAGAAATAGCAGACCGCGGCGAGCACCGTGCCGGGCACGGAGCCGACGGGCAGAAAGCTGTACGGACTGGGCGCGGAATACCACAGGCTCAGGCCGACGAGGGCGATGACGCTGCCGCCCAGATAAACATAACGGTGGTCCCGTGCGATGAAGCTCTGACCGCGGGACGCGGGGGTTCCTCTCATGGTGTTTCCTCCTTATGCGGCGTGAAGCCGCCGGTTACTTCGGCTGGTTGGCGACGGCGGTGTTCCACATCTCGGTGCGCGCGTCGCTGTCGATGGTGGCAAGGATCTCATTGACCTGCGCGAGCAGCTCGGTGTCGGACTTACGCAGGCCCACGCAGGAGCCCTTGGCGGGCAGCGTGAAGCCGTTGCCCTCGCTGAAGGTGATGAGACGGAAATCGGGATTCGAGGCGAGGTAGCCGGGGGCGCTCTCCTCGTTGATGACGATGGCGTCGCAGGTGCCCTGCTGCAGGCGGGAGATCATGTCGGGTACGCTGCCAACGGGGCTGAGGTGCTCGACGCCCTCGATCTGGTCGATGACGTCGTCGAGCGCGGTGCCCTGCTGACCGAGCACGGCGGCGCCGGAGAAGTCCTGAATGGAGGCCGCGTTCTCATATGGCGAGCCGGCGAGCACCATCATGCTGTAGATCGTCTCCTTGTACGGGTCGGAGAAGTTGATGGATTCGCGGCGCTCGGCGGTGTCCATCATGCCGGCGATGATGGCGTCGATCTGACCCTGATTGAGCGCGTCGATCAAGCCGTCCCAGCTGAGCTTGACGATGACCAGCTCCTTGCCGAGCTGATCGGCGAGGATGCGCGCGATCTGCACGTCGTAGCCCTCGGCGTAAGCGCCGGCGACGTTCTCCACGGGAATGTTGGTGTCGGTCGCGGCGCTCTCCTGCCAGTTGCTCGGCGCGTAGGCACATTCCATGCCGACGCGGAGCTGGCTGCTTTCGGTCGTGGAAGGAGTTGTTTCCTCTGCCGGGTCGTTTGCGTCCTGCGCGAGGGGCGTCGTGCCCGCGCCGCAGGCGGTGAGGGCAAGCAGCATGAGGGCTGCGAGCAGGGTAGCGATGGTTCTTCTGAGATTCATGGTGTTGCTTCCTTTCTGAATGGAAATTTGGCTCCGTGGGGGGGAGTCGGCCCTTCGTTGTCCGCGCCAACGAGTTCGGAAACAGAAAAAGCCGTAAATGCTCGTGTGGAGCATTTACGGCAAATGATCTGCAATACCGGCAAACCGACACCGGCTTGCCGACTCTTCGATAGCGCTCCACAAATTGTGACAGTCCGGCGGATATTCTCCGACGAGCCAGCAGAAAACGGCACAGGAACCGTTCCCCACTTCGGCGGCTTCCCCTTTCCTTTTGTCCCGGATCTCTGCTCCGTACGGACTCGGTACTCTTGTCGGCCGCGCCTCTATCTCGCTCAACTGAATTGAGCCTATTCAATTGTTGACGTGAAGATACTACGGCGGCGCGCAAATGTCAAGCCCCCGCGGAGCGGTTCTCAAATTCTTGACAATCTTGCGCCGAAAATCCTCGCCGGCTTGTAGAATTTTACTATTCACACGGTTATTTATGCGCGGCAAAAGCGCGCGAAAAGGCACGAAACGATCGCTTAACAGAATATTTATGCTCTCTGCCGCTCTGCGCCCTCCGTTTTAGGACGCTTTAACATAGTGCAAAGCGGGCGCTTTGCCAAGTAAATACGGCAGCGACGCGAAGCGGCAAGACGGGCTTGGCGAAATGCACGGATTCTCGAAAAATGTCGCGCGAAATTTGTCATTTCCTTACAGGAAAAAGGTTGATTTTTTTACACGGGCGTGCTATGATATCGCCATAAAGTGCAAAAAGGGGCCATGGCCCCTTTTCTGTTCCCGACCGGGAACAGATGTGCTGTGCTCGCCCGCGGGGAGCCGCGGAAAATATACTTGTAGGAGGACATTTTATGAAACGTAAATTGCTATCCATTTTGCTGACGCTCTGCCTCGCGTTCAGCCTGCTGCCCACCGCCGCCCTGGCGGAAGGAGAAGGCACGCCTGCGCTGGCGGAAGTGTCCGCGGCGGCGGGGACTGCGCTGCCTGCGGCAGTAGACGGCGTTATCACGTTGGAAAATGGCACCTATGTTATGTCTGAGGACACAACTGCTACTATCAAGGTTCCAAATGGTAAGAATGCTACGCTTGATCTGAACGGCAAGACATTGACGAACAAAACGGGTGAACACACCATTATTGTTGAAAATGGTGCAACGCTGACCATCACTGGCAACGGTATCGTAGATAATGTGTCGCACGGAAAGGGCGCAATCGTCAACTCCGGCGAGGTTACCTTGAATGGCGGCACCTTTAAGCGTTCTGCCGAAAAGGGTACCTATTCCCCCAATGGCAACGGCGGAAACAGTTGGTACACCATTGCCAACTACGGTACCATGGAAATTAACACTGGCGTTACCGTTGAAAACGCTGGCGGTTATTCCAGCATGATCCGCAATGGCGGCGATGTAACTGCCGATTGCAATTTGACGATCGAGGGCGGCAATTTTGCCGGCGGCATCAACACGGTCAAGAATGATTCCTTTGGTGTACTGACCATCAATGGTGGTAATTTCTCTAATACTGCCCAGTACGTCATTATGAACTGGAACAAGGCTGAAATCACTGCTGGCACGTTCCGGACTTTGGATACCGCTTCCGCGGTACTGTTCACCTCTGCTTATGGTGGCGATGCCAATACCATCGGCAAGCTGAGCATTTCTGGCGGCGAATTTAAGCACGCCAGCGATACCCAGGAAATGATTGTGGACCATTACGATGAAACCAACAAAGGTAACGCAGTGGTAACCGGCGGCAAATTTGATGCTGACATTTCCACCTACGTTCCCGATGGCTACATCTATAATGGTGAAACCAATACCGTGGAGCAGTTGACCGTGAACAACGCCGTGGCTAAAATCGAAGACATCCCCTATAAGACCCTCGCTGCCGCTATCTCTGCCGCCGGGGACGGCAACACCGTGACCTTGCTGAAAGATGTGACCGAGAAAGTTTCTATTTCCAGAAATCTTGTATTGGATTTGAATGGAAAAACTTTGACGGGTAAAGATTTAGTAAATAGTAACAGGAAAAATGAACGCATTGCTCTAACTGCGAATGCAGGTGAAGTTAAAGTCAAGAACGGCATCATTGACGGACGTGTCAATGCATATGACAGCGCAAATTTGACAATTGATGCTGATGTAACTGTCAAAAATAGCTACAATGGTTCCGGGTACGATTGCTTTGGCATTGTTGTCTGGGGCGATGGTATTTTCGGTCAGGATGGCTGTAAGACACCGAAACTTACCGTGAATGGCAAAGTTATCATGGAAAAAGGCGGTGTAGCTATTTCTACAAATGGTAACGATAAATCTTGCGCGATTGTCACAATCAATAATGGCGCAGTTATCAGCACAACGGAAGATGGTGCAATTTACCTGCCTTCTGGTAAGCTGACCATGAACGGCGGTACAGTTTCCGGTCCTACTGGAATTCAGATTTGTGCCGGAAGTACGAATATTACATCTGAATTTAAGCTGCACAATGGTACTGTGATTGCAACTGGTGCAGATGAACGCACTTCTAAGGGAACTGGTGATGGTTTAATTCCCGACGGCGCTGCAATTTCTGTTGTAAATCGTAACTATCCGAACGGTGTACCCAGTGTAACGATTGATGGTGGCTCTTTCAGTTCCGCAAACAGTGATGCTGTGCTTGCTTATTCGTGGAGTAATGGAGCTGCCTCTGAATGGACAGATGCAAAGACGTATGTAAAAATCAACGATGGCTATTTCTCCTCTGACCCCAGCGCCTATGTTGCGGATGGCCACTATGTTGATGCCTCCAACAATGGCGATTATCCCTACACCGTGAAAGTGGGTACCAAGACCGATGCTCCTATTATCGTCAAGGATGCAACTGACGTGACGGTACCTACTGACGCTGGCCTGACTGACGCTGACAAGAATGCAATTAAGGCAAAATCTAACGTTGACGGCGTGGCCGAGGCAATCGCTGACAATAAGGCTGCCTTGATCCCTGCGGACGTTGACATTACCGGTGCAAAGAAGGTTGAGATCGAGGTCAGCGTTAAGGTCGAGGTCAAGAGCGCTGATCTTTCCGGCGAGAATGCGGCCAAAACCCTGACCTTCGAGGCCAAGCCCGTTGCTACCATCACCGTCACCAAGAGTGACAACACCACTGTGACCAAGAATAACGTTCCCGTTCCCAACTCCCTGCTGAGCGGCGAGATCACCGTCAAGCTGCCTCTGCCTGCGGGCTTCACCCCTGAGCAGATCAAGCACATCTCCTCTGACCGCTCTGTTGAATACTTCCTCAAGACTGAAAAGCGCGGCGCCAAGCTGTTCACCGTGGATAGCGACAACTGCGCTGTGTTTACGATCACCAAGTTCAGCACCTTTGAGCTGTCCGGTACGGTCACCTATGTGGAGCCCAGCTATTCCTCCGGCAGCAGCTATGACCCGACCTATTCCGTCACCGTGGACAAGACCAAGAACGGCAGCGTGACCGTCAGCCCCAAGAACGCCAGCAAGGGCGACACCGTGACTGTCACCGTCAAGCCCGACAGCGGCTACGTCCTCGAGACCCTGACCGTCACCGACAAGAACGGCAATGAGCTGACGCTCAAGGACAAGGGCAACGGCAAGTACACCTTCACCATGCCCGCCGGCAAGGTCGAGGTCAAGGCGACCTTCATGGAGGACAACTCCATGCTGAACTTCTTCTACGATGTGCCCAACAACGCCTACTTCTATGAGGCCGTCAAGTGGGCGGTCAAGAACGGCATCACCACCGGCGTGGGCAACGGAAAGTTCAATCCCACCGGCACCTGCACGAGAGCCCAGATCGCCGCGTTCCTGGCACGCTCCATGAAGTGACGCAAAAAAACAGCTCCGGTCCCTTTTACGGAAAGGGACCGGAGCTGTTTGCTGTGAACTGCGGCTGTTTTTGTAAAAAGCGGGACACATTTTGCACCGCTGAAACCAATGATGGCTATCTGACCTCAGAAAACGGCAAATAACCGCTTTGACAAGCGGGCACCGAGCATTTCAGCAGCACGCAAAGCGCACCGAGGATAGTGTTGACGCAAATGGTAACATTATAAAGGGTGCCGCCAGACTAACTGGCCCCATCTTTACAGGCAGCCAGACAGATGTGTCCTTTACCGACAACCAATACCATATTGTTCAAAACAACATAACCATTCACGGAAATTTGACGATAGGTGGTGAAGGCGGTCTTGTTCTCTGCGCTGGCGCAACGCTGACGGTCAACGGCGCTTTGATACACAACGGCGGAAGAGCATTTCACATTTACGGGCAGACGCTGACAGAAAGCGGTAAGGACACCGGAAAACTGGTCATCAATAATTCAAATGGCGGTGGCGCAGCGATCCGCACTACAAGTACATCTACATCCAAACCACAACTTAGTATCAACAGCGGCGAATTGGAGATACGTTCGTAATTGCGGTATCCCTTTTTCCGCCCATTTGCAATAATCCTTCCGAAAGCGCGTTTCTCCCATTTCGAGGATGTGAGTGGTGTGACGATACCGCAGGACAAAGTCCGAAAGCTTGTGCCGCCCTGCATGGTCGTTCATGAGTTCCTGCATACCGGGCAAAACCTGGTCACAGATGGCGTTAAAATCGACCTTCGCCTTGATCAGAATGGAGGTCATCTGGTAATACTGCCGCGCCAGAAGCTGAAGCTCCCGATATGTATCCTCCGGCAGTTTGGTCGGTTGAAGTTCCTGCCAATAGGCCAGACCGTACAAAGCGATCTGCATAGCGTCGATCCGATCGGTCTTCACCTTGCGGATACTTTGTGAGCAAAACCGCTTCATCCGCAGCGAATTGACGACGGAGACGAATATTCCGCTCTCCAACAAAGCAGCCACCACCGGGCAATGGTAGCTGCCGGTGCTTTCCAAAACGGCACGAACCTCTTCACCGCTGCTGCGCAGCAGCGATACGAGCTCCGACATTCCTTCCCTCGTGTGCTGAACTTCAAACGGAGCGTACACGATCTCTCCCTCTGGCTTCATTCCGCACACGGTGCTTTTTCCTTTGGACACATCGATCCCGATACTGAGCATGGGCATTCCTTCTTTCCTGATAAAATATTGCAATGCTTCCGCACCGGCTTATTACGATTCAATTTGGTTCGTGACGCGCACGCGGCATAGCCGGAGCAACCTGCTCAATCGAATCTTTATAACAAGAGGGCGGAGGACTGTTTACAGCTCGAGCGCTTGGCTCATCAAAGAAGCCGTCCATCCATTGCCCTCCCATTATAACAAAAATAAGCATAGCCTCCGAGGCTTCCTATCCGCTTCGGGTGCTATGCTTATTTTGTACCAACCAAAGAGTACGACTACCACCCTATCCTCTCTATACAACAAATCAGTAGACTGTAAAAATCATCTTAAATGGATTTTACATTTCAGGTGCCATTATTTGAACAAGGTATCATTTCGTTTGCCTGACTATCTAATTTCAACCCTTGCTGCTTGTACCTTTGGGCGAAAAAGATTATACTATAATTGATTTGTAAAATTCAAAGATAATAGTGGAGAACCATCATAATGAGTAAAATATTATTAGTAGAGGATAATCCAGATGCAGTAAAAAGGATAATCCGATATATCAATAAAATATTCGCTGAATTGGACGTGGTTTCTTTTCCCGAAGCAGGCGATGCCCTGCAATACGCAAAAGTGAACGATGTTTCCCTTTTTATCCTTGATATTCAGTTAGAGGACTATAAAGGAACCAGCTTAGCAAAGCAGCTCCGCGAATTGCCGGAATATAAATATACGCCGATTATTTTTGAAACGGCATTGGCAGGAGAAGAACTTTCAGCTTATCGAGATGTGAAGTGTTACAGTTTTCTTGTAAAGCCATTTGGCGAAGAAGAATTTGTAACGGCATTTCGTGACGCGTTGGGATTGTCTAAACAGATGAGCCAACAAGCAAAAACCATTCAGATTGAGCAAAAGCAATTTATCTTAGAATATGTTACACAGGATATTGCCTATATCGAAGCCTTTGGAAAAAAACTTGTAATCCATACCAGTAGCCGTCTGTCCGGCATCAAAGAAGATACGATTTCCGGGTACACTTTGTCTGGTTTATTGGCGTTGCTTGATGATCCAGCATTTGTTCAGTGCCATAAGAGTTATGTCGTGAACAAATCCCATATTGAGAAAATTGACAAATCCGAGCGGAAGATTTTTCTGAAAGGATTTACAGATACACTCCCCATCGGAAATAAATATCAGGCCGAATTATGGGGGTAAACATGAACTTTCTAATGAATCTGATACAGTTAGGATTGGATGTGGGAATACTGGCTCTCTGCTGTGAAGCCGTTTTCCGGCAAAAATCAGAAATAAAGGCAAAAGATTTTTTCATTTTTCCCATTCTTCTTGTTCTTTGTGTTGTACCGAGAGTGGATTTTTCTGTCGGAGCAAATATGACGGCATCTTTCCGCAGTGAAGGCTTTGAAATACTACCAGCAGACAATATTGTTGGATTGCTGTTTTTGATTTTTGCAGTATTGTTGTTGAGCAGTATTTTCTTCGGCTCCAAATCCAGCGGAACGGTTTTCTGCGGCACAATGGCGGCCTTCTCCATTTTCCTGTTCGTCAAATGCCTGTGCGCGGTTCTTTTTGCTGTCTGCGGAGCTACGGGTATTTTACTCCTGTTGGGCAGCCGTATAGCGGCGTTGTGCCTTATAGTCGTACTGGAGTTCACGCCACTTTTCGGCTTGATCCATCAGCTCGTCCAAAGAAGCGATTTCACAGTTCTGATCGTATCTGCCAATATCGCTGTCCTTCTCATGGCAGTGCTTTCTATCCTCTCTTTTGATGTGGATAGAATTCTTTCCCATCTGTGGGTGATTATAATTCTGATCCTTGCGGTGTTGCTGCTGGACAGTATATTGCTGTTCCTACATCAGCGTCGGACGCAGGAGCAAAAGCGAATCCACATGATTGAGCAGTATGTGCCTATTGTAGAAGAATTGATCTCACAGGTTAGGGCAAGACAGCATGAATTTAATAACCGGATGATGGCGATTGAAGCTGTCGTTACCTCTGCTGATACTTTAGAAGAAGCCCGGAAAGAAGTGACGGCTCTCACGGGAAGCATTGGAATCAGTCTTAATGACCGGGAACTGCTCTCATGCGACAGCAAAATGATTGCCGGGATGCTGTTTGGGAAAATAAAGCAGGCAGAAGCGGCAAATCGTCACATAGAATTATCTTTACATGGTCTTTTCAAGAAAACTGTTACCCCGGAAACAGAATGGATCGAGGCTATTGGAATTTTATTGGATAATGCAATCGAGGCTTCACCGAAAGGAAGTACGGTTTTTTTATCCAGTAAGAAACAGGGGGACTTTCTGGAATTGACAGTTGCCAATCCAGCTCCTCCGCTTTCAAATACTGAATTTATGGCCTTGTTTGGAAAAGGTGTAACTACAAAGGCAAATCGGGACGGCCACGGCTTTGGCCTGTATAACATCCTACGCATGGCGGAACGGTATCATGGAAAAATCCTGACCCGTAACGAATCCATTTTGAATGAAAATTATGTTGTCTTTGGCGTACTCATGCCATAAAAAAAGGGTATGAACGAGGGTTTTAAGGGAACGAAATTTATCTTGTTCCCTTAAAACCCTCTCTTGTTTCCGGGCTATTGAAGCGCCTGAAAGAGTTCGATATACTGGAAAAAACAAAGAAAGGGATGAATGAATATGATAGGCCTTGTGAGAAATGAGTGGAAAAAAGTTTTTCTGCCGGTGCTATTGACAACAGTTCTTCTGGCAATCGCCATGAGTGTGTTGTCCTGCACAATTTATCAAAACTATACACTACACTACGATTTAGAGGCATGGGAAGTTGGAACAGAACTGTTTTCTCTGCTTTATCCGCTGTTTGTTGTGGTGCCGCTATGCTGGAATTTGTATTACGAGCGCAAAAACAACTTCCTGCTCTATGTCATGCCGCGAGTGAAAATTAAGAAGTACCTGACTGCCAAATGGATTGCATATGCGCTGGGAACCCTTTGTATTATTGTGATTCCTTATATACTATCGGCGGTGTTTGCCCTCTATGTGAAACCGCCAGTGGTTCCTTTCGTTGAAAATCCGTTTAGCCATATATTTGAAAACGCATTTATAAAGACCCCGCTGTTATATGCAGTTGCCCTGTCCCTTTGGAGAGGCATAGTCAGCCTTTTTGTAATGACCTTCGGATTTATCCTCGCTTTATACTGCAAGAACATTTTTGTAATCCTTACCGGGCCGTTTATGTATTCCATTTTAGAAAATTTTGTCCTGGCTATTCTCTGCCTGGAGAGACTGCGGCTGGTCGTAGCTTTTGATCCCACAACAGTCAATCCAGAGGTCGTGTCAATCTTCTCTTTCTTCTTTGGCCCAATCGTTTTAAGCATTGTGATTGGCCTGACAGCGTTTCTCCTTTCTAAGGAAAATGCTGTCGTAACCATTTAGGAGTCCGTTATGATTGCGCTTATCAGGAAAAATCTCCGTTTGTGGGGATATGGAAAGTCGCTTGCCCTATTTGCCGGCTGTATACTTTTTTCCATCAGCGGGAGGTTAAACGGAGGTATTGCATACGAGCGGCACATCTTGTCGGCGGTATCAGACCATTACTATCTGACCTATTTTGTGCTGCCGATTGTACTGTTAAGCTGCTTTTCCTTTATTGATGACGATGGAGAGCCAATAATCTTACGGTTTCAAAGTTACCATTCTTATTTTCTGAAAAAATGGATTGGGGTCGGTTTGATTGCAGTCATTCTGACGGCTGTTCAAACTGGGGCAATTCTTCTGTCTGGCATTGGATTACCTTTAGGCAACGAATGGAACCTTGCTGCAGGTACAACGGAAGCCGAGTTGTTTTCCGCTCTGGAACAGCTTTTTGTCAGTCCCTTGCAGGCGTTTGTCTGCTTTACCCTCTTTCAGCTTATTGGAAGTTGGCTGATATTTGGAATCTGTATGTGGATTGGGCATTTCACTGAGAGAAAGTGGACGATCCGAATTGTAATCGTTCTTTATGTCCTCTCGGCTGTGTGGATCAAGCTTCCGGCAATTCAAAATATTCCGCTGACGAGTTTTAATCATTTGCTGATTTTACACCACAATTTGGTCGTGCCCCATCGTTTTGAGATAACCGCCTGTACCTTGCTGCTCCTTGTTTTGATAATTGCTATATCTATTCGGTTTGCGTGGCGGGGGCAGTTGCCGCATATACCGTTGTCCCGCCGTGATATAGCTGGCTACTATTTTCACGCGCTCATGATCCCTCGCAATCTGCTGATTCTTTTAGGTGTTGTGTTGGGAGTTTCGATTTACAAGGCGATGGGTAATGGTGCCGCCATATCAGGCGTAGAATGGATTTATACCCTGTTCGCAGGACATGGCACCGGATATTTTCAAGTTCTACCTTTTCTTGAACTGCTGATTATTAGCGGTGTGCCGCTTTACCTGCTTGCCGCTTTTGTGGAGCAAACAGTGAATGGGCAATCTATATTTGTTTCTGTGCGCTCGAAAGGCCGCAGGCATTTGGTGAAGGGCATTTTATCGGTCAGCATAATATTTCTCATGGTATATATAATCTTTTGGCTTATGGCTGGCCTTATAGGGGCATCCCTATTCAGCACTGGATTAACAATCGTTTCTTTCAGGCTTATGCTCTATGCGGTTTTAATGAAGTGCCTTGATATATTGGCACAATATCTGATTGTGCTCGACATCTACATTGCCACAAGACAGGTTACAATCGGTTTCCTTGTGTTAGTGGCGGGAAATCTGCTCTGTATCCTTCCGGGGAATTGGGTAGCTTATTCGCCCTTTGGCCTTTCCAGCCTGACAAGAATTTCTGTTGTGGAACCGGGAATTGGAATTTCCGCTGTGTCCGCCTTTGGTATAGAGGCCGCTATTTTAACGCTGATGATTGCAGGAATCCTTATGTGGGGCTACAAGAAAATATTGAATTAGGAGGACAGAATATGAGTTCATATATTGAAGTGAAAAATGTATCAAAAAGTTTTAGCGGCAGGGCAATTCTTCAGAATATTTCCCTGCCTGTAGAACAGGGAACAACTGTTGGTTTGGTTGGCGCTAACGGCAGCGGAAAGTCGGTGCTGTTCAAGATTATATGCGGCTTTGAGAAGCCAGATCAGGGCAGCGTATATGTGCGCGGAAACCAGCTTGGTAAAAATGGCTGCGACTTCCCCGAAAGTTTGGGAGTATTTATCAATTCCCCTGGCTTTATCGGTATTTACAATGGTTTTCAAAATCTGAAATTCCTTGCGGACATTCAAGGGAAAATTGGAGAAAAAGAAATCCGACAGGCCATGAGCAAAGTGGGGCTTGACCCTGATAATAAAACGAAAGTAGACAATTATTCTCTTGGCATGAAGCAGAAATTGGGGCTTGCGCAGGCGATTATGGAGGGGCAGGATATTCTGATTTTGGATGAGCCTTTTAACGCATTGGACTACAAAACCTATGAGGATGTAAAGGCCATCATCCGTATGCTGAAAGCGGAAGGCAAGACCATTTTCCTGACTTCACACCATTATAAGGATATTGAACAGTTATGCGATCAGGTGTATTCGCTTGAAGATTGTCAGCTTCTGCCGATTACAGAAGAAATCGCGGCGCGGTATCGAGAAATGGATTAGCTTGCAAAAGTATATTGAACATACCGGTTGCCGCCCTGGGCAGCGTGAAGTCCAAGCTGCTGAAAAGCTTGTCGTAAAACATGGCGGCGCTTTGGGATGTAAACAGCGTCACATCCTGAATGATTTCCTGTCGGTAGATAGCGGCCAGCCCCTTTCTGGTTGGTTTTCTCTCAAGTCAATTTTACCAAAAAGGGGCTCGCTTTCTATACCAATGGAATGCTTTTCGGTTGAAGCCATGTCTGGGAACCATTGCAATTACTACTCTTTTGGAGTTTTACTCATGGCTGTGTCTCTTGAAAGTAGAGGTAATCGTATGAAAAAGGCATTCTTTTTGGGGTCTCTGCTTGTAATAGGGATTTTTTCTGCATTAGCTGTGAGAGCGCCATGAACGGCCAACAGATAGCCCAACTCATAACGGCGCAGAAGCGGAAAGTGAAGATAGCGGAACCATTGATGGCATTGAGTGGGAACTAAAAGACGGAGTATTAACGATAAGAGGCGAAGGCGCTTTAAGGGAAACACCTTGGAGTGAAAACGTTGATCGCATCCAAAAAGTCATTATAGCCGCCGTTGGAGATTCTAATAGTCTCTTTACTCGATACCACAAGCTGCCGGGTATCCTATGCTTTGTGACTTCTGTGTGCAGACGCCCGAGATCACGGCATTCTATCACATGGTCGGCAACTTTAATGTCCTATTGCGTTTTGCAGTTCTTGATGTGAAAACGCTGGACGCTCTTGTCGGCAAAATCAAGACCTTCGGAGATTCAAGGACCTCAATCGAATTGTAGACCGTGTTTGAAAAAGCCGATGCGATCGGTCACACAGTAGATCCTACATTCGCTCTATTACAACTCAGCAGGGGCGCCGCGCACGGCGTCCCCTGATTTTGCACTGTAGGCCTTACCTTGACAATCTTCCGCGCCCGCTTTATACTGATAACAGGCGAAAGCCAAATCTCGCGGCTTTCCGGTGAGGTCCACACCCCGGTGTGACCTCAGGCGTTCATGGACCCCGTAGGGCATTATGACCACCCTGTACGCAGGAAGTTCCATGAAGGTCGACAGTTTTTGGCGCTGTACCGGCAGCGCGGGTGTGTACCCTTCCGTCGAAAGCGGAAAGGACACAAATGAACGACAACGTCGTTATCGTCTACAATGGTGAGCAAGTATCGGTGCCAAAGGAGGTCGCAGACTTCCTTGAGCAGGATCGAAAACGGGAACAGGCGCAGGAGAAGCAGGACGCAAGGCATCTGAGTAAAAGTGAGTTTGAAACGGTGCTGTCCGGTTTGGAGTGCGTCAAGCGTCCCGTGGAGGATGCGGTGCTCAGGAACCTCCGGCTTGAAAATCTGCGGGGAGCCATTGCGGAACTGGACGTGCAAGGTCAAAACCTGCTCTCCCTCCGATACAGCGGTGAGCTGACGATGGAGGAGATCGGTCAAATCTATGGCATCTCCAGAATGGCGGTATCAAAGCGACTGAAAAAGCTACACAAAAAGCTGGGAAGCTCTGTCTCATGACAGGGCTTCCCAGCTTTTTTGAAAAATTTTTTGTTCTCTGGTTTACAAATACACGCTGAGTGTCCTTATAGGTGAGAGGCAAATCTGCTCCGCTATCGGAGCGTGGCTGAGTTGGCCGCAGCCTTACCGCCTCATCCGAACACAAAAGGAGCGTGTATGACTATGAATCCATTCGAACAAAGCAAGCAGCAACTGCTGCACTTTCTGGCCTCCCAAGTCGAACAGGAGGTCATCGATTACATCCGGCAGGAGATGCAGCACAACGCGCCGGACAGCGTCCCCACTGAAGATGAACTGCTCACCTTCTTCCAATCGCCGGACGAAGCGACTACGCTGAATGCCTACCAACAGATGCTGGCGACCGATAAACTCTTGGAGTACGCAGAGATCAGTCTGCGTACTCTCTGCGACCTGATCCGCTACCAGCAGCTCAAGGAGTTTGGCATCGTCCATTCCGCAAAGGAGTTCATCCAGCTCTTCCACCCCGACAAGAATGAGGATAATTTATGAATCATATCACCAACAAAAACTATTTCACAATGCCGAACGAGATATTCTCGCTCGGGCTGGATGCAAGTGAGATCGCGGTGTACGCCTATCTCCGGTGTCTCGAAAGCCGCAGCACCTATCAATGCTGGCCGAGCTACACCACGATCGGCAATGCTGTTGGCCGCGCAAAGAACACGGTCATGCGATACGTTGATGCGCTTGCAGAGAAAGGTCTCGTCTCCACAGAGCCAACCTCTGTCCTGATGCGTTCCGGCATCAAGAAGAACGGCAACCTGCGCTACACCATCCGGCCGATCCGTGAAGCCATAGAAATTTTTCATACGCGCCAGCTTTCTGCGGTCGAATGTGCAGCAGAACGGCAGCGAGTTCAGCGCAAGCTGTCCGCAATGGATCTGCTGCCTGGAGCATGAGGAAAGGACGAACGCAATGAAACACTCCACCTACACAAGCTACGACGAACTGCCGCTGATGCTCTCCGTCGCCGAGGTCGCTTCTGTGCTCGGCATCTCTCGTGCCGGTGCTTATGAGCTGGCACGAAGCAACCGCTTCCCCGCGCTCAAAATCGGCAGCCGGATCGTTGTTCCGAAGGACAAGTTCCTCGCATGGATCGACGCAAACAGCGGTTCCAAAAACGCACCGCTGTAAACCTGCTAAAAAGTCAAGCCCTAATTAAAAAAAGTTATAGGCAGAAAAAGAGCATAGCAAAGCAGAGGCGGCAAAACGGATCGCTTGGCCGCCTCAAATAAAGTATTGGAGATTTCAGCTCATTCTATTGCCGGCAAGCTGCGGTAGAGCTCTGTGACCTTGCCATAATAGACTCGGAGGAACTTATTCAGGCCCGCCACCATAGCGAGTTTACCACTCTTTCCCTCGCCGCGTTTTTTCTCAATGAATGTAAAGATCGGGTCGTTTGCCGGCTTGTGCATCACATAGCTCTGCATGACTTCGTACCCGGTCTTACGCAGATAGCGAT
>ERZ779880.1653-NODE-1653-length-18846-cov-3.004364_pt1 | contig 18846 bp, 9 predicted proteins | sample MGYA00511555_ERZ779880 | MGnify/ENA primary metagenome ERZ779880 (study PRJEB29588, sample SAMEA2145815) | human gut metagenome | biome: human gut; feature: human-associated habitat; material: faeces | place: Denmark | collected 2008/2010 ...
TAAACATCTGTTTGAGTTGACTTATGCTAAAATGTTGGCTCCCGGTAAACCTTACTATTTTGAAAATGCCTATAATTATTTAGATCAAGAAAGAGAGTGGTTTTTTGATTGTCAATCATCTATGTTGTATTATTATCCTCCTAAGAATAGAAAAATAGATTCTTTAAATGTTGTTTATCCTGTTTTGGATTGTGTGTTGAGGATCATGGGGACGAAAGAAAAACCAATAGAGAATATTCATATTCAGAATATAAAATTAGGATATTCGAATTGGTTGCTTCCTTCTTCAATCGGGATAATAGGAACACAGGGGGTACAAGGGAGAGGATATACTGGAGAAATGGAAAGAGGTATTTTGGAAGTAGAGTTTGCTAATGATATTCAAATTTCTCATTGCCAGTTTGTTGGAGCAGGTGATAATGGAGTTGTATTTGTCAGTGGGGTGAAAAATAGTTGTGTCATTCATTCTCATTTTGATCAAATAAGTGCGAATGGACTTGTAATAGATACTTATAGAAAAGGATTACAGCCAAAATCAAATGTGTGTGAAAAGATTGTGATTGAGGATAATTTGATAGAGAATGTCGGAATGCATTATACGAATGGGATGGGAATAATAGCTAGCTATGTGGCAAAGACGGTTATTCAGTATAATGAAATTTGTTATGGACGATATACAGGTATTCAGTTGGGGAATCATTTTGGAGACAATATTTCTGTTATGCGAGATAATATCATACGGCGTAACAATATTCATCATGTGATGCAACTTCATGATGATGGAGGAGCCATTTATACGTTGGCATTGCAACCTGGAACTTGTATAAAAGAAAATTGGATGCATGATTTTGGACGATGTGAATGGGCCGATAATTTTCCAGTCAATGGTGTGTTTTTGGATAATAATAGTGGATATATCCGAGTACAGGATAATGTATTTACAGATTTAGACACGGTGGATCGAATAAAAGAGCAATGTGCAGGGAATGCAACAACTCGGGATAATATACTGGTTAATAATAATTCTCAAGACAGTGAGGTGAAGGAAATAGCTGGTTTTAGAGGTCGGGTTGGTGTGGTAATTGCCAACCTTATGGAGTGATAACGGTATGAATTAATTAAAAAATAGAAATCATATGTGGTGTGGCAGGGTGATGAGATTAATGTTCGTTTTCTTTATGTTTATGCCCTTATTTGCTTCGGCTTCAATAAAATGGTATAAATGGAATGAGGATAAAATATCAATAGAATTGAAGGACTATTTGAATATTTCGGAAATGAAGTGGCCGGTTACTTTATTACGTTATAAAGTAGACATTGCTAATGCACGGGTCAGTGATCCGAAAAGTTTTGAATTAATAGATGAAACGGGTAAATCAATTTCTTATCAGTTGACTGATTTGGAAATGGATAAAGGTTTGATTAGTAAAGCTACTTTATGTTTTTTGTCAGATTTACCTTCGGGGGCAACAAGAAAATTTCAATTAGTTCTTAGGGGGGATAAACCGTTATCATCAAATTCAAGTCATTTAAAAATAAGATCATCAGCGTTTTCAGACGTTGTTTTAAATGGACAGGTGCGTTTGGAAATTAATAAAAAATTATCATCGGATGATCGTGCTATTATTGTAAAATTAGGGAATAATACAAAGTGGTTGGGTAATTTATTATTACCAGAAAGGGAGAATTTAACCGATTATCAAGTTATGAAAACAATAGATGGGGATGTGTTTTGGGAATATCATTTTCGTTTTTGTTTTGAAGGATCTAAGAAATATGACTTGAAGCTACGTTTAATTGACGGAATGGATTATGTTGAAATGGATGAATCGATGGTAGGGTTCAATACGAATGACCAATTGTCATTGATTCTTGATTGGAACAATTTTAAACCGGAAATTCGCTATTGTCCAACTCGTGCTTCTCAAATAAATAAAAAAGGAAAAGGATATACAAATTATCAATGGGAGCCGATAGAGGGTTTGTTGCTGGAAAAAGATGGAGTTAGTCATCCTAAAACAAATGTGGATCAGCGGAATAAAGAAGATGGAATACTGCCGTTTCGATTGTCTTCGTACCATAATTGGATGACTTGGTGGAGATTACATACTGCAGCGTTTTGGAGTGAAAAAACAGATCAATCGGTTGGAATTTATATTAATGATTTTGAAAAATGGAAAGATCCATCTTATCCATTGTGGGGGAGTAAAGAATACCTTTCTGTCGAATATTATTATAAAAACGGACAGTTTTATTGGAAGTATCCATTAGTAGAGGGAACTCGGTCTACCTCTATTGCTTTATACGCTCATCAAAAGGATAGGGAACTCGTTGATCAGACCAATAAACCGTTGGTCTATATCGATTATTTACGTCGTTGGTATGGCTGGATTTCTCTTAATAAGACGAAGGACTGGATATTGGATTATGATTCTGACTATTCAATGCATCAGCCTTTTTATCAAAAGCTGAATCAACATCATTTGAAGCCTGATCCTAAAGGAGTTTTAGAACGATTAAAGCGGAATGTAAAGGAAATGGCTACTGCTGGAGAGCGAAGTTTCGGGCCAACACCGGTTGGAGCAAGAGAATACTTAGAAACATTGACTCCTTTGTTGGAAGTTTCGGAAAGTCAGTTTTCCAAAGTTGATTATAAACAGGCAAGAGCATATTATTTATTTATGAATTATGTTTTTATGGATGAAGCTTTGATGCCGATGAGAACAATGTTGAGTGGACATCCGAATTTTTTAGGAGATTTAAAAGCAATTGCTGGTACTGTAGCCTTTTTATATCCGGATCATCCTGAAGCAAAGTTATTTGCTGATCATTTTGATAAATCTATGGAATTAAATATGCGATATCATATAAGACCGGATGTCGATACTTGGAATGCAAAAGGAGGACGTTCTACAGAAAATTTATCTTGCTATACGTGGGCTTTTTTACGTCCTACTTTGAAAACATCATTTTTGCTTCATCATTATTATGATGGTAAAAATAGGATGTTGCATCCTAATGCCTCTGCTTATGGCAACTGGTTGTTGAACACATTGACATCTCCTCTTCTTGAATTGGGTGGAAGGAGAGCAGTACCTCCTCAAGGTGCTCATTCGAGAAAACCGAATATTCCGGATTTATTAAATACGTTTGGACAGGAGTTGAAATATTATGATCCTCTTTTAGCTGAACATATTTTTTGGGAAACTCACCCTGATGATATGCGCTTTGAGTCACGTAAAGAGGCAGATTATTGGGCTATAGCATCAAAGAATGAACGTCCGTATGAAAAAGGAACCAATCCTCGTTTGCATTCTGATAAATTTACAGGATATGGATTTGTTCTTAGAAAAAATTATGGGGAAAAGGATGAGATGTATGTTAATTTACAGCAGATAGATGACGGGCCTAATTATCGTTGGGGAAGAGCCGGTAAGGGAGGAAATGGCATTATCTATTATTATGCAAATGGAAAAAGGTATAGCCATAATGGGACGGAAGATGTAGGAGATGGGCCTTTTGGTGATGTTGAGCGCGCTACTAATTTCGGTGTGAGAAAGGAAGGAATTTATAGGGGATTAGGGAATTATAGGAGTGTAGGACGTAATGATTTGACAGAACCATTGTTTGATTTTGGCTTTGCTCAGTTTGCTTCTATATTGGCAAATGAAGAAGTTCGAAGCCATTATAACTCTCGTAGTGTATTGATGGCTGACAACGACTATATCGTAGTATTTGATGATGTGGCAAGTTCAGAAGTGGAAGGTTGTTTCTCTTGGTTTGTCGGAGTCAATGATGAATTTCCTTTTATCAAACAGTTGGCTCCGGGCTGTAAAGGAACGAAAGTGGATGTGGTTCATTCATCGAGTCCTTATCATAAGGATAAATCAACTCCTGAAACAAAAGGAATGAAGTTTGAAGGGAAAGGTGATTTTCTGACATTTGTATCTCATCGATTGGATTTAAATGTGCAATATAACGATAGTGTTTGTTTGGTAAATCATCCGGGAGGTCAAAAGGATTGGGTGTTCAGAAGCGGTAGTCCTATCCTTTATAATAAGAATGGAGTCAAGTTTGATGGAACATCAGGATTTATACGTAAAAAATCGAAAGAGCATTATCAGGCTGCATTGTTTAATGGTAAACAGATATCGGTTCCGGGCATTACGATTATGCTTGATGATAAATATTATAATAATGGTGTAAGTTTAGAAGTTGTGGATAATAAATATAGAGGTAAAATACAATTAATCCAACCTGTATTGTTGAAAATGGTATTGGATGAAGAATTAGATGCTTCTTATGTTTTTTATTTGAATGGATTGCAAGCTTATCCGCAGAAGATAGGTGATCGTACATATTTATTTGCCTTGGATGCGGGAAATTATGATTGGTTGCTGACAGATGAAGGAGCGATACCTGGGACAACGCGTATAACAAAAAGTATCAGTGGAGATAGTTGGTGCGAATTATACTGGGAGAAAATATCAGGAGCAACCTCTTATCAAGTATGGTTAAGTTCTGATTATGGAAAAACGTGGGCGTTGTATAAAAAAAATATAACATCTACCGATTGTAAAATAATCAATCAAAAGCAAAATAGTAAGATACATGTTCGTGTGGTGGCAGAGGCTCAAGGTGGCATAGGAGAAGCTTCAGGTGATTATCCAATCTATTTTTCTAAAGAAAAGGCTCATGCTCCAGAGGGATTAAGGTTGACATTGGTGAAAGGAGTATTAGAAGTCACTTGGGGACAGGTGCTGGGTGCTGATCAATATGCGCTTTATTGTCGGAAGCGTGGTGCTGATCATTTTGATTGTGTGTATAGAGGTAGTACACGACGGTTTAGAATGGAATTCCCAGATAGAGAAATCTATGAATTTTGTGTAACGGCAAAAAATGGAAATAAAGAAAGTGATAAAAGTATTATTTTGAATACCGACCCTGATTGTTTTTTGAATTGGGATCCTGTACCCGGTGATAAATTTAAGCGTGATCCTGAAAGTCAAGAAAATGGGTATATAGAGTATAATCCATTTATAGAAGAAAAAATGAAAATATTAACATATCCTGAATAAAATATGAAAGTATGAGACTGTTTAGATTAATGAAATTGTTTTTCATAATAAATTTATTGGTGATTTGTTCTGTAAAGGGGGATGAAGTTCCTTTTATTTTTAATTATACAGAATCTGCTGAACCAGGTGAAACCATCGGTTTGCAGGGATATGGATTTTGTGAAAAATCAAAAATCTGGTATGCTTTATTGAATAATGAAGGAACAGAAGTTAAGCCTTCTAAGGAGTTAATGGCATTAACTCAGTCTGATATTTATATTGCAGTACAGATTCCTGAAGGAGAGCAGACCGGGATTTATGCTATTTGGGTCGTAAATAATGATATATGGAGTCCTCCTGTTTTTATTAATAAGGCCCGCGTTAAAACAGCAGAATTTGACGAAATTATGCCAGGATGTAGGTTTAGAGTTTTTGGAAGTAATATGAAGATTGGCGATTTTAATCCTATGGCTCGGCTGGTTGATAAATTCGGTGTTTCGTATAATGTCACGATGAAAAGCGTTGATGATAATATTGCTGAGTTGACGACTCCTGAAAACTTGAAAGTAGGTGAAAGTTATAAACTTTATGTGAATAATGGAGCTGGAGGAAAAATGGGGGAATCTGTGTTTGAGGAATCTATTTTTGTGCGTGAAAAGAAAGATGATTTATTAAGGTTGGAAGTGCCTTGGGGAGGCGATTTTGATTTTGCGAAAAATGTTTACAATGTGAAGACTGATAAACGTTTGCAGTTAAAAGCAATGGGGGATGGAGTGACAAATGATCAAAAGGCTATTCAAATGGCTATAGACATGGCTGCTTCTCAAGGTGGTGGTGTTGTTTATTTACCGGCAGGAAGTTATAAAATTGAATATGAATCTGGGTGTGGAATATTGATGCAATCGCGTGTCGTTTTACGTGGTGCAGGAAAAGAAAAAACGATTATAAAGTATGGATATGGTAAACCTTTTTCCACTGAACGAGTTAAGGGAAAGTATGGTTGGCCGTTGGGTTGGCCGGATTGTCGTTTGGAAGGAATGGGGTTGGTTTTTCCGGGATTTATTTCAACATGCGGACTGTCTGATTTGTCATTTGTAAATGTGAATGAGTGTGGTCATTTTCTGCATACGGTAAAAAATATGCCGGAAGGAGGTGAAAAGGTCTTTGTTAAGAATTGCTATTTTGATTTTAGTAATGGGTGGGGATTGACTTTGGTGAATATAGATAAACTATTGGTATCTAATTCTGATTTTAAAAGCATAACGGTTGATGTGAGAGGTATAAATGCCCCAACACGTACTTGGCCATGGGATTTTAAAAATTCATATAATATGGTTGTCCGTGATAATCATTATTTTTATAATGCGGGGAGATTTGGAGTGAATGGATGTCATCATGCCCTTTTTGAAAATAATGTTTTTGTCCGTAATGGAGATTATCAAGCTAAGGGAGAAACTGGTGGATTGAATATGGATTATGTTACTGATATGATAATTTTAAATAATTCCTTTTTGGTTAAAGGGCATCCAATACTCGCTCGCAATCAAGGAGAAACAATCTTAAGTCAAGGCGGTGATCCCAATCAGATGACGTTGGGAACAGTTAGTGAAGCTACAGCTATAACAATAAAGGATAGCAAACAAGAGTGGCAGGATTTTACAGACCGAGTAAGTACTGCCTGGCAGTATGCTGTTCATCCCACAAATTATATGATAGCAATTGTCTCTGGAAAAGGTGCCGGTCAGTGGCGTACAATTATTCATAATAATGATACTGTTTTGACAGTGGATAGACCATGGGATGTGATTCCGGACAAAGGGAGCCATTATATTATTAACCAATGGTCTGCTTATCAGTTGTTAGTGAAAGATAATGTGCTGAAAGACAATCATCAGGGAATTATGATGTATTGTGGAGGTAATGATATAGCTATCGTTGGAAATAAACTTACCAATTCAAGTGGAATTTATTTAAGAGCAGACCAGAGGATGGCTAAAAAAAGATATAACCTCTTATGGAATACGGTCGTTTCGGGAAATCAGTGTGTAGATACGGATGGAAGAAGGGCTGCTTTTGTAAGTTTGTTATTAGCAGTGGAAAAGGATCAAGATTTATTTGGCATTGGAACATTGGGGTTGGTTGTTCGTCGGAATACGGTGAAAGCTTATATTCCAAATGTGACGAGCAGTCCGATTAAGGCAGAAGGCTTTTTGAATTATATGGGAGAACAAGCTGCTGGAAATTCAAAGGTCGGAGTGAATGTACCGGGTATTTTAGGAAGTATTTGGGAATATAATAACGCGATCAATACTGATAATGCTTTTATTATAGGAAAGGGAACTCATCATGTAATAATAAAAAAAAATCAGATGGAAAATGTATCGAATCCTATACTTGATTTGATCGACGAAAAGCAAAAAATAGGAGCAAAATATATAGTTACGGATATAAAATAAATATGAATATGAAAAAAGTATTTTATGGAATTCTTTGTGGTTTGTTATGGGGGGGGAGTAATGTTAATGCTCAAAAAGCATTATCTCAGGAACAAGCAGAGTTGCAACAATTAAAAAAGTATGAACAAAACAATCCTCCTAAAATAAATATGCCTTTGTTGGCTGCGGAGGAAAATGAGAATTTATTCGGTGCCCGTTTAATGCGTTCATCTACTTTATTAGCGACAAGCAGCCCTGAACGAAGACAACCTGTTTTTGTATTGATTTATGGTCAGTCTATCACAGGTAGTAAAAGTTTTACAGATAATATACGGGAATATTTAGAACAAAAATTTCCGTATGCGAATATACGGGTTGAAAATCGTTCTATCGGAGGGTTTGGTGGTGAACAGTTGATAAGGCCTGCGGTTCATGATGTTTATCGTGCTTGTCCTGATTTGATAATATTTCATGTTTACGGAGGTGAAAAACATGGAGAATTGGAAACCTTTTTTAGTAATGTTCGTAAATATACTACAGCTGATATTATTTTAATGAATCATCATATTAATGGAAGTCAGGATGTGATCAAGTATAATCCTTCTTCATATAATTATTTGCAATTTATAGCGAATAAATATAATTGTGAATTGGTGAATGTGACTCGAAATTGGAGTCGATATTTGACGGAAAATAATTTACAGGTGAAAGATCTTTTACGGGATAACACACATCCTAATCGAAATGGAAATTGGTTGATGGCTCAGTTGATAGGCCGTCATATACAAGTGAACACCTTATATCCAAGCGATTGGTATAAAATGGTACGTAGTTATTATGTGAATACGGCGTCAGATGTAAATGCTGATAATCCGATTCGATTTGTCGGCGAACCTTGGAAAATAGAAAATGGGGTTGCTTGTGGAGAAAAAGGAAAGTTGCGTTTGGATTTTGAGGGCAGTCGGGTAGACATTGTCGCGGGAATACTGCCGGCAGGGAAGAAGAAGGGATCTGCACGTATTTTTATTGACGGTAAACCTGTTTCTCAAAATAAATCATTATATACAATTACTCGGCCGAGTGCAGGACCCGGAACTTGGTTCCCTCTTGTTCGTCGAATTGAACATAAATCAGCTTTGATCCCGGAAACCTGGACGTTGAAAGTGACGGCAGTAAATTCTGATTCAACAGTTTGGTCATTCGATGTGTATGGCTCTAAAACAGGTTTTGACGGTTCCGGAACCAGTGACCGTTCTTTTGTTTCAAAATCAGGGAGAGTTGTAATTCAAATGGAGGATTTTATGTTTGCTAAAATTAAAGCAGTCTTTAAAAATGTCACCAAGCCGGGCTTTGAGGCGACTTGGAAAGTAGAGCCTCTTTTTGTGGATATTTATAAATCTCCTATAATTGAGGATGAAAAAGTAGTTTACAAGACAACAATTGTTCAAGGGTTGACTAATTCTGCCCATACATTGGAAATAGTCCCGATTGGTGATGGCCTTGTTCCTATTGAGGCAATAGAAGTGCATCAACCACCTTTGAAATAGTTTTATGAAACGGATAGGTTTGATATTATTTTTGTTTGGTCATACTCTCAATATGTTTTCTCAAGTTTCAATAGAGAAACTTTCGGAATCGTATTATGAGATAGTCTTGAATGGACAAAAAATGTTGATTGATGCAGGTTGTGGGGGACGGATTGTGTCATTGAAGAGTAATCGGCATGAATTGTTGTTGCAAGATAGTATAAATCCTATCAATTATGGTTCAACTCTTTGGTTAAGTCCTCAGAATTGGGGGTGGCCTCCACCAGCTATTTTGGATCGTGGCAGATATTCGGTACGGATTGAAAACAATTCATTGATGTTGAGTAGTGAGGTTGACGATTTAATGAAATGTAAGATTGAAAAAACGATTCATCCGGTAGTTGAAGATACGTCATTTGTCATTGAATATAAACTTATAAATGAATCCGATGTAATCTTAAAGTATGCTCCCTGGGAAGTGACCCGTGTGCCGACCGGGGGGATTACTTTTTTTCCTGAAGGACCAGCCGGAGGGAAGAGACTGTCTAAATTGAATATTATTAAGCATGAAGGTATAGTTTGGTTTTATTTTGATCCGTTACTGGTTAACGATCATCAGAAACTATTTTATAATGGGAAGGAAGGATGGTTGGCTCATCAGACAAATAACTTATTGTTTATCAAACAATATCCAGATATTGGCTATGAGCAAGAGGCCCCAGGAGAAACGGAGGTGGAATTGTATATTCATAAGGATAGAACTTATATGGAATTAGAAATTCAAGGAGAGTACGTTTCTTTATCTCCCAAAGATACTACTGTTTGGAAAGTCTGTTGGTTTTTGCGAGAGAAACAAAACAAAATCGGAACAGATGATGAGCGAAAAAAAGTTCTATTTTACGTTAGGGGCTTGGTTAATGGTAAAAAATGATTTCTTTAGACTGATGGTGGGTTTCTTTTGGTGAAAGGAATAATTTTTAGAGTGGTGTTTACGGAATGATTTTTGTGTTATTGTCGTATTTATTATGTAAAATAAAATATGTATAAGATTAATTTTTTATTGTTGTTGCTGCTTTCTGTTTTGGACGGAATATATGCCCAGCAAAAACCAATGGTTTTTAATCATAATGAAGCTGCTCTTCCAGGTGAAGCGTTTAATGTTCAGGGAAGTGGGTGGAGTAAAAATGTTGAATTATGGGGAACAGTAGTTAATGGTAATGAAAATTCATTATCCCCTTCTTTTCCGATTAAAATGATTAGTGCGGATGAAGGTTGTGTGACTGGCATTTTTCCATCAGACATGAGTTGCAGGAAAAATGTATTAGTGGCTGTTTGGGTTAAAGAAGGAGAGTTGTATAGTGAACCGTTTTTTTTAAACAGAAGCAGAGCGGTGACTATGGAATTTGAAGAAATAATGCCGGGTTATGTGTTTCGTGTTTTTGGTAGAAATTTGTCATTACCGGGATGTGAACCTATTGTGACTTTTATCCATCCGAATTCGAAGCTGCAGCATCAGGCTGTTGTGGTGAAGGCCGAACCTTATGTGTTGACGGTTCAAGCTCCTCTGAATTTAAAAACAGGAACTCACTATCAAGTAATGGTGAATAATGGAGCCGGAGGTGCTTATGGAAATTCTTTGGCGGAAGAAAGTTTGTTTGTCCGTGAAAAAAGCGAAGATCCTTTTTCTTTACAAGTACCTTGGGGTAGTGATTTTGTTTTTTATAAAAATGTCTATAATGTGCGAACAGATTCTCGATTAAAACATTTGGCAAAAGGAGATGGTATATCTAATGATCGCATTTCACTACAAGAAGCAATAGATAAGGCTCATGCAGCAGGGGGAGGAGTAGTCTATTTACCAGCCGGGACTTATAAGTTGGTTTTCGATAAAGGCTGCGGACTTGTTATGCGCTCTAACGTTGTGTTGAAAGGTGAGGGACCTGAGCGGACCGTTATTCAGTATGGTTTTGGTATTCCTCCTTCTTATCCCGATCCGATTGGAGTTGGAGGATGGCCGGATTATACCAATGAGGGAGTCGCTCTTTTATGGCCTTTGCATACAAAGTTGAGTGGATTGTCCGATTTAAAAGTTCAGAATGTAAATGAATCCGGACTGTGGCGGCATAGTATGAAAACGATTTGTCCGTTAAATAAGGCGAAAGGGGCTTCCGGTTCTTGTTTTTTTGCAGTTAATTGTCATTTTGATTTGTCTGTTGCATGGGGTATTTCATGGGGATATGTGGATAAGATGTTAATTGCAAACTGTAATTTCAGAAGTTATGCAAATATAACTTGGCCTTGGATGTGGCATTGCGATGGATCTACTAATTTTGTGATCCGTAATAATCGTGTATTTTACAGTGCCGGACGTTTTGGCTTCAGTAATAGTTTTAATGGGATTATAGAAAATAATCATATTACCCGAATGGGTGATTTGCAGTCTTTTAAGGGAGAAACAGGAGGTTTTAATATTGACTTTTCAAAAGATATGGTTGTGATGAATAACCTATTGGATGTGGAGGGGGATTCTATTGTGGATCGTAATATGGGGGAAACAATTTTGAGCCAAGGAGGCAATCCTATAGGTCAATCGTTAGGGAGAGTGGAAGAGGCTTCTGAATTTTCAGTGACAGATAGGACACAAAATTGGAATCAACTTCGTACTTCTGATCTTTCGACTTGTTCCGTTGTCGCTATTATAAAAGGGAAAGGTGCCGGACAGTGGAGACGGATAAAGAAGAATGATAAGCATACTATTTGGATCGAAAGACCTTGGGCGGTGATTCCTGATGAAAGTAGTAATTATGTTGTTACAAATTGGTCTGCAGAAGACTGGTTGGTGAAGGGTAATATTTTGAAGGAAAATAATCGTGGTATTTGGTTTTATTGTGGAGGAACTGATATTGCAGTTGTTGAAAATCAGTTGAATAATTCAGAGGGAATTTATTTGCGATCAGATCAGCGGGTTGAGGTTGGTCGTTATAATTTGATGTGGAATGCAGTTGTGGAAGGAAATACGGTTATAAGAACCGGTAAAAAACGACCAGCAGCAATCTGCTCTGTGTTGGCAATTCAAAAAAATGACACTTTGACCGGTATTGGTAGTTTGGGAATTGAATTTCGTCGGAATACGATTATTTCTTCTCGTCCGAATGTGAGTTCGTTTATTCCCGGAGAAGGCTATTGGAATGAAGTTCGCTCTACGACAATGGATGCTTTAAATCATGTGAAGGGTATTGTTGGAACAGTATTTGATGGAAATACATCCATTAATATGGATTATGCTTATCGGCTTAGCGAACGAGGGGTTACGCAGACTGTAATTAAAGATCCTATAGATCAAAATGTAGGTCGATTGACCAATATTATTATAGAAGATGGAAATTTAGTTCGACTATTTAAGACATCGGATGTAAAAGAGGTAGATCCTTTTGCTCCCTATTTGGGGAAATCTCCGTCTTTGCATATGCATTTAGGTTCAGAAGTACAAAATGGGGTGATTATTGATAAAGTGGTATTTAATTCTCGTGAGTATAAAACAAATACAGGGATAGATTCGACAAAAATCTTTGCTGCCATTGCCCGTCCGAAACGTCCCGGCCGTTATCCCGGATTGTTGGTATTACATGGAGGCGGGGGGGCTGCAGAAGTGGAAAAAGCAAAAAAATGGGCAACCAAGGGATATGTGGTGGTAACGGTGGATGAACCGGGAGTTACCAATACTGATAATACCCCGAATAGTAAGGGACCATGGGATAATTTGAAGTATGGTGAGAATCGTTTTATTGTTAAGCCGGATATTACTTCAAGTACAATTTTTGATGCAGTTTTAGCCTCTTTACAAGGTCTTTATTTGTTAAAAGAGCAACCGGATGTTATTCCTGATAAAATCGGTGTTGTTGGAATTTCATGGGGGGGATATTTGACAACTATGATTTCTGGGCTTGCCGGTTCTTCTGTGGCTGCCTCTTTTTCTGTTTTTGGTTCCGGATTTTATGATGCAAGTACGGTATTTTTGAAAGAGTTAGATACAATGGATCCTTTCCATAAAGCAACTTGGTTGAGATGGCTGGATGCCGGTAGGCGGGCTCATTGTATTCAAAATCCGTTTTTTATAGCAGCGGCAACAAATGATAATTGGTTTTATCCCCAAGCTGTAAAAAATACACTTCAGCATATTTCGGCTCCCGTTAACCATGTTTTCTCACAAAATGTCAGTCATAAAATAGACTTACCGGGGGGGACGGAAAACAAGAAGGAAAACTCACCGGGTTGGACAGAAATGGAAGAAGTTTATTTTGATTATTATTTGAAAGGACATGGAAAACGATTCCCTAAGATCAAGACAATCAAGGCTGAAAAAAGAGGAACATCCTTTGTCTGTGTATCATTTGTCGTTGATAGCGATACTCCGATAAGGCAGGCAACGGTTAATTATGCTTTTGTAGGAGAAGTTCCGACTAAGCGTAAATGGGTAACTGTATCAGCTAAATGTGTAAAGAATAATCACTATGAGGTTTTAATTCCTCTTCAAAATTTAGGAAAAAATGCTGTTGAGTTTTACGGAACAGTTTCTGATAATCGGCCGGTTTCTGTTTCAAGTTATATGATTTGGTATTCAAATTGATGGAATATTTTTATGTTTTAAGTTTTAGCAAAACAATTGTGAAATGTATGATGACAGTAAGATTGGTTCTTTTTTTACTATTTATAAGTTTGAGCATTCCATGTGTTTCGAAGGAAAAAATAGATCCTTCTATGCGTGCCTTGGATGTGGCTTGTTTGATTGGAGATAAATTGGTGAAGGAAACACCATTTGCTTATAAGTTGGAACTGGAAAGTAACAGTAATATATTTAATGGTATTCAGAAAGTTGATTTTGGTCGTAATTACGCGGTTGGAAGACCGGCTGTTGCATATGCGTATACGCAATTAACCGCTCTGGAGGATAGGGAGTTTATTGTCCAACTAGGTCATAATGATGCTTGTATGATTTGGTTAAATGGACAGGAGGTGTATCGGAAAGATGGGTGTCGTGAATTGGAGTTTTTATATGAAGAGCGTAGCATAGAGTTGCCTTTTCGTGTCGCATTGAAGTTGAAAAAAGGGATAAATTCTCTTCTCATCAAATCAGTTGGCAGAAGTGAAAAATGGCAGGTTTATTTGCAACCTCCTACTATGAAAGGAGCTGTGGTTGAAGAACAAGATTATCCTGAAATTGGGTTGAATCGGATGGAACAGGTGGATAAATCGATTGCTTCTGTAACAAACTGGTTGATAATCGGCCCTTTTTCAGGCGAAAAAGGGTTAAGCTCCATATATCCTCCTGAGAAAAATCAAGAGTTCGGATTTATGTATGCCGGTTTAAAAGGACCGGTTACTTGGACAATACCTAAAATTGATATAATAGGAAATTTGATTGATTCCAAGCCTTGGGGTACTAACTATCATTGGAATTACCATAATGGAGGTTTGGCTTGGGCTATGAAGGTTTTATCAGAGATGACCGGAAAAACGAGGTATGGTAAATATGCTGATGAGTTTTGTGATTTTCAGTTGAGAAGTGTACCTTTTATTTCATATGAAAAGAATGTATTGGGGAAAGATAATGTGCCGAACGGACTACTTACTAATACCCCATTACTCGATTTTAAATTGGCTCCGTCTCTCCCTTTTATTTATCGCTTGCGGAAGGAAGTCTCTTTTGTAAATCGGGCTGAATATCTTTCGTTTATTGATAGTATGTTGGTTTATGCTAAAGAAAAACAGATTCGTTTGCCCGGTTACAGTCTTTTTACTCGTGTGACACCTCAAAAATATACAACTTGGGTAGATGATATGTTTATGGGGATTCCTTTTTTGATTCAAGCAGCTTTATTTTCAAATACAGATGCAGATCGGGAGTATTATTTTAATGATGCTGCTGACCAAATATTAGACTTCAATAAGATTGTTTGGGATGAGACTGCTGATTTATATGTACATGCTTGTTATTCTGATAGTGATAAAAAGATGCCTCATTGGTCTCGTGCAAATGGTTGGGGAATGTGGGCTATGAGTGAAGCATTATTGTATTTGCCTGAAAATCATCCCCACTATAGGAAGATATTAAAACATTTTCGTAAACATGCCAAGTCTTTGATTCGTTATCAGAATAAACGTGGCTTTTGGCCGAATGTCGTGGATTATCCGGAATCACGTGATGAAGTTTCTGGAACAGCAATTTTTGTAATGGCTATGGCCAGAGGTGTTCGTGAAAAATGGCTGGATCGTAAGATTTATCAACCAGTAGTGGAAAAAGCTTGGAATGCAATAAAAACGCAGATTGATAGAAACGGAACTGTTTATAATATTTGTTATGGAACTATGTGTACAGACGATGTGAATTATTATATAAATCGTCCTTTTTATGAGGATGATACGCATGGTCTTTTTGCTGTTCTTTTTGCCGCAATGGAGATTCATAAATTGGAAGAAAACATTGGTGTCCACTAGAAAACATAGAGGTTCTTTGAAATATTTAAGATTTAATTTGTTATAAGTGATTTTATTGGAAATGGACTGGATTTAGTCTTGTGTCCAGAATCAGATTATAATATTTAAGGATCAGTTCATTTTTGTCCCTCGGCCAAAGTAAATTCAATCGTATTGTTGCTAAACTATGAATGTTTACGGATATAATATTCACGGAAACACTCTATGTATGTAAAAAAATGGTACGGTTATCTTTGAATATTGCCGTTAAGGCTTTGCGTTTAAAATAAATGCGCTAACTTTGTCGGTCGCGTGGAGTCGCAACTTGAAGATGGATGCAAAAAAGTACACAGAGATGCAAGACTTGTTCACCAGGTATCTTGCTGAGAAAAAACTACGAAAGACGGAGGAACGATATGCCATATTGGAGTGTATATGCAGTTTCCCCGGTCATTTTGATATGTGTTTGCTTCATCAGAAACTGGAGGAAATGAATTTTCATGTCAGTCGGGCTACTGTTTATAACACGGTCGATGTTTTGGTAGACAGCGGCTTAATTGTGCGCCATCAGCTGACGGCCCAGGCTGTACAGTATGAATTACGGATGCTGGCGGAGACACACTTGCATCTGATCTGTATGAAATGCGGGGCAATCAGAGAGCAGAAGGATGCAACACTGAAGAAAGATGTCGGAGCGTTGAAGATATCGCGTTTCACTCCGGAATATCATGCGCTTTACATTTATGGCTTATGTAGCAAATGTAAGTACCGGCTTCAGCGGAAGAAGTAAGAATATTAACATCTATATAATATATAAACGATGAAAGTTGACGTTCTATTAGGATTGCAGTGGGGTGACGAAGGCAAAGGAAAAGTTGTTGACGTTTTGACTCCGAATTACGATGTGATAACTCGTTTTCAGGGAGGTCCCAATGCTGGACATACTTTGGAATTTAACGGTGAAAAGTATGTATTACGTTCCATCCCTTCTGGTATTTTCCAAGGGGGTAAGGTAAACGTTATCGGTAACGGTGTCGTACTGGATCCGTTGTTGTTCAAACAGGAAGCGGAAGCGGAAATGCATATGAAACTGGATATCTGATCTGGTTTCGTATGCTTTTTTTTCACAAAAAATGAGCATTTTTTGCGTATTATATACATAAGGATTGATGAAATGCTTTTTTGGAGTCTGGTGTATGTGGAAAAAACTGCTGGCATGGATCCTTGTCACTGTGATCTTAACAGGATATGGGATACAGATCGTGGAGGCTTTTGATCAAAAAGAAAATGTGCGGATGGAGGAAGTGACAGAAAAGCCGGATCAAAATTCCCTGTATGCAAAAGCAGCTGTGCTTATGGATGCGGATTCCGGGCGTATCCTGTATGAAAAAAACGGGCACCAGGCGATGGCGAATGCCAGTACGACCAAAATACTGACATGTATCATTGCACTGGAAAACTGCGACCTGGACAGCGAAGTGACCGTGAGTACGCTTGCAGCGTCACAGCCGAAAGTTCATCTGGGTATGCGGGAGGGGCAGAAGTTTTATCTGAAAGATCTGCTGTACGGACTGATGTTGGAATCTTATAATGACTGCGCGGTGGCGATTGCAGAACACATTGCAGGCACGACGGGTGATTTTGCAAAACTTATGAACGATAAAGCAGAGGAGATCGGCTGTGAGGACAGTTATTTTATCACACCGAACGGACTGGATGCCAAAAATGAAAATGGCTTTCATCACACAACAGCGGCAGATCTTTCTTTGATCATGCGGTACTGCATCAAAACATCAGAAATGGCAGAGCAATTTCTTACAATCACAAGGGAAGGACAGTATCAGTTTTCTGATATAGATGGTAAAAACAGTTACACCTGCTGTAATCATAATGCATTTTTGCAGATGATGGACGGGGCATTGTCAGGCAAGACCGGTTTTACCGGTAATGCGGGATATTGTTATGTCGGGGCATTAAAACGTGATGACAGAACTTTTATCGTTGCACTGCTTGCCTGCGGGTGGCCGAATAATAAAACATATAAGTGGGCAGATACAAAAAAACTTATGCAGTATGGAATTTCCCGGTTCCGGAAAATAAGTCTGGATGAGATTGAACTGGACGCAGGGGAATATGCTCCGGTACAGGTGGTGGACGGACAGGGCACAAAGATCGGTGAAGAGGTAACAACAGAACTTGAAGTTGCGCCGGTGAAAGAAAATGTGGAACTATTGATTGAAAAAGACCAGGAAGTACACATAGAGTATCAATTATCCCGGAAACTTTATGCACCGGTAACGGAAGGAGATTTTATCGGTGAGATAACATACCTTCTGGGAGATGAGGTTCTGGCAAAACGTGTGGTCACAGTGAAGAATACGGTAAAAAGAATCGATTTTTGCTGGTGTGTAAAAAAAACAGCAGAATTATTTCCAATGTAAAAGCCCTAAATTCCTTGTATGCAAAAAAAAACTGTCAAAAAATTAACAATTCTCTTGAAAATTTGTCACTGACCATCTATAATTTATCCTAGCGGAATTTGTTATATTTTTACATTATTCACTATGTACCATGTCAAAAGATGTGGTAACAAACTTTATAGATGGAGGGCAAAAAGGATGAATAGTAGTAATGATAGCTTGGCAATGCAGCGTATTACCAAGTTAGTCGATGAGAACAGTTTCATGGAAATCGGTTCTCTCGTAACCGCAAGAAATACAGACTTTAATCTTGCAGACACAGACACACCATCCGACGGTGTTATCACAGGGTATGGTCTGATCGATGGCAATCTGGTATATGTTTACAGCCAGGATGCATCCGTATTAAACGGAACAATCGGTGAGATGCATGCAAAGAAAATTGCCAATGTATATGACATGGCAATGAAAATGGGCGCACCGGTCATCGGTTTTATTGACTGTGCAGGTATGAGATTACAGGAGTCTGTCGATGCATTAGACGGATTTGGCAGGATTTATGCCAAAGAGATCGAGGCATCCGGTGTGATTCCACAGATCAGTGCCGTATTTGGAAATTGTGGCGGCGGTCTTGCAGTTGTTCCAGCTTTATCTGATTTCGCTTTTATGGAAGCAACCAAGGCTAAGATGTTCATCAATTCCCCAAATGCGATCGAGGGCAACAGAATTGAAAAATGCGATACATCCGCAGCAAAATTCCAGAGCGAAGAGACAGGCTGTGTTGACTATGCCGGCACAGAGGATGAGATCCTCGCACAGATCCGTGAGTTAGTATCCATGCTTCCTTTAAATAATGAGGGAGATGTTTACACAGAGGAATGTGAGGATGATTTAAACCGCGCATGTGCAAGCATGGATGTTATGAAGGGCGACG